>Ga0179587_10000140_pt1 | contig 31089 bp, 24 predicted proteins | sample CZODoug2_1_08_16_FD_185932 | JGI IMG/M metagenome (GOLD analysis project Ga0179587, IMG submission 185932) | Vadose zone soil fungal communities from Angelo Coast Range Reserve, California, USA - CZODoug2_1_08_16fungal | ecosystem: Environmental > Terrestrial > Soil > Vadose zone | place: USA...
GGGATTATTGCAGCGGACCCAACCACACCCTGCCTACCTACGGCTACGCTCGATCCTACAGCGGCTTGTCGCTTGAAGACTTTCAGAAGCGCATCACCGTTCAGGAACTCACGCCGGCGGGGCTCCGAGGCTTGGGCCCGACCGCCCAAGTGCTGGCCGATCTCGAGGGCCTGGATGCCCATGCAGCGGCTGTGACGATCCGCCTCGAGGCGCTGCGGTGAGCGCGGTGATATCTCTGGCGCGCCCGGAGATAGTCACGCTCAAGGCCTATGCGCATGCGGCCTGGCTGCCCGCGCTCACGCGCTTGCACGCAAACGAAGCTCCATGGCGGCCCACCGGCGACAGCACCAGTGGCGGTCTCAATCGCTATCCGGAGCCGCAGCCCCGGGCGCTCATCGATCGATTGGCGTCGCTCTACGGCGTGCCGGCCACGCACGTACTCGGCACGCGCGGCGCCGATGAGGCCATCGACGTTTTGTCGCGAATTTACTTGCGCGCGGGCACCGACGCAATTTTGCAATGCGCTCCAACCTTCGGCATGTATCAAGTTGCCGCGCGCATTCAAGGCGCCGACGTCATCGAACTGCCGCTGAATCGCGATCAGGGGTGGAGCATCGATGCGACGCGGGTCCTGGCCGCCTGGCGCCCCAACATCAAGCTGGTGTACCTGTGCTCGCCGAACAATCCCACCGCGAATCTCCTGGACAGGGCGGCGCTCGAGCACATTTGCACGGCGCTCGACGGCAAGGCGATTGTGGTGATCGATGAGGCTTACATCGAGTGGTCGCACGCAGCGAGCGTCGCACCATGGTTGGGCCGCTTCGAAACGCTGGCCATCTTGCGGACCCTGTCAAAGGCCCACGCGCTGGCCGGCGCGCGCGTCGGCGCACTATTGGCCTCTCCAGAGTTGATTCAATTGGCAAAGCGGGTTATTCCGCCGTATGCGCTATCGCAGCCGACGATCGAGGCCGCGCTTCGCGCCCTCGAACCCCCGGAAATATCGGCCTCGCAAGGCCGGCTGGAGGCCTTGCTCGTGGAAAGGGAATACTTGCGCCGGGGTCTCGAAGCCTCGCCTCTGGTCGATCGGATTTGGCCCAGCGATGCCAATTTCTTGATGATCGATTGCCGCGATGCGGACCGGTTCATGGCCGGCAGCATGGGCGGCGGATTGATCGTGCGCGATTTGCGCGCGCATCCCGCCCTGCCGCGCTCCCTGCGGGTCTCCGTGGGCACGCGAGCCGAGAACGATGCGCTGTTGCGCTGCGTGAGACAGCCATGAGCGGCCGGCGCGTACTTTTCCTGGATCGCGACGGCACATTGAACGAGGAAGTGTCCGATGAGCAGGTGGACACTTTGGCAAAAATCCGTCTCATGCCCGGCGTGGTGCCGGCGCTGTTGGAATTGCAGCGCGCCGGCTTCGCCTTCGTCATGGTCACCAATCAAGACGGTTTGGGGACAGCCACTTTTCCGCGCGAATCGTTCGAGCTTGCGCACCGCTTCATTTTGGACCTGTTCAGTTCGCAGGGAATCGAGTTCGAGGCGGTATGCATCTGCCCCCACTTCAAGCGCGAAGACTGCGCCTGCCGCAAGCCGAAGCTGGGCATGGTCGAAGGGTTTTTGGCCGCGAATGAAATCGATAAACAACACAGCTTCATGATCGGCGATCGGGACACGGATTTGGAGTTCGCCGCGAATCTCGGCATTCAGGGCTTGCGAATCCGCCTGCAAGGCGAGCCTGGCGAATCCTGGCCGGCCATCGCGGCGCGCATCTTGGGCCGCGCGCGCCGCGCGCACATCCATCGCAAAACCAAGGAGACCGATGTCTCCGTCGACGTCGATTTGTCGCGCGAGGGTCCCAGCCGCATCGCCACGGGATTGGGTTTCTTCGATCACATGCTCGAGCAGATCGCCAAGCATGGCGGCTTCGCCTTGAACCTTGAATGCGCGGGCGACTTGCAGATAGACGAACATCACACCGTCGAGGATTGCGCGTTGGCCTTGGGCGCCGCGCTGCGCGAGGCGCTGGGCGACAAGCGGGGCATCGCGCGCTACGGCTTTCTGCTGGCCATGGACGAGGCTGAAGCTCAGGTCGCGATCGACCTGAGCGGCAGAGCCTTCTTCGTCTGGGAAGGCAAATTCAACCGCGAGCGTGTCGGGGAATTGCCGACCGAACTGGTACCGCACTTTTTCAGGTCGTTGAGCGAATCCTTGGGCGCGGCCCTGCACTTGCGCGTACGCGGCGAGAACTCACACCACATGATCGAATCCTGCTTCAAGGGGGTGGGGCGCAGCCTGCGGCAGGCAATACGCCTCGAGAGCACGGAGCTGCCCAGCACCAAGGGGATGCTGTGAACGCCGGTGATGTCGTCATCATCGCGAGCGGCGGCGCCAACATCGCCTCGCTGCAGTTTGCGTTGCAGCGGCTCGGAGCAAATTCGCGGGTATCGGCGGACTCGGAACAGATTCGTGCGGCCTCGCACGTCATCCTGCCCGGAGTGGGCGCGGCGGCGGATGCGATGTCGCGGCTGCGGCAGAAGAACCTGGACACCTTGATTCCATTGCTGCAACAACCCGTGCTCGGCATTTGCCTAGGCATGCAACTGCTGTTCGACGCCTCCGAGGAAGGCCAGGCGCGTTGCCTCGGCATCATCCCCGGGCACGCCAAGCGCTTTGCGGCGGCGAGCGGACGCCCGGTCCCGCACATGGGTTGGAATACACTGAGCATCGAGCGCTCCAGCGCCCTGCTGGATGGCATGTGCCCCGGCGACTACGCCTACTTCGTGCACAGCTACGCGCTACCCACGAGCGCCGCCACGATCGCAAGCACCCGGTATGGCGATCCATTCAGCGCCTGCGTGCAGTGGCGCAATTTTTACGGCGCCCAGTTTCACCCGGAACGGTCGGCCAAAGTCGGCGCCCGCCTGCTGCGAAATTTTCTGGGGCTGTAGCGTCCAATGCATCTCATTCCCGCCATCGATTTGCGAAACGGATATTGCGTACGGCTGCTGCATGGGGATTTCGAGGCCGAAACGCGCTATCCGACCGACGCTGAGACGCTGCTGATCAAGTACCGCAACTTGGGTGCGGACTGGCTGCACATCGTCGATCTGGACGGCGCTCGCGGCGGAACACCCGACAACCGGGCGATCATCCTGCAGCTGGCCGCGCAGAAGGCCGTCAGGCTGCAAGTGGGCGGCGGCTTACGCAATACCGCGGCGCTGGCGCAGGTGCTGGACGCCGGCGTCGCGAGAGCCGTGGTTGGCAGTGCGGCCCTCACTCAGGCAGAACAAGTGCAGGCGTGGCTCAAACATTTTGGCCCGGACCGCCTCACCCTGGCTTTCGACGTGTGCATCGACGATCACGGCGTACCGCGGGTCATGACCCATGGATGGCAGCAACAATCCGAGCACACCCTCTGGAACACGGTCGAGTCCTACCTTGCCTCGGAATTGAGACATGTGCTGTGTACGGACGTCGGCCGTGACGGCGCCTTGACGGGGCCGAACCTCGACCTGTACGCCGAAGCCGTGCGACGCTATCCGCAGATCGAATGGCAGGCCTCGGGAGGCATTCGCAATGCCCACGATCTGCACGCCTTGGCTGAAGCAGGCGCCAGCGCCGCCATCAGCGGCAAGGCGTTGCTGGAAGACTTGATCCCCTTCGAGGAATTGCAACCATTCTTGCCAAACGCATAATTCCTTGTCTCGATGTGCGTGACGGGCAGGTCGTCAAAGGCGTCCGCTTTCGCGATCACCGCGTGGTCGGCGGCATCTTGGATCTTGCGGCGCGTTATCGGGATGAAGGAGCGGATGAACTCGTGTTTTACGATATTTCCGCGAGCCCAGAAGGACGCAGCGTCGACCGCGCCTGGGTTTCGCGCGTCGCGCGCACCTTGGATATCCCGTTTTGCGTTGCCGGTGGAATTCGTTCAGTCGCCGACGCCGAGGAAGTCCTGGCGGCCGGAGCGGAAAAGATATCCGTCAATTCGCCGGCACTCGAGAATCCGGGCCTCATCAACGCATTGAGCGAGAGATTCGGCGCCCAATGCGTGGTGGTCGGCATAGACAGCCAAACCATCGAGGGCGAATACCGTGTGCAACAATTCACCGGCGACGTGCGGCGTTCGCGAAATACGGCGCGCAGCACGCTCGAGTGGGCCGAGGAAGTGCAGCGGCGCGGCGCCGGCGAGATCGTCCTCAATTGCATGGCGAGCGATGGCGTGCGCGGTGGATACGACATCGAACAGCTCAAGGCGGTGCGCGAGATCTGCCACGTACCCCTGGTGGCCTCGGGCGGCGCCGGCGCCGCGCAACACTTTGCCGACGTGTTCCAATCGGCGCACGTCGATGCTGCGCTCGCTGCCGGCGTATTTCACTCCGGCGAGATAAGCATTCCAAGCCTGCGGCGTGACTTGCGCGCGCTCGGAATTGAGGTACGACCTTGACGCTACCCACCCTTGATTGGCAAAAAATGAACGGCTTGGTCCCGGCCATCGTTCAACATGCCGCTTCCGGGGCGGTGTTGATGCTGGGTTACATGAATCGCGAGGCCCTGGCGCAGACTGAGGCCACCGGACGCGTCACCTTTTGGAGCCGAAGCAAGGGCCGCCTGTGGACCAAGGGCGAGAGTTCAGGTCACTTTCTCGAGGTGCGCAGTATTTCCGCCGATTGCGATCAGGACACCTTGCTGATCCTGGCGCAGCCCCTGGGACCCGCCTGCCATTTGGGCACGACGACCTGCTGGGGCCAGGACGCACCGCGATCACTCGCTCAAGATCTCGCCTTTTTGGGAACCCTCGAGCAGATCGTGGCGCAGCGAATTGCCGCGCGGCCCGAAGGCAGCTATACCGCGAAACTGGTGGACGCGGGGCTCACCCGCATGGCGCAGAAAGTCGGCGAAGAAGGTCTGGAGCTGGCCTTGGCCGCCGTGGCGCAATCCGACGGCGAGGTCATCGGCGAGGCCGCGGATCTGCTGTTCCACACCGCGCTGCTGCTGAAAGTAAAGGGCTTGTCGTTGGCGCAGGTCGTTGCGGAACTGGAATCCCGTCACAGTGGGCGTGAAGTTCCCGCTACTCCCCCATGACTTGCGCTACGACTTGTAATTGCGCCGCAGCGCATAGAATGCTATCCCCATCCAGACGACATTGAGCGCCACCGACGGCCACGCGTTGTTATAGGCGCAATTGATGATGAAGCCGGCCGCACCCACGATATTCATGACTTGATAAATCCAAGAGCGTGCCTGGATCTTGCCGAACGACAGCAAGCCATACGCCGCCAGAATGAGCAGCGCTGCGCTCCAGCCGGCGAGCGAAATAAGGGTCTTGAGCGTCACGGGGATTGCGCGGGTGCGGGCGCCGCGGCAGCGGGCAGGCGCAGCCTGAATTCTCGCCGCACCAACCAGAGGCTGAACACCGCCTGCAGCGCGACGCTTGCGACCGACACGTACCACACCTGGAGCAATTCAAAATGCGGTTGAGTCGACATCCATAGCACCGGCAAGACGAAGGTGACGAGCCGGCTTGCGGAACTCACCACCGCCGGCACCGTGTTGCCGAGCCCTTGAAAGACAGCCGAGCACGTGAACACGAATCCGGACGCCAGAAAGTTCCAGGAAATCACCTGCAGATACTGGGTGCCGACCCCCAAGGCGGTCGGATCCTTGGTAAACGCGCCGATGACCCACGCCGAACCCCACTGGCAGAACAAGGTCAGGAATACCATGATGCAGCTGCCGATCAGCGTCGCGAGCGCGAAGGTTTCGCGAACTCGAAGAAATTTACCGGCGGCGAAGTTTTGCCCGACGATGGGCGCGGCGGCAAATGCCACTGCCATCGCCGGCAAGAACATGCTTTGCATCATGCGCATGCCGATTCCAAATCCGGCCTGAGCATCCGGACCAAAGCGGCGCAGCACCCAATACAGCACCGCCATCAAGAAAAACATCAGCAGAAATTCCCCGCCCGCGGGCAGACCGATCCGCAGCAGCCGGCGCCATACCGCAAACTGGGGACGCCACAGCGCAGAATCGAAGCCGACATACTTCTCCAGGCGGTGAAAATACAGAGCGAGCATGACGACGCCGACCGCCAACGAAATGGAACTCGCGAGGCCTGCGCCGGCGACACCCATGGGATGGCCCGTCCCCCAGCCGGCGATCAGGATCGGTGCCAAAACAGCATTCAAGATGACGGTCAGGACTTGCACGACCATGGTCGGCTGAACGATTCCCGTGCCGCGCAATGCCGAGCCCATGACGACCAGCGCGAACTGCAGCGCAAGGCTCGGCAGGAACCAATGCAGGTATTGAATTCCCGCCGCCACGGTGGCGGGGCTCGCACCCAGTGTCCCCACATAGTACGGTCCAAGCCAAAGCCCCAGCACCATCGTGGCAACGGTGCAGCTCGCGGCGAGCGCCAGGCTCTGATTGAAAACCAAGTTGGCCTCCGCCCGGTCCTTGCGCCCCGCAGCGTGCGAAATCAGCGTGACGGTGCCGACGCCCAGTACCTGCGTCGCCGCGAAGACGAGGAACATGACATTGCCCGCGGCACCAACGCCCGCCAGCGCGGCATCGCCCAAGCCGGCGACAAAGTACAGATCGATGAGAAAGTACAGGGTTTGAAAGAACATGCCCGCCGCAATGGGCAGCGCCATTTGCAAAATGTTCTTGACGATCGAACTGTCGGTCAAGTCCTTCATCGGAAATTTCCTCGGCAAAGCGCGGGCACGGGGGTTGCGCTCATTGTGCCACAGCGTCAAGAGTCAAGACTTACTAGAACGCGCGTGCAAATGCTACGCTGCGCCCGATGAGCTCCTTGCCTGCTGTCACAAAATTCTCCGACATCGAGGCGTTGTCGCGCGCCCTCGCCGATCAAATCGCCGCGAGCCTGAAGGCTGCCATCGCGGCGCGCGGACTCGCCAGCCTGGTCGTATCCGGCGGGAAGTCGCCGATAAAGCTGTTCGAAACGCTGCGCGTCCGGGAACTCGACTGGAGCCGCGTCTGCATCGCGCTCGCCGATGAACGCTGGGTTGATTCTTCGGACTCCGCCAGCAACGAGAAGCTGGTGCGCGACGTATTGCTCCAGGGTCCGGCCGCGGCGGCACGCTTTCTGGGCCTCAAGAATGGCGCTCCCACGCCGGACATGGGCGCTGTGTCGGCGTGGGAGACCTTTGCGCGTGTGCCCCGTCCCTTCGATATGGTCGTGCTCGGCATGGGCGATGATGGCCATACGGCGTCTCTGTTCCCGGGCTCGCCCAATCTTGCGAGCGCGCTCAACCCGGCAGCGGCAGCAGGGTGTGTCGGGATGCGCGCGCCCGTTGCTCCGCAACCACGCTTGAGTTTGAACTTGAGCGCGCTGCTCGACTCCCGGCGCGTTGTTCTGCTCATCACCGGCGCTGAGAAGTGGCGCACCTACCTTGCCGCGAGTGCGCAGGGCCCCGTGCAAGACATGCCGGTGCGGGCAGTGTTGCGCCAGACTGGCACGCCGGTCGAGGTCGCGTGGTCACCGTGAAGGCCGAATTGAATCTCGATGACGACCGCACGGCACTGAGCAAGGAAGCGCTCAAGAGCGCCTTCCTGGACGACTTGTTCTACATGCAGGGCAAGTTCCCGGCGCTGGCGACCAGGAATGACTACTACATGGCGCTGGCCTATGCGGTTCGCGACCGCATGCTGCAGCACTGGATCAGCACCGCAGCGGCCTATACCAAACAGGCCTCACGAACGGTGGCGTATCTCTCGGCCGAGTTTTTGATGGGCCCGCACTTGGGTAATAACCTGATCAATCTCGGCATTCTGGATCGAGTCCGGGAATGCATGACCGAGCTGGGCTTGAATCTGGATGATCTGCTGCAACAGGAGGAAGAACCGGGCTTGGGCAACGGCGGCCTGGGCCGCTTGGCCGCCTGTTTCATCGACTCGCTGGCCACCCTGGAAATTCCAGCCGTTGGCTATGGAATTCGCTACGAATTCGGTATTTTCCATCAGGAAATCGTCGACGGCTGGCAGATCGAAAAAACCGACAAATGGCTGCGCTTCGGCAACCCGTGGGAACTGAAGCGGCCCGAATGGGCGGTCGAAGTCAAATTCGGCGGCAGCGCGGAACCTTACGTCGATGAACAGAATCGCCTCAAGGTTCGCTGGGTGCCGCACAAGACCGTCATCGGCGTACCCTACGACACACCCATCCTGGGCTACAAGACGAATAACGCGAACACGCTGCGGCTGTGGCGCTCCGAGGCTCCGGAATCGTTCGACTTCGCGATTTTCAACAGCGGCGATTACTACGGTGCGGTCAATCAAAAAGTAGCCTCGGAGAACCTGAGCAAGGTGCTCTACCCGAACGACGAGCAGGCGCGCGGCAAGGAACTGCGTCTGGAGCAGCAGTACTTTTTCGTGTCCTGTTCATTGCAGGACATGATGCGAATCCTGCGTACGCAAAAATTAGCGGTGGATCAATTCCATGTGAAATTCGCGGTGCAGCTCAACGACACGCATCCGGCGGTCGCCATCGCTGAATTGATGCGGCTGCTGGTCGATGAGGCTCTGTTGCCCTGGGCCGATGCGTGGAACGTGACCCGCAGGACCTTTGCCTACACCAATCACACACTGCTGCCCGAGGCGCTGGAGCGCTGGCCTATCGAGGTATTCGGCCGGGTGCTGCCGCGAATTCTGCAAATCATCTATGAAATCAATGCGCACTTCCTCGAGGAAGTACGGATTCGTTTTCTAGGCGACGAAGAACGCATCGTGCGCATGTCCATCATTGACGAAACGGGCGAGCGCTACGTGCGCATGGCGCATCTGGCGTGCGTCGGCAGTCATGCCATCAATGGTGTGGCCACTTTGCATTCGGAGCTGCTGAAGAGCGATGTGCTCAAGGATTTCTACGAAATGTGGCCGCAGAAATTCAGCAATAAGACCAACGGGGTGACCCCACGCCGCTGGATGGTCTTGAGCAATCCGCAACTCGCGCAGCTCATCACGGAGCACATCGGCGACGGTTGGATCAAGGACTTGAGCCGGCTCAGGGCGCTTGAACCCCTGGCGGACGACCCCGATTTTCGCTCCCGCTGGCGTGAGATCAAGCACGCCAACAAGCAGGCACTGGCCGCGCGTGCACTGCTGCGGGCCGAAGTGGCCATCGACCCGAACTCGATGTTCGATGTCTTGGTGAAGCGCATCCATGAGTACAAGCGCCAGCACCTGAAGGTGCTGCACATCGTGTGGCTGTATCACGCCATCAAATCCAAGCCGTCGCTGGAGGTTGCGCCGCGCACCTTTATTTTCGGCGGCAAAGCCGCACCCGGCTATCATCTGGCCAAACTGATGATCAAGCTCATCACCTCGGTGGGCGATGTGATCAACCGCGATCCCGACGTGCGCGACCGCCTGAAAGTGGTGTTTCTGCCGAATTTCAACGTCAAGAACGGGCAGCGCGTCTACCCAGCGGCAGACCTCTCGGAACAGATTTCGACGGCCGGCAAAGAAGCATCGGGCACCGGCAACATGAAATTTTCGATGAATGGCGCGCTGACCATCGGCACGCTGGACGGCGCCAACATCGAGATTCGCGACGAAGTCGGCGCCGAGAACTTCTTCTTGTTCGGCTTGAGCGCGGCGGAAGTCTACGCGCTGAAGGCGCAGGGCTATCGCCCGATGGATTACTACAACGCCAATCAGGGCTTGAAGGACGTCATCGACCTGATTCGCAGCGGCTTCTTTTCGCGCGGCGATCCCGAATTGTTCAGGCCTCTGATCGACGGCCTGCTGTACCAGGACCCTTACCTATTGCTGGCCGACTTTCAGTCGTATATCGATTGTCAAAACAGGGTTTCGGAGGCCTATCGGGATACCGATCGCTGGACCCGGATGTCGATACTCAACAGCGCGCGCAGCGGCAAGTTTTCATCGGATCGCACCATCAGGGAGTATTGTTCGGATATCTGGCGCGTGAAAGCCGTGCCGATTCACCTGCTTACGCATGCGGAAGCAGGAAACGCATAGTGCGCCGCAGCGGCTCGGCGGCGCCCCACAACAATTGATCTCCCACGGTGAAGGCGGACAGGTACTCGCCGCCCATCGCCAGCTTGCGCAGCCGGCCGATGGGTACGTCCAATTTGCCGCTCACCGCGGCCGGCGACAGTGCGCGAATGCTGGCGTCCTTGTTGTTGGGCACGATGCGTACCCACGGATTCCCATCGGCGATCAATTTTTCGAGGTCGCTCAACGGCAGATCCCGCGACAGCTTGATGGTGAGAGCCTGGGAATGACAGCGCATCGCGCTCACCCTGACGCAGATGCCCTCGATGGGAACCGGATGGGCCTCGAGCCCGAGGATTTTATTGGCCTCGGCGGCGGCCTTCCATTCCTCACGGCTCTGGCCATTGCCCAGATCCTTGTCGATCCACGGTATGAGGCTTCCTGCCAGCGGCACCTCAAAATGTGTCTTGGGAAATCCCCCGCTCGAGAACGCAGCGCTGACAGCCCGGTCGATCTCGAGGATGTTCGAGGCCGGATTTTCCAAGAGAGCCGATGCCGACCCGTGCAATACCCCCATCTGTGCGAGCATCTCACGCATGTTTTGCGCGCCTGCCCCCGACGCCGACTGGTAGGTCATGGCCGTTATCCACTCGACCAGGCCGGCGCGCAGCAAGCCCGCGACCGCCATGAGCATGAGCGATACCGTGCAGTTGCCGCCGATAAAATCCTTGATGCCGCGCTCGCGTGCGGCCTGCATGACCGGCAGATTGACCGGGTCCAGAACAATGACGGCGTTCTTTTCCATACGCAGTGCAGAGGCCGCATCAATCCAAAAACCCTGCCAGCCGGCGGCTCGCAATCGCGGATGAATGGCGTGCGTGTAGTCCCCGCCCTGGGTGCTGATGAGCATGGGCAGTTTGGCCAGCGCCGCGATGTCGTTGGCGTCGTGCACCCTGGAGGGGGAAGAACCGACTTGAGGTCCTGCCGCGCCGGCCTGCGTCGTGCTAAAAAAAGTAGGCGAGATGAGGTCGAAGTCCCTTTCCTCCCGCATCCGATCGAGGAGGACCGAACCCACCATGCCGCGCCAACCGATGATGCCGACTTCTTTCATCCTCAAATCATAAACTCTCGTGCCGGTGGGCGCCGGTTATAGTTCGAAGACATGGCGTAGCCGTAGGCTCCGCAGTTGGCGATGAGAATTATGTCACCTTCGCGGGTGTCCGGAAGCCAACGATCCGATCCCAACTGATCGGCGCTCTCGCAGATCGGACCCACGATGTTGACCCGATGACTCATGGGTTCCTCGAGCCGGGTGAGGTTCCTGATATCGTGATGCGCCCCGTACAGCGCGGGACGAATCAGGGAGTTCATGCCGGTTGCGACACCCACATAGTGCACATCGCCCTTTCCCTTGAGCTGCGTCACCACCGCGAGCAGTACGCCCGCCTTCGCCACCAGAAATCGACCCGGCTCCATCCAGAACTCGATGTGCGGAAAATCATGCGCAAGACGCGCGACTCCGCGGTCGAGCACGCCAAGATCGATTTCACTGTGCCCCAGCTGCTCCGGAACCCCGATGCCGCCACCCAAATCCACGACCACGACGTCCGGGAATCTCTTGGCGAGAACCGCCAGCAGCGCACCGGTTTCCGTCCAATTCGCCACGTCAAAGATTCCGCTGCCGGTGTGCGCATGCAACCCGGTGACCCGCACGCCCACCGCCTTGGTGAGCGCGACGAGTTCGTCCGCCTCGGCTATCGGGATGCCGAATTTCGTATGCACTCCGGCGGTGCGCACATGAGTGTGGTGGCCGCGGCCAAATCCAGGATCGATGCGCAGGAATATCTCTCGGCCGCGAAAGACTTCAGGCCACGCCTGCAACGGATAAAGATTGTCCAGTGTGACCCGAACGCCCTTGGCGAAGCCGAATTCATACTCGGCTCGGGGCGCAAAATTGGGCGTGAACAGGACTCGCTCAGGGTCGAGGGCCGGCACGGATGCAAACGCGTGCTCGAGCTCGCCACGCGAAACGCACTCCAAAGTCAGGCCCGCGCCATACACCTTGCGCAAGATCTGCGCATGCCAATTGGCCTTCATCGCGTACGCCCAGCGCTTCACCGACCGCACCCGCTGCACGGCCGCGAGGGTCGCGTCCAAAGTCTCGGCATCGTAAACAAAGGCTGCCGATTCGCGCACCGCGATCTCGAGCAGCGCACTGCGCTTATGCGGCTGTTCCCACCAATTCGCAGCCGGCACACCGCTCGTGTCCTTGTCGGAGAATAATTGCGCCCAGGTCGGGCCGAGCACCCTATCGGAACCAATGCTCTGAATCAGCCGCTCGTGCAGCTGCTGCACCAGGCGATCGCCTTGAGATTCGTCGATCACGAAGGTGAAATTCAAGTCGTTGGCCGCCTGAGTCACCAGGTAGATCTTATGGTCCTGAAACAATTCAAAGGCGGACCCCATTTCATGCAGGATGCCGCGAATGTTTTGACCCAACAGGCTCAACGAGGCGCACGGTCCCAGGATTTCCACGCGGCACAGCTCGCTCAAGCCCGCCGTCAGCCGCTCGAGCGCAGCGCCGTCCAAGGTATTGGCGGTGGGATCCAACGACACCGTGACGTTGGTTTCCGAGGTCGATACCAAATCCACCGATAACCCGTGCTGCTTGAAAACCTGGAAGGCGTCGGCGAGGAAGCCCACCTGATGCCACATCCCGGGACTTTCCATCGAAACCAGCGTGATTCCCTTTTTGATCGCGATCGCCTTGACCTGCGCCGCACTGTCGGCGACGTTTTCGGAAATGACCGTACCTTCCAGGCCGGGGGCCTGGGTCGCATACACGTGCAACGGAATTTTGTACTGGCGCACCGGCAGGACGCAGCGCGGATGCAAGACCTTCGCGCCGTTGCTGGCGATCTCCTGCGCTTCATCGTAGTGCAGCTGACGCAGTAGCCGCGCCGTGGGTACCGCCCGCGGGTTGGCGCTGAACAGACCCGGCACATCGGTCCAAATCTCGAGGCGCGCCGCCTGAAGTTTCGCCGCGAAATACGCGCTGGAAGTGTCGGACCCTCCCCGGCCCAGGAGCACCGTGTCGCCGGCCGCATTGGCCGCGATGAATCCTTGAGTGAGCAGCACTCGATTGAGCGCATGCCAATCTGCCTGCAATATGGGGTCGGGCGCAAAATCACAGGTGGCCGACAACAGACTGGCCTGGTGCGTTGCGTGATCGCGATCATCGGCACGCAGGACCCGGCGCGCGTCCACCCACGCGGTGCTGATTCCCTGGGCATTCAAGAATTCCGCCCCCAGGGTGGTTGAGAGCAATTCGCCCATGGCCATTACGCGCGCGCGCATGGCGTCGTCAATGCGGCGCCGTTCGGCCAGCGATGCGGCCATGTCGCGAAGCTCATTCATGAAAGCTTCGAATTGCGGATTCGGCACGATACCCAACCGCGCCGCGAGCTCACGGTGCGCGGCGTCGATGTGCTCCAGTACCGGCGCGTGCGTTCCCGTCAGGGCCGTCGATAGAAGCAACTCGAGCCGATCGGTGATTCCCGACAGCGCGGAGTGAACCACCACGGGCCGAAAGTGTTCTGCGATGCGCGCGCGCAGCACCTGCGCAATGTTGTGCCAATTGGCAGCGTTGGACACGCTGGTGCCGCCGAATTTGAGCACAAGCCAAGCCGGGGCTTGGTCTGGAGAGGGAGAAGACATTTGAATTCAGTCCTGCGAGCCCGGCGCATGGCGCCGGAGTAAAACGAGTGTCTAATCGTCCTCGAATATATCGCGCAGTTCCTTTTCTAGCTGGCGCTCGGCTAGTACGTCTTCGACCCTGCTCCATGCCGCCTTGCCGCGTTTGGCGGCGGCCACCGCTTTGGGACGGCGCTCGGTGCGCTCAATGAGGGGATCGAAGTCGTGTGCTTCTTCGGCCTCCCCGAGAAACTCATCGTCAATATCGAAATGTTCGTCTTCGCGTTCACTCATTTTTCGAGAAAAGCCCTTGAAATCAATGGGATCGATCAGCTCGGATTGTGAAGCTGCGCACTATATCCGATTCTGCCCGGCATTCAACTAGCGCGATCAGAATCGTGTTGCATTGGACCTTGGTGCGTCGGCAGAGTTTAGACAGCCTCGGCTCGGAATAGTTTACTGTTTTATATCAATAAGTTAAGAACTATACCTCAAGTACCGGTGCGTACCGATTCGGCCCGCGCCGGCAATGCTTCCTGCGCTATCGCGCGATTTACCGCCGATAAAAGGGCGAGCAGCGACGCCGTGATGATATTGGGGTGCATACCCGCCCCAAACAAGGTCCGCCGCGAGCGAGTGGTGATTTCGATATAAGACACTGCATTGGCGGTGCTGCCTTGACCGCGTGAGTGCTCCTCATACGACAAGACATCGAAAGGCAATGCCATGGCTTTAACCATGGCGTCGATGGGTCCTGACCCAGCCCCGAGCCAGGTCTCGAGATGCCCCCCGTTCGCGATTTGAACCGTCAGGCGCTCGGTGTCCGCGCCGTCGGTGGATGCGGCCAGCTGATGCGCGTGGTAGACATAAGGTACGCGCGGCGCCAGGTACTCGCGACTGAACAGATCCCAAATCTCTTGCGAAGTCAGCTCTTTACCGGTGATATCTGCAGCGGCTTGCACGACTTGGCTGAATTCTATTTGCAGCCTGCGCGGCATGATCAGTTGGTAGTCGCGCTCCAACAAATAGGCGACTCCACCCTTCCCCGACTGGCTGTTGACTCGAATGATGGAGTCGTACGATCGACCCAGATCGGAAGGATCAATGGGAAGGTAGGGGACATCCCAGATATCCGCGTCGCTGCGCGCCGCGAGGCCCTTCTTGATGGCGTCCTGATGCGATCCTGAGAATGCCGTGAATACCAGATCCCCCACATAAGGGTGGCGGGGGTGAATGGGCAACTGATTGCAGGCCTCGGCGCAACGTGCCGCCTCATTGATGTTGGAGAACTCCAGTTTCGGATCAATGCCTTGAGAGTATAGGTTAAGAGCCAAGGTTACGATGTCGACGTTTCCGGTGCGCTCACCATTGCCGAATAACGTACCCTCCACGCGCTCGGCGCCGGCCATCATCGCCAGCTCCGCCGCGGCCACTGCTGTTCCGCGGTCGTTGTGCGGGTGCACGCTCAAGACGATGCAGTCGCGCTGCCGGATGTGCCGCGAGAACCACTCGATCTGATCGGCGTAGACATTGGGGGTGGCCATCTCCACGGTCGCCGGAAGATTGAGGATCGACTTGGCGGTAGGGCTCGGTTCCCAGACTGCATTGACCGCATCGCAGATTTCAACGGCGAAATCCAATTCAGTACCGGTAAAGCTTTCCGGGCTGTATTCGAAGGTCCAGTCCGTGTCGGCCTGCCGCATGGCGTGCTCTCGCACCACGGTGGCGCCGCGCACCGCGATATCAATGATGCCCGCGCGGTCGGTGCGAAACACCACGCGCCGCTGCGCCACCGAGGTCGAGTTGTAGACATGCATGATGGCGCGCCGCGCGCCCCGCAAGGATTCATAGGTGCGGGCGATGAGTTCGGGCCGGGCTTGAGTGAGCACTTGAATAACCACATCATCCGGAATCAATTGCTGCTCGATCAGCTCGCGCACGAAATCGAAGTCGGTCTGCGATGCGGCGGGAAATCCAACTTCAATCTCCTTGAAGCCGGTTTTCACCAGCATGTCGAACATGCGGCGCTTGCGCGCCGCATCCATGGGCTCGATCAACGCTTGATTGCCATCCCGCAAATCCACGCTGCACCAGTGCGGCGGCGCCGAAATGACCCGATTTGGCCACGAGCGGTCGGATAGATCGATCGGGGGAAAGGAACGATATTTGGACGAAGGATTGCGCAACATGATTTTTCTCACTCGAGAGACCAGACGTACCCGCCGGCGTTTTGGCGGCGCGTTTAAGAGATTTTCCCGGTCTGAAAAGCGCCGACCGATGGCGCGTGAGTGAGTGGCGCCTAGCGGCGCAGCAGCAGCGCAAGGCGGCCCAGGCACGGCACGGCGCCCGGAGAACTAAAGATCATGCGGCTGGAGAAATGCATTACCCCGGAATCTAGCACTGCTCGCGCACCAGGCGCAAGATTGTGTCCATGGAACACGCATCCGGCACGCACGCAATTTTCAATCAAACCCCGCCGTTGACGGACTACAACCTCTTCGCCAGCGATACGGCGCTCCAGGAGGCAGTGCGGCGCGAAGGCGCCGGCTGGGCAATGTCGGAACTGCACGAAGCCGGTGCCGAATTGGGCACCTGCACTCTTTATGAGCATGCCCGCCTGGCCAATCGCGTCACGCCCGTGCTGCATAACTTCAATGCGCAAGGCGAGCGCATCGATTCCATCGAGTTTCATCCGTCGTGGCATGCACTCATGCGGGGCATCATCTCGCGCGGCTACCACGGCAGCCCGTGGACACCGGGGGACACGACATCGGGGCACACGGCGAGGTCCGGTGCGCACGCTGCGCGGGCTGCAGGCTATCTCATGCAGGCGCAGATCGAGAGCGGCACGCTGTGCCCCACGACCATGACTTATGGCGCAATCGCCGCCCTGCGCCGCGACCCGACGCTGGCGCGCGAATGGGTGCCGCGACTGCTCACGCGCGAATACGACCCGCGCGACATGCGCTTTGAAGACAAACGCGGCGGCCTGATCGGCATGGGCATGACCGAGAAGCAAGGCGGCTCGGACGTTCGCGCCAACACCACCCGCGCACATCGGTCGACGGACGGCTCTTACCGCCTGACCGGGCACAAGTGGTTTTTTTCGGCGCCGCAATGCGATGCGCACCTGGTACTGGCGCAGTCCGGCACGGGCCTGTCGTGTTTCTTCATGCCGCGCCGGTTGCCCGACGGAACGCTCAATGGCATCTATATCCAGCGGCTGAAGGACAAGCTCGGCAATCGCTCCAATGCCTCTTCAGAAGTCGAATTCGTCGACGCCTGGGCGACCCTGCTGGGGGAGGAAGGACGCGGCATTCCGACCATCCTCGAAATGGGGACCTTCACCCGCCTGGATTGCTGCACCGGAAGCGCCGGCATGATGCGCCAGGCCGTGGTCCAGGCTTTGCACCATGCGCATCATCGCAAGGCTTTCGGATCATTGTTGATCGAGCAGCCGCTCATGCGCAGCGTGCTCGCCGATCTGGCGCTGGAATCGGAGGCCGCTACGGCGTTGAGCCTGCGTCTGGCGCGCGCATTCGACAGCGAACAGCCCGAGGAGATCACGCTGCGCCGTGCGCTCACGTCCGCTGCCAAATTCTGGGTGTGCAAGCGGGGCTGCGAATTGGCCGCGGAGGCCATGGAGGTACTGGGGGGAAACGGCTATACGGAGGAGCTGCCGCTGGCGCGAGTGGCGCGCGAAATGCCGGTCAATTCCATCTGGGAAGGCTCCGGCAATATCATGTGTCTGGATGTGCTGCGTGCATTCGTCAGGTCAAATGCCACTCGCGACGTGGTGTTGCATGAACTGTCCGGCGCGCGAGGCAACCATCGGCACTACGATGCCGCGCTCGAGCGCTTCGCCGCCGGCATCGACGCCGGTGGATTGAATGAGGCGCATGCGCGCCGCTTCACCCAATCGTTCGTCACGTTGATGCAAGCTCAATTATTGATTACCGGCGCGACCGGCGCGACCTCGCGTGCCGCTGCGGAGGCTTTCTGCGCGACGCGATTGGGTGAGAGCGGTTGGGGTGCGGTGTTCGGCGCCAGCGAAGCGCAGCTCGACATCAATGCCATTCTTACTCGCGCCTGGGATCGAAACTAGGGCCTCGGCACTGTGAATTTGACCGGTGGTGCGGATGGCCTGGGGGATGGGCAGCTTCGGGGCAACGAAAGAGCAGTTGCCCCGAAGCTGCCCATCCCTCAGTCCGTTCACGCTGGATCGCTCAACTTCACGGTACAGGAGGACTAGCTTCGAATGGCCATCCTCTGTCGTGTGGCCTCATTCGCACTCGTCGGCCGGAAAATCAGGTGTCGTGCCAACACCCGCCGATGGCGCCGACACCGTGATGTTGATCGGTTGAAGTTTCCGTCAGGAAGGGCAAGAAGCCTCGAGGTAACTGCTTCTTACGTTACCTCGAGGCTTCTTACCCGTCCTGGCGAGCGCGACACCAACCGGTCATCATCACGGGATCCAACCGGCAAGCCGGCTCTTGACGATGGCAGCCAATGCCGCAACATGATCTTCGCCATCATTTAATCCCGGCACCAGCGTCAATCGCTCGCCGCCCCATTCCAGAAATCGGTCGCGGTACTCGATGGCCACTTCTTCCAGCGTTTCCAGGCAGTCCACGGCGAATGACGGCGATGCCACCGTCAGCTTGCGCACGCCGCGATCCGCCAATTCCTTCAGTCTGTCGAGCGTATAAGGCTGCAGCCAGGTCACCCTGCCGAATCGCGACTGATAGCAATGCGACCATTGAGTCTCGTTCAACCCCAGGCGGCTCGCAACCAGCCGGGTCGTGGTCTCCGTCTGGCGCTGGTAAGGATCGCCCTTGGCGACGTACGAAGCCGGAATGCCGTGATAGGACAACAGCAGATGGGAGCGCTCGCCGATTTCCGTCCAGTGCCGCCGAATCTGAGCGCTCAGCGCATCGATGTAGCCGCCATCGTCATGGTAGTCGTTGACGATGCGCATCTCAGGCACACAGCGCCAGCGCTCGAGCGCGCGATGGGTGCCGTCAATCACGGATCCGGTCGTCGACGAGCAATATTGCGGATACAGCGGCAGCACCAGCATTTTCTCCACGCCCGCTTGCGCGAAGGAGCGGATAGCCTGCGCAATGGCAGGCTTGCCGTAGGTCATGGCCACCTCGACGCGCACTTGATCGCCCAGGTCCGCGTGCAGCAGCGCGCCTATCTTGGCGGCAAGGCGTGTCGAATACACCGCCAAGGGCGAACCCTCATTCATCCAAATTTTGCGATAGTTACGCGCGGTCCTTAAGGGACGAAACGGCAACACCACGCCATAGAGCAGCGGCAGCCAAATCAAACGAGCGGTATCGATGACGCGGCGGTCGCTCAGGAACTCGCGCAAATAACGCTGCACGGCGAAGTAGGAAGGAGAGTCCGGCGTACCCAGATTGACGATCAGCACACCAATTCGGCTCGCCGCCTTCGAGTCTTTGGACGCCGTGGCTGCGGCCACGGCGTGAAAATAGGGCATTGATCGGATTCCTCAAGCCAGGAGCCCGCACAGTATACTGCTTGGCGAATGAAGCCCTGCATCCAAGCGTAGAACGACAATGACGTGGCTGAGTGCCAACGAGATCGAAGCGCTTGCCTTGAGCTTGAGCGTGGCGTTTCGCAGCGTTCTTTTGAGCCTGCCTTTCGCAGTCTTGCTGGCGTGGGTGTTGACCCGGCGGCAATTCGTCGGCCGCACCGTTCTCGATGCGTTCGTGCACCTGCCGCTGGTGCTGCCGCCGGTGGTGATCGGCTACCTGCTGCTGCTGCTGTTCGGTGCGCGCGGTCCGATCGGCGGCTGGCTCGAACGCGCGTTCGGCATCGAACTTATTTTTACGCGCAACGGCGCCGCGTTGGCCACCGCGGTGATGTCCTTTCCCTTGATGGTGCGCGCCATGCGCATCTCGCTCGAAAATGTCGATCGCGGACTGGAGGATGCAGCGCGCACCTTGGGCGCAGGTGCCCTGGATCGCTTCGCGACCATTACGCTGCCGCTGATGTTGCCCGGCGTGCTGGCGGGCGCGATCACCGCGTTTTCCGCGGCGCTCGGCGAATTCGGCGCCGTGATTACCTTTGTGTCCAACATTCCCGGCGAGACGCGCACGCTGCCGCTGGCTTTGTATACGGCTTTACAGACACCGGGTGGCGATGCGGCCGCGGCACGCCTGGCATTGATCTCCTGCGTCCTGGGCTTGGGCGGACTGCTCTTGTCCGAGTGGTTCGCGCGCCGCGTGCGGCACATGCTGGGCCGCTGATGCTCAAAGTTGCCGCCAAGAAGCATCGCGGCGCCTTTGCGCTGGAGGCACAATTCGAGTTGCCCACGCCGGGCGTGGTGGCGCTGTTCGGCCGTTCCGGCTGCGGCAAAAGCACACTGATCAATGTGATTGCCGGGTTGCTCAAGGCCGATTCCGGGCACGTCGTGCTTGATGATGCCGTCTTGCTCGATACGCAACAGCACATCGATGTGCCGCCTGAACGCCGCCGCATCGGCTACGTGTTTCAAGACGCCAAGCTTTTTCCCCACTTGAGCGTCGCCGCGAATCTGCGCTACGCGCAACGGCGCGCCAGGGTTCCCGCGTACGTGGGCATGGATCTGGTCTCCGACCTGCTCGACTTGGGCGCACTGATGCATCGGCGCACTCACCAGCTCTCGGGCGGCGAGCGTCAACGCGTGGCCATCGGCCGGGCGCTGCTGTCCCAGCCCGGCCTGCTGTTGCTCGATGAGCCATTGGCATCCCTCGATGCGTCGCGACGCGAGGAACTGCTGCCGTATCTGGAAACTCTGCGCGACCAATTGGCGATCCCGATGGTGTACGTCAGCCATCATTTCGACGACGTCTTGCGACTGGCCACCCATCTCGTCCTGATGGAATCGGGCAAGACCACGGCTCAGGGAAACTTGAGCGACATGAGCTTGAACCCTGGGGTGCGCGCCATCATCGGTGCCGACGCGGTGGGCGCAATCGTCGAGGGCACCGTCTTGGGCGCGGATCCCGACAGCGGACTGTTGCGCGTGCAGGTGGGCCACGGCGAACTCAAAGTCCACTTTGGGAAGGCCGCTAACGGCGCCAAGCTCCGCGTGCAATTGTTGGCGCGCGATCTGATTGTCGCAACGCGTGCGCCACAGCAGTTGAGCGTCCGCAACAGCCTGACGGGGGTCGTGACGGCGGTCATGAGCGATGATGACGATTCGGACCTGATCGCCATCGACATCGGCGGCACCATCATCATCGCGCGAGTCACCAAAGCCGCCACACGCGAATTGGGACTGGCCGCCGGATTATCCGTGTGGGCGCTGGTGAAGACCGTGTCGCTGCGACCCCACCCTATTTGATCTTCGTGCCAAGATGCAGAATGGCCACTATGTGGTCGTCCGCCCCCAGGCCGACCGCCGCTTTGACTCTGGCACTGTAGGCAGCAGGACCGGTCTTCCACATCACGCCATAACCTAAGTCATTCGCGGCCAGCAGCAGATTTTCCACGGCCGCACCAACGGCAATCACTTGCTCGATTTCCGGCACCTTCGCAATGTCCTTCCTCACCGCGCAGCCGGCCACCAGAATGCTCGGTGAACGCCTGATTTTCTCGCGCTCGAGCTCCATCTGCTCATCGGTAAAGGCCGGTATTTGGTCCCGCCTGGCCTCGGCCACCGCGTTCGCGAAGGACTCGCGCGCCGCGCCGTTCACCGCAATGAAACGCCAGGGTTTCAGGCGCCCGTGATCCGGCGCGTGAGCGGCCGCCTGCAACAGCCGCTCCAGTTCTTCCGGCGTAGGCCCGGGCTCGGACAGGCCCTTGGCCATTGAGCGTGAGGTAATCGCATCGAATAGTTCCATCAGAAGACCCCTGCATGAGCACATAAGGAGATAAGCCCTCAGCAAGCCACGGCTTTCGGCTATGATTTGCGCCCGAGATGCCGAGTAGGGCAACTCGAAATTATACCCGTACGACTTCCAAGGAGCCCTCAATGAACCGTATTGTTTTGGCGTCAATGGCCGCGCTGGTGGGCGCGAGCGCGTTCGCCGCGCCGGTTACTTATACTCTCGACCCCGCTCATACCTATCCGAGCTTTTCGGCCGACCACTTCGGCGGCCTGTCGGTATGGCGCGGTAAATTCAACACCACATCCGGCAAAGTCGTCTACGACAAGGACGCGAAGTCCGGCTCCATCGAAGTGACCGTCGACATGAGCTCGATCAATTTCGGTATGCCGAAGTTGGATGCCCATGCCAAATCAGCTGAGTTGTTCGACGCCGCCAAATATCCCACGGCGACCTACTCGGGCAAATTCACCAAGTTCAACGGCAGCGCACCCGCGGAAGCGCAGGGCAACCTGACCATGCACGGCGTGACCAAGCCTGTGACCTTGACGATTGAGTCATTCAAGTGCATGCAGAGTCCGTTGACCAAGAAGGAAGTGTGCGGCGCCGAAGCCTCGGCGACCTTTAGCCGTGCTGACTTCGGCGTAAACTACGGTGATAAATATGGCTTCAACCAAGAAGTGAAGCTGCAGATCCAAGTGGAAGGCAGCCCCGCCGCTTGAGGCTCCCGAGTCGGCCCGCTGCGATGCCGGCGGGCCGATTTTGCGATTTCAATGCTGCAGCTTTAGCGCCAAATGCGCGCGCAGTGCACTAATTTGCTCGGCCGACAAGTCGCCGAGAATGCCGTGCCGCTCGGTCGGAATATGCCCCGTCGACGCAGCAGGCGGACCGAACACGTACTGTTCAAAGAACGCAGCCCATGCGCGGCGGGTTTCCGGCGGAAGCGCGCGGATGCTCAAAATGGCGTGCAGCAGCGCATCAAACGCCGAATCGGCGAAGGGATAGGCGCCCAGCGGATCATGCCACCAATAATTGACCAGCACATTGAACGGCTCGAGCGACTCAACGTGGTGCCACCAAAGAGGCGGAATGAATATGCAGTCTCCCGGTCCCAACTCAGCCGTTTGCGCTTGGCCCAGGGCTTCGCGGAACTTCGGATACCGCTGAAGATCCGGATTGCGCAGCGACACCATGCTCATTGCCGCACCCGTGGGTGCAAAGTCCAGCGGACCGATGTAGAGATTGGCGATCTGCTCCGGTGGAAACAGCGTGAACCGTCGACGACCCGCCACCACGCAGCCCACATTGTTCCATTCATCCACGTGAGTGGGCGTGGTGATTCGATTGCCCAACCAAATGCGCGGCAGTACCGCGCCGTCAAATAAGGGCAATTTGTTTTCCTGCTCAAAGGCCGGCAAACAATCGCGGATCAGCGCGCTCTGCGCTGCAACCGCGGGAGGCTGGGGAAACTGCGCGTAGCGCAACACCTGCCCGGCAATCTCCGACAGGGGCAGCCGGTTGCGGTGAAAATTGAAGCCGCTCATCGCCGCATTGTAGAAAATTTGACCTTCGACCTCCGGCGCGGTCATGAGCGCATCCACCGGCGCGCCGCTGTCGTGCCGCCGCAAATAGCGCACCAGGGCCGCCGGCGAATCGAGGAACTCGCGCACCGCCTGCCAGTCCCGGACCAGTCCCCGCAGTATCGCCGGGTGCTTGTCGGGCAGCACATCGCGGCGAATTTGCTCGATGGTCAGGCCCGAGTACTCCTTCATCGGAACGAACGCCGCTTCATCGGAACGAGCGCCGCTTCACCAGAAGTACACCTGGAGCGTTTGGCCCTTGCGCCGCGGCGGAATATTGCTCAAAACTTCGCGATGATCGCGGTAGTTGGCGGCACTGCGCTCCAACAGGTTGTCGATTTCCGCAACGCCATAGGTGACCTCCTGGGCGGTCGGCGGATGCAAGTCTCTCGCGTCCGGGAAAATGCCCATGCCGGCCATGATCGAATACCATGAAAATACCGGATAGCCGCGCCCCAAGCTCTGTTTGCGCACCACGGGCGCGATGCTATTTCCGGACATCCAGAGACTGAGCAATTGCTTCAATGGCTCCGACAGGTTGAGGTTGGCGGCGTTGGCCTGCCAATACTCCGTGTCGCTGCGGCTGTTTGTTTTGTAATGCGTCACGATGTAGTCGCGTGTGCCTTCGAAGTGCTCGTTGACGCGGGCGTTGAATCGCGCTTGTGCAACTTCGCTCAGGTCTCCTTGCTCGAGGCAGTCGACAAAGGCCGTCGCGGTTTGCTGAATGAACAACAGCGCGGTTGCCTCCAAGGGCTCAATGAACCCTTGAGACAGTCCGACCGCGACACAGTTTTTGTTCCAGTGCTGCGTCACCCTGCCGATCCTCATTTTCAGATGCCGTGCCGGTGTCTCCGAATCGAGCAGTCCCAAGCGCTGGCGAAGTTCGGTTTCCGCCTGGTCGGCGGAGCAGAATTGCGAGCTGTACACATAGCCGTTGCCGAAGCGCGAGGTGAGCGGGATTTTCCACGCCCACCCATGCCTCATGGCCGTGGAGACCGTCTCGGAGGGCACTGTGTCGCCAATGGGCGTCGGCATGGCGACCGCGGCATCGTTGAACAAGTTTTCCGAGAAACTGACGAAGGGGGTTTTCAACGCCTGATCGATCAGCAGCCCCGCAAAACCGCTGCAGTCGACGAACAGGTCGGCGCCGATCGTGCTGCCTTCTCGAGTGCTCACCGATGCGATCGCGCCCCGTTCATCGAGGTTCGCCTGCGTCACGTGCGCGGTTTGATAGCGGACGCCGCGCTGCAGCGCCTTCTTGTGCAGGAATTGACCCAGCAAAACCGCGTCGAAGTGGTATCCGTGCCAAATGTCGAAGGGAAAATGTTCCTGCGGCTTCGGCGCCAAATTTTTCGCCGCCAGCCGGGCCGCGATGAAAAATCGATCAGGGTCCGCGCACACATCGGCACCCCGGATTCTGGCATCCGTGTTGGAGACGAATTGTGTCATCGTGAGATTGTCGAGCATCGAGGCGAACGGGTGGAAATAGCTCGCGCAGCCGGGTTTCGTCGACCAACCATCGAAGGTGATGCCGCACTTATAGGTGGCATGACACTCCGGCATCCACTCCGCCTCTTCGATCCCCAGGCTATCGAAGAAACCCCGCAGCCACGGGGTCGAGCCCTCGCCCACGCCGATGATGCCGACCGTCGGCGACTCGACCAGCGTAATTTCAACGCCTTGCTCGATCAGTGAGCGCGCCAGAATCAACGCGGTCATCCAGCCGGCGGTACCGCCACCGACCACCAGGATGCGCCGCACGGTCGGCGGCAGAGCCGAGCGGCGCACTGGGGACCGCATGGACTCTTCCGCCGTGCGATTGTAGAGGGTCGCCGTGTCGCTCATTGTCTTACTCCCAGCCCTTCAGGCAAGCAGCCGGCGCAGCGGCTGCGCCCACTCTTCAGGGGACCCTGGAATCAGCAATTGAATGAAACCCGCGGAAGGATGCGCGACGCCGCGAATACCGAGAGTACCGAGAGCACGCTCATCGACCGCCTTTGAGTCCGCAACGCGCATGCTCAAGCGGCCCGCCACAATCTCCAGCTCAGCCACGTTTTGCCGGCCGCCGAGCGCGGCAAGCATGGCCGGCGCGGCGTGGCTCGGCGGCGCCGCATGGCTCGGCGGCGCCGCTTGGCTCGGTGGCGCCGCTTGGCTCGGCGGCGCGTCGATCCGTGCGGCTCGAGTGCCGGCTTCGCCGCGCATGGCGTCGCGGATTTCGCCGGCCACTTGGTCGGCGATGGGCCCGACCACCACTTGCAAGCCCGTCGTCCCGGAACGCAGCAAGCCCCGCGAACCCAAGCGCTTGAGCACCGCTTCATCGATCGCGCGATTGTCGATCATGCTAAGGCGCAATCGCGTCGTACATGCGCTCACCTCGGCCAGGTTTCCGGCACCTCCGAGCGCCCCGACAAAGGATCTGCCGCGACTGCCCGCCTCGATTGGCGCCAAGGATTGACCCGTATCCTCGATTTCCCGTCCGGGTGTCATGAGATTCAATCGCACGATGCAGACGCGAAACACAGCGTAGTACAGCAGAAAATACGCGACGCCGATCGGGATCAACAGCAGCGGGCGCTGGGCGTGCGTGAAATTGAGCACATAGTCGAAGAGGCCGGCCGAGAAGCTGAAGCCCAGGTGCACGCCGAACAAATGCATGATCACCATCGCAAGACCGGTTGCTATCGCATGCAGCGCGTACAGCACCGGAGCCAGAAACATGAAAGTGAATTCCACCGGCTCGGTGACACCGGTCAGGAACGACGTGAGCCCCAATGACAGCAGCAGGCCGGCGACGCCGGCACGGCGCTCCGGCCGAGCCGTGTGATACATGGCAAGGCAGGCGCCCGGCAAGCCGAACATCATGACCGGGAAAAACCCCGACATGAACGCTCCGGCGCTTGGATCGCCGGCAAAGAATCGGTTTAGATCGCCGGTCGCGCCATGGTAGTCACCCACAATAAACCAAGCGAAATTATTGAGAATATGATGCAGCCCCGTGACGATCAGTATTCTATTCAAGACGCCGTAGGCGAAAAGACCGATCGGCCCGGCGCCCAAGATCGACTGGCTCGCCGCATCCATGCCACGCTCGAGGAAGGGCCACGCATAGCCGATCAGGACACCCAACACCAAGCCCACGATGCCGCTGACGATGGGCACAAAGCGCCGCCCCCCAAAAAAGCTCAGGTAGCTGGGAAGCGTGATATTGCTGTAGCGGTTGTAGGCGACGCCGGCGACGATGCCCGACAACAATCCAACCGGAATGCTGAGCTTGGTAAGCGAGCCCGGCGGCACGTGCATCAAGCTCTCCACCGCCCGAGTGGTCACCAAGAATCCGACCACCGCGGCGAGCCCGGCTGCACCGTGGTTCTCGCGCGCAAGCCCCACGGCGACGCCTATTGCAAACAGCAATCCCAGGTTCGAGAAAATGGCGCTTCCGGCCGCGGCCATCGCGGTCCAGTTGAGCACATCCGGCTGACCCAAACGCAGCAACAGGCCCGCGATGGGCAATACCGCAATGGGCAGCATCAATGCGCGGCCCAGTTGCTGGAATCCTGAAAAGCGCAGTTTCATCGTGTCTCTCCCGCATCCCCGACTGCTTGCTCGATCAGGCTACGCACCTCGGTCGCGGAACCCAAGTGGAGGCTGCGCTTCGCGAGTTCGCGGCACTCCTCGATGCGCAATCCGCCGATCTGACGTTTGAGCGCAGGTATGGCCGCCGGCACCACCGAAAGCTCGCGAATACCCAGACCCAGCAATATAGGCACTGCCGTGCGATCGGCGGCCACCCCGCCGCAGACGGCTACCAGCTTGCCGGCTGCATCGCCGGCAATTGCGGCAGCCGCGATCAACTGCAGTACGGCCGGATGCAAGGCGTCGGTTCGGCGCGCAAGTTCTGCGTGGCCGCGATCCATGGCGAGGGTGTATTGGGTCAGGTCATTGCTGCCGATGGATAGAAAATCGACCGCGCCAATGAGAACGGCGGCCGTCAGTGCGGCGCTCGGCGTCTCGATCATTGCGCCGAGCGCTACACTACCCTCGAGCTTCAGTTCGGCCGCCAGTTCATCGATGACGCGTCGCACCGCCAGTATTTCCGACAGGTCAGTGACCATCGGAATCAGCAGACGCATGGCGCCGAATGGCTGCACGCGCAGCGCGGCCCGCAACTGCGTCCGCATCAAGTTCGGATGCCGCAGCGCGGTTCGCACGCCGCGCAATCCCAGTGCCGGATTCGCCTCGGCCGGCAGCGGCAAATAGCGCAGCGGCTTGTCGCCGCCCACGTCCATCATGCGAAGTATCAGCGGCCGCCCGCCGAGGGTATTGGCGATACTCTGGTACGCCTGTACTTGTTCTTCTTCCGTGGGCGCTGTTTCCCGATCGATGAACAAGAATTCGGTACGAAGCAGTCCACAGCCCTCCGCGCCACTCGCGACAGCGGCGATGGCATCGGTGACACTGCCCAAGTTGGCGAAGATCTCGACACGCGTGCCATCGAGTGAATGGCATTCTTTGGCGGCGGCCTGGCGCAGCGCGGCTGCTCGGGCGAGCCGCGCTTCGACCGTCGATCTGCCCTTTGCCACCGCCTCGGCCGTGGGCGCGCTATACAGCGTGCCGCTGTCGGCGTCGACGATCAGTGTTTGCCCGTCCGCAATTTTTCGCAGTTCCGCGCCCAGGCCGATCAGCATGGGTATTTCCATGGCGGCGGCCAGGATGGCCACATGCGACGTCGCCCCGCCGCCGCTCAGGGCGATGGCGACCAAACGCCGACCGTCCAGCGCCGTCAGCTCGGACGGCAGCAAATCGTCGGCGAGAAGGACGGCTTGCTCGGGCAACGGCAGATGCATGGGCCGCGCCTCCCCGGCCAGTGCCAGCAGTACATGCGCCTCGACATCCAACAGGTCATCAGCCCTCTCCCGCAAACGCGAGTCATTGAGCGATTCGAGCGCGGCGATTGATCGCCGAATGGCGCCGCGCCACGCGTACCCTGCACTCTTGCCTTGGGCGATATGTTCATGCGCGCTTTCATTCAACGTCGGATCGTCCAGGAACTCGAGATGTGCGGCAATGATCTCTTGACGTGCGGCGCCGCCGGCATTGCGGACCCGCTCCAGTCTGAGCCGCACATTGGATCGCGCGCGATCGAGTTCCTCTCGTTCCCGGACCGCCCCCGATCCCAGCTCCGTGATCTCGATCTCGCGGCGTTCGATGCGCGTGGCGCGGCCCACCGCAAAACCCGGCACGGCGCAGACGCCGGACAACTCGCCATCCCGCGGCGCGCCACCCTTGAGGCGCGGCGCTTGGGCAGGCGCGGATTCATGCGTCAGCTCCATTTGCTGCGCTTCCTCCAGACCCGCCAGCGTGGCCGCCAGGGCTTGAGCAGCTTCATTACCCTCTGCCCGCAGGATCACCTCATCTCCGTGGCGCACCCCGAGGGCCATGATGGCGACCACACTTCGCGCATCCGCGATGCGGCCGTGCGCCGCAAGCGAAATTTGTGCGCCAAAGGATTTCGCGCGCCGCGCGAGCAATGCTGCCGGGCGGGCATGCAATCCCTGACGCAACGCGATAACGACCGTGCGTTGCGCGCCCGGAACAGGATCAGCGGTCGACCGAGGCGGCGATATCGCCGGTCGCGAGGCATCGATACTCACGGAGAACAGCGGGTCGCCGGCCTTGACCAATCCGCCGCCCCGACGATTTTGGATCGTGGCGCCTTCGGAGGTCACGACGACGGGAGTCATGAGACTTTTCGCACCGCGCGCCACGACATTGAGATCGAAGCGGATGAGTTCGTCGCCGGCCTTGACCCGGGCGCCCGGTTTGACTCGCGGGTCGAATCCGCGGCCGCCCAGTTGAACGGTGTCGACGCCAATGTGGATCAACACATCGACGCCGTGCAGGCTGCGAATGGATACGGCGTGGCCGCTGGCCGGCAGCGTGACGATTTCCCCGTCGCAGGGCGCGGTCACAATGCCGCTGGTCGGATCGATGGCGAGGCCGTCGCCCAGCAGGCGCCCGGCAAACACCGGATCGGGCACCTCTTCGAGAGGCGCACACCAGCCGTCGAACGGCGCAATGATGTTGAACGCGGTCACCTAGTCCTCAATCTCGACCCAGTCGAGTGCCCACAGCGGATCCAGTCGCGGACGCGCAAATCGCAGGCAAACATCGTGACGACCGGGGCGCGGCGGCAGTCTTGCCGCCGGCAGCTGCGCGAGTCCATCACGGTTGGCTGCCGCCGCGAGCGGCAGGACGCTGAGCGCCGCGCCGTCGCAACTGTCTACATGCACTTCGAGCTCGCCGTCCGGCGTTCGATTGTCACCCACGCGAATCTTGGCGGCATCCAACCCAAGTTCATAATTGAACGGCAGCGCAGCCACCGCGGCGCGGATTTGTGGCCCGTGCTCAAGATCGACGCCGCGATATATCCAGCACGGATTCATGATATCGAGTGCCAGGGGCGGATGCTCGCTGCTCCCCACGCCGCCCGGTTCAAGCAGCAAGCCGACACCATTGCTGCACAGTTCGAGTTCGTGGCTGGTGCGTCGTGCGCCTGTGTGCGCGTCCAAACGTGAACTCCAGGTACGCGAAGCCTGCTGCGACCCAAGGAATGTGGCGGCGCGAATCTCCGCGCCCGCCGCAAGCTGAAGCGGTGCTGCATACCGGGCCGACGTCGCGCTCGGCTCGCGGCCATCCAGCGTGTAACGGATGCTGGAATCGAGCGCAGCGTCCTTCAGCTCGGGTAGGTTGCCGAGTGTCACGCTGATGCCGCCTGCCGTGCGCGCAAACTGTGGATCGATGCCGAAGACACTGTCCGCGTAATCCAGACCGAACGCACGGTAGCGCGCGGACATCGACAGCAAACGCTTGAGGAAATCAGGCCAGCTGCGTTGCGGCGGCGACCAGCCCACTTCAGCCAACGCCGCGGCGCGCGGCAGTGCCATCCATTCGACCCGCCGTTCGGTCTGCATGTGCTCGGTCCACAGGTCGGCTTGCAGCCCGAGCACATGCTGTTGTTGCGCCGCGGAGAGTTCCGCGTCATGCGGCTCGAAGTCATACACGTTCTTCAAGGAAAGAATCTGAATTCGCCCCGGTGGTTCCGTCGCCAACGAGCTCTGCCGGTGATCCAAGTACAGCAAAGGATCCGGGGCCAACACCGTATCATTGCCTCTTATCGCAGCCGCGTGCGCAGCGGATGCGCCGTGCCACGACATCACGACCGCGTCGGCTCCCAAGCCAGGCTGCAGGATTTCATCCCACCCCACCGCGCGCCTACCCTTCGCGGACAAATACCCGCTGATTTTTTGAGTGAAATAGGTTTGCAGGGCGTTGGCGTCGCTGATGCCCAGTTGCCGCGCTCGCGCCTGGACGCCGGCCGATGCGGTCCATTCATCCTGGACGGCTTCGTCACCCCCGATGTGCACGTAACGCGAAGGGAACAGTTGCAATACCTCATCGAGCACGTTCTGCAAAAACTCGAAAGTGCTCGGTTCCAGATTGAACAGATGCGAATGCACGCCCCACTTCGCGGACACCGGCAGCGTTGGATGGCCGTCGATTGAACCCAACTCAGGGTAGGCGGCCAGCGCCGCCTGGGCGTGGCCCGGCATGTCGATTTCCGGAATGATTTGTACATGTCGAGTTGCCGCAAAAGCAACAATCTCTCGGACCTGTTGCTGGGTGTAGTAACCGCCGTACGGCTTCTTGCCCGAGCTTCCCGGAACCGAGGCCGGTGTGCGCCACGCGCCCACCGCTGTGAGCCGTGGGTACTTGCGGATCTCCAAGCGCCAGCCCTGATCGTCGGTCAAATGCCAGTGCAGAACATTGAGTTTGTGCCACGCCATCCAATCAATCATGGAGCGCACGAAGGCCGGCGACTGAAAGTGCCGGGACGAGTCCAGCATCAGCCCTCGCCAGGGATATCGGGGCGCGTCGATGATGCGTTGCGCGGCGATCTGACCGCCCCCAACACCCGGGGGCAACAGCTGCCATAG
>Ga0179587_10000142_pt1 | contig 30693 bp, 25 predicted proteins | sample CZODoug2_1_08_16_FD_185932 | JGI IMG/M metagenome (GOLD analysis project Ga0179587, IMG submission 185932) | Vadose zone soil fungal communities from Angelo Coast Range Reserve, California, USA - CZODoug2_1_08_16fungal | ecosystem: Environmental > Terrestrial > Soil > Vadose zone | place: USA...
ACCTGATCGTGTCCGCGGAACAACGCAAACCCTTTCTACTCAGGATTCCACCTGATCTCTTGAAGGAGATGGAGAAATGGGCAGCCGATGAGCTGCGCAGCGTGAATGCGCAGATCGAGTTCGTGTTGCGCCAAGCGGTAACGAGGCGAAAAGGCCCCTCTAAATAAAGACCTCAATTCTCCCTAGTGTTCCAAATCCGCACACCACGGGCTTACTCATCAAGCTCCTGGTTTCGCAGCCAATCCGCCAATGCATCATCCTGGATCTGGTACAGGCCATGCTCGAACTTCAAGATAAGACCTCCCTCTTGCAGGCGCTTCAACGCAGCCGATGAGGTGCCCTTGGTAATCGGCTGTTCCGTGCCGATCGCAATTCCGACTCGCCGGCGAGTATTTTCGGAATAGACGTCCGATTCGCCGTTTGCCAAGAGCCTTAGGATCGCCTGGTCGGCAGGCAATAGCCGTTTGAAAGCGGGGAGGAAATTCGAATCACTCAAAACATGCTCAAGCGTGTACTCAAGCGCCGCCTTGCTGCCTAGCTGTGCGTGGGTGAGATAGCGATTTAGGTATCTGCGAAAAAACTCAGGTGTGCTCTTAAGCACCGCATAGGCCTCGAGCGCCTCCGGCAGCGGGAGCGCAAAACGCGACAGGCGCTTGACCTTGACCACCATGTCTTTGACGAATTCCTCTCCCAAAAGCTCAAAGGGCTCAAGCGGCGCCCAATTATAGAACGGCTCACTCGAGCGGCCGAACATACGACGAAGTGTGGGCTCGGAGCTTCCAGCGAACACCACTTTGATGGTGTCCTTACGACTATCAAGACCTGCACGCAGCGAGTGTGCAAGATCCGAGTGCGCCGCGTCTGCGAGCACTTGCGCCTCATCGAGCACCAGAAGCAGTCGCTTTTTGGGGCTATTGAAGCCCCGCAGCAGATTACTCAACTGGGGTCCTGTGACGACAGGATCATCAACGAGCTGCGCTTCCAGGGATCCTTCCGCAAGAGCGGTGAACTTGGCAGAGGCCTTGACCTTCTTGAGGGGAGTCTTAAGCGTCTTGACGAGCTTTGCCATACCCCGAGGCTCAAAGCTCAAAGTGAGAGCGGCAATGAGCGAGGAGGCTGGATGTTTGCGCGCGTCCCAAAGATTGACATATGCGGTCAGATAACCGTGCTCTCGAGCCTCCGGCAGCAAGTCTTTCTCCAAGAATTCGGACTTGCCCATGCGCCGCTTGGCAAAGAGGCCTTGCGCGGCGATTAGCCCGATATCGAAGACTTTCAGGTACTTCTCCGCAAGCTTCGGTCGCGGATAGTGCCAGGGGTCTTTAAGCTCGAATTCGTCCATGAGTTATCCAGTGTTCTTGCGATTTAAGAAAGTTCTATTTTATAGATAACTCTAGAGAACTTCAACGATTAGACCCACTGGGTCAATATCTTCTTCATAAAACATCTCACGCTTGCGCGAATGAGACCTCGGTGAATCACCAACTCGTTACCGGAACGCCGCTGCAACCATGGGTGTGGCCAGCCGTGTTGGTGCCTCTGATCAAAACCCGTGCCAGCATACCGTGAGTCAAACCAGCCGGGCGCGTGCTAGGCTAATCAGGTGAAAATCTTCAATTTGCCCACTGGGCTCGCCCGTCGAACCAGCCGCATGACGCAATCGGCATTGCTGGCCTTGCTGAGCATCGGTGCCCTGTCGTCCGCGAATGCAACCACCTACACCCTCACCAAGGCCGATGACACCGTGGTCGGTCAGGACCAAACCGTCGTCACGGTCTTCGAGGACACGCTGTACGCCCTCGCGGCCAAATTCAGCCTCGGCTCCGAAGAGCTGATCCGGGTCAATCCCGGCGTCGATCCGTGGCTGCCCGGCGCCGGCAAGCAGATCATTGTTCCGGGACGGCACATCCTGCCGCCGGGGCCGCGCGAAGGAATCATCGTCAATCTTCCCGAGCATCGGCTCTACTATTATCCGAAGCCGAAGCGTGGCGGTCCCATTGAGGTGATCACCTATCCGGTCAGCATCGGGAAAATGGACTGGCGCACGCCCTTGGGGTCAACCCGCATCATTCAAAAGCAGAAGGACCCCACGTGGTTTCCGCCCGAGTCGGTCCGAAAAGAGCACGCCGAAGCCGGCGATCCGCTGCCGGTCAAAGTGGGGCCAGGCCCCGCCAATCCCCTCGGGGCATATGCCATGCGCTTGGCCGCCGGCGATGGCACCTATCTCATTCACGGCACCAATAATCCGATCGCCGTCGGACTCGCGGTCACGCACGGCTGCATCCGCATGTATCCCGATGATGTCGCCGCGCTGTTTCCGCTCATTCCCGTCGGCACGACGGTGCGCCTGATCAACGAGCCGGTGAAGGTCGCGTGGGTCGACGGAGAACTGTTGCTCGAAGCGCATCCGCCGGTCGATGCGCAAGGCCAGAGCTTTGAACCCGAGATCGATGAGTTTTCCGAGTTGTTGAAAACGGCGGTTGGCGACACCACCGTCGCCATCCATTGGGACTACGCCCGCGAAGTGCTGCAAAAGGCCAATGGCGTCATCGCAACCGTGGGGCTCGAAGCGGAGTTGCCCGCGCCCCCGGAAGAAGCGACTGCATCCACGACCGCGCCGGCAGCGACCGCTACCGCGACAAACCTCGCGACGGCCGACACCGCCCGGTAACACAGGCGAAAGCGCATGGCGAAAAAACAAGCCGCCGTCGATAACCTCATCGACTCGCTGGTCTGGATGCGACGCAAGGCAAAACGGAATGAGCCGGTCGACGACTTGATCGATGCGCTGGTGAAGATGCGGCGCAAAGCAAAAAAGAAAGTTGTTAAAAAGAAAAAAGCGAAGAAAAACAAGAAGCCCAGGCGACCGGCCAAGCGTTGATCAGACCGGCCACGCTTTCGCCGTGTCAATGCGTGCGCAACGACTGTGGTCAAAAATGCAGCACTTCAATATAAGCGGCTGAATCACGTGACGTTTAGATGACGGCGAACCGGTTATGCACAGGCTTATGCACTGGGATTGGGGATGGAAGGTGGAAAACAATCAGCAGCACGTGCCACGGATCATGAGCCGCTGGTCTTCAGCTTCTCGCTATACCGACTCAAAGCGAAAATGTCGAGCGCAACGGGTCAAATTATTTTTAGAAGTCGCCAAACGATCTTCATATAATCGCGCGCTTCCTCGATCCAGGTATGCCACATGCTGTTCAAGAATCTGTTCGTCTATCGGTTGCCCGCTGATTGGTCCTGGACGGCCGGCGATCTCGAGACGCGACTCGGCGGCCATCTGCTTCGGCCCTGCGGACATTTCGATATGCTGACTCGCGGGTGGCAGCCCGTGACCAAGGGTGGCCGGTTGCTGCATACGGTCGGACAGCATCACATGCTGTCTCTGGGCACGAATCAGAAACTTTTGCCCGCATCCATCATTCGGCAGGTTGCCGAGGAACGCGCCGAGGCTCAGGCAACCGAACAGGGCTTTCCAGTTGGTCGCAAACAGATGCGCGATATCAAGGCACAAGTCGCCGACGAGCTGCGAGCGCGGGCATTCACGCGGCGAACCACAACCCGCGCTTGGATTGATTCTCGAAACGGATGGTTCGTCATCGATGCCGCCGGCGCGCCCCGTGCGGAATCAGTGCTCGAGACCCTGATGGCGACGCTTGACAGTTTCGTACCCGCACCCCTGGAGGGGGCGCGCTCCCCGCATGTGTTCATGACATCCTGGCTCATGCAGGGCGATGCTCCCTTTAAATTTGCGATCGATACCGATTTGGAGCTGCAGGCGGCGGATGAGACGAAATCAAGTATTCGTTATGTGCGCCATCCACTCGACGGTAAGGACATCCGCTCTCATCTTGCCGCCGGGAAACACCCCACGCGCCTGGGATTTACCTGGAACGGACGTGTTTCGTTCGTCCTGACGGACAAACTCTGCTTGAAGCGGATCGAATTCCTCGAGGTGGGCAAGGATCAGACCGATGCTGAAGAAGTGGATCCCGCGGAGCAGTTCGATATTGACTTCGCCGTCATGGCCGGCGAACTCTCCGCGCTGCTGACGGACCTCGCTCACATCATCGAGTCACCGCAATCGTCGGAGAATATGGCGGCGCAGAGCAAGGTTGCCTGAGTTCTTGTCCTATCAAGCAGTCATTCGCGGAACGTGGTGTGATGCCCGCCCGTCGACATCGCGCGTGCAAGTTGGCTGCACTGCGCAGCTTCTCGCGCGCTCGGTGCGATGACGATAGGCAATTCGCCAAGTACGCGATCCCATCGATTGATCGCGGCTCCCGCTTTGCAAACGGAAAACACGATGGTGGCGATGAAGTGTCGCGCGATGTTGATGCGCCATGTGCTCCAGCTGATCGGCCGCCGCCAGTTAAATAAAACGATGGCGGGAATCGCGATAAGAACAACAGCGGCGCTGGAGTACTCCTATTGGGCAGACCAGTTGCGCCGAGAAAGCGTTTCAGTTTTCATACAGCAAGCGCTCTAAGATCGATTCCGAGCCGCTTCAGTCGGGACCGCAGTACCGGCAATTCTTCCTTCATGAATCGGCTCTTTTCACGACGGAGAAGAATATCGCGTACGCCTTTACGCAGCATGAGTCCTTCACCTCGGAATCTCTCGGTGAAGCCTTCACGCGCAAGCTCTTTATATGCCTTAGCCACCGTAAGCGGATTCACATCGCAATCCAGCGCGAGCTGCCTTACTGAGGGCAGCATCTCGTCCTCCAGATAAACCTGATCGAGGATGCGTACCACCAGCACATCCATCAATTGGCGGTAAATGGGTACATCCTCGACCCAGTCTGGGCGGCGCGGCTTGCTCATTCCACGCTTTATACACCATTTACACTTGCATGTCATCGTATTAAGGCGGTAGTGTATTACGGTGGCAATACACGTAGAACCTGAGATCGAAGTTCGCAGCCATGCCCGCTGAGAAGGCATTTTTCCAGCTCCGAAACGTACGCAAGGTGTACCGGACTGGCGTGGTCGAGACCACGGCGCTCGCTGACATCAGCCTCGACATTCGCGAAGGTGAATTCGTCTGTGTCATGGGACCATCGGGTTGCGGCAAAACGACCCTACTGAACGTAGTCGCAATGCTCGATACGCCGACTAGCGGACGCTACTCGCTCGGCGAGGTTGAGGTATCCAACGCTTCTGAAGCGCGGCTTGCTGAAATCAGAAGAGGCAACATTGGATTTGTTTTCCAGAATTTCATGTTGCTAGACGATCTCTCGGTATATGAAAATGTCGAACTACCATTGCACTGCCTAAAAATATCCCGGCACAAGCGTCAGGCACGGGTGCGTGAGGTGCTGGAATTGGTTGACCTTCAGCGCAGGGCAAAGCATCGTCCCTTGCAGCTTTCGGGAGGTCAGCAGCAGCGAGTCGCAATAGCACGTGCCGTTGTCGGCGACCCGAAACTCATCGTGGCGGACGAACCCACGGGCAATCTCGATTCGCATCACGGCGAAGAGGTTATGGACATGCTGACGACGCTGAATCAGCAGGGTACGACCATCCTCATGGTCACACACTCGCGTAGCTATGCCGACCGGGCGAGTCGCATCCTCACCATGCGTGATGGGCAGCTTATGTCGGATACGGCGCGCGTGGCGGCGTGATTGCTGTGGATGGCAGGGACGGAATGCCTTCAAATGGTGCTTGAGATCCTTGAAGCCGCGCCAATGACAACGGGAACACGTGTGACTGGTGCCGCAATGGATCGGCCAATGCCGAAGCGGCGCCCAAACTACGTTATCGTGGCGATTGTTGCCCTTCTTCTGCTAGGTGGTATTGCTGCCATTTCGCAGCTCATTCCTCACGGCCTGCGAGTGGCTGAAGGCGACATCCGGATTGCCACGGTCCAGCAGGGGCTGTTCCGCAACGATGTCGTGGTGCGTTCGACAGCCGCTCCATTGCACACAATCATGCTCGACGCCCTGGAGTCCGGTCGTGTCGAGGAAGTCCTTGTTAACGACGGCGCCCTGGTCGCAAAAGACGCACTTCTGTTCCGCCTCTCAAATCCGCAGTTGCGCCTGAACCTGGTCGCGCGCGAAGCGGACCGTGCCCAGCAGATTTCCAACCTGTCCACCTTGCAGGTGTCGATCGAGACGAGTCAGACGGAGCACCAACGCCGGATGCTGGACCTCAATTTCGCGCTTACCCAGGCCGAGAAGCAATTCACACGAAACTCGTCACTCGCGAAAACTGGCGTTATTCCGGTTGTGGCCCTCGAAGAATCACAAGATCGGCTCGTACAACAGCGGCAGGTCCTCGAAGACGAAAGGACCCGTTCTGTGATCGAGATGCGTATCAAGCGCGATGGCGTCAGGCAAATGGAGCAAGCCATCGAGGAGCTGGATGCCGGCCTCAAAGTAGTGAACGATGCGATCGAGGGACTCGCTGTGCGCGCGCCCATCGCGGGACGGCTCACAGACTTCCGCTTGCAGTTGGGGGAAATTGTCAAGTCTGAGCAACGTATCGGGCGCATCGACGATCCCAGTCAGTTCAAGCTGACGGCCCAGATTGATGAGTACTACCTCGGCAGTATATTGACCGAGAAAAAAGGCTCCGTGAATGTCACCGGGCGCGACTATGCAGTCGAGGTCAGTCGCGTCTTCCCCCAGATCACCGATGGCCGGTTCTTGATCGAATTGCTGTTCACCGGCGAAACGCCGCGGGAGATGAATCCCGGCCAGAGCGCGGAAACGCGGATTACCCTCGGCGGGACAAGCCCCGGCCTCATTCTCCCCATCGATGCGTTCCTGAATGACACCGGTGGTGCCTGGGCGTTTGTGTTGGCTCCCGACGGACGGTCAGCCGAGCGTCGAGAAATTCGTGTCGGCCGCCGCAATAACAGCCAGGTGGAAGTGGCCTCCGGCCTGGCACCGGGCGAGCGAGTGATCGTGTCTACATATGCGCGATTCGGCAAGGCCGAGCGGCTGCAAATTGCGAAATGATTGCCAAGGAGGCGTAATGCTGAAGTTGGTCAATACCACCAAGCAGTTTACCGGCGGAGAGGTCGTCACAACGGCGCTGAACAACGTCAGCCTTGAGATCAATGACGGTGAATACGTCGCGGTGACAGGGCCGTCCGGCTGCGGAAAATCGACCTTGCTGTCCATTCTCGGCATGCTCGATGTACCCGACGGCGGTGAGTACTGGTTCGACGGGCAGAATGTTGCAGGATGGAGCGAAGTGAAATTGAGCGAGCTGCGGCGCGGGCGAATCGGTTTCATCTTCCAGAGCTTCAACCTGATCGAAGAGTTGGCGGTCGATGAAAATGTCGAACTGGCGTTGGAATATACCAGCGTTCCACCCACGGCACGCCGCGAGCAAGTTGCGCAAATGCTCGACAAACTGGGTCTCGCGCATCGCGCAAAGCATCGTCTTCGCAGCTTTCAGGGGGTCAGCAGCAACGAGTCGCCATCGCGCGCGCCCTGGTCACTAAACCGGCTGTGCTGTTGGCCGACGAACCGACCGGCAATCTCGACACCTTGAATGGCGACGAGGTCATGCGCATTCTGCGGGAGATCAATGACCAAGGCACCACGATTGTGATGGTCACGCATTCACCGGCACGTGCGGCGTGCGCTTTGCGCACCGTCGGTCTGCTCGATGGAGCGATCGCTGAGCCCGCTGAAACCGCGGCGGTCACTTGACAAGGGGTCTGCGGTGAAGCTTCAAGACTTCCGCATCGGATCGCGCGTTCTCGCTAAGGATCCAGTGTATTCGCTGGTCTCGATATTGGGGCTCGGCGTCGGGCTTGCCGTCTGCTTGTTGTTGTTGGGTTATGCGCGCTATTGCTGGCAGTACAACGCGTATATGCCCGACGCCGGCAACGTCTACATCATCAAGCAGCGCAACAACCTTGAGTTGGGGTCACCATGGTATGACCAGGCCCCGCTGTTGTTACTTGCGGCGGCCAGGACAGCTCCCGGCGTGAGGAATGCAAGCGGTTATGTCGGCTGGTTTCCCCTCACCATCGAGCTAAACGGCCAATTGCGCAAGCTCAGAAGCCTCACGGTGCTGCCTGGCTTTGCCGAAATAATGGGACTGCGGGTGATTAAAGGCGACTTGAACGAAGCCTTGTCGCGTCCGGATAGCATAGCGATCACGCAAGACACTGCGATCCGTCTTTTCGGGACGTCTGACGTGCTGGGAAGAACGCTGCAGTTGCGTTTGAGCGCGGTAGATGAGAATCGTAGCACCGCGCGGGTTGCGGCGATCTTGCGCGACCCACCGGCGAATACGACGATTCCATTCGAAACCTTGAATGGTCCGCATTTGAGCCTTGTGCCGCCATCAATGCGCGACCAGTTACTCGGCGAGTCCGACTGGTTGGGCTATTTGTTAGTCCGCGGGCGACCCGGCATTTCCCTGGCTGCCGTCACTGAAGTCTTACAGCACGCTGTAGACGATGCACCCAGCGCACGAAAGATTCCGCCGGAGATGAAAGCGCGTCTCGGGAATCGCAAGTTCATGGATATCAAATTGTCCCGCCTGCGCGACGCTTATTTCGATCGCGAGGTGGCGAACAATTTCACGTCTCTCACCGTTGATCGGGGTAACTCCACGGTCGTCACCGGCCTCGTGGCCCTTGCCATCCTTATTCAAGCCCTCGCAGCTGTTAACTACGTCAACCTCGCCACCATCCGCCTGATCCGCCGCCAGCGAGAGATCGCGATGCGCAAAGTGCTGGGTGCAAGCAACGGTCGCCTTGCGTTGCAGTTTGTCACTGAATCGCTGCTGGTCTCAATGCTCGCGACCGCACTTGGTTTTGTTCTGGCTGGTCTGGCGCTGCCTGTCTTTTCGCAGTTGATGAACCGCGATCTCGGCGCCATGTTGTCCGTCGAGAATATCGGTACCGCCGTAGGTCTCGGCGTGGCCCTTGGCCTAATGACCGCAATCTACCCCGCATGGATCGCGTTAGGCGTGCGGTCTTCACTGATGCTACTAGGACGGCCTGATGCGGAATCTCCTCGCAGCAAGCATTTGCGCCAGGCATTGTCCGTATTGCAGGTGGCTGCCGCGATGGGGTTGGCTGGTTTCACGCTGGCGATATTCTGGCAAGCGAGGTTCGCCGTCGACGCATCGCCCGGCTTCGACCCTTCCGCGTTATTGGTCATCGACCTCCCTGCGGGGGTCACGGCGCGAGACGAAAAGCCCCGCCGTCTCATGGCCGAGCTATCGCAACAACCGGGCGTAGCGGGCATCGCAATATCAAACGATCCGGTCGGACGATCCAAAGAGTCGTGGCGCACCGAAATCAAGCGCGAAGGTGGAGGCTCGATGACCATCGATGTGAAGTCGGTGAGTGTCAATTTCTTCGAAGAATACGGCATCAAGCCGGTGGTTGGCCGGCTGTTCGACTCGAAAATCGACCAGGAAGACAATCCTGTTCCGATCGTGATCAATGCAATCGCGACCCGCCAGCTAGGCTTCGCATCTCCTGAACAAGCAGTCGGACAAATACTGCTGTTCAGGAGCATGGCAAACGGTACCCCGGCGCTGATCACCAAGCGCATCGTGGGCATTGCCCCAGAAATCCGTTTTTACTCGCTGCGCGAGGCGCCGGGTGCCATAGCGTATGAATTGTGGTCGAACAGCGCGACTCTGAGCGTTCGCGCCAGCGGTTCGATAGCCGACGCCGAACGTGCGGCCCTGCTCGTTTGGCCCAAATACTTCCCTAACTCGGTGCTCGAAATGAAGCCGGCCAAGGAAATCTATGCCGCCAATTATGAAGACGATGCCAGGCTCGCAAAGCTCCTAGCGCTCTCAACGGCCATCGCAATGATCATTGCGGCCTTTGGCGTATATGTGCTCGCGGCCGACGCAGTGCAACGCCGCACAAAAGAAATCGCGTTGCGCAAGCTCTTCGGCACCCGCCGCCGCGACATCGGCAAGCTGGTTGCAAAAGAAATTGGTGCCGTGATTCTGTTGTCCGCAGTGCTCGCGCTACCACTTGCCGCGCTCGCGATCGCTCGCTACCTGGCAACCTACACTGAACGGACGCCGTTAGCCTTTTGGGCCTTGGCTTTTGCGCTCTTGGCGTCCTTGACCACTGCTGCAATCGCCGGCGCGCGACAAGCGTGGATTGCGATGACGCTAAAGCCGGCGGTCGCGCTACGGACATAGAGAATTCTGCAAGTTCGCCCTCTGCTAACGGCGGCTTGGGCGATGAGATCAGTTCGTCTAATCACCGGTCTTGGCCGACTGTTGACGGTTGCGGTGCCGGAACGTGATTGTGATCAAACACGCACGGTTGGTGCTACAACCACACAGGCCGAAGCCACCGACATCGCCACAAAGAGTCCGAGACTCCAATACTCATAGGCCAATCCAAAGACGGCGACTTCGGCCTGCGCACAGCTGGCGCGCACGGCAAATACGCTGGGTAACCATCGGTCCAAGTGTGTGTACTGACTGAGGACGCTTCGGCGTAATCCGGTCGGCGAGCCGGGCGATTAAGCAGGAACGTAGGTTAACCTCATCACATCGCCAATTCGCTCGCTGGCCACAAGGCGCAGCGGCGGCCGAGGACCGGCGAAGAATGGCTTGCCGTGGCCAATCACGACGGGGTGCAGGTAGAGTCGATACTCGTCGATCAGACCGAGATCGGTGAGGCTCTGCGCCAGCTCTGGTCCGCCAACGTCAATCTCCCCTGCAAACTGAGCCTTCAACCGGCCGATCGCCGCCTCAAGGTCATCCCCGACAAGCGTGGCGTTGGGGCCGACCGACTTCAACGAGCGCGACACGACCCACTTCGGTTGCCTCCGCCACGCCGCCGCGAAGTCGCGTTCCTCTGCATCCCAATCAGATTGATCTTCGTCCCAATAGCGCATGATCTCGTACAAGCGGCGACCATACACAACGCCTGCCAAGCCGCGCACCTGCTCAATGAAGTGACGAAAGAGCGTGGGACTTGGCAAAAAGTTCGTATGCTCGACGTAGCCGTCCAAGGACTGGTTCATTCCAAACACCAGCTTTGCCATGGTCTCTCCTTCCCCCCTGCGCGCCGCGCGATCTCCTGAGACAGATTCGTCTAGGCTCTGGACGACGAACCGCCGCATCGGAATTCGACAAATTATTCCAGAATTTTTCCGATCGTGGTCAAAGTCGCCCGCGAAGCCCAGCCCCGAGGAGCCGAGACGGGGGATTTCCGACCTTAACCCGTCGTCCCGATTGCCGAGTCGAGGGCTAGTAAACTTAAATTTCAGTTTTCGGTTGACTATCACCAACCTCGCTCCAATACTGCCGGCCTCATGAAAGCCATGGAATCTCCGCGCTCCGCTGGAGCGCCGTCAGCCGCGCTCGCGCGCTATGAATCCGCGCTCCACGCACTCGCCGCTCAAAATCGCCTGCGCGCTTTGCGGCCGCAAACCGGTATCGACTTCAGTTCCAACGATTACTTGGGCCTCGCAGCCTCCGCCCGCATGCGCAGTGCCCTCACCACTGCGCTCGCGCGCGGAACAGCCATCGGCGCCGGCGGCTCTCGATTGCTCCGCGGCAATGCGCCCGAGCACGAGGAGCTCGAAGCCAAGGCCGCGACATTTTTTCACGCCGAACGCACACTGTTCTTCAGCAGCGGCTATGCCGCGAATTGCGCGCTTTTCGCAACCCTCCCGCAGAAGGACGATCTAGTCATTCTCGATGAACTCATCCATGCCAGCAGCCGCGAGGGGGTGCGCGCGGGACGTGCCGCGTCGGTCGAGTCTGTGCATAACGATGTCGCATCCGTCGAAGACTCGATTCGCACCTGGCGCGCTGCCGGCGGCCTCGGCCAAATTTGGATCGCGGCCGAAAGTCTCTACAGCATGGACGGCGATCGCGCGCCCTTGAGCGATCTCATGGCACTCGCCGACAAGCACGAAGCCTTTTTAGTGATCGACGAAGCGCACGCCACCGGCGTCTTCGGCACCGACGGCCGCGGCCTCGCCGAGAACATCGAAGGCCGTGACAATGTCATCGTGCTGCATACCTGCGGCAAGGCCTTAGGCAGCGCCGGCGCGCTCCTGAGTCTCCCGCTCAGCTTGCGCGATTTTCTCGTGAATCGCTGTCGCGCCTTTATTTTCTCCACAGCACCCTCCCCGCTCATGGCAGTCGCCGCGCTCGAAGCCCTGGCGATCTTGAAAGAGGAACCGCAGCGCCGCGAAGCTCTCAGCAGTCTCGTCGCCCATGCCGGCCATCAAGCGCAAGGCCACGGACTCCCCGTCTCAGGTTCGCAGATACTGCCCGTGATCATCGGCGATGATCGAGAGGTGATGCAAATCGCGGCGAGCCTGCAGCACCGTGGCTTCGACGTCCGCGGCGTGCGCCCGCCGACGGTGCCAAAGGGAACCGCGCGCCTGCGCATTTCAATCACGCTGAATGTCACCGAAGCCGCCATTGCCGGCTTGTTCGATGCGCTCGCGGAGTTGCGAGCGTGACTACGCGCATCATCGTGACCGGCACCGACACCGGCATCGGCAAGACCGTGTTCGCCGCAGGTCTCACGCGACTTCTCGACGGCTACTACTTCAAACCCGTGCAAGCAGGCCTCGAGGAGGAAACCGACACCGCGGTGGTGCAGCGGTTATCGGCGCTTCCCGCGAAGCGCATGCTGTCGGAGGTCTGGCGCCTCACCACGCCCGCCTCACCGCACTTTGCCGCCGAGCGCGACGGGGTCATGATCGATTCAAAGCAACTCACCTTGCCCACACTCGATCGCCCGCTCATCGTCGAGGGCGCCGGCGGCCTCATGGTGCCGCTCACCCGCGATGTACTCTACATTGACGTGTTCGCCGCCTGGCGCGCACCCGTGGTGCTCTGCGCCCGCACCGCACTCGGCACCTTGAATCACACGCTGCTGTCGCTCGAGGCTCTGCAGCGCCGCCGCATTCCCATCCTAGGCATCGCCTTGATCGGTGATGCGCATCAGGACAACGAACGCACTTTGAGAGAAATGGGCCGCGTGCCGATCTTAGGCCGCCTGCCGCTTCTCAATCCGTTGGGGCCGCAAAGCTTGAGCACAGCATTCTCTGCCGCATTCGCACCCGAGTCTTTTATCTCGACTGCCACGTCTTTTGCGCCCGCCGCGCCATGAGCGCGCCGCCCTCACCGATCTGGCATCCCTTCACGCAGCATGCGCTGCGCCCGACGTTGCCCACTGTCGCGCGTGCCGGGGGCGCGTATCTCACGTTGAATGACGGCCAGCGCATTCTCGATGCCATCTCCTCGTGGTGGGTGATTACCCACGGCCACTGCCATCCTAAGATCATGGCCGCCATCAAAGCTCAAGCCGAAGAACTCGACCAGGTGATCTTCGCCGAATACACCCACGAGCCCGCCGAGCAGCTCGCCGCAAAACTCATCGCCCTCTCTGCCCCTGGTCTCGAACACGTGTTCTTCTCCGACAGCGGCTCGACCAGCGTCGAAGTTGCACTCAAAATGGCGCTGGGCTTCTGGCGCCATACCGGTGATGCCCGCCATTGCATCGCCGTGATGGACGGCAGCTACCACGGCGACACCATCGGCACCATGTCCGTCGGTGCGCGCGGCCCTTTCACCGACAGCTATGAACCGCTGCTCTTCGATGTCGAGCGCATTCCGTTTCCGTCGCCCGGCCAGGAAGCAACAACGCTCGAAGCCTTCGACGCTCTCTGCCGCCCTGGACACATCGCCGCGCTCCTCGTCGAACCCCTGGTGCTCGGCGCCGGCGGCATGCTGATGTATTCCGCCGATTGCTTAAAGCGCCTCAATGAGATCTGCGCCTCGCACGGCGTCCTTTTCATCGCCGATGAAGTCATGACCGGCTGGGGCCGCACCGGCACCATGTTCGCTTGCGAACAAGCCGGCATCACGCCCGATATCGCCTGCTATTCGAAGGGACTCACCGGCGGCTCACTGCCTCTCGCCGTCACGCTGTGCCGGCACGAAATCTTCCAGGCACACTACGCCACCGACCGCCGCCGCACCTTCTTTCACTCCAGCTCCTTCACCGCAAATCCCATCGCCTGCGCCGCCGCGCTCGCCAACTTGAGAGTCTGGGAAACCGAACCCGTCCGCGAACGCGTTGCCACCCTCGCAGCGTTTCAGGCCAAGCATTTGCAGCGCTTTCGCGATGACACGCGATTCCAGAATGTCCGTCAGACCGGCACGATCACCGCCATGGATCTGAAAACCTCCGATGCCGGCTATCTGTCGAAGCTTGGCCCCAAGCTCCAGTCCCACTTTCGCGACGCCCGCGTTCTGCTACGGCCGCTTGGCAACACCATTTACGTGCTGCCCCCCTACTGCGTGACCAACGAGGAGCTTGCAACGGTATATGACTCGATCGAGGCGGCAGCGGGCATCGTCTGATACCGCGTTTGGCGTCAATGGCCTACCTCCGGCCGTCCGCAGGGTTGACGAAGAAAACGCAGGCTACGGCGAAGAGCGAGATGATGGCACCGCAGAGAAACCCTCCCCGGATGCCGCCGGTCAGCGCGTCGACGGGGGCGAGTCCGCGCGTTGCCAGCGTCGTAGCTCGTGCCGACATCAATGCCACGAACAACGCAACTCCGGCCGCACCGGCGACCTGCTGAATGCTGCCGATGACCGCGCTGCCGTGCGAGTAAAGACTTGGCTTCAGCGACGACAAGCTGACCGTGAACAGTGGCGTAAACAGCAAAGCAAAGCCGACGCTCATCACCACATGCCCGGCGAGGATATAGCCTACCCATGTGGTTGGACCCAACAGCGTCATCGCCCACAGCACGGCACTAACGACGATGACGCCGGGAACCAGCAGCCTGAGCGGGCCGCCCTTGTCGTATAAGCGCCCCACATGGGGGCCGAGTAAGCCCATGAGCAGACCGCCCGGCAGCAGTAACAGTCCTGTTTGAAGGGTGCTCAGGCCGAGCACGTTCTGCAGGTAGATCGGAAGCAAGATAATCGTGCCGAACAGCGCCATCATCAGGCCTGCCATGAGCAGCACCGACACGGTGAAGTTTCGCGACTCGAAGGTACGCAGGTCGAGCAGCGGGTACCCCTTCCTCTGTAGCGACATCTGCCGGAAGATAAACACAGCCAAGAACACAGCGCCGACAGCACCGAAGATTCCCCCCGGGAGAGTTCCCGGCGCAGCCGGGACACCAATATTACTGAGTCCATAAACGAGGCCGCCGAAGGCGAAGCCCGAGAGAATTATGGAGATCCCATCGATCGCCGCATGGTGAGGCGTGGTCACGTTCTGGATGCGTCGGGCGCCCAACACCAACGCACCCAGCGAGATCGGCAGTACCAGGATAAACAGCCAACGCCAGCTGAGATAGTTGAGGATGATTCCCGAAATGGTCGGGCCGATGGCGGGTGCCACCGATATAACAGTAGAAATGAAGCCCATGGTCTTGCCACGGGTTTCAGGGGGTGCCAGCGTCATCACGGTGGTCATCAGCAACGGCATCATGATCGCGGTCCCCGACGCCTGAATGATGCGAGCGAGGATCAGTACTTCGAGATTGGAAGCCAGCGTGGCGGTCAACGTGCCCAAAGTGAACAATGACATTGCCAACACAAAGATAGGCCGCGTATTCATCCTCTGCAGCAGAAATCCGGTGACCGGAATGACCACCGATACGGTAAGGAGAAATGCCGTGGTCAACCATTGCACCGCGCCCGCTGTGACATTGAGGTCGCGCATGAGCCGGGGGATGGCTACGGCCATGAGCGTCTCGTTGAGAATGACAACGAAAGTGGCCACCAGGAGGAGATTGATGACGAGTCGGTTGCGTCCTGCGGTGTCGGCGGTCCCTGGAGCGGCGACGCTGCTCGGGGGCGGGTTGCCGGCGCTCTCCGAATTGTTATTCAAGTATCGATTCCCCTTCCCCCTTGGACGTTTCGCAGCAACTGAGGGGTCGTAGGATACCGCTGCAATGGTCCACGTCGCCAGCGCTGTGCCCGAGGGCGGGCACATGCTATTCCTGGCGGCCGGAAATCGTTACGGCACGATCTCAACGCGCGTTCGGCCGGCGGTGAGATTCCAGACGTCTTGCAGATCCTCATCCGACAGTGCAACGCAGCCGTTGGTCCAATCGCGTGTCTTGTAATACGAGACCGGCTTGGTCGGTTGATTGGGTTCCCCGTGAATAAAAATATCCCTGCCGGCGGGTAAGTGCAGTGCCGAGGATCGTTTCAAGTCCGCGGGGCTTGGGTAGGAGATGTGCAGTGCCTTGAAGTAACGGCTGTGCTCCTGGCGGAAATCGATGATGTAGCTGCCCTCGGGCGTGCGGAAGTCCCATTCGCGCTCCTTGGCACCCGTGGGACTCAAGCCGAGCGCAATGCGATAGCTGCGCAGCGGAGAATTGTCGCGAAGCAAGTACAGCTTGCGCTCATGTTTGACGATGAGAATAGTATCTGCGCGCTGAGCGCTCGAGACGGTTTGAGCGTGACTCTGTCCGTCAAGCCCGACTAATAGGGAGACGAAAAGCGCCAGTAACCAGAAATGGTTAGCGCGTGCGAAAAAGCGCCTCTCCAGGCCAGTTGCCAAGCGCCCACTGCCAAAAGCGTGAGTTGACATATGCTTGCGTGGTTACTCGTTAAGAGAAAGCCACATTAGCCAAAAGAGGACTTGGGAATTTAGTCGTAGATCCCAATCTCAGCGCAAGCTTTGAGATGCATCGCGCCGTCCGGATGACATCCGTCACACTTCACGCGATTTAACAAAACACCGCCGATGCCGGGGAACGCTAGGCGTCGGCGGCCATCGATTCAATCTCGTGCTCGGTCAGAACGCGCCATCCGCCCTTGGGCAAATCGCCCAATTGCAACTCGCCAATGCGCACTCGCACCAAGCGCAGCACGGCAATGTCAAAGGCGCTCAGCAAACGGCGTATCTGCCGGTTGCGCCCTTCGTCGAGTTTGATTTCCAGCCACGCGTGCTTGTCGCCGCTGCGCAGGAGGCGCGCGGATTTTGCCGTCAGTGATTCGCCGTCGACGTTCATGCCGCACTCGAGATTCTCGAGCAGGGCCGCGTCCGCCAATCGGTCGATTTGCACATGATAGGTCTTGTCGGGCCCGGAAGACGGGTGCGTCACGCGCGCAGCCCACATAGGATCATTGCTGAATAACAGGAGACCCTCGCTGGCCTTGTCCAGCCTGCCGACCGGTGCGAGCCATGGCAGGGCGCTACCCGCAAAGCATTTGTAGACGGTTTCGCGGCCCTGCTCATCGCTCGTGGTGGTGACCAAGCCTCGAGGTTTGTTGAGCATGACGACCAATCGCGTCGGCGTGTCTTCCCGGCCGGCCACGGCGATCCGGTCGCGGCTTGGGTTCACCGGAAATTCAGGATCCTTGACCAGTCGGCCGTTAACGCGAACCTGCCCCTCACGCACCCACTTTCCGGCCTGTGTGCGAGAGCCCAAGCCTAACTTCGAGATCATCCGCGCCACCCCATAGCGAGGCGACCTCGAATTCATGGATGGAGCGACACCACAGCTTTCGATACCGCACCCAGTGAACTGCCGCTGCTGGGGTTGCCGAGAACCACGTAGAACACGTCGGTCCGCCTGCGCGATGCATTCGGATGAAGCTTGACGAAGAGACTCACCGTTTGCGCGCCGGCAGGGAAAGATATCGTCGCGGGCGCCTGCGGCGCGTAATCGGTGCCGGCCAGCGCGGAGCCAGGCTCCGTCCACCAGTCGATACTGGTACGGCGCTTTGATCCCGACGAACGGTGCACGCGGATTTCAGCGAATTTTTCACCGCGCGCAATCGAGTACGAAGCGGACACGACGCCGATCTTCTCGGTCTTGTCGATCGGACGGGCTGCGGCCGGTGCGCCGGGTGCTCGGTTCTTCACGACGGCCTTGGAAGGTGCCGGCGCCGCCTCGGCAGGCGCTTGTGACTCTTTCTTTTCCGCATCCGCAATCGCACGCTCTACATTCAGGGGCGCACCGGCTGCAACTTCGGCGTCCGCTTCGACGGCGACTTGCGGCGCCTTCGGCCGGCTCATTACCGCCCAGGCGATACCGCAGACCAGGACAGCGGCGCTCAGGGCGATCCAGACAGAAGGCACATGTCCCTTCGCCAACGGCAGCGCCTCCGAGTCCTGCGACTTTGGTATCGGTCCCAAGGGTGCTTTGTCCAGAGCAAGCTCAGCCAGCCAATCTCGCACCGAACGCGGACGATCGGCCCGATCCCACGAAAGAGCCGTGGAGAGCGCCTTCCACTGCCGCCCCGAAAGGGCGGGCGGACGCTCCGGCGTCATATTGAGCGAGCGCGCCTCGGTGGAACGTCGCTGCTCGAACGGGTGCTGTCCCGCCAGCAATTCGTAAGACAGGCAGGCGAGTGCGAAAAGGTCATCGCGCGGATCAGGTTCGCGGCCTTCCAGGAGCTCGCACGACGCATAGGCAGGCGTCAATGTGGTGGCCGACTCGCGCGACGTTCCAAAATCGAGTATGCGCAGTTCCCCATCGTTGGTGACCATGACGTTTTGCGGTTTCAGGTCGCCATGAATCACACGGCGGTCATGCGCGTGCGCAAGACCGCTTCCCACCTCGCGGATGACCGCCCAGACGTAGTCGCGCGGCAGCGGCAGCGGATGGAGCTTCTGCATTACTTTGAGCAGGCTCTCGCCGTCGATCAACTCCATGGTGAAGAACGAGAAATCGTGATCCAGATCCAGCTCATAGACCTTCACGACGCTGGGGTGCGAGAGAACCTGCGCCGAATAGAATTCGCGGCGCAGTTTCGACACCACCTCTGCCCGGCTTCGGGTCTTCTCGTGCAATATTTTTATCGCCACACGGGCGTCGGTTTCGGTGTGTTCGCTGCGCGATCGGTCGAGCGCCTTGTACACGGTGCCCATCCCGCCGCTGCCCACCTGAGATTCAATGACGTATCGTCCGCGCAGCACATAGCCGCTGCCCGGCCGCGCCGGTGCAGATCCGGGTACGGCCGCTCGCGGTTCGGCGGGAATTTGCGGGGCCACGGGAAACAGGTCCACCGAGATCCCCTCGCCCCCGGTCTCCCTTTCGCGTTCCGCGATCCTGGATCGGATGGAGTGAAATAGATCGTCCGGCTCTAGCGAGTCGTCGATCGGCGTACGCCGCTGTTGCGTCATGAGTGTCTGTTGAGGTCCATTGATCGGCTGAAGCCTACATCGTTAGTGCCCATAAGACTGAATACCGATCCGCACAAAAGTGGCACATTGACCCCGAATTTGCGTGGATGTGCGCTAAATCACATCCTGCGGGGCGCCCCAGCACAGGCCAAACCGCCCGCAGGGGCGTGAAACCCATCACAGCGCCCGCGCGCACGATCAAACTGTGTTGCGAGTTGCCAAAGTAAGGGCTTCACGGGTTAAAGCGTGGTCGGCACCAAGCCCGTTTGTGAAACAGCGCGCGGCTCGCTCGAGCAGGGGCTGGGCCTCTGCAATTCGGCCCTGCGCCATGTCGGCCTTGGCGAGAAGAAGCAGTGCCTCGCCGACATCGGCACTGGTGTCCGGCCCCCGGGCAACCGCTTCGGCCACGCTCAACGCCTGGTGCGCAAAGCGCTCCGCTTCGGCAGATCGGCCCAGAGCCAGCGCTGCGGCCGCGGCGAGGCGCAGTGACGGGAGCCCTTGCAAGGATTTCCCGTTTGCGTCGCCGCCAATGGCTGCGAGCGACGCGGTGGCGCGCTGCAACGCGGCGTTGGCGTCGCCGCGCTGCAGCTCAAGGAGCCCGCGAAGCCGGTCCACCAAACCTCGAAAGTTCACATCCGTGGGCGAGCCGTTGCCAAGAGCGGTCACCGTTTCTTGGATAATTGATTCCGCTTCAGACAGACGGCCCAAGTCGATATAGGCGGTGCAAATCGCGCGCAGCGCGAAAATCAGCCATAGCTTATTCCCCGAGCTGCGCGCCCGCGCAGCGGCGGTGAGGGCGACGTCGAGTCCTTCTTGCACTCGGCCCAGCTTGATCAGGCGCTCGGCGTAGGTGACCGTCATCGACAATGGCTCTGACGAGTCGCCTTGGATCGCCAGGCGTCGCTTGCGAACGTCCTCACTGACGCCGGCCGCTGCCTGCAATTCGCCCATATTGAACAGCACCGTCGCCTCGTTTTGCAGCGCCATCAGCCGCGCGGTCGTGCCGCCCCGGCCATACTGTTCATGCGTTGCGCCGATGAGCTTCGTCATCGCCAGCGCCTGCGCGAATCGCCGCGTCTCGTTGTAAACCCCGCCCAGTTCGCTGAGCACCGACGTATAGGCGGCGCGGTAGGTTTGCCCCGACTGTTCGAGCAAGCGCCGCGCACCATCGAGGATACGTTCTGCCGTCTCCGTGTTGCCCAGCTTGGCGGCAAGCTGGGCTTCAGCTCGACGGCAGTCGACTTGCAGGGCAACCGATGGCACGTCGAGCAGTGCGATGAGCTGCCTTGCCTCATCCAGGCGTCGCGGCGCAGTCGCCGTTATTCCTGAGCTGGCCTCGGTGGCGGCGGCCGCGCACTGCGCTTGCGCCATCAATTCGGGATCGTGCGCGCCCTTGCCAAGCTCATATGCGAGTGTGTCGAGCGCGACAGCCTGCCGCGTGGCGGTCTGTCCGCGATAGTGACTGCTGAGCTGAACCAGCATGCGTCCGGCAAAGCGCGGGTCGTCGCGGTATTGAAGCTCGAGCATCTTAGCGCCCAGGTCAATGCGCCCCGCTGCAGTCAGCGATGCCGGGTTGCTGCCCCCATCGGACAAGAGCAGCAGGTTCAGGAACTCGTTGGCAGATTCTGCGCGGCGCGCTTCGAACTGTGCGGCGTCGCGCTGGCGATTTGCCTCGATCTTCTGCAAAAACGTCGTGATGGTCGCCGCACACAGAACCAGCACGGTGAGTAAGCCCGACAAAACACCGCCGCGATGCCGCCGGACGAACTTCGTCAATCGATAGGTTGCCGTATCGGCGCAGGCTTTGACCGGTTCGTGCGTCAAATAGCGCTTGAGGTCGTCGGCGAAGGCGCCCACCGATGTGTAACGCTCCGCGGCCACCTTCTTCAACGCCTTGCCGAGAATATTATCCAGATCACCTTGCAGCGAGCGGCGCCAGGGAGTGGGCATGCTCGTGACGGTTGATGCCCGCGGCGGGTCCTGCGTGACAACCGCATGAATCAGTTGGGCGCTCGAGTCCGATTCGGCGACGACCGGATGCTTGCCGGTCAGCAAAACGTACAACACCAGGCCCAGGGAATAGACATCCGTTGCCGTCGTGACCGATTGTCCGAGCAACTGCTCGGGAGCTGCGAATTGCGGCGTCAGCGCCGTGCCCCCCGATTTCGTCAGTGCAGCGGATCCCGTGGCATCGTCGAGCAGTTTTGCGATACCGAAATCGAGGAGCTTGACCGAGCCGCTGCGAGTAACAAAGATGTTGGCCGGTTTGATATCCCGGTGCACGATCAGATGACTGTGAGCGTGGGCCACTGCCGCGAGAACGCCCAGAAATAGCCGGACGCGCGCCTCGACGGTGAGCTTCTGCGCGGCGCAGTAGGCGTCTATCGCCTCGCCTTCGACGTATTCAAGCACCAGATAGGGATGTATCGCATCGAGGAGGCCCGCATCGATGAGACGGGCGATATTTGGATGATCGAGGCGCCCCAGCATTTGCCCTTCGCTGCGGAAGCGCTGCTCGCCTTGCAGACCGATCCAGCTGGCATGCAAGAATTTGACGGCGACCGTGGTATCGAATCGATCGTCAACGCGCCGCGCACGCCAAACGCTGCCCATGCCGCCTCGACCAATTTCCGCCTCGATGACATACGGGCCGACGTTGCGTCCAACCAGAGTCGCGCCGGGCCGCTGGCTCGAGAGCAGCAGCGGTTCCGCCAGAAACTCGGCAAAGCCAGTGCGATCGCGCTGAGAAAGCGCATCGGCAACTGCTGCGGCGAGTTCGGGACTTCCGTGCGCGAGCGCGGCCAACCACGCGCCGCGGTCCGCCTCAGCCAGGTCGAGCGCTTGATCGAGGTACTCGCTGAATGGGCGCCATTGTTCCGGCGGCACTGTCGCCATCTCGATCCCCCCGAAGTCGCGGTCTGAAATCGCGGCCCGATTCCATCTCTGCAACCCGTTTGAACAAGAATCGGATTCGCAGGCCAAAGCTGGACATCGCCGCGCGGCGCGCGCCCTCGTCAGTCGTTAATCGGAGCCATTCAGCTTTTGAAACAAGATTGCCCGCGCTTTTTCCCAGTCACGCTGCACGGTCTTCATCGAGGTGCCGCGTTGGGCGGCAATTTCCTCAAGCGTGAAACCACAAAAATAACGTAGATCCACCACCTCTGCGAGACGCGTATCGTGAGTCGAAAGCTCATCGAGCGCATCGGAAAGCCGCGTCAGTTCGCCTTGATCCGCCTCTGCGACATCCGTGGGTAGTTGAGTAATGTGGAAGGCCGAGCCGCGCTTCAGGGCGCGCCGCTCACGCACAAAATCGATGATCAAGCCCCGCATCACCCGTGCGGCGTATCCCAAGAACCGCTCGCTGTCCGGAAAAACGGCATCGCGACCCGACATCCCGAGATACGCTTCATGCAATAAGGTGGTCGGACTGATCGACGCGCCGCCGTTGCGTCGCAATTGACGCTCCGCCAGTTGCCGAAGCTCCTGATACAGCGATGCAAAAAGCCGGGCGTTTGTGCCGGCGCCCGGCGAGCTGGTGCCCGACGAGCCGGCGCCCTCTTCCGGTAGCACCGGTTCCTGTGATTCCATTTGCGGCTCCCGTCCTTGAGGCGGATTGAGATTGCCGAACCCTTGGCTGGTTTGCAACTGCATCGCGCCGTGAAGCCGACAGAACCTGGCGGCGCATCCTTTGATGGGCCGAAAGGTGGACGGGAACTAGGCTTTCTGCCCTGAGCCGCCGCGCGTCGCGGAGCCTCGCTTCGGCCGGCGGACGGCCCTGACCTTGCCGCTCTTTCCTCCTCCGCAGAAGAATTGATCGCCGCCATCGGACTCGAGCCCCGAAATGAACACTCCCGGCGGCATTTCGAGCCTCTCCAGCACCTCGCCCGTTCGAGGATCGATTCGCCGCAAATCGCACTCGTCTCCTTCCCAGGTAGCGTGCCAGAGCTCGCCCTCGACCCACGTAACCCCGGTGACGAAACGGTTGGACTCGATGGTGCGAAGAATCGCTCCTGTTTGGGGATCGACTTGATGGATCTTGCGGTCTCGATACTGCCCGACCCAGAGGGTCCCTTCGGCCCACGTGAGCCCAGAATCACCGCCGTGGCCGGGCGCCGGGATCGTGGCGAGCAGACGGCCGGTCTTCGGGTCGATCTTCTGGATGCGATCCTCGGCGAGCTGGTACAGGTGCTCGCCGTCGAAGGCCGTTCCAGCATGCGCGGCGACATCTATGGAGCGCAGCGTCTTGCCGCTGGCAGGATCGAAGGACCTCAGCTTGTCTCCGGCTGCAAACCAGACGTTTTGACCGTCATACGTGACTCCACCCACGTTGTCGGCACCTGAGAAGGGGCCGTACTCACGGACGATATCGGCGGTGGTTGTTCGACTCATGCTGACATTTTAGTCAATCGGCAGGGGAGCGGGGAGTAACAATGTCGTCGTGAATCCTAGCACCGGCGGGGTCATCCAACGACGGGCTCGCCCGCGGCCGAACGACTGCACCTTGCCGGCCGCCGCTGCTGAGTCGAGCGCCCGCTGCACGGTGCGTTGGCTGGTTCCAAGCGCCAGCGCAAGGGCCGAGCTCGACCACGATTCACCGTCGCCGAGGAAGGCGAGCACCGCCGCGTGCTCCTCGTCGACGGGCCGCGCCAGCACGACGACCTGGCGTGCGCGGCGCGGTGACAGCGCAAAACCTCGCTTCGTCGCGCTCACGTCCGCCAGCTTCCGAATCAGCATGCGCAACCGCCCCACTTCGACTCGCAACCGCGCGCGATGCGATTCATCGGCGAGCTTCAATCTGAATATGCGCGCGACGAGCGTGTCCCTCGGTACGTCTTGCGGCCACGCTTCGCCCAGCGCGCGTGCGAGCGCGAACAACACCGGACGCTTGGCGAGCGAGACCACCTTGCCTTCGTCACGCACGACATGGCGGCAAGCATCCACGATAAATGCCGGCGAGGCCAGCAACGCCTCGACCTCTTCGAGCACAAGGAGCCGCCCCTCGCCGCCGGCAATCAGGCGCGCAGCGGGCGCGTTGAGGACGAGAATCGCGCTTTCGACCTCGGCCGTCAGCGCGGGAATACGCGCGTGGCGCGCCGCCCGCTCGGCTCGCGCGAGCGCGGCGCGCGCCGTCTTCGTCCTGAGGCGTCGCATCGCGATCCCCGCAACCACGAGCTCGTGGGCGGCCCTCGACGCGGGCGGGAAAGGCGCGGGGTCGAGCTTGGCGAGCGTACGCTCGGCTTCGTCGAGGCGCCCGATCAGAAGGAGACGCCGAACCTCGAGATACCGCGCATGCGCCGCGTTGACCAGGTCGCCGTGCGCTTCGAGCGTCGCCCGCGCCGCATCGAGCGCCTTCGCAGGCCAGCCCAGGTCGCGCGAGACGAGCGCAATCTCGGCCTCGGCGACCACGCACCGCGCGCGGGCCACGGCCTCTTTCGGACCGAAGGCGCGCGCCGCACTTCGCAGCAGCGCCTTGGCTCGAACGAGATCACCGAGCTGCGCCATGGCCATGCCTCGAAGCGCGAGAGCCGGTGCGTCGTCGCGCAGGGCGACGCGCTTCAATGCGCCGAGGGGATCACCCGCCGCGAGTGCGCGGGCTGCCGCCGTGATCAGTGAGTCCATCGCAATCCCGTCACACTTGTAACTCCCACCCTTCGATGCCCGGCGCTATAACTATCTCATGACCAACGAACAACGCGAGGTTGCTAGCCATGAATACATCCCCTAAGAATGACCGCAACAGCGGACGCCGCGCAATGAACACGCCGCCTGTCGTGTCGCCGCAGGAGTGGGAAGCGGCGCGCGAGCGGCTGCTCGTGAAGGAGAAGGCCCTGACGCGCGCCCGTGACGCGCTCGCCGCCGAGCGCCGGCGAATGCCGTGGCTGGCGGTGGACAAGAAATACCTGTTCGAGGGACCTGAGGGCACGGTGAGTCTGCTCGACCTGTTCGAGGGTCGCCGTCAGCTGATCGTCTACCGCGCCTTCTTCGAGCCGGGGGTGTTCGGCTGGCCTGAGCATGCCTGCCGCGGCTGCTCGCTGGGCGCCGACCAGGTCGGCAACCTCGCCCATCTGAACGCCCGCGATACCACGCTCGCGTACGCTTCGCGCGCGCCACAGGCGGACATCGCCCGCCTGAAGGCGCGGATGGGATGGGAGATGCCGTGGTACACCTTGACGGACAGCTTCGACGTCGATTTCGGTGTGGACCAGTGGCACGGCCACAACGTGTTCTTCCGCAACGGCGACGAGGTGTTCCGCACCTACTTCATCAATACCCGTGGCGATGAGGCGATGGGAACCACCTGGAGCTACCTCGACGCGACTCCACTCGGGCGCCAGGAGGCGTGGGAGGACTCTCCTGAAGGCTACCCCCAGACCCCGACGTACCAGTGGTGGCGATGGCACGACGAATACACGAGCGAGGTCACGCCCGACCCAAGGTGGATCGAGGTATCGACGGCCGGACAGGCGGCGCAGAAGCAACCCGCAAACTAGTCCGGTGACGCAGGTGATCGCTCATATGCAGGCGTGCCGGATGGCTTCGGAGCGAGTTTCGCAGCGAGCCTTCTTCTGCGTCTCGGCGCTGCTCTTTGCCGTGAGCACGGCGGTGACGATCCAGTGGTGCGCCTCCATGTCGGCGATGGGCGAGATGCGGATGCCCGGCGGCTGGACGATATCAATGGCGTGGATGCGGATGCCCGGACAGAGCTGGCCCGGCGCGGCGGCGTCGTTCCTCGGCATGTGGGTCGTGATGATGGTGGCCATGATGCTGCCATCCTTGGCGCCAATGCTGTGGCGCTATCGCCAGGCTGTTGGCCGCACGGGCAGTACGCGCCTGGGTGGGCTGACCGCGCTGGTGGGTGGGGGCTACTTCTTGGTTTGGACCGCGTTCGGATTGGCGGTTTTTCCGCTGGGCGTCGCGCTGGCGGAAGCGGAGATGCGCCTGCCGTCGCTGTCGCGCACCGTTCCGCTCGCGGTCAGCGTGGTCGTCCTAGCCGTCGGCGCGCTGCAGTTCACCGTGTGGAAGACACATCGCCTCGCCTGCTGCCGGGAAGCATCGGGGTGCGGCCGTACTTTGGGGTGCGGCCGTACTCTGCCGGCGGACGCCGGTACGGCCTGGCGACACGGCGTGCGCCTCGGCCTTGACTGCGCGCACTGCTGTTTCGGTCTGATGGCGATCCTCCTGTGCCTCGGGGTCATGGACCTTCGCGCGATGGCTGTCGTGACGGCAGCCATCACCGCCGAACGTCTCGCACCGGCCGGTGAGCACGTAGCGCGAGCGATCGGGGTCGTGGTCGTCGCGGCAGGGTTGTTTCTGATCGCGCGAGCGGCGTAGCCCCGTCCATCGGGCCCGGTTGGGCTTTACTTGCGCGCGGCCAAGATCTCGTCGAGGCGTGCGGGCACCGATGGTTCGCGTTCCAGGCGCGGGTAACGCAAGCCGTCGTGATAGTCGAGATTCAGGACTCGAAATCGATCGCCGCTCTTGACGATCAATTCGATCGGAAGGTTCGTCGCCTTCGCCGAGCGAATCGCGTCTTTGAGTACGTCGGCACTGTAAGCAGCACCGTTGATTGCCAGAATGACGCTGCTTTCCGTCAGCTTCGCCTTGAAAGCTGCGCTATCCCAGAGCACCTCCAGCACCGTGCCGTCCTTGTCGTCGAGTTCGACACCGATGGAGAACAGCAGGTTCACGCGCTTGCTCTGATCCTCGTGCGCCTTCAGAAATTCGCTCGGCGTGTCCGAGAAGACCAGCTTGTAACCGCCGCGCCGCAAACCGTCGAAGGGCGCCGGTTTGCCGATCGAATCGAGCCGTGCGCGCAGAAATGCCGCCCAGTCGTAGGCTTCCACGCTGTTCAGCGCCTTGACCAAGTCTTCAAAGTTATACGTGACGGTGGTGAAGCTGCCGTCCTCGATGCCGAAAAAGACCCGCGCAAAATCGTCCAGCGAGCGTTTTCCCTGCGAGCGCTCGCGGATCAAGGTATCGGCGTCCAGCCAGATCAATTGGCCTTCCGAGTAATAATCCTCGAAGCGCTGCCAATTGCGCCATGACATGGGGCGGCGCGGATTGATGATCTCGTCGTTGGTCGTATCTTGCAGGGCACGCCAGCGACGGCCTGCTTGTACCTCATAATATGCCGCCGTGAGGGCCAGCTGATCGAGCGCCTGCTGATGAGTCCATAGTCCCGAGCGAGCCGTGAGCACCTGACCCCAGTACTCGGTCTGTCCCTCATACACCCACAAGAGACTGTCCTGCATCGGCACTTGATAGTTGGGAGTCCACAGATCCGCCGGACGCCGGAACTTGCCGTTCCAGGAGTGTGTGAACTCATGGGCCAGCAGATCTCGGCCGTAAGCGGTCTTGTTCCATTCGGTCAACGCATTGGGATCGCTGCCGTCTTCGCTCGACTGGTGGTGCTCGAGGCCGTTCTGTTGAACCTGATCGCTCAACGAATACAGAAAATCGTAATGCGAATAATGGTGTGAGCCGAAAACCTTATAGGCCTGCTGCACCAGATTTCGGTGTGCCTCAAGTTGCTCCGGTTTGATCGCCAGGAGTTCCGGCCGGTCGGCGAACAGGTTCAGATGGACCTGCGCCGGGCCGCTCGGATCAAGGTCGAGCCGCGCCGCATACCGGCCCGCATATACGGGACTGTCGACAAAAGTATTGAGGCTAACGCGCTTGAATTTAGTCTCTGCGCCGCTCGCGGACATGGTTTCCAAGGCAGAGCCGAATTTCCAATCGACCGGCAAGGTAAGGCTTGCCTCCACCGGGATCTGCCGCGTGAAGTAGCCGGCCGGGTAGAAGATCAGGGAGTTCCATTCGAGCAGCAGAATATCGCGAGAAATCTCGATGGCGCCGACTTTGGGGCTGGTTGGGGACAGGTAGTCGAAATCAATATCGATTGATTTCACACCCGCGGCCGGATGCACGTGAAACGCGTAGACATCGACGGTATCACGCGTCCAGGACACCGGCGCACCGTTCGCGGTTATCCTGATACCCGCGAGCCTGTCGATGGGACCCTCGGGTGCATGCGTGCCCGGCAGCCACTTTGGATACAGCAGGACGGTGTCCGTGCTCACTCCGCTCAAGGCCTCGTGAACTCGCACGATGCGTCGCTCAAGATCGGATGCATCGACCTTGAGACGAATTTCGCCGGGATATGCCCGATCCTTCGGCGCTGCGATCGGCACTGTGGGCGCGATCGAGTTCGGGCCTGGGCTGGCATTCGCCGCGCCGAATGCGAAGGCCGCACAAAAGATCGCCAGGGACATCAAAAATTGTTTCATCAAATTACCTTTTTTTTGCGTTTTGTAGTATTGCTTGAGCGGCGTGAACTCGCAGCCCACGGTCGGCCCGCTTGGAAGAGGTATCTTATTCTCAGAACCCCGCCGGTCTCTCGGCTGCCACCCCAAACTCGCGTTCGAGAGCCACGCCGACCCGCCCGATCGTCCCCTCGTCGAAAAGACGCCCGATCAAGGTAACGCCGTGCGGTACGCGGCGCGGCGGGTTGAACTTCGGCAGCGGGTTCGCGGCATCCGGCGCCCAATCGCTGCGCGCCTCGGAGACTTCAACGAAACCCGCGCGAAGTGTCAGCGAAGGATGCCCTGTGGCGTTGGTGATGACCAGTATTTCGTCCTGCAACGAAGGCACCAGCAGTAGATCCACCTGAGAAAAAACTCGCGCCATTTCGATCGCAACCTTGCGGCGCAATCGATCGGTTTGAACGAAATCGACCGCCGATAGAAATCGCGATTGTCGAAAGATATTCGGCCACGCATCGGGAACCTGCATCTTCAGCTGATTCAGGCCGCCGCTGAGCGTCAGTTCTTCGAAGGCCGCCGCCGCCTCGGCGAAAAGAATCACATTCAGCGAATCATAAGGCCAGTCCGGGATCGAGACCTCATTCGCGGTCGCGCCCAGTTTCCGAACTGTCTCGAGTGCGGCGCGGTCCACATCGGTGGCTGCCTTCATCCACTGAGGAAAATAGCCGACACGCAATCCCTTTACAGGCGCGGCCGCGTCATAGTCGAGCGCGCTTGGCACGCACGCCACGTCCCGGTTGTCCGGCCCTGAGATGGCGCGCAAAACCAGCATCGTATCTTCGACGCCGCGCGCCATCGGGCCCAGTTTGTCGAGCGACCAGCAAAGCGTCATCGCCCCGGTGCGCGGTACGCGGCCATAAGTCGGACGCAATCCCGTGACACCGCAGCGCATGCTCGGGGCCACGATGCTGCCGCCGGTCTCGCTTCCCACAGAAAAACCAACCAAACCTGCGGCCGTGGCAGCGCCTGGCCCGGCGCTTGATCCGGAAGACCCCTCCTCCAGCAACCAGGGATTCATCGTCTGGCCTCCGAACCAGATATCGTTCAGCGCCAGCGCTCCCAGGCTCAGCTTGGCAACCAGTACGGCGCCGGCCTCATGGAGCCGCCGAACCACGGTCGCATCAGCCTGAGGTTTGCGATTCCTGAACGGCTCCGCACCATAAGTGGTCGCGATGCCCGCCGTGTCGAGCAAGTCCTTGGCGCCCCAGGGGATACCATGCAGCGGTCCCCGATACTTTCCGGCGGCAATCTCGGCATCCGCGCGTTTTGCCTGTTCGAGCGCCAGTTCGCGCGTCGGCGTGATGACGCACCGGAGCTTGGGGTCGAAGCGTTCCAACCGCTTCAGGTAAATCTGGGTGAGTCTCTCCGATGATAGTTGCCGGGTCTCGATCCAGCGTGAAAGCTGCGTCACGGACGCAAAGGCAATGTCCGAATCGCCGGCAGGCAGGGGGTGCTCCTCGATCTTGCTGCGAACAAACCGATTGCGTGTGCTCTGCGTCTTTTGTCCGTACTGGTTCGGTTCCCACCGCGAAGCCGGCGCAAGTGCCGAATCCAACCGTATCTTTTTGGGTCCGGTGCGCCGCTCATAAAGGGGAGCCATGGCGGCCCGCCAACTGCCGGCGGCGTCAAGGGATTCCTGCCGGCTCATTTCGACCTGCATCAATTTCTCGGCTTCCGAGAAAGTAACGGCCGAGACCTCAGGCCCCACCGGCGGCGAGGTGGCAAACGCGGAGGGTGCGCCGGGAGGTGTACTGAGTGGATTGCCGCCTTGCGCCGGAGCCGCTTCGTACACACCGATGGTGGCGCCGACGACGCCCAAGGACGCGCTGGTTAGAAAGCGCCTGCGTGAATTTTTCAATGGATCTCCCGAATCTCTCATTATTCTAGGTCATCTGAATTGCAAAGGCTCTAGCCGCTCGCGAACGCTGACGCAATGGCGCGGCGACTCAGAGCCATAGCGCCATGAGGTTCACGTCTTGATACCACCCTTCCAGTTTTCGGCCCCGGACCTTTACGCCCCGCTCGAACCGATTGTGGCCATGGGACGCTTTACTGGATGAGACGGCTTTTTCTAGGTGGAATCGGGTTCGGCATCCACTGGCAGGCCAAGCGTTGAGATAAATCGTCGTACCGGTGACTCCGTCGATGCGCTTGACGCGGACTCGGTGGATGGCGAAGACTTATCGCGCGACACACCCCCGCACATGTTCGGCCAGAGTTCGATGGGCAAAGGTGCCAGCAACATCGACGGTGGGATCAGCGCGTTGAACTGCACCAG
>Ga0179587_10000143_pt1 | contig 30569 bp, 23 predicted proteins | sample CZODoug2_1_08_16_FD_185932 | JGI IMG/M metagenome (GOLD analysis project Ga0179587, IMG submission 185932) | Vadose zone soil fungal communities from Angelo Coast Range Reserve, California, USA - CZODoug2_1_08_16fungal | ecosystem: Environmental > Terrestrial > Soil > Vadose zone | place: USA...
GAAATTGCTCCGCTGTCAATTGATGGTGAGAGTGACCGTGGTGCTGTGTGTGACTGTTCCGGATGTTCCTTTGAAAGTGAGGGTGCCGCCTGTGTTTGCGCCCCCGCCCACGGCGATCGTTACAGCGGTCTGTGCCGAACTCGTTCCGTTGAGCGTGACCTGAGATGGTGAAATGCTGCAGGTGGTGTGGCTCGGGACGCCGCTGCAGGAAAGCGAGACAGTGCCGGTGAAGCCGCTGAGGGGCGACAGCGTGAGCGTGTAGGTTCCCGAATGTGACCTGGAAACCGTCAGTGATGCCGGCGACGCGGCAATGCTGAAATCAGAAATCGCCTGCGTTAGAGTCGCGGAAGAGCTTCCTTGGAAGTTCGAATTGGAGGACGCGAATGTGGCTACGACCGTATGGTTGCCCACGCCCAGAGAACTGGTGGAGAACTGCGCTGCTCCAGCCGAGAGTGCCGCAGACCGTGCGGGCGTGGTGCTGCCATCAAGGTAGAAACTGACCGTCCCGCTCTGCGTTCCCGCCACGGAGGACGAGACCGTAGCCGTGAATGTGACGGCGTGCGCAGTTATAGATGGATTCGAACTTGTCGTCAGAAGCGTGGACGTCGGAGCCGCACTCGCCGTTTCTGCAAGCGATGCCGAGGTGCTGCTCATGAAGTTCGAGTCGCCGCTATATCTGGCAGTGATGGAGTGCGTTCCAGTAGCCAGTGCTCCGCCCGCAGCCGTGAATTGCGCGACACCGCCAGATAGGCTGCCCGAACCAATCTGCGCGGCCCCGTCAAAGAAAGTGACGGTGCCAGTGGGCACGCCGCCTGCTGCCGGCTGAACTGTCGCGGTGAAGGTCACAGCCTGCCCAAACGTCGCTGGATTTGCGCTGGAACTAATGGCCGTCGCAGTGGCGGCCTGATTTACGGTCTGCGTCAGAACAGAGGACACGCTGCCGGATAGATTCGCATTTCCACCGTATGACGCCGTGACGGAATGAGTACCCAGAGACAAACCAGAGATGGCGAGTTGCGCAGAACTGTTGGAGAACGTTGCTGTGCCAAGGGAAGTCGCGCCATCCAGGAAAGTGACCGTTCCACTCGCCGTTGTCCCAGATGGCGGCTGGACGGTAGCCGTGAGCATCACCGACTGGCCAAAAGCCGATGGATTCAGGCCCGAAGCGATACTAGTTGCCGTCGAAGCCTGATTGACGGTTTGCGTGAGCGCCGCCGAGGTACTTCCGGAGAAATTCGCGTCCCCGTTGTACTTCGCGGTGATCGAGTGCAAGCCAGCGGACAGGCCAGAGAGCGAAAGTTGCGCGGAGTTGCTCGAAACGGCGCCCGTTCCTAATGACGTTGTGCCATCGAGAAAGGTGACCGTGCCGGTTGCGCTGCCGCCAAAGGCTGTTTGAATCGTGGCAGTGAGCGTGACGGATTGGCCGAAAGTGGACGGATTTGCGCTTGAGGTGACAGCCGTGGTGGTCGACGCTCCGTTCACCACCTCACTCAATGCCGCCGACGTACTGGCGGAGAGATTTGCATTCCCCGCGTAGACGGCGGTGATGGCGTGCGTCCCCACCGTCAATGCGGAGAGCGTCAGTCGCGCGGAGTTGGCGGAAAGGGCGACTGAACCGAGGGAGGTCGAGCCATCCATGAAAGTTACTGATCCAGTCGTTGTCGTTCCGGTAGGAGGCTGAACCACGGCAGTGAAGCTGACGGTCTGGTCGAAGGCGGAAGGATTCGCGCTAGAGCTGATCGTCGTCGTTGTGGCCGCCGCATTCACCGTTTCCACAAGTACCGTAGAAGTGCTGGCGATGAAATTTGTATCCCCTCCGTATACGGCTGTGATGGAATGAGAGCCGGCTGACAATCCTCCGAACGCAATCTGCGCAGACCCTCCTCCAGACAGCGTGCCATTCGCGAGGGAAGTCGTGCCATCCATCAACGTGACCGTGCCCGTTGGCGTGCCAACAGCTGACGGTTGCACGGATACCGAGAAGGTGACGGATTGACCGAATGCAGAGGGATTCAGGTTGGAGGCGACCGTTGTCGTTGTGGTGGCCTGATTAACGGTCTGCGTCACGGCGGTAGATGTGTTCGCCGTGAAATTGTTGTCGCCGCTGTACTTCGCGGTGATGGAGTGCGAACCCACTGACAAGCTGGAAAGCGTGAGTTGGGCGGCGTTGCTCGAAACCGTGACCGTGCCCAAAGACGTGCTGCCATCGAGGAACGTAACGGTGCCCGTTGCGTTGCCGCCGAAGGCAGTCTGGATCGTGGCGGACAGCGTAACGGACTGGCCGAAAGCGGATGGATTTGCGCTAAAGGCAACGGAGGTCGTGGTCACCGCTCCGTTCACCACCTGACTCAACGCCACAGACGTGCTTCCTGTGAGACTTGCGTTCCCCGCGTAGACGGCGGTGATGGCATGCGTTCCAGCCGTTAATGCCGAGACTGTCAGCTGCGTCGAGTTAGAGGAAAGAGCGCCGGAGCCAAGCGAGGTCGAGCCATCAATGAAGGTCACAGTTCCCGTCGCGGTCGTTCCAGTAGGCGGCTGAACGGTAGCTGTGAATGTGACGGTCTGGTCGAAGGCGGAGGGGTTCGCACTGGAGCCGATGGTCGTCGTGGTAGACGCCTGGTTCACCGTTTCCACTAGCGCCGCGGAAGTGCTGGCGCTGAAGTTCGCATCTCCGGCGTACACAACAGTCATGGAGTGAGATCCGACTGACAATCCTCCCACCGTGAACGTTGCATTGCCCCCCGCAGACAAACTGCTATTCGCGAGGGCGTTCGTGCCGTCCACTAAGGTCACCGTCCCGGTTGGAATGCCGCCGGCAGAGGGTTGCACGGTTGCAGTAAAGGTGATGGATTGGCCGAAGGCCGCGGGATTGAGGCTAGTGGCGAGCGTCGTTGCTGTGGTGGCTCGGCTCACTGTCTGCGTCAGAGGGATAGATGTGCTGGCGGAGAAATTGCTGTCACCGTTGTACTTCGCGGTGATGAAGTGCGAACTCACCGATAAGCTGGACAGCGAGAGTTGTGCGGCGTTGCTCGAAACAGTCAGCGTACCCAAAGACGTGCTGCCATCCAGGAACGTAACGGTGCCTGTTGCTATGCCACCGGCAGCCGGTTGCAGCGTTGCGGTGAACACCACGGATTGACCGAATGTCGCGGGATTCAGGTTAGACGCGATAGTAGTTGTGGTCGAGGCTTGATTAACGGTCTCCGTCACGGCGGTAGACGTGCTCGCAGTGAAATTGCCGTCGCCGCTATACTTGGCGGTGATGGAGTGCGAACCCACCGACAAGTTGGACAGCGAGAGTTGGGCCATGTTGCTCGCAACGACGGCCGTGCCCAAAGAGGTGGTGCCATCCAGGAACGTTACGGTGCCTGTTACTGTACCGCCGGCAGATGGCACCACAACCGCCGTGATCACGATGGATTGGCCCAAGTTGGAAGGATTTATGTTCGGCGACACTGTCGTGGTCGTCACCGATGGATTGACCGTTTCGGTCATTGGGGTAGAAGTGCTTCCCGCGAATTTCGTATCTCCATTGTACTGAGCGGTCAGCGTATGAGAGCCCAAAGACAGCGTGGAAATGGAGAGCTGCGCTGTGTTGTTCGAGACGTTTGCCGTTCCGAGCGAAGATGATCCATCGAAGAACGTCACGGTTCCGGTTGCGGTTCCGCTCCCAGGCGGCTGGACAGAAGCAACGAGCGACAGGGTTTGACCATACGCTGCCGGATTAACGGACGAAGCCAAATAGGTCGATGTCGCCGGCAAGTTCACCGTCTGCGTAAGGACCGCTGATGTGCTAGCAGCAAAGGATACGTTACCGTTGTACTTGGCGGTCATCGCGTGGGTGCCGGTGGTGAGCGTGGAGAGCGTGAACTGTGCGTAATTCTGTCCGTACTGGTTCATCAAGCTGGTGGTGCCAAGGGACGTGGAACCGTCATACAGTGTCACCAGACCCGTGGGAGTACCTCCATAGGGAGGATAAATGTTCACAGTAAATGTAACGTTGTAGCCAACGATCGCGGGGTTGGAGTTGGACGTAACCGATGTCGTTGTGGGCCCCTGGTTCACGACTTGGCTGAGCGCTGCGGAAGTGTTGCCCGAGAAATTGGCATCGCCGCTGTAAGTGGCGGTAATGGAATGCGTGCCGATCTGGAAACCAGGATCGGTAAACTGTGTGCTGCCATTCGTAATGGTCGCGATCCCGAGCGCGAACGAGCCGTCGTAGAACGTGACGGTCCCCGTGGGGCTGCCGCTCGAAGTGAGCTGGAGCGTCGCCGTGAAGGTCACTGGTTGATTCAAGGAGGACGGGTTCTGACTAGAGCTTAGGAGCGTTGTGGTCGGCGGGGGGCTTACTGTCACCAAGGTTTGTCCCGAAGTGCTCGCGGCAGCATTCGTGTCACCGCTATATTGCGCGCTGATGTAATGCGCGCCGGGCGCCAGCGTAGAGATCGCGAATTGCGCGGTGTTGCCCGAAAGCGTGGCCGTTCCTATGGTCGTTGTGCGGTCCAAAAACGTCACGGTACCGGTCGCCGTGGTTCCCGACAAAGGCCTCACCGTCGCCGTGAGAGTAATGGATTGCGCGAATGCAGGCGTGTAGCTGCTCGAAGCTATGAAAGTCGTCGTGGGTTCAAGATTGACAGTCTGCGTGAAAGCGGCGGACGTGCCGGCAGCAAAGTTCGTATCCCCGCCGTAGCTCACGGTGATGGAGTGAGCACCCGTGTTCAATGCTGTGGTCGTTAGTGTCGCGAAGTTTGTGTTGCCGGGAAGAGTTACGGACCCGATCGAAGTGGCATTGTCGAGGAACGTGACCGTACCATTGGCCGCGGAACTGAAATTGCTAGTCGTTTGAATGGACGCAGTGAGAGTGACGGACTGGCCGAAAGTCGATGGATTGGCGTTTGACGAAACGAGGATCAGGCTGGCAGCTTGATTGACGGTCTGCGTGATTGGCGCCGAAGTGCTGGCCGCGAAGTTAGCGTTTCCCGGCGTGTATTGCGCCGTGACGGAGTGCGTCCCCCCTGTCAAACTAGGAATCACAATTTGCGGTGGCGCTGTGGCCGTATTGACGGTGGCGAGAAGTGTCGTGCCATCGAAGAAGGAAACCTGTCCCGCGGGCAGAATGCCAAAGGCGGGTTTGACGGTGTCCGCAAAGGTGACGTTTTGTCCGTAAGTCGATGGATTCAAGTTGGACGTAATAGTTGTGGTTGTGGGCGACGGATTCACAGTCTGCACTGCCACCGCTGACACGCTTCCGCTGGTATTCGCGTCGCCTTGGTAGCTGGCGGTAACGGAATGGGATCCCACGGAAAAGTTGGAAAGCGTGAGCTGCGCCGAGTTGTTCGTAGGCATTGCGCTGCCAAGCGAAATTGCACCATCGAAGAACATGACGTTGCCAGTGGCCGTTCCACCGAACGCTAGTTGCACTGCGGCCGTAAACGTGATGGGCTGGCTGTACGACGATGGATTCTGGCTTGAGCTGACCGTGGTCGAAGTAGTCGCCTGAGTTACGTTCTGTGTGATTTGCAGCGACGTCCCGGCTTGATAGTTTGCGTCCCCGCTGTACTTGGTGGAAATTGCATGCGGCCCGATAGTAAGAATCGGAAGCGCGAACTGCGCCGAGCCGTTGGACAGCGTGGCGATGCCGAGGATCGCCGAGCCATCCAGGAACGTAAGTGCCCCGGTCGGAATTGTTGAGATGGAGCCCCCTTGGACAGTCCCGGTTACAGTTGTGGCTTGACCGTAGACAGATGGATTCAACCCCGCTGCGAGATTGACGATCGCCGCGCCCGGATTCACAGTTTCGGGAATTGCCGCGGAAGTGCTGCTCGAGAAATTCGTGTCCCCGGTGTACTGGGCAGTGATGGCGTGAGTACCTACCGAGAGCGTGGAAACGGCAAATTGTGCGGAATTGTTGGACACGCTCGCGAATCCCAAGGGTGTCGAATTGTCCAGGAAAATCACCGCTCCCGTGGCGGTGCTACCCGCGCCGGGTTGAATTGTGGCCGTGAGCGTTGTCGTCTGCCCCAGAGTGATGGGATTCGGACTCGAAGCTACCGAGATCGTCGTCGACGCCTGAATAATGTTTTCGGTGTAGGTCGGTGAACTGCTTCCGGTGAAATTCGAATCGCCTTGATAGCCGGCAACAATCACGTGCGCGCCCGGCGTCAGCTTGGAAAGAGTCAGTTGCGCCACATTATTTACCGTGGTGGCGCTGCCGAGGCTCGTCGAGGAAGAGGTATCGAAGAAAGTGACTGTACCGGTGGCTGTTCCGGTGTTCTGCGGCTGGATGGTGGCCGTCAGCGTGAAGGGCTGGACGTAAGACACCGTGCTCACATTGGAGCTGAGTGTGGTTGTCGTTTGAGCTTGCGTTACCGTCTCGCCTACCGCATTGGAAGTGATGGAGACAAAATTGGAATCGCCGATGTACACCGCCGTCACCTGGTGTGACCCAGCATTCAAGCCGGGGTATTGGAAGTACCCCTGATAGCCACTCAGCGAAACAGTCCCGATCGGTGCCGCGCCGTCAAAAAAAGTGATCGTACCCGTTGGCGTCGATTGCCCAAACGGTGGAATCACATTCGCCGTAAACGTGAGGAACAGTCCGTAAAATGGAGCTGCATTGCTAGTTGTCAACGAAAGTTGTGCCACCGCGGCCTGGCGGAGATACGAGTAGCTGCCCGAAGCGTTGCTGGTGATGATGTCCAGCCGGCCATCTTGATTAAAATCTCCCAGAACTACAGCTTGTGGCGCCGCTCCCGTCGAGAAGTCCGGTTGCCCTTGCGGCACGACGGCATTGAATCTGCCCGTCCCGTCGCCGAGCAGGACGCTGACCGAATTTCCCGAAGAGTTCGCTACAACCAAATCGAGGAATCCATCCGCGTTCATGTCCGCACTGGAAATAGCCCCAGGAGCTGAACCGACCGTGGGAGAAGTTGGCGCAGCCGCAAAAGCGCACTGCGCGGCCGGAAGATTCGGACAGTTTTGATTCAAGAGAATAGATACCGTGTTATCCCCGGAATTCGTGACCGCGAGATCTACATTGCCGTCGCCGTTGAAATCACCAACTGCAATTGCGGAAGGCGAATTACCCGTGATGGGAGAGGCATTTGTCGGCGTAAAGGTTCCGTCGCCGTTGCCCATTAGGATTGTCAAGTTGTTGCTGTTCTGATTCGCGACCACCAAATCGATGAAACCATCGCCATTGAGGTCCACGGCCGCCATCGCGTACGGGACGTTTCCGGTTGTTAGCGTGGCGGGGGAAACCGCGAAAGTTCCGTCGCCCTTGCCCAGCAGAATCGTCACCGTGCCGGGACCTAGGGGCGCGGCTTGCGGAAAGCAGCCACCGGCGCCAGCCCCGCAAGTATTCAGTACCGCCAGATCCATTTTGCCGTCGCCATTAAAATCCGCGGCCGCCAGTTGAGTCGGAAATACACCAGGAAGCGTGATGGTGCTTCCCAGCCGATACGTTCCGCCGCCATTGGCGACCAGGATCGTGACTGTATTATCGCCGGAGTTTGAGATCGCCAGATCCAGCAGGCCGCCTCCCAGGAAATCTGCCGCTACGATCGCCCAAGGCTGACTTCCAATGGGATTCGACGAACCTAGAGTAAACGGGCCGCCAAAGTTGCTCGATAAAATCGAAACCGTGTTTGAATTTTGCGAAACCACTGCCAGGCCCGGCGATCCATTTCCAAACAAATCGGCCGCGACTATCCCCTTTGGGTTACCGCTCAGAAATGAAGTCGTATTCTGATTCAATGTCACGCTGGACGCTGCCGGCGTATACGGCAAATAAAATGGATTCGACGTAGAAGGAGGAGTTCCGCTTGGATTCGTAACCGTCACCGTGAAAGTTCCCGGCGAACCGAGAAGAGTGTTCGTAAACTGCGCAATGATTTGCGAACCGCCAGAGTTCACGGAAATGCTGGAAGGATGCAGAGTGGAATTTACGGGGGTGATCAGATTCACGACTGCGTTGGACGGAAAATTTCCGCCCAGGATCGTGAGCGTGAAATTATTCTCGCTCGGGGATAAAGTCGGGGCAGGCAGGCCTGGCGGCGCAACCTGGGTGATAAGAGGTACCGCGTTCGAATGAGCCGTTTGACCGAAGGAAACTGCGCTCGAAAACCACGCAAGGAGCACAGTTACACTCCCGAGCAATCTGATCACCCGCATGGAGACCTCCAGGAAGCAAGAACGAGAATTTGTGAGTCGATCAGCGGGGGGAATGTGCCCGGAAGAAGACCTCTTCTCCCGGCCGGAGAGCGCCGGCCCCGCAAACGTCCAGCGCAAGTATCTATATTTTCAAGGCACGAGCCTCGTGAAGCAACGGCGGTAAAAATCTGCCAGTCTTATAAATCACCTGTACGAAGAGACAGGGTGCGGGCCGAAATGGAAATGTCAGATGGCGACATTAAGTCTAGTGCCTGATGTGTTCTCACCGAATCGCCTTCGGGAGCCCGGCCCGAAGGGCCCGACCGCAGAACTTATTCATGCGATAGTCGAATTGAAGCAACGTAATCCCAACTGGGGCTGTCCGCGAATCGCCCAACACATCGCCTTGGCGTTCAACATCCAAATCGACAAAGACGTGGTTCGAAGGATTCTCACCCATCACCACCGGCCGGGCCAGGACTCCGGTGGTCCCTCTTGGCTGACCTTCCTGGGCCACATGAAAAGCAGCCTCTGAAGTATGGATCTATTCAGGTGTGAGTCGGCCACGTTGCGGGCCCACTGGGTCTTGGTCGTCATGGATCGATACACGCGCCGGATCATTGGGTTCGGCGTCCAAGCGGGAAAGGTCGATGGTGTCGGACTCTGGACGACGGCAGATCTCGAAAACAAGCTGCTCGATTTCACAGGACCTACTTTAACAACCATCGCACGCATACCTCACTGGAAGGGCGAACGCCGGATACGCCGGCGTCACGACCAATCGCAAATCTCCGTTCGTTTCGATGGCAACCTCACTGTCGTGACCTATATCAGACACCAGTGGCTGCATAGCTTTCCAAAGACTCTCGATCGCTGCGTATCCGGTCAACCTTGGGAAAACTTCCAAACTACCATCTGGTGTTTACGTTCTCGGCCGCTGCGCGCTTCGCGGATCCGATCGATTCTCTTCCACCGTATCGATCCGCCGGAGACACGTTTTGGACATGCCGGAAGCGCGTCCAGCCCAATACGCCGTGGTCGCGCAAATGAACCCCTCACTGAAATGTGTGCTCGGAGGTTTAAGGTATGAACGACTGAATCCACGGTGGGAGATCGCAGAATTTGATCATCGTCCCTCCGATTGGTCTCAAGCACGCCGTTGCATTGTGCCTCGGAAGTTGATCGAGGCGACCGATCCGGAGCCGACCTTGTTTATCTTGGAACGCTATGCGTATCGAGCCTGGCACACCAACCTCCCGCTGACGCCAGCAGGTGTGTGGTGAGCACTTCTATGACGGCCGCGCCGGAATGGAGCCACGGATTCGGGAGCCGCGTGAGGACTTTACGCTCAGGAAGATTCCGACTCGCGCTTTTGCTGCCAACGCCTCTATTTGGAAGTAGTGCGGTTGGCCTACAACTTACAATAGTGACGGCTTTTCAGCGGGCATGTCTCCGCGAGGAATGGCAGAGCATGGCCTTGAGCAAACTACGCCACAGACTCTTGTGGCTGCCAGGCGAACTTACTCGCCCTCACAATCGACCTACTCTTCGGTTATCGAATTCGCCCTTCACCCCAAAAGCGGGCGCATGAGATACTCCATCGGATTCATAGGTTAAGACAGCTGGACAGCTAAAGCTACTTTTCTGAAAAGTCATCGACTGCTGCAAACATTTCGGAGATGGATGCTGGACTTTCGGCCACATTTGAAGGAAATGAGTGAAATTCACGCCGCGGATCTGAGTCTGACAGCTATTCCTCCTTCAGACAATCATTTCCAACAGCTTTCAGTTCGCACTCCGGTTTGCCCGTCACTCGGGCACATTCGTTGAGATGACACGGAAAAGCACATCTCTGGATTCGCGCAACTGCTATTTCATTTTCGTGAGCGCGGGAACTCAACAAGGTGCGCACCACTTCATCCCGGGCGGATCTCGGGGACTGCTGCAGGAGGATGTTCGCGGCGGCACGAACAGTTTCATTTCTCCATTTCCGAAGCCCAGTTCAAGTGGATGGAAAGCGGCGCGACATTGGCTTCTTCGATCTTCGTGTTAATCAGGAATCTCCGGCCGTCGCCACTTACATCGTAAGAGAATCGGTCCTGTGCGGAAATCGGTTGCCGCCGGTGGGTCGTCTGAAATAGTGCGACCGGAGAGCCAGCTTTGAAAGCGGCGCCCGGCGTCACGGCCACTGCCATCATCTTCCCTTCTGCGGAAAGGTAGAACAGCTCCTTGCCGTCCTGCCGCCACCGGGGCTCGTACCCTCCCGCGCTTGACACTTGCCACTTGCCCTCGCCGCTCGGAAAGGTAGACACGTAGATCTCCATGTTCCCCGTCTCATTTGAAGCGTAGGCCATCCATCGGCCATCAGGGGAAAACTGTGCGTTCTGCACCGTCCACTTTGCCTGCAGCAGTGGCTTGGCTACGCTCTCCGGCCAGGAGAAATACCAAAGCTCGTTCCCTTTCCTGAATAACGCATACTTGCCGTCCTGCGACCAGTCCCAGGGGTTGACCATCAAACCGAGGCCGAGATCGACCACCTGTTGCTCCGACCCGGAACCATCCGCGTTCTTCCGGTAGAGCTGCATGCCAAGCTTTCGGTTCGCACTGAACATGATCTGCTTACCGTCCGGACTCCAAATAGGTGTCCAATGCAAGGATGGATCGAACGTCAGCCGCGTTGGCGGCATCCCCTGGGCTACCTCACGGATCCAAATATCAGTATGCAATCCGTCCGGGTCAGTCTGGTCACCGACGACCCTGTGCCCGTCGGGCGAGAGACGGACGTTGCTGTACGTGCCAGGTACCCCAACCGTGCCCGCCGCCTTTCCGCTGCGGTCAAACCAAGTCAACTGAGAAAGGGACGCACCTTTTCCCGTTTGCGTGACTAGAATCTCCCCATTGGACGCACTAAAAACCGCCCTGCCCACAAGAGAGGCATACAGCACTTCGTCGCTCAAGGTGTGAGGCTCGCCGCTCAGAACGTAACGCTGCCTGTGGAACGGTTGCGCCACTAAGGTCTTGTCCCGCAGGTATACGAGGTAGCCTGGCTCGGCATAGGCGGCGTTCGCACTCGTGTTAACCACCAAGCTTCTTTCCTGCGAATCCAGTGAGCCCAGGAAGATGGCGTTATTCTCCGACTGCCCGCTGAAGTTCGCCGCCAGGTAAAGAAAATGTTTCCCGTCCGGCAGGAACACCGGCCAGCGATGGCTGGTTTCAAAGCGTGACGCGTCCGGCTTGGTCATCCCCACGGGAGAGCCTCCCGAGGAAGACACTCGGAACAAGCCTCCGAATCCATCCGGAGTGAACACGATCACTCCGTCCCGGTTCCACGTGCCGCCGCGCCCATTCGGCGCATCGCACAACACCTGTGGCTGTCCGCCCGACAGATCCACCTTCTTGAGTTTGCCATCAGCGAAGAACGCAACCAATTTTCCATCGGGCGACCAGAATGGGTAGGTCGCTCCTTGCGTCCCATCAATCGAATTGGTCCGACGGCCTCCGACTTCATGTGTCCAGAGCACGTAGTAGTTGGCCTGTCCGGAATAGGCAACCATCGCTAGTATTCTTCCGTCAGGCGACAACGCCACGTCGTTCGCGGCGAATGGCACGGAAGTGTGGAAATACATCGAGGGCGGGAGCCGATGGCTTACCTGCCACCAGGCCCCGCCACCTGCCACTGCCAACAGAAAAAACGTGGCGGCCAACAGCCCACTTGCGCGCTGCCATTTCCCAGGCCCGGCCGGCGTGCGCACCGCTTCTCCCACCTGCGAGCCAGCCTCACCGATCCACTTCAGCTCGCTCGCCAAGTCACTCGCGCTTTGCCACCTCTCGTCGGGGAGTTTTGCCAGGCACTTTTTGATCGCGTGATCCAACGCCGGTGGCGTCATCGGTTTGACGCTGCTAATCGGGGCAGGCTCTTTTTCGAGAATTGCCGATGCCACACTGAGCTGGCTCTTGCCTTCGAACGCGCGCAGGCCCGTGAGCATCTCGTACAGAACCGCGCCTAACGAAAAAATGTCGCTCCGGCCGTCCACTTCTTTCCCTTCCACCTGTTCCGGCGACATAAACTGAAATGTTCCGATGATCGTGCCTTGCTCGGTCACGGGTGACTGCTTCGTCGCCGCCGTTAGCGTTGCTGCGGTGGCCAATGGCACCGCAGGCTTGGCGAGACCGAAGTCCAACAGTTTCGCGCCCCCGGGCGTCAGCATGATGTTGCCCGGCTTTAGATCGCGGTGGACGATGCCAGAACGGTGCGCTTTATCGAGGGCATCGGCGATTTGCGCGCCGAATTTCAACACTTGATCAATGGGCAGTGGGCCTTTTTCGAAGCGCTTAGCCAGCGTCTCGCCCTCGACACACTCCATCACAAGATAGTCTGTGCCGTCCTGCTGACCCACGTCATACGGCACGCAAATGTGGGGGTGATTCAGGCTGGAGATCGTTTTTGCTTCCCGTTCGAATCGCTGCTTGCGAACCGGATCAGTGGAGAACTGCGCGGGCAGAATCTTGATTGCCACGTCGCGCTCGAGACGCGAATCCCGCGCGCGATACACCTCTCCCATGCCGCCGGAACCTAGCGGCCCGGTAATTTCATAGGGGCCAAGATGTGTGCCTGGAAAGATAGGCATAAGTTGCCGCGATTATAACCCCAGGATAGCTTCGCGCGTACCGGCAAGCCTACGTAATCCAGTTGGGCATCGTGCGGATCAGTCCCGGGAAGTCTTAAGGTTGTATCGGAAGCTCGAACAGGCAAGGCGCATGCACAAGCAGGGTGTGTTCGCCGAGGGAAAGTCAGCAACTTGCGATGAACGGTGACAAACTACTTACTCCTTTTTCATCAGCTTTAAGCATGCGTTTTGCCGCGATTTGTCACAATTAGTATGACATTTTTATGACAGAGAAAACCGTGGGCGCAATCAAGATATCGTACGCGGGATCTAATTTGACTTACTCGTTGAGTGGCTGACCGACCTCACGGTCCAAACGGCTTTTTGGGAGATGGGGCGCGAGCGGCATTCAGCGGAATCACACTTCCTCGAACCGAACATCTGCAGAGCGAGGAGAGAGTCTGAATACAGCGAACCGTACCCAGCATCCTGGATAGCCCTACACAAGCCGACAACCCGGGAGTTATCGCGTGGCGTCTCGAATCGAAATGCCGAGCCGCGATTGCTGTGCTAGATGTAAAGGAAGAGAATGAAAAAGGAATGCAGGACTCGCGGCAGGACATGCGGCAAGGATTCATCTTCGGCATCTCGCTGAGCCAGCAAGCATTGCAAGCCGGAAAGAGAGAGGGCCCGGGTCTCATGCCTGGGCCCTGCTGTTCACGCTTCTTGCGGCGTAAATGGCGCCAATGCGGCTGTCGATTACCCGCTTACAGCTCGCGGCGAGCTTCGTCTGCGTCTTCGGCAAGGTCGTTCATGAGAGCGAAGAATGCAGGCGACTGGCCGATGAACAGTCCCATATCCGTCAAGAACTTGACCACACCCTTGGCGATGTCCTTTGTTTCGGTCGGGCGAATGACGGAACAAGGCGGCAGCTTTCGACTAATGAACGGGCACGGTTCAGGCATAATCAAGTTGGTCTGAAAATCCTCGCCGCCAAACGGAGAGGAATTCAGGTCCGGAAAGGTGACCGACACGCCGGTCACTGGATCCACGGCAGTCTTCTGAGGTGCGTTGCCCGCCTTATCAGCCCAGGTCTGGAAATGCATAGTCTCGGTGGGACCGATGCTGATCAGGATTCGCAAAACTTCAGGATGCGTTGCGCGTTGCGCCATCGCGGGATAAAGTGTAGTGCCACCTTGTTCGATGGTCGGAAAGTGGAAACCTGCCGTATTCGCTATGACCTGAAGGAAGTTGGGATCACTGGTGTCGGCGTCGGTCCGGGGGATGGCCGTGTGCTGCCCTCTGTTTAGGTCAGGGATCGCTTGCGGGAACGAGAAATTGGGATCGAGGTCGGGGTTGTGGGTGCTGCTGCGGTAGCGAGTCCACCAACTTGTATCTAAGGTGAGCTGCATGAGGTTAGTGAGCCGCAGCTTTCCGCTGGACCCGGTTGCCGTACTCCCTGGCAGAGTGCGAAAAGCCTCCAGACTTACGGGATCGGCTGCCTTCGAGATGAGGTATGCGTTCAGGAAATTCTGATGCGTGAACTCATCATCGGTGTTGTCATGGACGTACTGCGCCATGTCCGCATCCAGCATCTGAAGGGCGGACGTGTACGCTGGATTGCCACTTCCCCCCGGGACCTCACTGGTGTTCGGTATGCCTCCGAGTTCGTTGTACTGTACCCAAAAGTCGGTCTCGAGGATTTCCGCTGCGGCCGCAAACCTGAGCAACGCTGCGTCCCCCGGAGTGAGCCGCCCGCTATGCTCTTCTGGACCCTCTTTAGCGCTGGCTGGAAGTTCTTTGCCAAGCAGGCCGACACCGACAGTGGCTGCACCGGCGGCGATAGCGTTGCTCTTCAAGAACGAACGTCGATTGATGTGTTTCTGCATGGACTTTGGCCGAACTGGACGTGCAATCGGCCCCTCCTTAAAAGCGATTGTGAACGAGCCACCAAGAGTGCGAGGAACGCCCAGTGATCTCATTCCGCAAGCACGGTAATTGAACCAAGAACAGGAGTTGTCACAAGGATGTCTTTCTGGCGACATTCCTTTATCTCTGTGCGAGGGGGCAGGCCAGGCTGCAGGAAAACGCACACGGGTTGGAAACCGGGGTCGTGAGGGAATTGTCTCCTGGATGTCTCGTGAAGATGACGCGATAAAGATGTCCGGAGACGGAAAACGGTTTGTTCCAACCAGACGGTTTGATAGCGTAGATCCCGGGCAGCGATCCACGGAAAGGGTGAGGCTCTGAAGGCTTTCGGGGACGCTTGACGAATGGCTGCCACAAAGCGAAGCAGGTTGTCCGATGGAAAAGATCTTAGTCGTGGAAGATGATCTCGCTGTTCAGAAAGCATTACGGCGGCTCTTCGAATCCGAAGATTATGCTGTGGAACTCACCCCCGATGGGAAGACTGGTTTGGAGGCATTTCGTTCCTCCCCTCCCTCCGCGGTGGTCCTCGATCTGCGGTTGCCAGGATTGCCGGGCCACGATTTGTGTCGCGAGATCAAGAAAAAGTCGCCGTCGTTGCCAGTTATCGTCCTTAGCGCCAAGGCAGATGTGGCAGACAAGGTGCTTCTGCTAGAGCTAGGTGCCGATGATTACGTTACCAAACCATTCAGTCCGCGGGAGCTGCTGGCCCGCGTGAGGGCGGCGGTGCGTCGTAATAAACGCACAGAACCCGCGGAGTTATTCGTGTTCGGCGACGTCTCGGCAGATTTCGCGAAGATGGAATTGACGCGAGGAGGTCGGTCGGTTGCATTGACCGCGCAAGAATTCAAAATACTGAAATTCTTTGCTCAAAATCCAGGGCGAGTCTTCTCGCGCTCAACCCTTCTGAACGAAGTCTGGGGGTACGAGAATTATCCTTCTACGCGAACGGTAGACAATCATATCTGGAAGCTGCGGCTAAAGCTGGAGGACGATCCAGCAAATCCCGTACATTTTCTGACCGTCCATGGTGCCGGCTATAAGTTTGTTCCGTAGCCAGCTGGTGAACAGCATTCGTTGGAATGAACCAGTCGATAGCACGAGGGGCGTGAATGACCAAGTTTCGGTTGCGAACCAAGTTTCTGCTCTCTCTGCTCGCGGTATCCTCCAGCTTGACGTTCGCGACACTCTGGTTGGTGCACCGCAGCGTTCGTGTTCAACTCCAAAAAGAGATTACCGAGGACCTGCAGAATTCGGTGATTGTGTTCAGGGATTTTCAGCGTGAACGCGAGATCACGCTGACACGATCGGCGGAATTACTCGCCAATCTTCCCAGCCTAAAAGCGCTGATGACAACTCGGGATGCCGCTACGATTCAGGACGCGTCTGGTGAAATCTGGCGGCTCGCGCCCAGCGATGTCTTCGTTCTCGCGAATCCTGTCGGCAGGGTATTGGCCATTCAGACTACGGTGCCGGGCATTACTCGCAGTGCCGCCGAAGAGTTACTAAAGACTTCCCTGAAAGCAGATCAACCGAGCTTCTGGTGGTACAGCGCCGGACATCTTTACCAAGTTTTCCTGCAACCTGTCTACTTTGGGCCCGCGAAGAACGAGAACCTTCTTGGGGTCCTCTGCGTTGGTCACGAGATTTCAGAAGGATTAGCTATGGAACTCAGCCGGATCGCGTCGAGTCAGGTTGCTTTTTTCTACGGCAACACGCTAATTGTGAGCACCCTTCAACCGGGACAACAATCCGGACTCGCGCGTCTTTCTCCGAGTCCCTCCGATTTTTCCGGGTCCAACCCAAAGGGATTCCGTCTCGGCGAAGAGGAGTTTCTGACCACCACCGTGGAATTGGCTCCCAGCATTCCTCCCTTCGTGCGTCTCAGTGTCCTGAAATCCTTTGATAAGTCTGCCGCTTTTCTGGATAGCCTGAATCGTGTGCTCCTGGGGCTTGGGCTGCTGGCGGTCGTGATAGGTAGCGGCATGGTTTTTCTGATCTCGGATACCTTTACAAAGCCACTGGCAAATTTGGTATCGGGCGTTCGCGCTCTCGAAACTGGCGATTTTGCCTACCCGCTTGCAAACCGTTTTGGAGATGAGGTTGCGGAAGTTACAGCAGCATTTGAAGGGATGCGAATTAGCCTGCAGCGCAGCCAACAGGAACTACTGGGAGCCGAGAGGCTTGTGACCATTGGCCGTGTAGCCAGTTCTATTTCTCACGACCTGCGGCATCCACTGACAGCTGTTGTGGCAAACTCCGAGTTCCTCTGCGAGCCCAACCTCGATACGCAGCAGCGGGAAGAACTTTATCGGGAAATCCGTGTCGCTGTGGACCAAATGACGGATTTGGTCGATTCTCTGCTCGAGTTCTCTCAGGTACGAGAATCACTTCGGCGGGTGTTTGGCTCCATTGAAGCTACCGTTGAGCGCGCCGTCCATACAGTGCGGGCCCGCCCCGAATTTCACCGCCTGAACATTTCGATTTTGCGCGAAGGAAGATGTGAAACGTGGTTTGACCAGAAGAAAGTCGAGCGGGTGCTTGCGAACCTGCTGGTGAATGCTTGTGAAGCGGTCTCACCCGAATCGGGAAGGATCGACGTAAATCTATGCGAAGGGAAGGACGGAGTCGAGATTCGCATCATGGACAACGGGCCGGGAGTGGCCGAAGCGATCCGCGGAAGACTCTTCCAGCCGTTCACCAGTTACGGGAAACAAAATGGCATCGGTTTGGGTCTGACCATTAGCCAGAAGATTATCCAGGATCACGGCGGGGAGGTTTGTCTGGAGAGCACCGAGGTGGGGAGGACAGTCTTCAAGATAACTCTGCCCATTCTGATTTCGGGGGATGGAGTCCGGCCCACCTGAATTGCCCAATCAAGAATCGAACCCTCTCGCAGGTCTTCTAAAGGAGGTGCACTATGGTTTCCCTGGTTCCGCCGTCGTTGGCCGCGAGGTTTTTGACTCTGGTGGCGGTCTTCACAATGAATGCTGCCCCCGCGAGGGGACAGGACCCCCCCCGCAGGTCACCTGAGTACCAAACGGAAGCCTTGGAGCGTCGCCTACAGAAGTTTCAAGAACAGATGAGTGAAATGCAATCCCTGATGGCGGCCATGCACGCGGATTTACTGCGTTCCCTCATGGAGGCCTCCGAATTGCGCCGAGAGCTGGAAGCCAGCCGTGGGTTGCCAGCTGCTTGTCACCAAGCCGAAAACGTCTCGGAGCCGAAGAGTGAAACAGTGTTGTCGGGGCCTGCAGCCAGCCTTCAGGCTGGTACGGGCAACGAACGGCATATGCAGAAACTGGAAGAAGAACAACAACTTTCGAATGCCAGGCTTGAAGAGCAAAATCAGACGAAAGTCGAAAGCGCTTCCAAGTATCGTGTCAGGCTTTCCGGCGCAGCAATTCTGAATCTGATCAGCAACACCGGCCTCATGGATAATTTGGACTTTCCGTCGCTGGTCCCTGCGGACCGTCCAATTGATCCAAAGGGCAGCTTCGGAGCCAGTTTGCGGCAGTCGCTACTGGGTCTTGAGGTCTTCGGTCCGGAAATCAAGGGAGCTCGCGTGAGCGCGGATCTACAATTTGACTTTGCGGGAGGCTTTGCAAATGCGCCCGATGGCGTCACCCTCGGTTTAGCGCGCCTTCGGACCGGGGTCGTTCGCATTACAGGACAGCGCACGACTCTAGTGGCCGGTCAGGACGCGCCCTTCTTTTCTCCTCTCTCGCCGAGCTCGATTGCATCCCTTGCTGTTCCTGCTTTCGCTTATGCGGGAAATCTGTGGACGTGGACTCCTCAGATTCGTCTTGAACATCGCGTGAATCTTACAGAGGACTCGGGTTTCCTCCTTCAGGGAGGACTGCTCGATCCCCTAACGGGCGAACCTCCCACTTCCCTGTACCTTCGAACTCCAGACGCAGGCGAAGCCTCACGACAACCGGCGTACGCCGCGAGAACCGCATGGAGTCACCGTCTGTTCCATCATGAGCTTGTTCTTGGCGTTGGCGGTTACTACAGCCGCCAAAACTGGGAATTCCATCGAAATGTGGATGCGTGGGCTGGCACAATCGACTGGACACTCCCGCTGGGTGACCAGTGGGAGATCTCCGGCGAGTTTTACCGAGGACGTGCGGTAGGCGGACTGGGTGGAGGAATCGGCCGAAGCGTTGTGTTCAGCGGACCAATTACGGACCCGAGTACGCGAGTGCGCGGCCTGAATGCAACGGGAGGCTGGGCACAGCTAAAATTTCGTCAGACTGAAAAGCTCGAATGGAACGGGGCTTTTGGCCAGGACAGTTCGTTTGCCAAAGATCTGCGCCTCTTCCCACTCTCGACCCAGAGTTACTTTGATCCCTCGCTGGCGCGAAATCGCAGTGCCTTCTTGAATTTCATTTACAGGCCTCGCTCCGATTTGCTGCTTTCGGTCGAATACAGGCGTCTGCGGACTATCTCTGTTTACGGGAACTCTGAGAAGGGGGGACACATTAACCTCAGCATGGGAGTTCTGTTCTGAGGCGAAAAAGTCTGGGTCTATGAGATTTGCCGCCCAACAAAGAGGGGGAAGGCTGCGCCTGTATCCGCGCCTTTGTGCACTGTTCTGCATCACGGTAACGGTGGCGAGCGCCTGCTTTAGCCAGCAGGTCGCGGTCACGGGAAGAATCGAACTGTTTCGTGACGGAATCGCTCAGCGACAGGATTCTTCCGATGCAGTCGTGTGGTTGACGCCCCTTGGGGATTCGGGAGAACCGCAAGCTGTGGCCGGATTATCGCGTCAGCAACTTTTGCAGAAGAACAAGAATTTCCTTCCACACGTACTCGTCGTGCGAGTGGGAGTCCCGGTGGCATTCCCGAACAAGGATCCGTTCTTCCATAATGTGTTTTCACTCTTCGAAGGGAAGAGGTTTGATCTCGGCCTATATGAAGCAGGCAGCTCACGCACGGTCGTTTTTGACCGCGAAGGAATCAGCTACATTCTTTGCAACATCCACCCAGACATGAGCGGCGTGGTCCTGGCTGTGAAGACCCCCTACTATGGGACATCCGATCGCAGAGGTGTAATCGCCATTCCCAACGTGCCGTTTGGAAGGTATGAGCTGCGGGTCTGGCACGAACGTGCCCTGCCCGAATTGCTCGATACTCTCACCCGCGCGATACTGATATCCGAAGTTTCACACTCTTTCGGAGTTTTGCGTTTGAGGGAGCAGCGCAATACGCCCAAGGCTCACAAAAACAAATACGGCCAGGACTATGACAACCCAATACCCGCTGTTCCCGTTTATCCTCATCCCTGATGTTGAGCTGCAAGCCCGCCTGCTTCGCATCCAATCGGAGCTATAACGATGTTCTTGCTATTTTGACGGTTGTGCCTGAGTGACGGGGAACCGGAAGTTAGGGTCGAGAAGCCGAACTTCACAGCACTAATCTATATAGCGTTTCCCGGAATACTTTCGAGTTGCCGACAACCGTCCGAAGTCGTGGAATTGGCCGAAGTCTTCGGCTGGATCGTGGACCATACCGATTCTTTCCACCATCGTCCGGGAGTTCAGTCCGAAAGCGAATGAGATTTGTCACGACTCTCTATTCCGAAGACCTTCACGATGGCCGGACAATTGATGGACAACTGACCATTCGAAATCCGTTCGTTGGATCATCCGGCTAGCAATCCCCTGAAAGGTACAGCGTGCGGCCAACAGAGCGGCTCTGTCCCTACTGAAAATGCCGTCCAGCCCGAACGTCTTTGAAATCAGCGACATTCAAGACGATCAAACTGAGGCGCCGGTTCAGGCCGCTCCGAATGTAACGATGTTATATTCCGTACAAAACAGCTGAATGGAGTTCTTGCGTACCACGACCGTTTGTTTTCAACAGCTTGCCGCCTCTTTTTGCAAAATGCCGGAGTGGCGTCCGGACGACGGGGATGGCGGATGAAACGGAACGGTTGGCGGCGTCACTACTCTCGCGGATGGGACAACGTTACGTTTTCTGTGACCGTGCCTCGTCGAAACACGCCCCCGATGCTCGCGCGGAGCGCGTTCCAGGTTGAACGTGAGCAAAATCTGAAAGCGGAGAGGTCGATATGGCACAACCACAAACAGAGACCAAGGAACACGCGGCAACGCAAACGGCGCTGGATAGACTTACTCAGTGGGGCAAAAACCCGAATACCGATGGCGGTGAGAATATTGCCTTTTCGCTGTCGCGTCAGGGAGCGCCCAGCGATGCGCTTCTTGTTACCGGAGATTGCACTCCCTTTACCCCTAGCGGCCACCGCGGCACTCTGAATGGCCAGGCACCCGGAGCGACGGGCGCGCCGATCGGCTATGTCGTCGATTTTTCCGGCACTACGGTTGGTGTGAAGCAGGTACCCTGCACATTTTCCTTTGACCTGAATAAGGGCAAGGTCTCCATCAACGGCGCTTTTCCAGGACTGCCGTCCCCCCTCGATTTCACCGTGGAATACATCAAGGAGTTTGACGGCGCCGGCGGCGAGAACCTTCTTTTCCATTCCGAGAAGGCATCGGACAACGCCGGTTACATCATCGCCCTTGAACTTGTGGCCGCTTCATAAGGCGCCGGCGTAGATCGGATTTTGCAGCAAAGCGGCCAGCAGTCAGCACGAAGGACCGTGAGCAAAGCGGCTTTCACGTGAGATGGACCCACGCGAAAGTGACAGAATTGAGCAATGTTATTTGCTATCTACCAGTGGGCAAGTCTCGTCCCGTCGTTTGTAGTGAATGCGATCGAGCGTGGTCCTCTCGTCAGACTTTGCCCAGCCGACCCTCCGAATATACTCGAATATGACAAATACTACGAAAAATCCCAGAATCACCAAGGGCAGCAACTAGCCCTTAGCCGCCAACAGCGCCCAAGAATTCCTTCTGGTATGGTCAAGAAAGGCAGGACCCGTATTCCGAATGGTCCGAACGGATTTAGCAACCAAAGGATAACGATAAGAAGTGCGAGACCCGGCGCACCGCATCGCTCAATTCAGCTGAGGATGAGTTGGAAACGGCGGCAGGAGCTCCTAATCGAGTTTGAACGGCATGAACATGCCAACCTTCATGATGCCAATGCGGATTAACGCCCGTGAAAATGCACGATGAACGTCGCTTCCTGGGTGTTTGGATTGCCATCGCACACAGCAGGCGTGAATACCCATTGCTGAACCAGAGCCAACGCTTCGACTCCTAAATCAGGCTGCTCCGCGCTCTGCACCACGGCTTCATGGATTTTTCCGTCTGTCGAGATGATTCCTCGAATGGCGACATCGGTATTTTTGCCGCCCTTCCCTGCCTTGGGCTGCGGCATGGACGTTCCGATCGCACGCCGATAGGTTTTGCAAAAATTGCGGATCTGGGCCTCGGGCGGCGCAGCGAGGACGTTTTCGCTCGATTCAGTAAGCTCCGTCATGGTCTGCGAAATCTCTAGCTTGCGAACGCCGGCAAACGAGTAGGCAATTTTGGCAGGCACAAGCTCACCCGCAAACGAAAAGAACTCACTGTTTTCGATGAGCTCGTCACCGACCTTTTCTAAAACCAATGTTCCATTGCTATGATCGACGCAGAGCTCATTGTTTTCGACCTTCTGGCCTCGGATGGTATCGAATTCAATGCATCGAATCTTTTTCCCACCTGCGGCTTTATCAACGATCGCATGGATCACATCGTCGTCAGCGAATCGCAGCAAATAAATGGGGGTCAGCCGCATGACGGTATCAATTTCAGGGGGGAGCAATTCGCCGGTTCTCATGGTCGCCAGGCGCCCACGGGTCCAAATATCGAGTGAGTGATACTCACCGAAGCGGGACTCCTCGCGTCTTCCCGTACCCTGCACAACCACACGCGTGAACGTGCCCTCTTGTGGCCCAGAGCTGGAGTCAAAGAAGCGGAAGGTGTCGATGCGCTCTAGATTTGGCAATTTGGGCGAGAGGCTGACGCCGTTGGCACGCTCCAGCAACTGAACCGCTTCGCGACGCAGTTCCGGGTCTTGGGCGGATGCTGGAATGGCGGCAAAAAGAATGAGCGGAAAAACCTTCAGGACTGGTTTCATTTGTCACTCCAGAAAATGGCCGGGGGATTGTATGCCCTTAGCCAGGATTTCCACTTTAACTCTCAACACGCCGGTAACATAAACCTTGTTGCCTTTAAAAACAATAGTCAGTCCTAGACCCCTAACTCGCGATAAAACGCGCTAAGCGTTTACCAGACCTGGACTGTCGAATAATTGTAACCACCAAGGGTAACAGCATGCCGGACTCACAGATTGCCCAAATCAAAGCGCTAGAGGAAACGGCCCGCCAACTCATCCAACAGGCCGCTACTATGCGCGACGAGGCCACAAAGATGGAGGACGCACATCTGCGCGAGACTCTATTGAAAGCCGCTAACGAGTGCGAAGAGGGCGCACGAAATCTAATAAATGGATTACGGGGGATGAGAGAAAATCTCCAATAAGCAACTTGTGTGGAGCGCTGCAATTGAGATTTTATTTGTCTCCAAGTCCTGTTGCAGCCAGGCACGTATTTCTTCTGCAATAGTCAGCTGGCCTGTAGTCTTGCCTTGAAACACGCATTGTCCAGTGATGGCGTCTATTTCAAGCGTGCCGGACCCAAGTTTTAACAGATTCAGCTTGGACTCAATGAGACGACAGCCGCAGAACATCTAGCACATCGTATCTGCTACGTGTTGAAGCCTTTTCCTGTGCATCGTTTATGGAATTATGCCATGGAAACCGGTCACGAAAGACTAGTGCGCCCGCACGCCCACGTTTTCGAGCAGAGAGACGACCAAGATGAACACGACGGTGAAAGCCAAAGATGCAAGCGCCGAAACGGCTACCCGGAGCAAGTACGCGAGAATAGCGGTGACAGCAGTCCATTCATGGGACACATCGGGGCCTGTGATAACACTCGGACGACTGGTTTCTGCTTGACGTGATCCAGCGCCTTTACCAAGCCCAAGGAGAAACGCAGCAAGAAATGGAAAGATTACGGCGAGGCCTGACCATAGTGCTGCGTGCCATTGGAGTCTCGGGACAAAGCCCTCATATCCGTGAAGCCCAATCCACCCGCTTATCTTGCCCACCGCGTCTAAGTACAAGAGAGCACAAATAGCAGAGGCGAACATCAGGACAATAGCCAAAAGGAGCCACGGCAAGCGATTCCTTTCCATTGAACGAAGCATGACGACAATCGTAATCCCATACATGTCTGGAACGCTATCCTTAGCGCGTGTCAACTCCCGCGAGAGGTTCATCCAACACAGCCTTGTGTTGGACCAACTGGAAACCACCACGCATGCCGCAGACAGCGGTGAAGGACTCCATAACAGCGCCATCTGGTAGATCGGGGAATATCGCCTTCATGAGCTCAGACGGGGCGTCAAAAAGCTCCGATAAACCGCAGTTCTCACAAGGATGAATAATCCAATCGGGCCGCTCTCTAAGATACTTTTCGGTGACACGGAGTGGCTGCTGCCCATCCTTGGGGATGATGAAGAGAATCTCATTACCTTGACTGACCGTTTGAAGCTGCGATGGTCGATTCAGGATCTTGCCCGTAAAAACTTGGCCGTGAGAAGCAGTTAGTGTGACCCAAACAAGCTCAGGCTTCCGGTCGGAGATTCGCGGACCTCCATCGTGAACAATCACCTGCAAGTCATCAGCGTGTTCAGGGTGAAATCTTCTCTGCAGAGCCGGATGCTTGCGCCATTCATGGGGCACGGTAATGGCCTACCATGCCCGCAGTATACATAACTCAAAGGCGTTGCAACCTGCGGTCAGTGCCTTCCATGAGAGGGCCGGTGCCATGTCTCACGTCTTGGCTTATACTCTCCCATTATGTACCCTATCGAATTCTGCTGTGCGTGCTTGCCTTGTGTTTTTTCTTTGTGGCGAGAGCGTTCGCGCAGGAACCGACTTGTCTTCATCGAACACTACCTCTCAGCGTAGAGGACGCCGAAGGGCATCCCCTGCAAAGGCTTACGCCTGTAGATTTCCAGGCTAAGATTCGCGAAGGACCAGTCAGAATCCTTTCGATCGTGCCCGACGATAGACCGCATCGCATTGTGATTTTGCTCGACGCAAGTGAGAGCATGGCTACTAAGTGGGGTCGAGTCCTCGCACCGGCATCCGCGCTGGCGGAATCCAGGTTGCCCGATACAGAGTTAGCGCTTCTCATCTTTGGAAGTAAGATTTATGAGCAGGTTGGTTTTTCCGAAGGGCAAAAAACAATAGCGGAAAGGCTGCGCCATCTCGGCACAGATACAAAAGATGTAGAGAAAATGGTTCACGGTAGGACTGCGCTATACGATGCGCTCCTCGCCGGTCTGCAGCTTCTTGGGACTCCTACATCGGCGGATATCCTCTACCTTGTCAGCCACGGAGGGGACAACGCCAGCCGTGCCCAGTTTGATGAGGTTAGTCGCAGGCTGACTTCAAGCAACGTTCGTTTGTTCGTATCCCTTGTGGGAGGTGATTTGGGAGAGATCACTGGAGTGGGATATAGAAGTCCAACCCCGGAGGAAGCCAAGGGGCCAAGGGACATGAGGGGCCTGGTTAGAAAGACGGGCGGGAAAATGATCGTGCCTTTCACTTCGAGACTTCATGTTCAGCCAAACGAGATGGAGCGGATTTCGGCAGCTTTAAGTATTTTTCACCACAATATGATTCATAGCTATCGCATGGAAGTGGAGCTTCCTGTACCTCTGGCCAAGGAGCGCAACTGGGAACTGAAAGCTGTCGATCAGAATAGGGAGCGCTGGAAAGATGCAACTATCATCTACCCCGAAAAATTAGAACCTTGCAAACCATAAGGCCCTTCTCCAGAATTATTCTACGGTTCGCGGCCTGCGCTGGCCGCTTTGCTTGGAGCGCCAGAAACTTAGCAATTTCAGCTAAGAGGCGATTTGTAAGTTTCCGTCTGCTAGGACTTCGACTCGCTTGATTTGTTCGGATAATCGGAAAAGTGAAACCAACTTGTACGGTTTCCGCGTTACCAGGAGTTGCTCCTAAAACTGCACTGCTGGCGCAACGTGGCATGGCTTGTCAGAGAAAGCCGATTGTGCAAGTTTCTTAAGGTGCTGTTCAATAATTTCAAAGTCATGTGGGATCGATTCTTGTTTGCCTACATAGGTCCCAACGCCAAAAACACGCCCCGCCTTTTCAGTTCCCTCGCTGATGAAGATTGTGTGTAGTTCCAACTCTTTGTGGCTTGGTTCGCCACCGATAAACAAAAATCGTTTTTCAGGGAGCTCCCAGAAATGCTTGCTGACTATTAGTTTGACCAATTCCTTAACTTTGGCCTGATCAACTTTTTCCTTACAGGTTGGGAGGTCAGTTGTGTCCATCGGTCGCCCGGGATATCTCTGCAGAATGAGAGAGCCATCCCCGCGGACGAACAACAGCTCAAAACCTTGCTGCAATGGTGAGTCGTACATGATTGTAAGCTTTTGCAGCATCTGGGCATCGCGCAGCATGGGTTCCAAATCAAGCTGATGCGTCCATGGCTCCGCGGATTGCCGCAACAACGACAGCAGCAGAATAAGAAGGGTCCTCATCGCAATGTTCGTTAGGATTCAACATCAAAGCGGATGAGTTGTATAGATACCGTGTGGGTTTTTGTTCAAGTCGCCTAACCGGACATCTCGGCAGGCCCGGGAGGTTTTTTGCCAGAGGAGATTCGCGGCATCCTTAATATGTGTTGGTCCTGAGCCCACCGCCATCTGTCCCGTCAACTCTTTATGCCGCTTCCCTCTCGTAGTACTTCAGCAGGCCTCCCAGTCGGACGGAGATGGGCTTGCGGAGCCGGGCCAAAGGTAGACCTTGACGGTTTATATCTATCTATATAGAGTTAAACTATGGGCCTGCGGATTCGACTCTCTCGACAAACACTGGCGGTGCTGGATGCTCTTCTGTCGCGCCCAGGACAATGGCTCCATGGATATTCGCTGAGCCAGAGCACGGGCATCCCTTCCGGGACGCTCTATCCGATTCTGATGCGACTTGAGAAGTTGCACTGGCTCGAAACGCGCTGGGAAGAGGCTAGAACACCAGGGCGGCCGCCACGGCACCTTTACCGCTTGGCTGGAACTGCGCGGGAGTGGGCTCGGGAAGAGATTCATGCGGCGCAGGAGCGGCGTTTTTGGAAGGCTTCGGAGAACGAGGCATGAGCGTTGGCAAACAAGAGGTTCCAGCATCGGCTCGCTTCGCGCGATGGCTACTCGAGTGGGCAGTGCGTCATTGGCCGGAAGAAACACGTCCTTGGGGGCTGGCGCTCGCTGCCGAAATCGATGAAACGGCGAGTGCGTTCGAAACGGTAAGTTGGTCGCTGGGCGGAATCATGTTATTCGCACGATCCGTGTTATCGGGTGCTTGGGCGTGGATGAAGCTTCCGGCAGGCGGTTCTCTTCCCGGCGCGAGCGCGCCGCAGGGGCCTTCACTACTTCCGAAGCGCTCACGAGTGTTTACGGTGGCAATTTTGGCCACAGCGGCCTTCCTGCTTTTCTTACCAGTGGGACGGGAGGCGATTCGAACGGTGCGTGCGAGCTGGCAAGGATTTCAGGAGTCGGCTTCGGATCAGCGAACGCTCGAAGAACTTGCGGCTCGCGCGGAGAAGGAAAAAGATGCCGGCACGCTTGCTTTCGTGGCGCTGAGCTCAACGGACCCGAAACGAGCCGCTACGTTGACGGAACGCGCGATCTCGTTTGATCCGGAACTTATCTGGGTTTACGGTGCAAGAAATCATCGGCCGACTTTTGATCCGCCGCGAGAAGAATGGCTTGCACGATTGAAAGCGGCTGATCCCGGCAACGCAGTACCGGATCTGCTTATGGCCAGTGCGCTGGCAGACCCGCGCGTTGATATGCTCTACGCGCACGGGACGCCTAAAGACGCGGACTTCGAAGTTTTGGAAGCCGCTTCAAAATGGAAGCTGCTGATGGAACGCGCGTATGTCGCCCCGCGGTATGACAGCTACTTCCAGAAGCATTACCAGCTCACGCGCGCAGTCTGGAACCGCGAGAGGAACTTGCCGACTACATTTATCTTTTCGGGACTGTGGTCCCATGCGATTCCAGATTTGCGGAACCTCATGAGTTTTGCGAAATTCAAAATGCACCAGGCGCGGAAAGCGCGAGCCGCAGGTGACTTGCAGCGAGCGGAAAGCCTGATCGGCGAAGTGGATGTGTTTGCCCTGCGGATGGCGGACGGAAGCGGGACGAAAATCGAGAAGTTGATTGCTTTGGCGATTTCTAAGAGCGCCAACAAAGGACTGGCGGATCTTTTCGCAAGTTCGGCACGACCACAAGATGCGCAGCGAGTAGCTCTGCGTCTCGATGAGATCGAAAGGAGCGTCCAAGGAATGCGGCCCCGCGGCGACCCCGGAGGCCGTTCGGGAGGGGAGCAGGCTTTCCGGAGAGAGGCCATGTTGCTCCAGGGATTCGGCATTCTAGCCGTGCTCGCCGGACTCGCGGCGCTGGCTAGCGTTTTGCTGTTCGAGATGTGGCCTGGGCGGATGCGAAATGCGCAAACACGTTGGCGGAGAGCGCTGTGCTGGATGGCGGACTATGCTCCAGCGACGCTGCTCGTTGCCATCGGTGCGTTTTTGATGAGCTTTCTGCCGTTTCAACATGCCTTCGCAGAGTACCGCGCTTCGAGTTACATGCTCCGCAACGACGAGCGGCTTATGGGTGCGATGTGGGGCCTCATGGAAATTCCAGAGTATGTGATGGGTGTGAACGCCCGCGTTTCGACTTGAGCTTTTGTTACGATCGCGCTGGCCGCACTTCTTGTGTTCGTTCTGGCGCGAGGTATCTACCGCACGAGGCGAGCTGCGTCAAATCCTGCCTGAGCCCGTCCCTTTCTTTCCGCCAAAACCACAAAACAACACTTGACTTCTACATATTGTAATAGTAGATGTACAAACGTAGATAGTAGATAAGATGGGTGAACCCAAGTTAACGAAGCTCGAACTTCAGATCATGGAAGCGCTTTGGACGCGGGCCCATGCCTCCATCCGTGAGATTCAAGAGACTTTTCCCGAAAAAGACAGACCTGCTTACACAACGATCCAGACAACCGTTTATCGGCTGGAGAGAAAAAAGGTCGTGCGCCGCGTCAAGAAGGTTGGCAACTTCCACATTTTCGAAGCTGCGGTCTCCCGCAATGCCGCGCAGCGGAAGTTGATCGACGATCTCTTAAGCCTGTTTGGCGGGCGTACGCAACCCGTCATGGCGCACCTGATTGAATCCGGCAAGCTCACTCGAGAGGATGTAAAAGAAGCCGGGAAAATTCTCCGCAAGCTTGAGAGAAAGGACAAATCGAAATGACCCGGAACCATTTGTCTGCGACGTGGGCAGCTCTCGCCCCAGCGCTGGGAAATCACGTATGGCAGTCGACGCTATTCGCCATCATGGCCGGATTATTGACGTTGATCCTGCGGAAGAACCACGCGCGAGTTCGCTATTGGCTTTGGCTGTCAGCTTCGGTGAGATTTCTGATTCCATTTTCATTGCTGCTTGGCATTGGGAGCTATCTACCGCGGTCACACCATGCGGCAGGAACGAAAAGTAACTTTTATTTTGCAATGGAGGAGGTCAGCCAGCCTTTTACTCAGCCAACAGTGTCTATGATTCCTCAGGGCAATGCCCCGACGGGTCTGATCCATCTGCTTCCTACGGTTCTGACAGCCTTGTGGCTCTTCGGATTCCTGGTCGTGATTTTCCAATGGTACTTCCGATGGCGTCGGATTTCCGCGGCCATCCGAAAAGCGGTGCCCTTAAGAGAAGGACGCGAAGTGCAAGCCCTGCGCCGTCTGGAGCGTATGGGAGGCCTGCGGAATCGGACCAAAATGTTATTGTCACGGACTTCTCTGGAACCGGGAATTTTCGGCATTATCAGGCCTGTTTTGGTGTGGCCCGAAGGAATCTCCGAACGGCTTGAAGATGCGCACCTGGAAGCCATTCTCGCACACGAACTGTGCCACGTGCGCCGTCGCGACAATCTGGCCGCCGCGCTCCACATGGTGGTGGAAGCCATCTTCTGGTTCCACCCGTTGGTGTGGTGGTTGGAGGCGCGGCTGATGGAGGAGCGCGAACGCGCCTGCGACGAAGAAGTCCTGGAATTGGGCAGCAACCGGCAGGTCTATGCGGAAAGTATTTTGAAGATCTGTGAATTCTGTGTGGGATCTCCGCTGGCTTGTGTGTCGGGAGTTACAGGTGCCGACCTCAAGAAACGGATCGCCCGTATCATGACTGGAGGTTTTGTGCGCAAACTGGATTTCAGCAGAAAACTGTTGCTCAGCTCGCTCGCATTGGCGGCCATCGCTCTGCCAATACTATTTGGTTGGCTACAAGCAACACCAGCTCGGGCTGAGTCCAAGGGCCAAAGCACAGGCGCCATTGTCCCCGCGTTTGAAGCCGTTTCGATCAAACCAAACAATGGCACGCCTATGGCCGGGTTTTCCATCGCTGGCAAACCTTTCGCCGGAATTATGTGGAAGGCCGACCGGTTCATGGCAACGAACTTCACGCTGCATAAGCTCATTCAAAAGGCTTACGATGTGCAGGATGACCAAATCCTAGGAGGGCCAGACTGGGTCAACTCTGAGGGATACGATATTGATGCGAAAGTGGAAAAATCTGTAGTTGATGAGTTGCAGAGGCTTGGCCCGGATCAACGCATTCTTCAGTCGAAGCACATGCTTCAGGAGCTTCTGGCGGAGCGCTTCAAGGTCATGCTGCACCACGAAACCAAAGAGGTTCCAGCATACGTGCTGGTCATCGCGAAAGATGGCGCCAAACTTCAGGAAGCGAAACCTGGAGACACTTACCCCGATGGATTCAAAGACCCTCACGGCCGCCCACTAGGTGCGCGCACCCTATTGCAGCC
>Ga0179587_10000144_pt1 | contig 30429 bp, 23 predicted proteins | sample CZODoug2_1_08_16_FD_185932 | JGI IMG/M metagenome (GOLD analysis project Ga0179587, IMG submission 185932) | Vadose zone soil fungal communities from Angelo Coast Range Reserve, California, USA - CZODoug2_1_08_16fungal | ecosystem: Environmental > Terrestrial > Soil > Vadose zone | place: USA...
TCTCGTTTCGCCCTGGAATTCATGGGATGCAAGGGGTCGCAAGTTCGAATCTTGTCGCCCCGACCAATTCAATCAACGGCTTGAGACGGACCTAGGTTGGGGAGGCCTGGCGAGATCACCCGCCAACTCACCTAGGTAAGCCGAGCAACAACGTATGCTCAACATTATCGGCATTCCGGCCGATCGCCTCAATGACGCCCCGGTTGTTGATCCCGTACGCAAAGTCGATCGTCCAGCCTGATGTTGGATCGATCAGCGCATTGATATCGGTGGCTATCCAGCTGCCGTTGACCTCTCTCCATATTACGGCGTGGGGCTGCCCGTGCACCGTATCGGCGAATCCTACAATGAGCCCTTTGTCGTTGATTCCGACCGCTTGACTGGTTGGGCCACCAAGTGTGCCAAGGTCAGCCGGTGAACCTCCACGCCTGAACAACGCCGCATGAGTGGTCCCTTCTTGATTGAGCAGGGTGGAGTATCCAACGATCAACCCGTGTTCGTTAATCGCATGGGCCTCGGAAGAGTTGCCCCCGAGCGTGCCAAGGTCCAACGGTGAGCTGTGTGTCGTGAATAGTGCAGCATGATAAATGACGTCTCCCGGAAGCGACGACATCCCTACGGCAATGTTTTTTTCATTGAGAGCAAAGGCAGCACTGTTGTTCCCGCCCAAAGTGCCAAGATCAACAGCAGGGACGTTGTGCCGTGAGAAAATTACCGCGTGAAAGGCCCTATCGCCGGGCGTCAGAGTGGACAATCCAGCTATTCGACCCTCGTTATTGATTGCATAGGCAATGCTGTCATCCCCGCCCAGAGTGCCAAGGTCTTTCGGGCCATGTTTATCAAATATGGTCGCGTGGTACCCGGTGTTGCCGGTCACGTAGGAATAGCCGATAACCTCGCCGGATTCACCTATCGCGTTAGCCTGCGCGTAGTCGCCGCCAAGACTGCCAAACACGGTGACGTGTCCGGAGTAGGCGGCGCGGCTTTGTGAATCCGGAAATGTGTAGCCCCCAAGTTCTCCGTGATCGTTGAGCGCGCTGTAGCCGGCCAAATCGAGGATCGTCGTCGGGCCTAAGTCGATAACCTTGACCGGTCCATATGTCCCAGCGAGGGCAGTGAAACTCAGACCCAGTGCGGCAATGGCCCCAACTTTGCTGTTCATGTTGATCGCCCTCTGATTTGTCGTTCGATCAGACGATAGAGCATCGCTTAATTGTATTTATTCTATTGATTCACAGACAATTCTGAGCTCCAGCGCAGCTTTTGTGACGGCTTGCACACTTTCACACTTTACGCGCATGCCCGGCGTTAAGGTTGCCCCGGAAGGCTGCAACGGCCATCCGAACCACGCTATTCGGCGCCGGCCGGCACTCAAGGTAATCCCGCGACATGCCGATAGCAGAACAATGCGATTCGTCTGGATAGGCCGCGTGTCAGTGAAAGGGGAGGAAATTGTCAATTCCGAGAGAGGGACAGGCCACAAATCCTCCGTGTTCCAATCGCGGATTCACGCTAGTTGAACTGATGGTGACGATTGGCATCTTGGCAGTCATGGCGGCTATCGGACTTCCGTCTTACCTATCCTACAAACAGAGGGCTTACGTGGCGGCCGCCACGACGGACATCATGACGATTGCCACTGCAATCAATCGATACAACACGATCAACAACGCGCCGCCGCCAGACTTGGCGACCATTGGGCTCGACAGCGCGCTCGATCCCTGGGGCCGTCCGTACGTCTATCTTTCCTTCACGGGTCTCAGCGGAAAAGGACAGATGCGCAAAGACAAGAATCTCGTCCCGCTAAATACTCAATATGACCTCTATAGTCTGGGTGCGGACGGACAGTCGAGACCTCCGCTGACCGTTCCCGTGAGCAAGGATGACGTCATTTTGGCCAACGATGGAAACTACATTGGCCTTGCGTCAAACTATTGAGAACGATAAAGATCAGACATACGCGCCGCTTCTAAGGAGCAGAATCGGGCGGAGGGTGGTCGGACTATTTATCCTCAGCGCCCTCGTGCCGCTCACTCTGTGCGCCATCATCCTCTTCCGAGCGTTCGATACGGAGCTGAGCCGTGCGCAGGAGCAAAGTCTCGATGGGTTGGTTCGCAGCTTTGGAATGACCCTGTTGGGCCGGCTCGGCAGCGCGGATGACGTGCTCAAGGCCGTCGTCTCGGTGCCCGGAGCGACGGACGACGCCGTGCTGGACAGCGTTGCGAAGTTGCCCTGGGTTCGTGAGGTGAGGAGAGCTGAACGGCGGCAAGGGCACTACGAGGACCAATTGCTTCCAAACCCTGACGCGCGGCAACGGCGCGCTGTGGAGGCTGGTGAGCCGGCCTTGCTCTGGGATTTGGACCCGAGTGGTAAATCGCGCGTGTATCTGGTTCGAAGGTTACCGAGTGGCGCATGGCTGTACTCGGAGATTGCAGCGGCGTGGTTGTGGAGCGGCGCCGGCGAATTCGCCGCAGACGCCGGCTTGCTCATTCTGGAGGACGCGGGTCGAGAAATGGCGTCCGCCGGAACCGTACCAGCGGAGTCGTTGCGCGCTGGTGCGAATTTCATATCCGCGCCCCACGATGCGATTCGTGCTCCGACAAAGCATGCAGCGCCGGCGCATTCGGACCAGCCGGCGCGTTCGGACCGATGGATTTCCCGCTCTTGGGAAGTCTTTCTGGGGAGCCGATTTTCCTCGCCCTCCTGGCATTTGGTGGCGATCCGGGCGCGCTCCACATTGCTTGACAATAGTAACGACTCGTATCTGTACTTGTGCGGCTTCATTCTTTTGACGATTCTCATGATTTCGTGGCTCTCGATGACGTCTATTCGCAGGCAAATGCGGCCACTCGATTTGTTGACGCAAGCGACGAAACGGGTCGTCCAGAGGGATTTCGAAGCATTCAGAGGCATGGTGTGGAACGATGAGTTCGGCGATCTCGCGCGCGCTTTCGATGCCATGTCGGGAAAGCTGAAATTGCAGTTCTCAGCGCTGGAGACGCTCGCCGACGTTGATCGACTCCTGCTCCATACTCCGGAGCTCGAGCTGATATTGGATACGCTGCTGCCGCGAATCGCCGGAGTACTGGGTTGCCATACCGTATCAGTCCTTCTGTTCGATCCGGATTCAGAGGAGCATGCGCGGGCCTATGACTTCTACGCCGCGGAGTCACAGCAGCTGCCGGTACGCAGAATCGCGGCCGACGTAGCAGCATTGAGAGCCGCCTGCGAACAGCCGTCTTCGGCATCCTTTGATGCGGCTACGGCTGGACATCTGTCATACTTCGCGCCCGCCGCGTCCCAGGCAATCAAGACCACACGCCTGCAAGCGCTGACGCATGATGGGCACTGCGCGGGTGTGCTTTGTATTGGCTACGCCAGTGATCCGGTGGGGCTACAGGATTCTGGGATAGGCGCTGCTGATTTTGCCGACCGCTTGTCGCTGATTCTCGCCAATCTGGAACAGTCCGAGCGCTTACACCGCCAGGCCAATTTTGATTCGCTCACGGGACTTCAAAACCGGCACCTGTTTGCCGATCGGGTCCGCGCCGCCGTGGCGGCGGCCGAACAACGGCAAGGGCAGGGGAGCCTGTTATATCTCGATCTCGATCACTTCAAGCGCGTCAATGACACGGCCGGCCACATCGCCGGCGATGGGCTGTTGCGGATCGTGGGTGAGCGGTTATCAGAATGCGTTGGTGACGGTCAAAGCATCGCGAGGCTCGGAGGGGACGAGTTTGCGGTGTTGCTGCCTTGCATAACGGAGCCTGATGGCGTCCGACAACTGGCCGAGAGGATCATCGTCAGCCTGCAGCGGCCGATCATCATTGATGGCCGCGAACATCAAGTGTCGGCGAGCATCGGGATGACGGTCTTTCCTGCCGATGGCACAAAGCTCGGGGACTTGCTCAAGGCGGGCGACATCGCGATGTACCAGGCCAAAGATGCCGGCCGCGGACGTGCTGTGTTCTTTCAGGCGCAAATGCAGCAAAAGCTGTTGGCCCGGCTCATGTTGGAGACCGGCATGCACCGCGCCCTGAAGCAGCACGATTTCAGGCTGCACTACCAGCCGATCGTCTCCGAAACAGCCGGCGGCAGGCTCAGCGTCGAAGCTCTCGTCCGGTGGCCGACGAAGGATCAGACGGCATGGGTACCGCCCGCTGTGTTTGTTCCGGTGGCTGAAGAGAATGGCGTCATTGTCCAGCTGGGAGAATGGATACTGCGGCGCGCGTGCGCGCAGTTTGCCCGGTGGCGCTCGGAGGGCCTCAGGCTGGAGTACATGTCGGTCAACGTTTCGATGCGCCAGCTCAGGGACGAAAACTATATGGCCACGCTGAACGCGGCGTTAGCCGACAGCGGCATGCAGGGCAACGATCTGCAGATTGAAATCACCGAGAGCGTGCTCGCCTACGGCGCCGAGTTGCAGAAAACCCTCGCCAACATCGCCGCCCTCGGTGTGCGCTTGGCCCTGGATGACTTCGGCACTGGATATTCTTCGCTGAGCTATCTTCGCAACTACCCGATCCAAACCGTAAAGATCGATCGCTCCTTCGTGCTTGGCCTGCCGCATGACCCGGGCGCCTGCCGGCTTGCCGAGTCCATCATCGTCATGTGTGCTGCTCTCGGTAAAAACGTGATCGCCGAAGGGGTGGAAACAGAGCAGCAACGGGAGTTCTTACGGCGGGCAGGCTGCTCGACCATACAGGGCTACCTGCTCGGCCGTCCCATGGAGGCGGCTGACATCCCGGGGTTTGCACGACGACTGCGTTCGATGACCCAACCCGGTACGTTTGAGGACACGGCTCCCGCCGCACAGCGCGCTGTGAAGAATAATTAATCCGCCGCCAGCGTTAAGCACATTTCACCTGTCAGCGCGCTCTGGATCCGCGCGTTTTGTTATACGTGGATCATGTTTTAAGGAGTAACGAGCCATGTACGCCAAGTTCGTCAATCGTGCGCTTCTCATCACACTGCTCGCAGTCGCGTACCCAGCGGCGTCCTTCGCGGGATTTCTTGGTGTCGGAGTCACCGTAGGATTCGCGCCACCGCCGCTGCCCGTGTACGTGCAGCCGCCCTGTCCCGCAGCCGGATACATTTGGACACCTGGATATTGGGCGTATTCCGGGGACGATCAGGATTACTACTGGGTGCCGGGCACGTGGGTAGTGGCACCTACGTTCGGCTGGCTGTGGACTCCCGGCTATTGGGGCTTGATCGATGCGGAATACGTGTGGCACGAAGGCTACTGGGGACCGCACGTGGGTTTCTACGGCGGCATCAACTACGGCTTCGGGTACTTCGGTTCAGGCTTCGTGGGCGGCTATTGGCGGGATCACGATTTCTATTACAACCGGGCGGTGACCAACGTCTCGAATGTGAGAGTCACCAATGTCTACAACCGGACGGTGATCAATAATAATTCCTATGGTTCCCGGTCGAGTTTCAACGGCAGAAATGGCGTAGAGGCCCGACCGACGCACGGTGATCTGCTCGCAGCCCATGAACCGCACCGCGCACTCACGGCGCCGCAACGCTCCCAGTCACTCTCGGCCCGTACACTTCCGTCCTCGCTGGCGTCGGTCAATCACGGACACCCGCAGATTGCAGCGACACCGCGGCCCGGCATTTTTCACGGCCAAGGCGTGACGCCGTCACGGTACGCCGGCGGGACATCGGCACCGGCTCGCTCCTCGCTCCTTGATCTGAGTCACGGCTTGAGCTCGAGTCGCGACACGTCGCACGATTCGCCACCCATGAACGCTCGACCGCAAGCTTCCGCAAGTCGCGAGCAGCATGCCCCGAACGCGCCTGCCCAGCAGCACGTCGGATACGCCCCGAACAGGGTACGGGCTCCAGCCGCGAATAGGGCGAGCCCATCCCCGTCCAATGCGCCGCACTCCGCGCCGCATGCGGCGACTACGCCGAGTGCACCGCAACGCGTCCCACGCAACGCGCCGAGCGTCCCACGCAACGCGCCGAGCGTCCCACGCAACGCGCCGAGCGTCCCACGCAATGCGCCAAGCGCCTCTCATAGCTACGCTCAACCGCCGCACGCCAGTCGTCAGGCACCCTCGCAAAGCCAACGGCGCGGATAATGACGGTGTGACCGCGAGGGCTCGACAGGCGCAGTCGTATGCTGCGGCTACCAGCGATACAGGCTGGCGACGAAACCTTTGGGATAAGTGTTCGGTCCCGGCGGAAGCTCAACGAATCCATCCGTGCCGGCCAGGCTCAAGTAGTCTCCCGACCCGTTGGTCGGTCGAGGATTGGCCCAGGGCTGGCCCCATGCGTCGTGTTCGATGACAACCGGTAAGAAATAAGAGAGCGGCAGATCAAATGATACCGGTGAGGCCAACGCGAGGCGCTCGTGCAGTACGGGTCGAGTGCCCATTGCTTCGGCGATCGCGGGGATCACATAGCGTATCAAGCAGACCAGGGTGGACACGGGATTGCCCGGCAGGCCAAAGATCGCTTGGGCCTGGGGACCGACTCCGAACCACATGGGCTTGCCGGGCCGCTGCGCGACCTTGTGGAATACTTCCTGCGCGCCGAGTTCGATCAGTACTTTGGGTACGAAATCGAATTTCCCCATGGAAACACCGCCGCTCAAAATAACGACGTCGTGGGTGGTGAGGTGCAGCTTCAGTCGCTCACGCAGCATCTCTTCGTCGTCGGGAACGTGGTCGTCACCCACCCGACCGAAGCCGTGTGCTCGAAGAGTTGCCGCGACCGCATAGGCGTTGGAGCGCCGCACCTGCTGCGCGGCAATCGGCTCACCCGGTTCGACCAGTTCATTCCCCGTGGAGACGATCATGAAAGCCGGCTGGCTGCTCACGCGCACTCGCGCCAGGCCCGCGGACGCAGCCACCGCGATTTCGGGCGGACCGAGTATGCAACCCGCCTTGAGCATCACCATGCCTGCCAGCCCGTCGGCTCCGCGTCTCTGGACGTTCCGATACGGCGTCGACACCGCGTCAGAGGTCAGGGAGACGATGCCGCTCGCGATGTTGTACTGTTCGACGGGAACGATGCAATCCGTGGCCCGCGGCATGATCGCGCCCGTCATTACCTCGATCGCATGGTCGCTGCGTTCGAGTTCAAGGGCGGGCGATCCGGCTGCCTGAGTTGCCTGAACCACAAATCGACGCACCCCACGGCCCAGCGCCCCGCTGTCGACCGCGACCCCGTCCATACACACACGATCGAAGGGCGGAAGATCCCTCTCCGCGACGATATCCTCACGCAGGGTCGCGCCCACGCATTGCATGAGCGGCAGGGATTCAATCGGCGAGCAGGTCAGCCGGGAGCGGATGACTTGTTCGGCCTGCTGTGGGGATAGGAGATTTATACCGTTCATGATCGTTCGAACCAGGCTACCATCAGTTGTCGGTCGCCACCGGGGGGCCGCTGACGGGAAAAGCCAACCGATTGATTATGATACGTTAAATGACCAATCTGGCCGTAGCCGCTGTGCCCTCAGCCTGTCGCCTATAAAAGCGACCCCTAACAGATATATCATGTGCACTACGAAGTTTTCGTGGGTGAGGCGTTGGTGCCGTCCCTCGGGGGCGTGGGCTGGATCATCGTAACCCCATGTTTTTATTGTACGTTGCGCCATCCAGGGCAAGGCCTTATACCTACTAATCTATCTGATGGAGTCCGTTGAGTGAGTAAAGCGGTTATTCCCCTCGTCCGAGAAGGCGCAACGAAACAACGGAAGCGTGAGGCGCCCAAAGGCCGAACCGTGAATCCGCAGGCCATTGCGCAGGTGGAAGGTTTAATCGGCACGCCGCCTTACCGACATGATCTGCTGATCGAGTATCTGCATCTCATCAACGACCGGTACAAGCAACTCGGGGCACCACACCTCGCCGCCTTGGCAAGCCTCTTGGGCCTTGCGCAGACCGAAGTGTACGAAGTGGCTACGTTCTACCACCACTTTGACGTGGTGAAGGAAACTCGCGACGGCGGCCCGCCGGCGCCGCCCGCATTGACGGTTCGCGTGTGCGACGGCTTGAGCTGCGAAATGGCCGGCGCGGAGGAGTTGATCAAGCGGTTGCCCGACCTTTTGGGTCGCGGGGTGCGAGTGATCGCGGCTCCCTGTATCGGGCGTTGCGAGCAAGCGCCCGTCGCGGTGGTTCACCAAAAACCGGTGCCCGGAGCGACCCTCGAAGCGGTGAAGGCGGAGGTTGACGCCGGACACCGCCTGGACAAGCCGGCAAAGTACATCGATTTCGATGCGTATCTCGCCCACGGCGGCTATGGGGTACTGCGCGAGTGTATCGAGCGTCGGCGGGATGTCGAAAGCGTCCTGAAAACGATGGAAGATTCCGGGCTGCGTGGCTTGGGCGGGGCCGGCTTTCCGGCGGGGCGCAAGTGGCGCATCGTGCGCGGCGAGGCGGCACCCCGCATGATGGCCGTCAACATCGACGAAGGCGAACCGGGAACCTTCAAGGATCGCGTCTATCTGGAACGGGACCCGCACCGGTTTCTCGAAGGGATGCTCATTGCGTCGTGGGCCGTCGGCATCTCGGCCATCTACATCTACCTCCGTGACGAATACCACGGTTGCCGCGCGTTGCTCGAGGCCGAACTTGCGAAACTCAAGGCGCGTCCGCCGGCGCCGCTGCCGAAGATCGAGCTGCGGCGGGGCGCCGGCGCCTACATCTGCGGCGAAGAATCGGCGATGATCGAATCGATCGAAGGCAAACGCGGCATGCCGCGTCTGCGTCCGCCCTATGTGGCGCAGGTCGGACTGTTCGGGCGTCCGACGTTGGAGCATAACTTCGAGACGCTGTATTGGGTGCCCGAGCTGCTGCAGAAGGGCGCCAAGTCATTTGCCTCCCAGGGCCGCAACGGACGCCAGGGGCTGCGAAGCTTTTCGGTGTCGGGGCGTGTGAAGAATCCCGGCGTTAAGCTCGCGCCGGCCGGCATTACCATCCGCGAGCTCATCGACGAGTTTTGCGACGGCATGCAGGAGGGCCACAAGTTTTACGGCTATCTCCCGGGGGGCGCATCGGGGGGAATTCTCCCGGCATCGATGGGCGATATCCCGTTGGATTTCGATACCTTGCAGCCCTACGGGTGTTTCATCGGTTCGGCCGCGGTGATCGTGCTGTCCGACCACGACACCGCCAAGGCCGCTGCGCGCAACATGATGCGTTTTTTCGAGCATGAATCATGCGGTCAATGCACCCCCTGCCGCGTCGGCACCGCCAAGACGAACACGCTGATCGCGAACGACGCGTGGGACAAGCCGTTGCTGGCCGAGCTGTCTCAGGTGATGCGTGATGCATCGATCTGCGGCCTGGGTCAAGCGGCGCCGAACCCGGTGGACTGCGTGATCAAATACTTTCCGCATGAGTTGAGCTAGGGGACGACGATGAACGCCATTACCCGTACAGAGCGCGCGCAATTCGACGCACCAACCGTCACGTTTACGCTCGATGGTCGCGAGATCACGGCCTCGAATACCGATACGCTCATCGAAATCGCGGATCGCGAAGGAGTCGAGATACCCCGCCTCTGCTATGCACCCGGCATGGATGCGGTTGGCAACTGCCGGTCTTGCATGGTGGAAATCAAGGGCGAACGAGTTCTGGCTGCATCATGCTGCCGTGTGCCGGTCGACGGCATGCAGGTGACGACCAACAGCGAACGGGTACGTAAAGCGCAGCAGATGGTGATCGAACTTCTGCAGTCCGACATGCCTGAGAAAGAATACACGCGGCACAACGAGGTGGATCAGTGGGCGGTCAAGCTCAAGGTGGGCAAGCCGCGCTTTGCCCCGCGCCCCGCGGTGGCACCGGACCTCTCGCATGCGGCGATCGCCGTAAACCTCGACGCGTGCATCCAATGCACTCGTTGCGTACGGGCCTGCCGTGACGAGCAGGTCAACGACGTCATTGGACTCGCGTTCCGGGGCCAGCACGCCAAAATCGTCTTCGACATGGACGACCCCATGGGTGCTTCGACCTGTGTCGGATGCGGAGAGTGCGTGCAGGCCTGCCCCACGGGGGCGCTCATGCCGGCCCGTGAGGTGGCGCTCACGGTGCCCGACAAGTCGGTCCAGTCGCTCTGTCCGTACTGCGGCGTGGGGTGTCAGCTGACCTATCACGTCAAGAACGATGAAATCCTCTATGTCGAGGGGCGCGACGGCCCCGCCAATCATGCGCGCTTATGCGTCAAAGGTCGCTACGGCTTCGATTACTCCCGGCATCCGCAACGCCTCACCGTGCCGCTCATCCGTCGCTCCGACGCGCCCAAGAGCGGCGGCCAGTTCGTGATGGACCCGGACCATGTCATGCAGATATTTCGCGAGGCAACCTGGGAGGAAGCGCTTTCCGCGGCAGGCGGGGGCCTGCGGCAGCTGCGCGACGCGCACGGACCCAAGTCTCTCGCTGGATTCGGCTCGGCCAAAGGCAGCAACGAGGAAGCGTATCTGTTTCAAAAACTGGTGCGGCTTGGCTTCGGCAGCAACAATGTCGATCATTGCACGCGCCTCTGCCACGCGTCGAGCGTGGCGGCGCTCCTCGAGGGCATCGGATCCGGAGCGGTCAGCAATCCAGTCATGGATGTCACGAAAGCATCGGTCGTGGTCCTGATTGGCGCGAATCCCACCGTGAATCACCCGGTGGCGGCAAGCTTTCTCAAGAACGCCATGCGCAGCGGCACCAAGCTGATCGTCATGGATCCACGCCGCAGCGAACTGGCCCGCACCGCGTATCGCTACCTGCAATTCAAGCCGGACACCGATGTCGCGCTCCTCAATGCGATGATGCACGTCATCATCGAAGAGAACCTCGTCGATGCGAAGTTCATCGCCGATCGCACCCTCGGATACGCCGAACTCGTGAAGAACGTCGCCGGCTACAGCCCGGACCTGATGGCGCCGATCTGCGGCATCCCGGCGGAGACGATTCGCGAGGTGGCGCGGCTGTACGCGACGAGTTCCGGATCGATGATCCTTTGGGGCATGGGAATCAGCCAGCACATCCATGGCACCGACAATGCGCGCTGCTTGATCGCACTTGCCATGATGACGGGCCAAATCGGCAAGCCGGGGTCGGGTTTGCACCCGTTGCGGGGTCAGAACAACGTGCAGGGCGCGTCCGACGCCGGCTTGATTCCCATGATGTATCCCGATTATCAGCGCGTGGACAACCCGGAGGCGCGCGCGCGCTTCGCAAAAGCATGGGCGGTGCCCGAGGCGCAGCTCGACGACAAGCCTGGCCTCACGGTGGTGGAGGTCATCAAGGGCATCCTGGCGGGCAAGGTCAAGGGCATGTACATCATGGGCGAGAATCCTGCGATGAGCGATCCGGATGCCGACCATGCGCGCGAAGCGCTGTCGAAACTGGACGTGCTCGTGGTACAGGACATTTTCTTGACCGAAACCGCCTATCTGGCGGACGTGATTCTGCCGGCGTCGTCATTCGCCGAGAAGACGGGAAGCTTCACGAACACCGATCGATTCGTGCAGTTGGGCCGCAAGGCGCTGAACCCGCCCGGCAAAGCGCGCCAGGACCTCGAGATCATCATCGACATCGCGCGCGAACTGGGTCTCTCCTGGAACTACGGGACGGGAGAGTCGGCAGTGGCGGCGGTGTTCGACGAAATGCGCCATACGATGCCGAGCATCGGTGGGATAACCTGGAAGCGCCTTCAGGCGGAGGATTGTGTGACCTACCCCTGCGTCAAGGAGGGGGATCCCGGGGACCCCGTCGTGTTCATCGAATCCTTTCCAACGCCCACCGGCAAGGGGCGGTTCGTGCCGGCCGACATCATCCCGGCCGACGAAAGGCCGGACACCGATTATCCTCTGGTGCTCATCACGGGCCGCCAACTCGAGCACTGGCATACCGGCAGCATGACCCGCCGTTCGGGCGTGCTCGATGCCATCGAACCCGATCCGGTGGCTTCCCTACACCCGCTCGATCTGGTCGCACTGGGTGCGAAGCCGGGCGATCTCATCACCATCGCGTCGCGCCGCGGCAAGGTGAGCCTCTATGCACGCGCGGACGAAAGCTCGCCCCGCGGAGCGGTGTTCGTCGCGTTTTGCTTCTACGAGGCGGCAATCAACAAGCTCACCAACTCGGCATTGGATCCGTTCGGCAAAATTCCCGAATTCAAGTATTGCGCGGTGCGCGTGACTGTCGGTGGAATCCCGCCGGTGCAGGCAAGTTACGGCGGCGGCCAGATCTTGGCGGCGAAACCGACGGCGGACGCGTAGGCGCGAGGAAATACCGCGATTACTTCAGCGAGATCGGTGTTGAAGCTGCTCGAGCTCAATCAGCGTGTTGACGTTGAAGAATGCGGCGTCATCGTCGAACACTACCTGAGCGCAGCGATGGGCGCGCCCCCACAAACCCGTCTTGCGCTCGCCGCTGCGCACGAAGGCGCTCAAGCTGTCGCGCAGCGAGGCCTTCATGAGACTGAACACCGGCTGCGAGAACAACTTCCCGGCTTCCCGGGTGTAGGCCGTCGCCATATCGCCGTCGATCTCGGAAACTCCTCGCGCCAGCCGCTCAACCAGATCGAGCGGAAAGTTGGGCGTATCGCACGGCACCGTTGCCAGGTACGCTGTGTCGCAATGCTCGAGTCCCGCCAACATTCCCGCAAGAGGCCCTGGGTAGTCGGGCAGTTCATCCGGCCACACAGGAACTCCCATGGACCGGTACTCGGCAAGATTCCGGTTGGCATTGATCATGATCCTGCCGACCTGAGGCGCGAGGCGCTCCAGCGCGTGTCGCGCCAGTGGGACCCCAAGATGACTCTGCAGTCCCTTGTCGACTCCACCCATCCGGCTTCCGCGGCCGCCGGCAAGAACGAGCCCCGTGATGTCGGCAGTCGCGATGTCCATGGAGTGAGTATGGTAACGCGTCCGCGGGCGAGTGGCCATCGAGCGGAGAGTGGTCATCGAACACAGTGACGTCATGGCCTGGGTGGCGCAACCGACAGCCGCCGCGCTGCCGCCGGTGCCCGACGCCCCACGGGTCACAGCCGCGTCATGCGCCCCGCTGCGCGAGATATCGATCGTCGACGAAAAAGGTGATCGTCGAACCATTTGCGTTCCCGTTGAACGGCCGCTCACCGTATTTCTCGACGGCCGAGAGTTGGTCACGCTGATGACCCTCGGCGCCTGTCCCGAAATGCTGGTACTCGGTTATCTTCTCAACCAGCGGTTGATCGGCAACGTGGCAATGATCGAGTCGCTCGGGGTCGACTGGAACGCCGGTTCCGCTGCGGTGGCTACGCGGACCGGCATCCGCGGCAGCGGGGCAGATGCCGCGCCGGGGATCGTCGGTACGGCCTGTGGCCTCGGCACGGTATTCAGCGATTTGATGATGCAGGTGGAGGCGAGTGCGCTTCCCCAGGCGGAGTCGGCGCGTATCTCTCGGAGCACGTTGCTGCACGTACTCGACAGCATGCGGCAGTACGATGCCATTCATCGCGCCGCAGGATCGGTGCATAGCTGCGCATTGTTCCAGGGCGCTGACTTGCTGGTCAGCATCGAGGACGTCAGTCGTCACAATGGGCTCGACACCGTCGCCGGCTGGATGGCGTTCCACGGTGTCTCGGGCGGCGACAAGATCCTATTCACGACCGGCCGCCTCACCAGCGAAATGGTCATGAAGGCAGCCCACAACGGTGTGCCCATCATCGTGTCGCGAAACGGAGTGACGGCGATGGGCTGCGACCTTGCGGTAAAGCTGGGAATGACATTGTTCGGCCGCGCCGCGAATCGCCGCTTCCTCTGCTACGTCGGGGCGAAGCGCTTCGAGCCCGAGGTCGGTGCGGACTGATCTGTACGCGCGGCTGGCTCTGCGACGCCTTGCGGCGCACAAAGTCGCTCCGCAAAAAGAGCCCCCGGGCGGCGACGCGGGTTAGGCCGACGCAAAGCGGCGCGCGCATGAACGCAGCTAGTCGATGAAGCGGCTCAGATTGGAAGATTCAAGCAGCAATTCCACGATGGCGCCGAGGCCTATGCGGTCCTCATCATCGAACCGGGCAAGCGATGGGCTGTCGAGATCCAGCACCCCCAGCAATCGCCCGTGTTGGACCAAGGGAATGACGATCTCCGAACGTGAAGCCGCATCGCATGCGATGTGGCCGGGAAACGCGTGCACATCCGGAACGAGGACGGCTTCGCGGCGCTCCGCAGCGGTACCGCAGACGCCCGATCCCAGCGCGATTCGCACACAGGCCACCTTGCCTTGAAACGGCCCCAGCACGAGTTCGCCTGAGCGCAGGAAATAAAATCCCGCCCAGTTCAGATCGGGTAGGCCATGGTAGAGGGCCGCCGCCGTGTTGGCGGTATTGGCGAGTCCGTCCCGCTCATCGGCGAACAAGCCGGCCAATTGCGCTTTCAATTCGCGGTACGCAACCGGCTTCGCGAGACCGGTAACCGGGTCGCGTTCAAGACCCACCGCGTTACCCTCTTGCATTGATTCGTACCGGACTCGAGTACACATTGAAGTGTCTTTCGCGCAGAAACCCGACCAAGGTCATCCCCGACGCGACCGCCAAGTTGACCGCGAGGCTGGACGGCGCGCCGATGGCTGCAAGTATGGAGACGCCCGAGCGCAACGCCTTTTGAACCAATTCGAAGCTCGCCCGCCCGCTCAACAACACGATGTGTTCGTGCAGCGGCAGCCGGCCCGACATCAGGCATTCACCGACCAGCTTGTCGAACGCATTGTGGCGGCCCACATCCTCGGCCAGCGTCAGCAGATTCCCCGTGAAATCGAACAATGCGGACGCATGAATGCCGCCGGTATCGTCGAACTTGGACTGTGCCTCGCGCATACGCGAAGGCAGTCCCAGCAGCAAGGACAAGTCAATCGGCCCGGTATCCGCGATGCGGATGGCAGCGGCGCGGCCAATCGCCGCATCGAGTCCGGTCGTACCACAGACCCCGCAACTGGAGCCCGCAGAAAATCTCCGCGTCGCCGTCTGCATCTCAATCTGCACCTCCGGTCGCAGTCGAACATTGACCACGTTCGGCCGGCGGGTGCTCGACTCGATTCCTTCGATGTCGTCCGGGTGGTTGACGATGCCCTCGCCATACAGCAGGCCCGCCGCCAGGGATTCATCATCGCCGGGGGTTCTCATCGTTGTGCCGAACGAAACCGGCTCGAGCCCAAGGGCAGGATGATGCAGGAGATACTCGAGGGGCGCTTCCACGGCCACGCGGTCGGTTCTCTCTACCTGCTGCGAGTCCAGCCCCGTGCGCAAGATCCTGACGATCATCGTGCCGCTTTGCGCGGGAGGCTCGATTTCGCCTGGCGCTGCGACTTTTGGGGTGCTCATGAAGCGAATCATACCGCTTGTCGCGCGGATGTTCAGCTTGGGTGGCCGGTTCCGTTGATGGCTCGAAGGCGTGCGCGATCCCCGCGATTCCGCGCTTAGATCGACCGGCGGATCAATGTTCCGCGCAAATCGGCGTGGCGCGGGTCAGTTTCGCCGTCCCCGTCGTCGCCAGCGAGAAGATGCCTGAGATGACGCCGGGAAGCATGAATACCAGTCCGGGTACCGCGAAAATAAACGCAAGCGCCCAATGCCAACCCCACACTGTCATGGCGCCGAAAAATGCTCCAACGGTGATCGGCAAGGTGAATCGGAGGAATACCGCGGCAAATACCGCGGCCAGAGCCCAAACGGGCCCCATCCCGTGCGCAATACCCGCATAACCTGCGGCGATTTGCGCCGAGGTAAAAACGAGGAATGCTGCAAGTGCGAGTATGCCGATGGCAAGTTTCATGGGGTCTCCCGAATAGGCTCCATACTAATTCACTACCCCGGATTCGTCTGCGATAGGGATCTCGATTCGAGCGGTATTAGTGACGCCGCGACCCCATATTTGTTCGGCTTAACTTAACCGGGAGCTTGGCTTGAATTGCAGGGCATTTCGCGACGGAGAGTAGCGGGGAGTCCGCCACGAAACGGCCGAGGCGTCAAAACTGGAAGTAAATGAAGTCCTTTTTTTCGAATACGCCAAACAAAATGATGTCGTAGAACAGCGCCACGGCGACGCCGATCGCAAGAACACGATGGGTCCCGAGTTTGCGCAGCGTCTCCGGCCTCGCGAAAATCATGTAGTCGACGATGAACAGAACGGCGAGATGAAAGAGCGTCAGGAGGATTTCAAAGGACGCGAATCCGATGAGTTTGAACACGCTGTAGCTCACGCGGCCGAGCTTGGCGAAGTGCGTGAGGATGTAGTTCGCATCTTTCAGCGACTGCGCGCGAAAGAACACCCATCCCGCAAGCACGATTGCATTGGTCCACAGGAGACCGAGGAATCCCCGCAGGACGCCGGGGTGTTCCGGCAACTTGCCGGTGTTCCCCGCGCGAAAGTACTTGAACGCGCTGCTCCCGATCCGCTCGACGCAGAGGATAAACCCGTGCAGTCCGCCCCAGATGATGAAGGTCCAGGCCGCACCATGCCATACGCCGCTCAGGACGAAGACAATCATCACGTTTCGCAGGCCGAGCAGCAGACCGCCTCTGTTTCCGCCCAGCGGGAAATAGAGATAGTCGCGGAACCACGTGGACAGCGAGATGTGCCAGCGACGCCAGAATTCGGTCAGACTACGCGAAAAGTACGGCTGGCGGAAATTGATCATCAAGTCGACGCCCAACATGCGCGCGCAGCCGATTGCGATGTCCGAATAGCCCGAGAAATCGCAATAGATCTGTATGGCAAACAGGCAGCTAGCAATGAGCAGATACGAACCCCCGAAGTCCTGTGGATGCGCGTATACCGCTTGAACCGCCCCGGAGACGACGTCGGATATGCACATCTTCTTGAACAGCCCGTAGCCGATCAGCCACAGCCCCGAACGAAATCGGGCCGGATTGGCGGTCTTGTCTGTTTGCAGTTGTGGGACGAGCCGCGCCGCTCGCTCGATCGGTCCCGCTTCCAGTTGGGGAAAGAACGCGACATAGAGTGCATAGCGAAGGAAATTTCGCTGCGCGGGGAGCCTCCGGGAATACACGTCGAACGTGTACGAGAGAGATTGGAAGGTGTAGAACGAGATGCCGACGGGCAGAATGACGTTAATATAGGCGAATTGGAGATCGTAGCCGAAGGCGTGACCAACGGTGGATACGTTGTGCACGAAGAAGTTGTAGTACTTGAAGGTCCCGAGCAGCGTGAGATTGGTTCCGACGCTCATACACAGCGCGAGCTTTCGCAGGGATTGGCGCCTCGAGGTGCCGATGACGATGCCGCCGATATAGTCGACCAGAGTGCTGAAGATCAGTAGAAAGACGAAAAGCGGCTGCCATCCCATGTAGAAGATGTAGCTGGCGATCAGCAGAACAGGCCAGCGAGCCTTCAGCCGCAGGCGGAAGTACAGCGCGAGGGTGATTGCAAAGAAGACGATGTATTCGAAGGAGTTGAACAGCAAGTCAGTTCTCGTCCCTCTTCAAGAGCGGCGACACCAGCGCGGCCAGCCGCGCAGTGTAGATGTCCGCCCCTTCGACGTTAGGGTGGACGGGGTCCGAAAAGAATCGCGGCGGCATCAACCAGTAGTCGTCGCCGAGGACGACGAATTCCGGGTGGCCGGGCACAATTTGCTCGACCGGGTTTCTGGTCGGGGCCGGTGCGAGTTCTCCGGTGCGATAGGCTGGGGGAAATAATATGACCTTGAATTTGTAGCGCTTCGCGAGGTCGGAGAGCCGCACGAAGGGCGGCAATGTCGTGTCGATGGGCCGGGGTCCCGGCTTGGTGGGCGTATCGGTGGGCAGGCTGAAGTCGTCCGGCAGCCTGTCGCCCGCGAAATGGCTTTGCCCCTTCAGGAAGTAATAGCCCCGGTCTTGCACGACCTGCTGCGCCACCTGCGCACTTTCACGATAGAAACCGGCTATGCCGCCATGGCCAATGGACGCGAAGACGAAGAGCGTAAAGTCCCGAGGCATGGCGCGAAACGGAAACAGCGCGTCGACGATCAGTTTGTCGTGTTTCACCCATTCGCTCCAGCTCAGTTCGTGATCCTCGGGAATCGGAGGGAACTGAATCAGCACGTGGGTGGGACGCGTGCCTGCGGAAAGCAACTCGTCCAGGTAAGTGACGAAGCGGCGCTCTCCCGGAATCGCCTCGTTGACGCTCTGCACCTTTCCGGATGCTCCGGATTCCGCGACACGCGCATCGAAGAGCGCCGGTTTGAAAGAAGCGAGCGTCTTGCTGTTGCCGAACACCAGGACCCGAATCTTCGCGTCGTCGCCGAACAAGGGATGCGAGAGCGACCATGACCGCTTTGCATTGGTGACGATGGTGCTGCCCGGTTGTATGTAGGGGAAAGTCATGTGGATGAACTCGATGCACATCCACAACAAGGACGCCGCCAGAAAGAAATAAAGGCAGCCGCGGCGGAATTTTCTCCAATCACGTGCCTCGACTGCGTGCACGGACTGATCCGCTTCGTCAGCCATCGGCGGGTCCGTATCGTCCGGGTGCATCGATAAATGTCGTCTCCATCCGACAAATCTACCTGAATCTCCTGAGAAAGAGATAAAGAATGGCCGCTGTGCAAGCGAGCCGCGCATTTGGGAACAACGCGCCACGCGGGGAGTCTATGCTGTATCCTAAATTGACTTTTCGAGGAAGATATTGCATGCACAACATCCGCCCCACGATCAGCATGATCCTGTGCGCCGCACTGCTCACCGTGGCTGCGCAGGGCCTCGCTGCGCAGGGCACCGCCAGGAAATCGATCAGTGCATGGGTGAAGTGCGGCGGAGGCGGAGATGAATTCGTCGGCGTGGCGCGGGCCTTCGAGGCGGCGCGACATTCGGCTTTCACGCTGTTGGTCGACTGTCCGGTGCGGATTCATATCGGTACCGACATCGCCCGCACGATCTTCATCGATGACCGCACGTCCGTGGAATTCTCGGGCGAGGGCAGGCTCATCATCGACAACGTATTCCACCCGGCATTCGTCATCGCGAATTCCAGCGACATCGTATTGGCGAATTGGAATCTCGAATACGACGCGAGTTTGCCGGTCGACATGAAAACGGGGGGCTACGAGAATGCAGGCAAGTTTGTCGCCTCCGATAGGAATGCCCCTGCGTCCGGGGCATTTTCCGATCTGCGGCTAACCGAATGGCTTTCCCGCAATCGCAACATCAAGTTCGACAAGAGTCAGGGGTCGGTGAGCCCCATCTGGGTGGGCCCGACAAACACCAGTGCGGTGTTCTTTGTGACGGGCGACAGCGGCAACGTGAAGGTGACCGGCATGCGCCTCCACGCGCCGGCTGGCGCGGGCGGCGAGCGATTCGTACCGGTTGCATTCTCACTTTCGGCCAATTACAAAAGCAATCAGCGCGTTACCTCCGCGACGCCGCGTACGCCGCAGTTCGTGGCGGTTCCGCACGGCCTCGTGTTTTCGGACATCGATCTGGACGGCTACTACATGGGATGGCAGGGCAACGCGCAGAACGCGACATTCGAAAAGGTCAGGGCACACCGGTATGGCGATCTTCAGGACGCCAACGGGGAGAACGTCGGTGGCGTCGGCAAGTGGTTCGCGCCCCCGCATCTGTTCTACTTCAATTACCTCATCACGGGCGATCCTGGACTCTTCAATAGAAACCTCCGCATTCACGATGTCGTTGACGGGGGGCCGCGGGTGGGCGTCGCGCGCGACAAAGGCGGTTCCGATTCTGGAAGCGGATTCGACATGACGCTCAAGATCGGGGGCATCAATTGTTCGGTGGATCAGTACACCTCGACTCGGCCGGACGGATTCGTGGACGTGCTGTCCTCCGACGGACTGACGATCTCCAACGTCAATGCCTCCTACGACTCGTCGTTTCTGAACGATCAGTATTCAGGCTGGCGGTTTCCCCAGGGGCCTTACAAGCGCGTGACGTTCAAGAATATTGTGTTCAAGGACATGGCGGCATCGTCCCTGCAGCAACCGATCACCGCCGCGAACCTGGCATCGAACGAGGGCATCGTATTCTCGAATGTTCGTGTCGAGATCAATCACTGGGCGGGAAAAGGTGAGTTATTGCCCGTGATCGTGGGGACCGGCAACAGCGTGGATCTGGAGTACAGTATTACCGGTGAATCGACACGGCTGCGGTGGCACTGACAGCCGGCGCCAGATACTAGTCGCGGGTTGCGATCACCCGCCATTGATCTCCGGAATGGTATTCTTCAATCAGCGTGGATAGCGCCGAATTCATCGTGTTTCTCAAGGCGCCGGCGGCTTTTCTGAAATCGAGCTGGGATAAGCGGTCGAAGATCGTCTTGACCGCTCCCGCGGACAACTTGTCGTAGTTGTCGATCCGCAGTGCCTGCAAGCCGTTGTCCGCGAGCAGTTTTCCAATGGATTTTTTGGAAAAATAATGAAGATGGCCTACGGGCCGCACCATCCGCCACTTCGTTTTTCCGTGTTGAGCGCGAAAGGACTCGGCGTTCGGAAATGAACAGTAGAAACGTCCGCCACGAGCCAATTTCCGGGCACAGAGGCAAAAGCCGGTCGCTGGCTCGGTCATGTGCTCTAAAACGTCGTTGGCGACGATGACTTTGAAAGTGGCGGCGGCGGGCACATCGCCTATATCTTGGTAAATATTTGTCTCGTCGCGGGCCCAACTGCCGGGCTCGACCGCGAAACATTCCCATCCCATGGCTTTGAATGCACGCAACATCGACCCATCGCCGGGACCCATTTCCAGATATCTTTCCGGGACCAGGGCCGTTGCGTCCTGCACCACCCAATTGCCGGAGGATAAATCCACGTTCGGATGCGTTGCGTCATTGAACGAGCGCGCCGTATTTTCCTCCCAGCCCTTGCCGAGAACGCTTAGCGAGCCCTGTGAGTAGAGCTGCGACAAATAGGGCTGCGTAGGCGCCGGCGAAGTGAACCAGTGATTGCAGCCGTCGCAGCTCCGGATTTGAAATGTCAACACCGGTCTGGGATGGATCGATTTTCTCGATCCGACGACGGCAAACGACGCAGATGAGCAAATCGGGCAACTATCGACGTCGATGAGATTGGAGCGATCGAGAGTTTCGGATTCGGAGATCATGCCGGCCATTTCTCCTGGCGTCTTTCATGCGATGAGGAATTCGCTTGCCGCGATGATAAATTACTTTCTGAATCGATGGCCGCGATCGCGATGCTCGTCCGCCATCCGGTCGGCCGCTCCCATGTTGCGGAGCCCTACAAAGCCGATTCGCATGACCTATTCCTGGCTTGAGTTTACTGCGGCATTTCGCGGCGAAACCCCACCTGGTCGATTTCCGGCAAGTCGAATTCCCGCGCATAGCGATGTCCGGCATACACTGCGGCGGCGATCGTACCGGGCGCGAGGCAGTCGCCGATCGCGCTGACCGACACGATTCCCGCCGCGGACAGCGCTTCGGGCTGGACCTCGAGCGCCTCGTACAACTCATCGTTCGGCAGCCGCGAGGTAATGGTAACGACGGATGACGCGGGGGTCGTCGATCGGCGCGTGGTGTACATGCACTCCATCACAACCTCATCACCCTCGTACTTGACGACACGTTGGTTCATGACGAGGCGAACCCCGAGTTCCAGCAGCCGTCGCTGAATTGCGTGCTGTTCCAGCGTATTGACGGTCCAAGCGGCTATGCGGTCCGCCGGAGTCACGATGGTGACGTCATATCCGGAAGCCCGCAGCTTTTCCGAAAGGACGGAACCCAGGTAATAGTGGTCGTCGTCGAATACGACGATCGGACTTCGAGCCGTGAGCCCATCCAGCAAGTCGTCGGGAGTCAACACGCGGTCCGCGGCGGCATCGAAGCCTTGAACCGGTACGGCGTTTGCACGCCCCACGCCGTCCCGGCGCCAACGGGCGCCGGTTGCAAGCACCACGCGGGTTGCACCGAATTCGATCATCTCGCCTGCCGTCACGCGGCTGCCGCGGAGCATCTCCACGTTCCTCATCTTCCGCAGCTGATTGATGCGGTAATCCCTCACCCTGATCCACGACGCCAAGCCGGGCAGGGCAGCTTCCCGCGTCGCACGACCGCCCCATTGTTCGCGGGCTTCCGCGATGTGAACCGAATAACCCCGTTGTCCCAGTATTCGGGCGCATTCCAGACCGGTCGGGCCGGCGCCGACGATCAAAAACGTATCCGACCCGGATCCGGGCGGCACCGTCTCGGGGTGCCAGCCTTTGCGCCATTCCTCGCCCAAGGTCGGATTCTGCGTGCAACGAATCGGCGACATCGTGTAGTCGCCGGATACGCAAAAATTGCACCCAATGCATTCGCGAATGTCATCCAGGTCGCCCGTTTCGATTTTCCTCGGCAGGAAGGGATCCGCGATGGAGGGGCGGGCGGCGCCGATGAAATCGAGAACGCCCCGACGGATCTGCGACACCATGGTGTCCGGGGATGTGAAACGTCCGACACCCACGACCGGCTTGGTCGTCACGGATTTCACGAAGCGCACGAAGTCCTCCTGAAATCCCTCCTGGGCAAAGCGCGATGTCTTCGAGTCGTTCGCCCAATCGCTCACGTTGACATCCCACAAGTCCGGCAACTCCGCGAGCATCTCGACGATCTCGCGCCCTTCGCCGTCACGCTGGATCCCTTCGGCGCATAGGAGTTCATCCACGGCGAGCCGCACAGCGACCGCGCAGTCGCTGCCCACCGCCTCTTTGGTGTCCTCGATCAGCTCTCGCAGCAAGCGGACGCGATTGTCGAGGCTGCCGCCATATTCGTCGGTGCGGTGGTTGTGGCGGCTTTGCAGAAAGTGCATGGGCAGCGAGATGCCGTGGCCGGCGTAGACGTAGACGATGTCGAATCCGGCTCGACGCGCCCGGAGCGCGGCATTCCGGTGCCAGCGGCGAAAATCTCGAATGTCGGACTTGCGCATTGCCCGCGCCTGAACGGGCATGTAGGACGCCGGATTGGCGGTGTGGCTCGGGGCGATCGATATCTCGCGCGAGTACGCGTTGTTCGCATTCATTCCGGCATGGACGAGTTCGATCGCGGCCAGTGCGTCGTGGCGGTGGACGGCCTCAGTCATCAATTCCAGCGCGGGAATATCGCGGTCGTCCCACAGTCTGCCTTCGATGAACGGTGCGACGTCGCTGGTCGGATGAATCTCCACCTCCTCGGTACTCACGACGGCCCATCCGCCCTCGGCCTTGACGCCGCGCATGGCGGCGTGACTCTGCGGCCTGGCATGCCCCATGCCGTTGCAATGGGGCACCTGGAAGAATCGATTCTTCGCGGTCACGGGACCGATCTTGATCGGTTCGAAAAGAATGTCGTAGCGAGAGTCGCGGGGCATGGTGGCCGATTCTAGCGTATGCCGGCGCGCCGAGTGCACCGGGACGGTGCGCTGCCCATGCAGGGCCGCATCCTATTCGATCGCAACCTCTGGTCGCTCGAAAGTCGATGAAGCCGGGCGCGCGCGTCTCGCAAAATGCATCCCGCGACGTTTCAAAAATGTGACGCATTCAACGGAAATCGCCTTTCAGAAAAACAACAGCTCCACGGTGCCGGCGCAGCGGCCTGTCGCGAATCGGGGACATATGTGCCGCGTGAAACTCCTCACGTAGCATCGCACTCGATTGATGGATTTGGAGCGCCTTTTTAAACATGGATGGTCGTCACCAATCACGCCATGTGCGCCGTCGACACCTCGTGTCGACCGCAGCCGAGCGACTTCAACCGACACTGCGTTTTCGTTCTCGTGTGTTAGCTGGAGTACGTAATTAAATTGGCAATTGAATCGAGTGCACGGAAATTTTGTCTCCTCGTGGCGATGAGCATTTCGCTTGCGGCTTGCGGGTCGAGCAGCGGGAGTTCGGACGCGGCGAGCGTGTCGGGCACAATCAGCCGCGGCGGTACGACAGGCAGCGGTACGACGAGCGGAAGCACGTCGGGCGGCAGTACGGCCACCGGTGGAACTACGACGGGTGGCTCCACAAGCGGTGGCACGACCGCCAGTGGCGGTACTACGGGCACCGGCACCACGGGAGGCGGCACGACGAGCATCTCGGGTGGCTCGTTGGCGAAGGCGCCGCCGACCGTCGAGAAGTCGATCGGGGGCTGGGTCAGCTGCGACGGGACCACGGACGACACGGCAGGTGTGGCGCGAGCGTTCGCCGCCGCCCGACACTCGGCATTTACGCTGGTGGTGGATTGCCCCGTACGCCTTCATATCGGTATCGACATCGCCCGGACCATCTTCATCGACAGCGGTACGAACGTGACGTTCACCGGCGCCGGTAAGTTCACCGTGGACAACGTGTTCCATCCGGCCTTTGCCATTGCGAATTCCAACGACATCGTGTTGACCAACTGGAATGTGGAGTACGACGCGAGCCTGCCGGTAAATTTCAAGACGAAAGGCTACGAGAATCAGGGGCAATATGTTGCGTCGGAATCGAATGCGCCACCTGCCTCCGCCTTCAATGATGAGACGTTGTCCAATTGGCTCACGGCCAATAGGGCGATTGCTTTTGACAGCAAGCAGGGTTATGTAAGGCCTGATTGGGTTGGACCGACGAACACCAGCGCCGTGTTTTTCGTCACCGGGGATGCGTTCAATGTGACCGTGACGGGTATGCGGCTCTATGCACCGCCCGCCGCCGGCGCGGATCGATTCGTGCCCATGGCGTTCTCCCTGTCCGCGAACTACAAGAACAACCAAAACGTCACCTCGGCGACGCCGCAAACCGCGGCGCACGTGGCTGTTCCCCATAACCTCACGTTCTACGACATCGATTTCGACGGTATCTACATGGGGTTGCAGGGCAACGCCCAGAATGCCGTCTTCGATAAGATTCGATCCCATCGGTACAGCGATTTGCAGGATGCCAAAGGAGAGAACGTGGGTGGGGTGGGCAAGTGGTTTGCACCGCCGCACCTGTTCTACTTGAACTACCATATTGACGGAGATCCCGCGCTATTCAACAAGAATCTTCGAATTCATGACGTGGTGGACGCTGGGCCCCGTCTCGGGACCGCGAGGGACAAGGGTGGTGCGGACACGATCAGCGGTTATGCGGAATCCCTCAAGATCGGCGGCGTCGACTGCAGTGTGGATACCTATATTTCGAATCGGCCCGACGGCTTCATGGACGTGCTGGCCTCCAACGGGCTCACGATTTCGAACGTGACCGCCACCTACAATTCGGCATTTCTCAATAATCTGTTCTCGGGAATGCGTTTTCCGCAACAACCGTACAAAAACGTAACGTTTGAAAACGTGACTCTGACGGATACGGCCCCATTGTCGGTTCGAATGCCGGTTTCGAGCGCCGCGGGGGCATCCAACGAAAACATCGTATTCAAGAATGTTCGCACCGTCGTCAATCGATGGTCGGGCCCGGGATTGCCGTTGCCGGTGGTCCGCGGTACCGGCTATTCGATATCAATGGATGTCTCGATTCTAGTCGCAGACTCGCACATCACGATGGTCGGATCGCCCGGATTGGAGATGACTTTGCAGGCGACTCCGGCTAAATTGAAAGTTGGCGGTAATACCACCCTGAAGTGGGTGGCGGCGGGCGCGACCAGTTGTTCGACGAACGGCGCGTGGGCGGGATCAGTGGCCAGCGGCGGTTCACGAGTCATAACGGCGGGTTCGGCCGGCAGCTACGACTATGTATTCTATTGCCAAAATTCCGGTAGTTCGTCGAGCGCAGTACTGCCCGTTGTCGTCGAAAATTGAGGGCGCCGCCGTCCTGGGGACGCGCATACTATTTTTGGGGTAAGGTAGCTTAATGAAGCACTACGACCCTGCCGATGAAATGCTCGGTGGATTTACCAGCAGGGACGGCACGATTGAATTCTACAATCGCGTCAACGCGCTGCTTCAACCGGGATTTAAACTCCTCGATCTAGGGGCAGGCCGCGGCGCGTGGCACGACGGCGAAAAGGCCGGGTACAAGCGAAAACTGCGGAATTTGAAGGGAAAAGTCGCCGAATATATAGGCGCCGATGTCGATACCGCCGTTCTCGGCAACCCGACGACGGACAGAAACGTGCTCATCAAAGACGGACTGCTGCCTCTCGGGGACGGCGAAGTCGACATCGTCATATGCGATTGGGTGCTGGAGCATGTCGTCGACGTGGCGTCGTTCAAGCGCGAGGTCGACAGAGTGCTCAAGCCCGGGGGCTATTTCTGCGCGCGCACCCCTCATTCCTTCAGCTATGTCAGTCTTGCCGCGCGCGCCGTCAGGAATTCATCGCATGTGAAATTCCTCCGTTGGGTACAGCCGAATCGCAAGGCGCAAGACGCATTTCCCACCGCGTATCAATGCAACACGCTCACGGCTGTCTCCAGATGTTTCGGCGGCTGGAAGAACTATACGTATTTGTATACGGCGGAGCCGAGCTACTACTTCGGGAGCAAGCCCGTGTTTCATTTCATGAGCCTGATGCACAGGCTTTTGCCGCGAGCTATGACCGGAAGCTTATATATTTTTCTACGCAAGCCGTGAGTCGGCCGATATGGCGCGCTATGGCGCCGGCGGTGCATAATCCCGGCGAATGAGAAAAATTCTAATAGTTGCGGTTGCCGCGACCGTCGGATTGGCCGCAATCGAATTGGTTTCTTCGTACGCTTATTTCTTGCATTACTCGGGGAACTATCAAGAGGTTCGCCCTGCCGGATCGATGACCGTTGCGCTGATCGGCCGAGCTTTCGACAAGCTGCGCGGGATCAGTCACCGAGTGCAGATGACCATTGATCATAAGCCTCTATTTGCCGTGAGCGATACGCTGGGCTTCACCATACTCCCGGGGCGCTATAAGGTTACCGAGCATTCCGAGGGGCGAAAGCACGTATTCGATCTTACGGTGACCGACGCCGGCACGCGCGCGAGCTCCTACGCCCCTGTTAAAGCGTCGAAGCGCCTATTGATTACCGGCGACTCGGCCCTGTTCGGCTGGGGGTTGGACGACGAAGCAACCCTACCCTGGCTGGTGCAATCGAGATTGCCCGACTATGAAGTCGTGAATCTGTCGCTCAACAGCTATTCGACCATTCACGCGCTGCTGCAGTTGCAGCATTCGAAAATCGGCCCGGACGATATCGTGGTCCTGGAGTATCACCCCGCGACCAACGCATTCAACGTGGCAGAAACCGACTTTCTTCGAAATTTTCTCAATGGTTACGAGATGCAGCTCGGCGATACCGCACAACTGCGCGCCATGAAGGTTCCCTTCGGCATGATCGAAGCCGGGGGAGGGTTATCCGTCGGCCGGATCCGTCTCTCCTGCGCGGTCGAGGCGTCGACCCCGGAGTGCGTTCATCCGAAAGTGTCGCCGGACGTGGAAAGGCAGGTGACCGAACGCGCATTCGACGAGATAATCGCCCTGAATATCCGTCATCTCGTGGTCGCCTTGATCTCGGGACCGGACGACGACCCGGTGATCGTTCATTTGCGTTCGCGCGGCTTGATCATCGCAGATCTGCGCCCGGTCGATGGGGTGCCTGACGAGACCGACGTCATTCCAACGGACAAGCATTTGGGTCCATTTTGGCATCATCAGGCGTATTCTCTTCTGCTCCAAACGCTTCAGCGCGCCGGCATGGTGAACTGACCGCCATTGGGCCCGATGCTCGCAGGAATACGCGGCGACCTTTACCGAACCATTTGTAGTTTTTACCGGTCGGTTATCCATGATCCGACGCCGTTTGTTGCGACTTGGGATCGGCCGACTGGGGTCGAATTTGTGCTCCGAAACGCAGTTGACGCGGTAGCCACGCGTTTTGGTGCTCCGCCACCCGGTGCACGCGGCGATTGTCCTGCGACAACGACAGAAACCCTACATTTTACGCCGCGGTATAGTTATGATCCAACAGCGGATTTAGTCAAGGATTCGAACGCGTGCAATAGCCGTAGCTTCCGGAACCGCGCATTGGGCATGTTTCTTGCTGGGGTCTTTAGATGAATCATGACTTATGTGCGAATTTGAACCATGCGTAGCATTCAATGGCCAAACACATGAGGATATTGATCTATAGCTGCAACTTCACTCCGGAATCGATTGGTGTCGGCAAATACTCGGGCGAGATGGCCGAGTGGCTGGTGGATCAAGGCCATTCGGTACGGGTGATTGCCGCGCCCCCGTATTACCCCATGTGGAAGGTCGATCCGGCGTATCTGCGTCCCCGTTATCGCCGAGAACAACTGCGCGGCGTCGATGTGTGGCGCGCCCCTCTGTGGGTACCGCGTTCTCCCGGCGGCCTGGCCCGGGTGATTCATCTTCTTTCGTTCGCCTTCACCTCCTTCCCCCTGATGGTGCGGCAGATTTCATGGCGTCCCGAGCTTGTCATTACGGTCGCTCCGGCGTTTGTGTGCGCGCCGGCGGCCCTGCTTGTCGCGCGACTGTGCGGCGCCCAGAAGTGGTTGCATCTTCAGGACTTTGAGGTCGATCTGGCCTTTCAAATGGGTTTGCTGAGAGGCAAGCTATTGCAACGGCTGGTGCTGCGGATGGAAAGCGCGGTGCTGCGGCGGTTCGATAGTGTCTCGTCAATTTCCAGCAGGATGGTCGAGCGGCTGCTGAGCAAGGGCATCGAGGTGACACGGACGCGCTATTTCCCGAACTGGGTCGATATTTCTCGTATAAAACCATCGTTGAGCGGCTCCAAGTATCGTGCGCAGCTCGGAATACCCGCAGAGTCTCTGGTCGTCTTGTTTTCCGGCTCGTTGGGCGGGAAACAGGGACTGATGATCATCCCGGCGGTGGCAAGACTGCTCGCCGAACGACGGGACATCGTTTTCGTGGTCTGCGGCGACGGAGTCATGAAGGCCGAGCTTCAGGGCGCGGCCGCGGACCTTTCCAATGTGCATTTTCTTCCGCTTCAGCCCTTCGAGCGCCTTGGCGAACTGCTGTCGATGGCGGACATGCATCTGCTTCCACAGAGTGCCGGCGCCGCGGATCTGGTTTTGCCCTCCAAGCTATCCGGAATGCTGGCAAGCGGTCGTCCGGTGATCGCGGCTTGCCGATCGGGCACAGAAATAGATACGGTGGTGTCTCAGTGCGGCATAGTCGTTCCGCCGGAAGATTCCACCGCATTGGGGACCGCAATATGTAAGCTCGCGGACGACCCGCGAGCGAGGTTGGACCTGGGCCGGTGCGCCCGAGCCTACGCCGAGTCGAATTTCGAGCGCGAGGCGATCCTCCGCAGGATATTTGGCCAACTGGATGCCGATATGCAACGCGTCGCGGACGATGCGATCGCATGACTTCCGAACGACCCACGTTAGGTGAAATGGAGGCTGTTGAAAGGTGGAAATGCTTCAAGATAGAACGGGAATGCCGCCCTCGGTTTACACAGATTATGTATAAAACCAAATTGCTCAAGATGGGAGTCCTTGCGGCCATCATGCTTTTCGGGGCCGCGTTGAAGCCGGCCTACGCCTTGGAGGAGTACTTGCTGACTCCCGGCGATGTCATCAAGGTCAGTGTCTTCAAGAACCCCGATCTGTTGCTCGATGCGCGTGTGTCCGAGGCGGGAACGATCGGATTTCCGCTCCTCGGTTCGGTTCCGGTGGCCGGCCTCACGCTGCCGGCGGCTGAGCGGAAAATCGCACAGCTCCTGAAGGACGGGGGTTTCGTCCTCAATCCTCAAGTGAACATCCTGCTCACTACCGCGGTCGGCAATCAGGTTGCCGTCTTGGGCCAGGTGAATAGACCCGGGCGCTACCCGATCGAAGGAGCCGGAGGAAACTTGACCGGTATGCTGGCCGAGGCCGGCGGCATCGCGACGACCGGAGCTGACGTGGTCATCGTCACGGGGATGCGAAACGGCAAGCCGTTTCGGCGCGAGATCGATGTCGTCAATATGTCGCTGAACGGTACGACGGCCGATGATATCGAGCTGCGCGGAGGCGATACGTTGTTCGTCAACCGCTCCCCGATGTTTTACATCTACGGTCAGGTTCAGCGGCCGGGCGGTTATCGCCTGGAAAAGGGTATGACCGTCATGCAGGCGCTGGCCGACGGCGGCGGCATGACCGGCAAGGGGACGAGCCGGGGGATCGTCCTGCATCGACGCGACGCCACCGGCAAGGTCAAGGAGTCCGGCGCATCTCTGGATGAAGACGTGCGCGACCAGGACGTAATTTACGTGAAGGAGAGCGTGTTTTGACGGGTCCCGGCGAGAGAGTCCGCCTTTAGCCGCCGTCCAGCACAGAGACAATTATGACTTTAAGACAATTTTATTTGGTACTCCTTGCCCGTTGGAAGCTCGCACTCGGCGTGTTTACCAGTGTGGTGGTCGCAACCATCATCCTGAGCCTCCTGATGCCGAAGATGTACACGGCTTCGGCGACCGTCGTGGTCGACACGAAGGCGGATCCTCTGGCCGTGGTCGCCTATGCGTCGCAGAGCTCGATCGCCTACATTGCCACCCAAGTAGACATCATTTCCAGCGAGCGCGTGGCCGATCGAGTGGTGAAGATCCTCAAGTTGGA
>Ga0179587_10000146_pt1 | contig 30166 bp, 24 predicted proteins | sample CZODoug2_1_08_16_FD_185932 | JGI IMG/M metagenome (GOLD analysis project Ga0179587, IMG submission 185932) | Vadose zone soil fungal communities from Angelo Coast Range Reserve, California, USA - CZODoug2_1_08_16fungal | ecosystem: Environmental > Terrestrial > Soil > Vadose zone | place: USA...
GCGGCCATTCCGACGGGTGGGCGCCAAAGTGCAGAATCTACGATACCAACAAATAATCGACGCCAACGATGAATCACCGAGAAATGTCCGATATCGCCTGCCGTCACTCGATCCCGTCATGCAATTAGATTCTTCTATACGATGAGAATTTGCTTGACATTTTCACCAGTGGAATCACACTGCACCAGTAATAATATCCTCGATCGACCAATGAGATCGCAATTAATCTTTCGACCGACGAAGCTAATGCACCGAAGTCGCGGAACGGATTTGAGCCATGCGCGTACCGGCTGATCGCGATTTACTTAGGGGGAACTATGAAACGCCGAGACTGTGCGGTTTCGATATCAGACACGGGCAAAATCGAGGAATTGCGCGAGCTTGAGTTCATTCCTGCCGGACATCCCGCGTCGTGACCCGAGTCGACGCGCATCAGCACTACTGGAGTCTGCAGCGGGGTGACTACGACTGGCTCACCCCGCGCCAGGCAGAGTTGTACCGAGATTTTTCGCCGGATGATCTCGCGAATCAATTGAAAGACAACCAAGTATGCGCCACGGTCCTGGTTCAGGCTGCGGCCACCGAGGCGGAAACCCGCTTCCTCTTTGAACTCGCTCGCCGTCATTCGTCGATAGCGGGCGTTGTTGGTTGGGTGGACTTTGAATCGAGTGACGTAGCCGATCGGGTTCGTCGCCTGGTTCAGGAGGGTGCCGGCAAACTGAAGGGATTGCGGCCGATGATCCAAGACATTGATGATCCTCTTTGGTTGGATCGTACCTCGCTCGATGCGGCCTTTGAGGCTATTCTCGAGTATGACCTGGCATTCGACGCGCTCGTAACCCCTCGCCATTTCGAGGTACTCGAACGGCGCCTCCGTAGATATCCGGCGCTCAAAGCCGTGCTCGATCATGCCGGCAAACCGGATATCGCCGGCGGAGCATTCGACTCCTGGGCGCGTCAAATCGACCGCCTCGCTCGAAGTACATCCGTCTATTGCAAGTTGTCCGGATTGCTTACTCAGGCGCCGTTGAGCGCCGGTGCCGCAGAGTTGGATGCTTTCGCCGCCCACATATTTGCCTGTTTTGGCGCCGATCGGGTCATGTGGGGCAGTGATTGGCCCGTGGTGACCTTGCGCGCACCCTACCAGGAATGGCTAGGGATCGCACTAGCCCTTGTCCGACGGTACGCAGCAGGACACGAGGAGGCCGTGTTCTTAAGCAACGCCATTCACTTCTACCGGCTTGATCTTAGAGGCGAACCCGAGTGTCCATGATTTCTGCGATGGAAACCCACGATATCCGCTTTCCCACGTCCCGGGAATTGGACGGCTCGGATGCTATGAATCCAGATCCTGATTACTCCGCCGCGTACGTCGTGCTGCGCACCGACGACCTGAGCGATCTATGCGGGCATGGCTTCGTCTTTACCATTGGGCGAGGCAACGATGTACAGACCTCAGCTTATGCCGCCTTACGTCACCTCGTCGTCGGACGCAAAGTCAGCGACATCATCTCCGACCTCGGCGCCTTTGCCCGCAGTCTGACGAACGACTCGCAGCTGCGTTGGCTGGGTCCCGAGAAGGGAGTTATCCATATGGCGATCGGCGCGGTGGTCAACGCGGCCTGGGACATGGCGGCGCGACACGCGGGGAAACCGGTTTGGCGGCTGATCGCCGACATGAGTCCCGAACAAATCGTGGAACTGATCGACTTTCGCTACATCAGCGATGCGCTCACGCCGTCAGAGGCCTTGGCGATTCTGCGCGCTGCAGAGCCCGGCAAGACGGAACGGATCGCGACCTTAAGAGCGCTTGGATATCCTGCGTACACGACTTCGCCCGGCTGGCTGGGGTACTCCGACGAGAAACTCGTACGACTCGCGCGTCAGGCCGTCAGCGACGGCTTTCGCACCATTAAGCTCAAGGTGGGTCTCAATATTGAAGACGACCTACGCCGCTGCCGGATAGCACGGGAGGCGATTGGCCCTTCAATAGCAATGGCCATCGACGCGAACCAGCGATGGGACGTTGGAACCGCCGGTGAGTGGTTGAACCAATTCGCACCCTTCGATGTGGCTTGGGCCGAGGAGCCCACGAGCCCTGATGACATTATGGGTCACGCCGTCATCCGCCGGGCGGTTGCGCCGCTGCGCATCTCCACCGGCGAGCATACGCAGAACCGAGTGATCTTCAAACAACTGTTTCAAGCACATGCGGTCGATCTCATTCAGATCGACGCGGCGCGGGTCGGCGGCGTCAATGAAAATCTCGCGATTTTGTTAATGGCCAAGAAGTTCGGAGTGCCGGTGTTTCCGCACGCCGGCGGCGTCGGGCTGTGCGAGCTAGTGCAGCATTTAGCGATGGCCGACTACGTGGCCATCAGCGGCTCGATGGAAGACCGTGCGATCGAGTTCGCAGATCATTTGCATGAACACTTCCTTGACCCCGTGCGCATCCGCCGCGGCCGTTATGAGGTGCCCGCCACTGCAGGGTTCTCTGCGGAGATGCGACCCGAATCCTTGGAGCGCTATCGCTTTCCGAATGGTGCCGCGTGGAGGACACCACAATCCGGAGCCGGAAAGCATGGGCCATGACCGGTATGACCGGCTAGACCCCTAGTTTGGCCGCGTAATTACGCGTCGTACGAGTTTTTACTGGCAAAATGACCCGCGGTTGAGAGATCATTCAGATATGGCAGATTCCACAGACCCCAAATACCGCGCTCCGGCGTTGGAAAAAGGTTTGGCCGTCCTTGAGCTGCTGGCCGGCGCGCCCGAGCCGATGTCGCTCAACGTCATTTCGCGACACCTCAAAAAATCCGTCAGCGAACTGTTTCGAATGATTCAAGTGCTGGAATTTCGTGGATATCTCGAGATTGCTAGCACCGGCGAAGGGTACGTCTTGAGCAATAAATTATTTACCCTGGGCATGACGCGGGCACCGACCAGAAACCTGCACGACGCCGCGCTTCCCGTGATGCACCGGCTCGCCGATCGAATTAGCCAGTCATGTCACTTAGCGGTGGCCTCCGCCGACCAGATGGTCGTCATCGCCCGGGTCGAGTCTCCGGGAGACCTTGGATTCTCAGTACGGGTAGGTTATCGCCGATCACTCCTCGCCTCCACCTCCGGCCTGGTTCTTTACGCCTTCCAATCGGATATGGTGCGCGCCGAATGGAAAACCCGCCTGTCGGGGTCGGTGAGCCGACGCGACTGGGTGAATCTTGAAAGACGCGGTCATGCGGCACGAAAGACAGGTTTTGTGAGATCGGCGAGTGATGCCGTTCAGGGCGTCATTGACTTATCCGCGCCCGTAACTCAGTCCGGCAGCGTCGCCGCCGCCTTGACCGTTCCTTACGTGAAGACCTCCCGTTCGCTATCGGACGAGGAAACCGTGGGCCTGGTGGTGCTCGCAGCGCAGGAGATCTCGCGCGAATTGGGTGGCGGAAATGGGCCCGTCGAATAAATCGCAGCAGCGGCTCGCGAGATGATACCGATCTAGGACGAAGACGCTGCGTCCATGGCCAGCCCCAGAGCCCCCAGAATACCCGCTTGGCTATGCAGCGCCGGCGCGACGACATAGCGATCGGCGTCGGCGAGAATCTCACGTCGATTGATGTAACCGCCGAGCCAATGGCGCAACCGTTGGCGCACGAGCGGCAATAAGCGCAGCTGGGTCATGACGCCGCCGCCCATGACAATTCTCTGCGGCGATAAGGTCAGCACCACCTGCGCGCACAACTGCCCGAGATAGTCCGCCTGGATATCCCATTGCGGATGCGCCCCATCGAGTTGTTGAAGTGACGAGCCCGTGCGCGCGAGGATCGCCGGACCCGATGCCAGCCCTTCCAAGCAATCCCGATGAAACGGACATACCCCAGGGAAGCCCGAATCCAGCAGGTGGCGTCGCGGGTAGATATGACCGATTTCGGGATGCGTGAGGCCGTGAAGCGGCTTGTCGAGGTCAATTGGACCGAAACAACCAATGCCGATGGCCGCGATTCTGCCCACCACCTTACTGCCGGCGCGCAGAAATCCCTGCACGTCCGCGAGTGTGGAGACCGGATCGCGGGTCGGAATACGTGTCTGACTATGAATATTACCCATCTCGTCCCCGATGGCACACACAAACTTGGTGCCGCCTGCCTCAATCGCGCCATAAAAGTTTTTCTGAGCAGACATGTCTTCTTCCCCGTCAGATCTTAATAACAAGCACGCCGTCATCCACGCGCGCGAGCCCCGGCACCGAAATTCCCTACGAATCGCGCCGAAGCCCGATCGGCTCGCGCTTGAGTTCCGGCTGCATTGCATCGTCTAGATAGACTCTATTTTGGTAAAATTCGCCTATAGAAACATTTTTATTGCTAAATATTGTGACGATGCCTAGAATTCACCCTGCTCCCGGCCGCTTGGGTGGGACGCAAAGATCGGCCCATGTTGCCGGCGACTACGAGAACGATGAGTTGGGGGAACTTACAATGAAGAAATCAGGCAATTCTCAATGGCTTCGCGCCGGCATTCTGACCGCAACATTGATTGCGGCCAGCGCGCTCAGCGGGCAATACGCGGTGGCGCAGACATCGACCGCGCCCCCCGCTCCTGCCAAGACCTCGGAACTCGATGAAATTGTGGTCACGGGTACCACCATTGCGCAAAAGATCATGGAGACCTCATTTGCGGTCACGGCCGTCGATCAGGAGACCCTCAAGAATTCACCGGCGATAGGACTCGCCGCACTGCTGACCAGCGTGCCGGGGCTATACGGCGAGGCAAGCGCCGGCGAAGTAAACCTGAACATTTCTTCGCGCGGCGTGCGCGGCGGCTTCCTCGAATACATCAGCCTTCAGGAAGACGGCCTTCCCATTTTCTACAACGGATTTCTGGAAGAGTTGGAACTGCGCCGGAACATGACTTACAGCGGAATGGAAGTCACCCGCGGCGGACCCTCGGGTGTTCTGACGTCCAATGGTGCAGCAGCCATTGTCAACTTCATCTCACGCAAGGCAACCGCCACGCCTGAAGGCGAGGTGTCCGTGTCCTATTCCAACTACGGCGAAGTTCGAACGGAAGCGTTTTACGGCACGCCCATCGGCAATTCCGGCGACACGTTTGCCACCATTGGCGGGTACTATCGCAAGGGTGACGGTGTCAAGAACGTGCGCTTCGACGTCAACGACGGCGGTCAAGTTCGCGCGAGCCTCACGCACAATTTCGAACAAGGCTCGTTCACCGTCAACTACAAGCATATCGACGATCACACGCAGTTTTATCTGCCGCAGCCGGTGAAAATCACCCAAGACGGAAGCGTGCAGAGAATCTCGCCGATCCCGGGTTTCAACGCGGAATCCGACTATTTGCAGGGACCGGAAACGCAAATCGTCAACGTCAAATCGCCCAACGGCAATGGTCAGAGCATCAAACTGCAGGACGGAATATGGGAGCGATCGGATACGGTCACCTTCCAATTTGCGTACGACTGGCAGAATGGCTTGCGCTGGAAGGACTCCTTGCGAATCGCCAAGATCAATTCCATCGACAACGACCTACGCAATCTGGGCGGCAACAATCAGATTTACAATGCGACCAACTTTCTCGCTACCGACCCCCGCGTCACCAATTTGATTTCCGCGTTTGCAGCGCAAGGTGCCGTCGGCGCAAGGTTGGTTCGTGTCGGAACCGGTGCCGCCATCACCGATACTTCGACCATGAACGGCAACGGCTTACTTACGGAGATGGGTGCGAATAAATTTACTCAGACCGCCAATGAGATCATCAACGACTCTCAGCTCACCTTTCATACCGATAAGAACGACGCCACATTGGGACTGTTGACGTGGAACGTGAACATGGACGTGAGTCAGATCGGTGTAGATTTCCTTATGGATGTCGCCAATCATGCGCATCTTATAGATGTCGCGGCCGTCGATGGAGCGGGTAAAACCGTTGGTCACTTGACGGACCACGGAGTATTGACCTATGGCGAGGGTTTTGCCAATGGAACCGTCGGCATCAAGTCGAATTCCCTGTATTTTAACGACTTATTCCAGCCCATCGATCCGTTGCGGATCGATGCCGGGGTTCGATACGAAAAGGTCAAATACACGTCCACGTCTGAAAATACCGTGAGCAACCCACCGTTGAGCGGCGTCACCGACCCCACGGTATTGGCCGATCAGACCGCCGCGGGTTACGGCAGCGGGACCTACACCAATGGTAGAAGCGATCTCAGCGGTACGGCCTACACCGTGGGCGCGAACTATCTGGCGACCGACAATTTGGCGTTCTACGGCCGCTTCTCCAGCTCTTTTGATACCGGCATCGCAAACTTCGGCGTCTTCTGCCCGGGCTCCGGCTGTTTGCCTTCTGCACTCACCCGGCTGCGCTTTGGAGAAGTGGGTGTGCGATTTTCATCGTATGCTTTCTACGCCGAGGTGACCGGATTCCGTTCCACCAACAAGCACATATCGGAAGTGATCGACAATAGCGGCGGCCAGATATTTCTCGACAACGTGGCGACGGGAGCGGAGGTCAACGCGAAATGGCGGCCTGCCGACATTTTTACGCTGGATCTCGGCGGCGTAGTGCAGCACTCCAAGTTGACCGGGGTGGGCGGCACCACGAGCTTCGACGGAAATCAGATCGATCGCCTGCCCAACGTCATGTTGCACATGACTCCCACGGTGACGCTGCCCAACGGCCGCGCCTCGGCCTACGCCACGGTCTCCTATTTCGGCAAGCGCTGGGGCGATCTCGCCAACACGCTGCAGCTCGACGCCTACACGGACCTCGCGGCCGGGGTCAGCTATAAAGTGACGCCGAAAACAACCTTGGCGGTGCAGGGAACCAACTTGACGGATAAATTCTCAATCACCGAGGGCAATCCGCGCGGCAATTCCGTGATTGCCGGTACCAACAGCTATGGCTTCGCCCGCGCCAACCTGCCTCGAGTGTTCAAGGTAACGCTGGACGTGAAATTCTAGCTTGATACAAGGGGGAGCGCTCGCCGAAGAGGGCTCCCTCCTCCTGCACCGTGGCCCGCGAATGGGATGATATGTTGGTCAATGGCCCTTGGAAATTCCGGTTAAGGCACCTCGATGCATCAGAACACTCTCCATGTTAGCTTCGCTAGCCGTGCGGAAATCCAGGGAAGCCCTAATTGAATAACTTTGATCTTGCGGTCATCGCCCTCTACTTCCTGGGCATGATCGCTATTGGGGTCTACCATTCTCGCGGCGCTGCGACCAGCGTGCGCTCCTATTTCCTCGGTGCCAATCGTGAAAGGTGGTGGATGTTGGCCGCCTCGGGGGCCGCCTCCAATTTCGATGTCGCTGGCACCATGTTTCTCGTGTCTCTCTTCTACATCGCGGGATTCCGCGGATTCTGGATGCTGTGGAGTTGGTCGTTTTTCAATGCGGCCTTCTTAATGTCGTACATGGCCATGTGGATACGACGCACCGGCGTGGTTACTGCGGTGGAATTGATGCGAATCCGCTTCGGCGAAGATGCTGGAGGCCGCATGGCGCGCACCGCCGGTGCCATTCTAATGGTGACGTTTCTGGTCTTCAGCATCGGATATGCCTATGCCGGGTTGAGCAAATTCATGCCGGTCTTAGTTCCAGGGGTGGAACCTGCGACTGCGAAGATGTTTGCGGTACTCGTAATGGCACTGACCACGGTGTACGTGACGATGGGCGGTTTTGCCAGTGTGGTACTAGCGGACGTGATACAACTAACGCTCTCGAGCACTGCGGGTATTGCGATCGGCGTGCTCGTGTTTCTGAAGCTGGACGCCAGTTCTCTCAAGGCGCTGCACACCCATTTCTCACTCGATGCCTCGCCGCGATCCGTCGTGCACTTCCCCGCCGGTTATGAGAGTTGGAACAACTTTGGCTACTTGTGCATCTATCTCGCGGTATCGGGCTTATTGCTGAACATGAGTGGGGCCGGCGGGCACTACGGTGAACAGCGATTCCTGGCGACCCGGTCAAGCGCGGACGCAGCAAAGGCCGGATGCGCATGGGGATTCTTCAGCATTCCTCGATGGGCAATGATTGCGGGCTTCGTGTTTCTGGCTGCCTCCGGTTTGGTGGGAAGTGCCGATCCGGAGAAAATCCTGCCCGTGGTGATCGTGCAGATGATTCCGGCGGGTTTGCGCGGATTTTTGATCGCCGCGTTGTTGGCCGCATTCATGTCATCGTTCAGTTCGACCGTCAATGCCGCGGCTTCTATGGTGGTACGCGACATGGTGCAGCCCGCCAAACCGGAAATGTCCGTCAAGGCTCTCATGCGTGTCAGTTACATTGCTACCGTGTTGGTCGTCGTCGTCGGTATTGCCATCGGCACGCAGGCCGATTCCATTAAAAGTATCTGGGTGTGGATGCTGGCAGGTGTCATTGGCGCCACGCTGATCCCCAATGTCTTGCGATGGCATTGGTGGCGATTCAATGGCTGGGGCTACGCCGCCGGCATCTTCAGCGGTCTCGGCGCAGCGAGCGTGTTTGGCTTCGGACAGAGCCTTCATTGGTTCGGCACCGTGGGCTTATCCGAGTATGCCTATGCGCCGGTCATATGGATGGCGAGCTTGATTGGCTGCCTAACGGGGTCGCTGCTCACGGCGGCAACGCCGCTCGAGGTACTCCGAACTTTCTACGAACGCGTGCGTCCGTTCGGCTTCTGGGCGCCTCTTCGGGCAGCCGCCAGTACCCCTCCGGATGTCATTGCCCTATCCCGGGTGGCCATTAACGTCATCCTCGGGGTCACCGCTCTGATGTGCTCCTTTTTGTCGGTATTCTTCCTGATCGGCCACTACTTTGCCCAGTTCGGCACAACCGCCGTCACCGTTCTGTTGTGTGCCGTCATCCTTTATCATGGGTGGTACAAGAGGCTGCCCGCCATGTGTCCGGAATAGCGCCGGCTCGTCACCTTCCGCATGCGTACCCAACCTAAGCCGTGTGCTAGTGAACTGAAGGGCATCGAGGGATCTCTGCGGATTTCGAGATTGCGAGTGAATCCATGATGGCGTCTTTCGCGCCGTCCAATTGGCAGGGCTATCGATGCGAGAATTTTGTGTCGGACGGTCGCGACTGCGTCATCGTACAGCCAAAGGTGCAGATACGGCCCAAGTCGTGGATCTGGCGCACCGAGTTCTTTGGCGCCTTTCCCGCGCTCGACATTGCACTCCTCGATGCTGGCTTTCACCTGGCGTACATCGACGTTCAGAACATGTATGGCGCACCGATTGCGATGCGGCACATGGATAGATTTTACGGGCAATTGACTGAAACGTTCGGCTTCGCGACGCAGTGCGTCTTGGAGGGATTCAGTCGGGGCGCCTTGTTTGCTCTAAATTGGGCGGCACTCAACCCGCAATTCGTGGCATGCCTGTATCTCGACGCGCCGGTGTGCGACTTCAAAAGCTGGCCGGGCGGTAGGGGTAACGGCAAGGGGTCAGTGGACGATTGGCAGAGATTGAAGCAGGTGTATGGCTTTACCGACGACGAAGCGCTCGCGTATACGTTCAATCCAGTAGACAACCTAGCCCCTATCGCCGCCGCCGGCATCCCAATCATTGCCGTCTACGGCGAAGCCGACGTGGATTTGCCCCCGGAGGAAAACATTTTGCTGCTGCAGACGCGGTATCAAGCGCTCGGCGGCGACATCACGCTGATCGCGAAGCCCGGGATTGGACATCACCCGCACAGCCTTACGGATCCGACTCCGCTGTCGACATATATATTGTCTCGGGTCATGCGGCAATCTAATCCTTCCACGTGAAAACGCGGTGAATTGCAGCGCGTCGGCAGATGCTCGGATTCCCAGCAAGCGTCGCCCGTATTTGTCGATGCCGCCCGGCCCATGCACATCAATGCTCCCCAGTTTCCGAGCCCTGGCGCCGAAGCGCGGAAAACACTACGGATGCCGTCCACTTGCACGCAACGCCGATGCTTATGCCAACCACGGTGTCGAAGAGGCGCAGCAGCGGCTCGCCCCGGGCGTGGGCGGGACTGATGATCGCGACGACCATGACAACGATCGTCGTGATCGCCGTCGTGATGATGTCCTCGCGCCGATTTAGGAGCATCATCACCAGTGTTCCAACCGTAACGAGAATCGGGATGCCGACCGCCGTAGGCGGAAGAACTGTCAAGTAGAGCGAGCAGAGCGCGAAGCTCACACACGTGGCAATGAACCGTGCGACCCCCGCTGAGAGGCTGTGCGCTCGCGTGTCGCGGAACACGAAGGCCGTCGCCACGGCGGCCCACATTCCTCCGAGCAAGTCATCGTCCCGTGGGGTAGCGGGGACCAGAATCGATGTCGTGATCGCGTAGGCTATTACGCAAGCGATGCCCATGTTGACGGAATAGACCACATCCCATGCGGATGGCTTTCTGAATGTCGACGCAAACGTCTTGCTGGGCGAATCGTGAGTCATTTGCATACCTCTCTTCGGCCGACCCCCCGCAGAACGAACTTCTTGGTCAGCCACGCGCCGAGATCATGGCACCGCTGCGCCTCACTTTCTCACGAAAATCAGAGGAACCTCCGCGGCTGCGTCATTTTGTTACCGAACACGTGGCGCTGCCCATTTCAACCTGTTGAAGGCTGGGCAGATCTGTCGTGGGAAACGGCTGCTGTCCGTCTCCGGCGGGCTGTACGCAGTCATAGCTCAGCAAGAAGGCCATGACAGCTGCGTATTCTTCAGGCGTGAGTGCACCTGGAGCGGTAAGCGGCATCGTCTGTGTCACGACGACGCGTAGTTGAGACGCGTTTAGGTGCGAATGGGCGAAGCCGGACCCAGTCAGTGCGGGCGCCGAGATTCCCTGCAGATTGGCGCCATGGCAAACCGCGCACTCCTTGGCATAAACCTCGCTGCCTTGCGCGACCTGCTGTTTGGTGTAAGGCGCGGAGCCTGTGGACTTGGAGGGCGCCTCGGATTCTCCGCCGACACCGTTGGAGACATTGGCCAACGCGACCTGACCGGTTGTACCGTTCACCACGTCGGGCGCGTCACCCAACCGGTAGGCGATCACGCGGCTACCTTCCGATGTTGGAAGATTCGGGGTTTGCTGGTTTCCCGCTTGGCCCACTACCACGGCCAAATACGGGGTGCCATTGAGGCTATAAGCGGAAATCGGTCCGACCACGGCCGAACCGGTGGAATCCTTCCAATACTGGTGCCCGGTTGACGCATCGAACGCATAAATATTCCCACCGACGTCGCTGGTGAAAGCGAGGCCGCTGGCTGTGATCAACACGCCTCCCTCGGCAGGGTAGGGAAGCGCGTCGCGCCAGCGCAATTTTCCGGTGTCGACATCGATGGAAGTCAACACTCCAGTGCCGTTCTGACGTTTTGGAAATGGGCCGCCTGAATACACTTGCCCCGGGATGTACTGCGGATCGTCGCTGGTGATCTTCCAAATGGCGCACTCTTCGGTGCTCGGCACCAGGAACGAGTTGCTGTTCGGGTCATACGCGCCGCCGTTCCATTCGATGCCGCCGCCGTGATTCGGGCACGCTTCGGTACCTTCGCGGCTGGGGTGGGTATCGATCCCGACCTGCCTGCTGAGCGCCAGACGATGCACCACCTTGCCTGATTGGCGATCCAACAGCACGAAGTTCCCCGCCTTGTCCCCGATCGCCACCAGTGGACGGGTTTGTTTGCCAACTTGGCCGTCGAATAACACCGGAATCATAGCTGGATCGTAGTCGTGAGTGTCATTCTGTAGGAGCTGGTAGTACCACTTGATCTTGGGTCTAGCACCCGAGATATCGAGAGCCACAAGCGAGTTGGTATAGAGATTCTTCCCCATTCTTTTCGTTGCGGCGAAGTCCGGGCCGGGATTTCCAGGCGCGACGAATAAAGTGTCCGTGACCTGATCGACCGCCACCCCGCTCCACACGGCGCCGCCACCATGTTTCCACGAATCGCCAGGCCAGGTCTCGTGCCCTGGCTGCCCGGGACCCGGAACAGTCTGCCAGTCCCACAGTCGCTTGCCGTCTTTGGTGCTGAACGCACTGACCAAGCCGATATTGCCGTTGTCGCCGCCACCCGTGCCAACGATGATCTGATTTTTGTAGACATAGGCCGCCATCGAATACCAGCTGTTGCTAGTATCCCGGCATCCCTGCACATTCCAAAGGCTCTTACCCGTCGCCGCGTCGAGCGCGATCACGCGGCAGTCCTGCGTGGCGATGAACACCTTACCATCGGCGAGGCCCACGCCACGATTCACCGCAAACAGCAGGACGTAGGCCGGGTTGTACGCAGCTTGCCAGAGCAGCTTGCCGGTGCCCGCATCCAGGGCGAGAACACCATCGTGCGGTGTCGATAGGTACATGACGCCGTTCCACACAAGAGGGGAAGCCTCCTGTTCGCCGTCGTCGGCAATATCGGTCCTCCAGGCCCGGCCGAGTGCGCCGACATTGGTTTTGTCGATCTGCGTCAGGGCGGTGTAACGGTTCCCAGCATACGTCTTGGCGGGCAGGATCCAGTTGGCATCATCCAGCTGAGCGCTCAGCAGGTTGTCGGTGCGCGGAAAACTTGCTCCAGCGCCATCGGCAAGCGCCGTTACCGTCAAGAAAGCAAAGGTGAGTGCCAGGCAACAAGCCAGAGGAAGACCCCGGATCCGTCGGTTCGGTCGTAAGAGTGGGTGAGATGCTCCGCGACCACCGTCGCAGCCGAAAGCATTGGAACGTGACGTGATCATGGCACCTATCCTCCGTGTTCGATCGTCGCAAGCCAGCGGATAAAATGGCTTAGGCCCTGGACGTGGAATCCCAGTCCTAGTTCACCGCGAGAGAGTACATCCGCAGCGCCAGTCCTGCAAAGAGAAGCGCGGTTCTCCACCGCAGGATGAGTTGATGGGCATTTTGGCGCTCCTTGGGCTGGTGCGGTATCACCTCAAGGCACAGCAGAAAGTACTCTGCTGCCGGGCAAACCTCACGGCGATCCTGCGGACCGGTTCCTCATGGCGACCGCGCGGACAAAGGGCGTTGCACTCGCGACGCGCGATGAACACATCATCGATGTATGGAAAGCTAGGGTTTTTGCGCGTAGTTGAGGTGTAGTCCGAGTCTGTCCGCGGATCAGCTGGTTCGTAGTCGGGTGCTCGAGGCGGCGCGATGTTGACGACTCCCCGAGACAAATCAATACGAATTGCCTTTCTCAACTCACGCGAGAGTTTGATCGCTTGACGTCCATGGAGGGAATGGGCGATATACTAGCTATTCGGCCCCTGCTCCAGTCCGAAATCCATAAAGCAGACTTCGCTGGACCAAGCCGAACTAAGCGACGACTGCCCCCTGTTGTCGGGCAGCCCAGCGTTCGGCGGCTGCCTACAGAATTCGACTGTTGAGGGCGCGCTTGATAGAATTGCAACATGGACATCAAGGAAATCGAAGCGGAAGCGTTGTCTCTTTCCAGCGAGGATCGGGCGATAGCAGCGTGGTAGCATTTGGTACGCACCCATCGAAAGGCGAACATGGACTGCTTGCCAGAAATAACTTTGTCAACCGACCGGCCCTTTTGGATTCGGCGCGCCGACTTCCTATCTCACGTGCACATGCAGAACTACATGTGCCGCGAGGTGCAGTGGGTATACGCGAACGCTTATTTGAAAGATTGGTTCAGAGACAACGAGGGAGTTCGCTTTTTCTCGTTGCCAAGCGTCTGGCTCAAAGACGGCCGTATCACGTTCATAAACGGTCGCCATCGAACAGCGGTACTTTCGGAGCACCTCGAAATATTGCCGATGGCCGCGATAGCAAACAGTGGCGATGATGATGCCGCACTGTTCAACAGCATCAAGTATGCGGACCTAAAGATGGATGGCGTGATCCAAGTTCCAGATCTCCCGGTCTTGACAAAGGAGGCCCTGGACTTGCTGGTAGACAAGTCCCGCCCGCCCTTCCCGACGCCGAATCCGTGGTGATTGCGTTGATAAGGGAATATCAAACCCTGCTCCTGCAAGCACCGGCAATCAGACACTCTCGCCAACTAGCACCCTCTTACCCGTTTCTGCCGACTGTTCAATTGCATGAAGAGTCTTGTGAAGAGAGACCGCGTCTTCGAAATCGGGCGCTGTATGCGTGCCGTGACGTAGATCCTGCGCCATTAATCTGTAGAGGCCCGCAACATTGCGCGCCGCAATAGCATCCTCGAGACCAAAGTAGTACGAGGTCGGAATCTCAGGCTCGGAGTAACCCTCCTCGCCTCTTCGACCCGCCTCCACCCGCAATGGCGAGATGTTGATCACGGGAACCTGCTCGCTTTTAGCGGTGATGCGCAGGTCCCCCTCGGTTCCGTTGATCTCCCACAGCAGCCGCGTTCCGCGAGGCAAACCACCGCGAAGCTGCATCGCCAGGGGAGCGCCACACTGCAGCACGCCGCTCACCAACACCTGATCAGGGGTTCTCATGGGAATCGTCTCCCCGGTCTCGGTGACTCGCACTGTCCGGCGGCGCTGCGACAACACTGCGGTGACCTCACGGATTTGTCCTAGGGCGCTATGCACGGCGGCAATGGCATGCCCACCAATGACGGACAGCAGGGTTGCACCATTCTTCGAATCCATGGCGTAGACCTCACCGAGACTCACGTCATCGCCCCAAGTAAACCCTGCACCGATGTAAGTCGACGAGAGCACCTCCCCGACATACCCATCAGCAACCATCTTGCGCACGAATTGCACCTCAGGCGACGCGATCGCCTGAGTTCCCACCACTGCCAGGACCTTCTTGTCATTTGCGAGCCGGGCCAGATCCAAGGCTTCGGCCAGCCCGTTTCCCAGCGGCCACTCGCAGTAGACGCTCTTGCGATTCTGCAGGGTCGCTGTCACGACTTCCCGATGATACGGAACCTTGACCGTTACGACCACGACGTCAATGTCTGGGGAAGCGATGAGTGCCGCCGCGCTCTCGAATGCGCGTGGCAGGCCAAATGCCGCCGCGGCCGCCTCAGCGCTCGCGAGACTGGTATTCGCCACGCCTACGATCTCAAATTGATCAGACAAAGCGCGTAAGGCAGGAATATGGGCTGCAGTGGCCCAACCGCGCTTGGCGCCCAGCCCAACGATACCCACACGGAACCGTCTTTCCATCAATTTCTCCGTAACGGCAGGGCGAGAGTGGCCGACATTCCAGCGACGCCCGAGTCACGCGGCTCACGACACCGGTCGAGTCTCGTCTGCGTGCTGCTGGCCATGCGCGGCGCCAAAATCACTCGACCACGCCGTACTTGTACGACGGATCGGACCGGTCGCGCCGTCCGAACTGCGAATTGCTGAGCGGCGCCGAGCTGGAGGCAACCGGATCGATCCGCTCCGAATCGAACACGACCATTCGGTCAGCAATACGCCATTCGCCGTTGCGCTTCTCCAACCGGTCGACATACCGTATGTTCACCACCCAATCCGTTGCGGGCGCGTCGCCAACGCGCTCGGTCCGGTGAAACGCGCGGCAATAATGCTCAGCGAAGGCCACCTTGCCGTCCACCTTGACGTACTGATTGCCGGTGAAGTGCATCGTGCTTTCGAAGGTGGGCAGCAGTTTCGCCGCCCATTCGATAAAGCCTTCGACAGCGCCCTCATAGGCGCCGTGCCGATCAATGGCATCCGGGTGATAACAGGAGCGCACGAGATCCCAGTCCATGCGGTCGATGCCCCGGCAATATCGGATGTGAACCTGGCGGATCTCCGCCTCGTCCACAAGATTCTGAAGTTTTGGATCCATTTCACGTCTCCGGGTTTCAGCGGTAAACGGCCCGCATACAGCGTCTCTTGGCGCGCGCTGGCTGTACGGCTGGCACGATTGCCTCCATGTTCAAGCGTTACCTCATGTCCGAATTTGGCGTGGTCCCCTTGATGAACAGGGAGCCCACGTTTCGGCTGCCTTCGAGCACCCCTTGGAAACTCTCAGCCCGACCATCCACCGTGCCGACATGAAGCCGATAGATCGCGCGAGGTGGAAGCCCATCAAACTTGAAATCGCCAAAGCCATCTGTCACGCATGCGCCGATGTATGTTCCGTCAATGGACAATTCGACCTTGGCGCCCACGCAGTTTTCAACCTGGCCACTCTCGTCAGCAGCACAAATGTTGCCGCCGAGAAAGGAGTCCGTCACTCTCGACAGATTGCGGTAGTAAACTCGGGGCTTCGTTTGCACGTCCGCCGGCAGCGTGGTCAAGTTGTCGGCGGCGACTCGACTGGCAAAGACGCCGTCGTCGCATCTAATAGCCTCTATTGCGCCCGTAGGGCAAACCTGAGCGATTCTTGGCGATGGCCACCCTTGGTCAAGAAGGTGCGCATCGAAGATCCAGATCTGGGGGATCTGTGCATCCTCATTCCAGCTGATGGAGCCATAGGGACATGCTTCGGCGATCTGTCGTTGACCCTTGGCTTTCACAGGATCAATGATTGTGATGCCGTCGGGCCGCTTGTACGCAGCCCCGTCGCGTGCCGCCGCAACGCAAGGGGCGTCGTCACAGTGATTACACATCTTTGGAATGTGCGTGACGTCCAGCATCGATCCGTCGCCACGGACATGACGGTCGACCTTGAGCCAGTTGTGCCCAAGTAGCGGCTGCGGCGCCGCATATCCGGGGAAGTCATTTCCGATGTGCTCATCCTTTACCGTCAGTTGACAGTTACCGCAACCCGAACACTTTGCTACGTCAACTATTAGATGCCACTTGTTCACACTGCTGTCCTCTCTGCCGCCCTCGCCGGTCCCCATCTACCGACTTCGACAAGGCAAGAATTCGGTGCAATGCCGTCAGCTGTCGGTGTGATGCTTCTTGAGGGAGTAAGCAGGTTAAGACACCCACCCCTATCTACGGGACCGTCGGGAGTCTGGATTGGATCGTATACAGCACAAGATTCGAATGCCTTGACGGTCCCTTGCACCACGAGCGGCGACACATCAATCGCACACAGCACGGCTGCGCGCCGATTGAAAACCTTGACCACGTCTCGGTGCTTCAGCTTGCGGGCCGCCGCATCAGCCGGGTTCATTCGCAGGATCCAGTAGTAGTACCCGTCCACGAGCATCCGATGGTCCTCAAGATCGTTCGTGGTGCTGCGCTTGCCGTCGTTATAGGTGTGAAAGGTGTACGGTGGATGAGATGTAACTAGCTGAAGAGGAAATCCGGCAAACTCCGCACCCGAGTTCGGTCCTTCCCACGAAGGGATATACCGGTTCAGCGCGGGTCGGCTCGGATCGAGTGCCTCATGGCGCTTGAGCGAGTTTGGGACGAATTCGAATTTGGATGATTGCGTCGGCAGCCCACTCCCGAAATCGTCGATGTACTGGGATGGCAAGGGGCTGGGTTCGGGCGTATCCTTTTTACGCCCCTCAGCAAACCATTGCATGTCGACCGGGACTTTCATCGGGTCCGGGTCGCACGGCACCACGTGATAGCCTTTCCGAAGGAAGTCCTTCCATGAAACGACTTTCGGAAGATCTGAGGAATCGAAGATCCGTTTGCACCACGTAAGCTCGTCGCAACCGCCTTCTGTGTACATGGCGCCGAGCCCAAGGCGAGTCAGGATGTCAGCGAATATCCGGTAGTCCGACCTCGACTCGCCAAGTGGTTCGATGCAGGGGTTCTGCATTACGACCATTCTGTGGTTCAGCTGATTCTGATTGTGCACGATATAGCCGCTGCTGTTGGACCACTCGCAAATATCCCAACGCTCGAGCGCCGTGCACGAAGGCAGGATTACATCTGCAAATCCCACTTCGTTTTCGTTCCAGATCGACTGATTGACCACGAACTCCAGAGACTCGTGCCGATAGGCCTCGATCATTCGCGCCGAATTGGTCACTGTTCCGAAGGACGAGGCACCATACCGGTAAAGCATGTGAACGCGGGAATGACCGGGCAGAGGGTACTCATAGGAAGGGAACTGGCTTTCCATCGACATACCGTCCCAAGGGTATCCAGTACACTTCCCGTCGATGATCGCCTCGGAGAAGTGCTGACGTTGAATCTGTTGCTTGACGGGGTTGATTGTGGCGATGTGCGGCATTCGGGTGTAGTTGTGCATCACAGACGCCGTGTTGATGACGTCCCCCGAGATGCCCCCGTCAGCATAGCCAGGAAAGTAGAAGTTGAGATCCATTGGCGTGCCGAATTGCAGGTTGCCAAAGTTTACTCCTGGCTTGCCCCAACCTTGCATGGCCATCATTTGAACCATGCAGCGCGCCCATTGCGCCCCGGTTGCCGAGCGGCAAGCACCGCCGAAGCCTGCACCGGCCCCTCCCGCGCCGAGATAGGTCCTGCGTTTGCTCCAAGCCCGTGCGAGGCTACGGACGTCCTTTGCGGGGACGCCCGTTTCGGCTTCCTGCCACTCCGGTGTCTTCGCGACACCGTCGGTTACTCCGAGAAGATAGTTGCGCCATTCCAAGAAGCCGTCGGTTCGCCGCTCGACATAGTCCTTGTCGTACGTGCCCTCAACGATCCATTGATGCATGATCGCCAATGCCAACGCCGGATCGGTGCCCGGCTTGATCGGAATCCATTTGCCGCCGAAAAGCTGTGCCGTTTTGTTGTAGTGCGGATCGATGTGAACGAACTCGATGCCCAAGGACTGCGCCCACTGACGGCGTTGAGTGGCCTCTGCTCCGGCGTAAACGCCGGAAGTGCTTTCCGGGTCACTGGACCAGAAGACAATCATTTGCGCGTTTTCCAGGCAGTCTTTGACGGTACCGTAGAAACCTGGTGAGCCGAGGCGGATGCTGTTGCCGAAGTGATGCATTGCACCCCAGTACCAACCTTCCCAACTAATCGGGCTGAACGCCATTCTCGTCGTCCCGATCAGGTTGGCGAAGCGCAGCAGTGCACTCAACCAGTAATTCAAATTTCCCCATTGATGATGGGCGGGATTGAACACCGCGATGGCTCCAGGGCCATACTGTCGCTTCATGCGGCGGATTTCTCCGCAGACAATGTCGAGTGCTTCGTCCCACCCGATCGGCTCGTACCCGGAGATACCGCGGTTCTGAGGATTCCGTGCACCATGAGGATCGAAGTCCACACGCTTCAATGGTGTCAGAATGCGCTTTTCGGAGTAGACGAGAGACTTAAGGGACAACGCATGGGGGCTTGGTACGCCCTGGCGCCTCGGTGTGAACGTCCGACCGCGTGCGCGGATGGTCCAACTAGGCGCATCCGTACTGTCCAGATCGATCGGGGTGGTACGGAGGATCTTGCCTCCGGCGACGTAAACGAAGATGGGGCCGCCGTTTGTCAGGGCGGTGTAGCGTGTGCTTCCGTCCTTCATCGCAGTCCCGGCCTTCCATCCGGCGGCGGCGACCTTGTTCATCAATTCACCGAACCAGACAGTTTGTTTGTCACGTCCGCCCGCAGTCACCTTGAAGTTCTTCAGCGCGTCGATGACCACGGCATAGTCTGGATCAGGGCGCATCATACTGAGGGCGACTGCGGCCGTCTTGAACACCATGTCGACGTCAGGAGACTTGTGCGTTCCGCTGCGCGCCGTAATACTTCCATGACGGAAGATGTAATGGCGTGCGCGGCTGCCGTCACGCAGGCGTATCTGAACGACGCAATCTGACGAGACCAGATGGTCGCGCACACGCTTGTTGCGGCGCGCGGCAATCTTGATGATGACAGGAAGTGCCCTCAACAAGGCGGTCAGTGCAAGCGTATGCAGTGTCAGTTTCATCATTGACTACCAGCTCACTCCCAGTCGAGACACGCCGAGCGACTCACAACCACTGTCAGGCGGATCCCGCAAGGAAACCTCCGTCCACCGATATCGCCGCACCCGTGACGAACGAGGCGGCATCTGACAACAGCCATGCAACTGCATCGCCGACCTCCCGGGGCTGCCCGAACCGACCGGCCGGGTACCGCTCCCGCAATCGAGCAAGGTATGCCGAAAAGACTGGGTCCGCAGCGGCCCGCTCCACCATTGGCGTCTCGATGGCTCCCGGCAGTACTGCATTCACGCGAATCTTATGTGGGCCGCCTTCGACCGCCGCGGCCCGCGTGAGTCCCACCACTCCGTGCTTCGCGGCTACGTATTCGCTCGCATTCGGGATCGCAACGGCGCCGAGCGCGGACGCTGTATTCACGATCGCGCCACCGCCCGTCTTCAACATGGCTCGAATTTCGTGCTTCAGGCAAAAGAACACGCCGGTCAGATCAATGCGCAAAGCCCGCTCCCACTGCGCGGCTGTCAGCTCGTGCAGCGCAGTCGCGCACTGTTCGACGCCTGCGTTGTTGAATGCGCCGTCGAGTCTGCCGAACATCCGCACTGATTGAGCAACGAGCTCTTCTACGTCCGATTCGACGCCGATGTCGGCCTTGATCAATGCGGCTTCACCTTCGGTTTGGCGAATTGCCGCAACCGTCTCATCACAATCTACGATATCTGTCACCACGAGCCGGGCGCCCGCTTCCGCGAGCGTGATCGCGCATGCCCGCCCGATCCCACCAGCGGCACCTGTAACGATTACTACTCGGCCTTGGAGTGGTTTAGACATCGAATATCCTAGCTCCTTCGATATGGAATCATACCATATCGTATGATTATTGGAAGTGATCTGCCGTTTCTCAAGTCAGGCGCAATATCCGACGTCGCGCAGCCAGCCGTAGGCACTCTGGGGACACTATGCAATCGCATCCGGCTGCAGCGCCGGTGCTGCAACGCGGAAAGCGTCGAGCCGGCTACAAGCCACATCAGCGTCCTCGCCGACAACGACGGAGTGGATCAAATCACGCTGGCCGGACTTGCAGCCCTCAACCGCACAACGGCGGGCGAGATCGTCGATCGAATGGTATCAGCGAGGCTCCTGGAGCGACGCGACAACCCCCTCGACCGGCGCGTGAAGAACATCTTCCTCACCAAGCCTAGCCTCAGGCTGCTCTCCGAGCTGCATCATGCGGTTTTGCGCGTTCGTCCAGGAGCGAAGTTCCCTCAGCCGAAAGTTCCTGAGGCAGGAATGGACGCTAACGAAGACGAACTGTTGCGGTGCCACTAACGCAGTGGTCCGTAAAGGCCGGTCTCCATCAGTTCCGCCCCGGGATCAGCAGCTTTCGTCAGACGCAGCGTATCGGCGCATTCAAGCAACCATGCCCAATAGCCTTCCGCCACGTCCTCCGTTGCACCCCAGTGCGTCGTGCCTTTCGGAACCCATGTCAACACACCTGGCGTGGCGACCGAGCCCCACGCGCCCGGACCGCGAAAATACAGAATAACTTCATCGTAATCCGCGTTGTCGTGATGCGGCGGGCGACCGACGACTCGCGAGCTCAACGTGAAAAATAGTGAGCGTCGCGTCGGCGTTTCCGCGAATTGCGCTGGGGGACAGACCCCGCTCGTCGTGGTCTGCTGGGCAATATGCGTCAGGTTGAGCTTCCACACCGGTACCGGACCGCCGAGCACGGCCGCGAAAGCGAGCGGATCGCCGCGCATCGTGTAGCGCGTAACACCGTCGAAGGACTTCAGCCAAAGCTCCGTCGGCCCGTTCACTGACGGCTGCGAGGCATCAGGCCGAATCACATGACGATCGACGTCGACGATGCCGAACGGCTGCGAAGTCGCGAGCCGCAGGCGCTCCGGAATTTCGACGATGAGGCGAAGCGTAGACGTACCGACGGGCTCGAGCCGGTAACCGACCGACCGGGCGACATAAACGAAGTCGCCGGGTTCAGCGTGAAGCGTACCGAATGCGGTCACAAAATCGAGCTTGCCCTCCTGCATGAAATGTAGCTCGTCGCATTCGGCGTTCTTGAACACGTACGGCGTCGGCCGCGCCAACGCTGATGCGCTGATCGCGAGGCCGCTGCGCCCGACGAGAAACGGCGCCGCAACTGATCTCGGATCTTCACGATCCGGCAACTGCAGCCTCGCGAGATCGACGCGATGCGGCGCATGCGCTCCGCTGACCTTCGCATACTGATGGATTGAGTTCGGCCGCAGCATTACACAGACGTCGCCCATGAATCCTTCGCGCGTATGAATGGCGACTCCGACGTCGTCCGACGTCTGAGATTCGGCGGGGAAATCTACCGGTTCCATTTCATGCTCTCCAGCTGCACATGACTTTTGTAACCTGCCCGGGGCGCGGCTTTCGGCAAGTCACAGCAGTGGCCCTCGGTCGATTGACACGAAGTCGAATCATACTGTTGTGGTATATTATTCTCTAGCTTCGACGATGTCATGCCCTACTCCTTATCGCCACCGCGTGCCGCTTTACAAATTCATTCAGAGGACCCGAACATGAAGGTGCAGTCAAGGACGCAAACCGTGCCGGATGCCGCTGAACGTCGTGCCGAACGCCAACGCGAGCGACTTGGCAGCCGGCCGCGTGCGCGAGGTGGCGCAGCGAACGACCATAAGAGTGGCGGCCAGCGAGCGCTTCTCCCGGCTGACCAAGACCCGCGCGTCTTTGATGACATGGGCCGGAGCATTGCTTGGCTGATCCGTGATATTCATCGTCTGTACACCGCGACCCTGGAACCGCTGGTCTCGCGCGAGGGCGTGACCGTCTGCCATTGGTATTACCTGCGCATTCTGTCCGAGCACGATGGACTGACTCAGCGCGAATTGAGCGAGAAGGTCGGCGTTCATCCCAATACTGCGGTACCCGCGCTGGACAATATGGAAAAGCACGGTCTCGTGACGCGAGTGCGCCACGCGAGCGACCGGCGCCGAATGTGCGTCCACCTGACACCCAAGGGACGCCGGCTGCGCAACGAGATGATCCCGGACGTGAAGGCAATGTTGTATCGGTCGATTGCGGATCTCAGGCCCACCGAGCTCGACGCGTTCTTCAAGGTCATGAATCGCATCGAGCAGAATCTCGTCGCCGAGGGGGGAGACAGCGGGCGCGGAATCGAGTGGTAACGTCAGGAGCACCTGGGTCCAATGTCCGCTCACGGCTGAGTCCTCCCCGCAAGGGCCATGGCAGCCAGATATCCAAACGTCAATGCGGGTCCAAGCGTGATCCCAGCCCCAATATAGCGACCGCCCACCGCCGAGTTCATGTCGTTGCCGCAGGCGTATAGCCCTGGGATGGGCCGGTCATCGTGATCCAGGACCTCGCCCCGAGGCCCGGTCACGAGCCCGCGGCTCGTGCCGAAGTCGCCCGGCACCATCTTGACTGCGTAGAAAGGTCCCCGCTCGATCGGCCCGAGACAGGCATTCGGCGCGTGAGAGGGGTCGCCCTTGTAGGTGTTGTAGGGAGTGGAGCCCTTGCCGAAATCCTCGTCGACGCCGGTAGCAGCGAAGCGATTATTACGCGCGACGCTGCGCTCGAGCCCGCCAGAGTCGACGCCGGTTTTGCCCGCAAGTTCACGCAGTGTCCGGCCACCGAACAGGTAGCCCGCTTTCTCGTAGCGCCGCAGCGATTGAGCAGGCAGTATGAGGCCGATGCCGTATTTTTTCACTGTTCTTGCGTCTGCGACGAGAAAGGCTGGGATGGCACCGGCGTTGAACATGCCGAGGGTGAAGGCATGGTATGACGCCGCCTCGTTGGTGAAACGGTTGCCGTCCTTGCCCACTGCAATGAAGCCGGGTTTGGGGCGATCGAGCATAAAGTGCCCCCACAGCACTTTCTCGCCCTCGCTGTTGGAAAGCACGGACAGAGGCACATAGAAGCCGGTGTCCTCCGAGTTGCGATCTAGGCGACCGCCGGCCGATTGACCGAGGTGGATGCCCTCGCCGGCGTTGCTGGCCAAGCCGAGGCTGAGCTCGACCGTCGGTCTGCGTGAGTGCTCGCGCCGCATGTCGAGGCTGCCGGGGTAGCCGCCGGTTGCAATCACCACGCCCCGGCTAGATCGAATGCGTGCAGTCCGCCCGTCCTGCGCTACCTCCACACCCGTGACCGCGTCGCCATCCATGATCAGTTTGGTCGCGGACGCCCTCAGCCGAATCTCGATCTCTCGATCGAGCATCGTCTTGTACAGACGGGCGATAAGCGCGTTTCCTCCCACCAGCCGGGTGCCGCGGTGGTAGCGCAAACGATCCATGCCGTAGCGCGAAAAGCGCTTCAGAACGTGCTGGAACGATCGCAGGGACCGCCTGAAGGAGAGGAAGTGCGTTAGGTCAACGAGGTCGAGCATCATACCGCCAAAGGGAGCAAAGGCCGGAAGTGGAGCTCGCACATCCCTGAAGTACCGGCCAAGCTTGCGGCCATCGAATTCGAGAGGCGCATGGGCACGTCCAAACATGCCTCCCTCAATCTCGGGGTTGTAGTCCGGATAGTCGACGGCCACCACCTCTAATTCGGAGTGACGCAGCAGATAATCGAGCGCGACGCGGCCTTGCTCGATATATGCGTCCTGCAGCGAGCGGGCGACACTGTTGCCGACCGTCGCAGCAAAGTACCTGCGCGCTTTCTCGAACGAGTCCTTGAACCCGGCGGCCCGCATCGGCTCGCTGTCGACGAACCACATCATTCCCACCGACAACGCGGCAGTCCCGCCGATCTGATCCGTCTTCTCGAGAACGAGCGGCTCAAGACCCTCGCTTTTCGCCACGATCGCTGCCGTCATGCCGGCAGCTCCTGCCCCGATGATGACGACGTCAACCTCGCGGTCCCAACGCATTTTGTGTTTATCGTTGTCCATAGCGTTTCATTGGAATTTGACCCGAAACCTTACGCCATAGGTAATCGGCATCGCCGTATATCGCACGTTCGTGTCGTAAACCTGAACTACGTTATTCCAATAATATTTATTGGTGAGATTCTGACCCCAGAGCTCAGCACCCCAACGATTATCTTCGCTCGACACGCCGAGATGGGCACCCACCGTGGTAAACGCGGGAATTTTTGTGACGTTTTGCGTCTCCGCGTCGGCACCAATGGCCGCCTGGGTTGTACTGTTGCTATTGAGGTTTGCTCCGATGTTGAAAACCAGGCCAGGAGGCAACGGCGCCGTATAATCCCCACTCACGCTAGCGTTCCATTTGGGAGCGAACGGGATCGGGCTGCCTCTGAAGTCCTCCTGAACGCCGATGACATTGATTCCGGTGAAGCTCCGGGTAATTTCCGACCTGAGGTATGTTAACGACGCTCCGAGCGTAAGTCCCCGAAGAGCTTGCCACGCCAGAGTCATTTCCGCGCCATCAATTCGCGACTTGGGTACGTTAGCCAGCTTGTATACAGTGCCGAACACCAGATCGGTGTAGCCACTCTTCAATTGCTTGTTCGTGTAATCGTAGTAGAACACTGCGCCGGTCAATAACATCGTGCGATCGAACATCTTCTGTTTGATTCCGGCTTCATACGCGAGGACCGACTCCTGCTTCACGGGTGCCAATTGAGCGCTCGTCGACGCGGACACTTCGGGGAAGGCGCCTGCCTTGAAGCCCTTGGTAATGTTGGCGTAAAGCAGTGAATCGCTGCTGGCCTTGAAGTCGAGACCGGTCTTCCAGGAGAGGTTGTGTTCATCGAGTTCACCGCTGAACGGGGCGGATGCGTATGCGGCCGGATTGATGGCTCCATCAGGCAGGTGAGCCGGCTGGAATGTCGCGCATTGCCCGGGCTGGAGCGGAGGCAGATTCAACCCGGACCCGTACAGTGCCGGCAAGCCGAGGCCCCCACGGGCATAATTCGCAAGCGCCATGGCCCAGTCCGCAAACGCACCAGCTCCGGCCACAGGATCGGAATCCGGGTCACCCGTGCATCCGAAATAGGAATGGCGAGTCTTTGTGTAACGAAGGCCACCCCGGACGCTCAGTTTGTCGGCTAGATCATATTCCAGATTGGCGAAGCCGGCGGCCGTCTTGACGTGCTGCAGGCTGTGATCCTCGGCTCGAGTGAATCCGCGGTTATTCACCGGGAACACTCCATAGTACGCTGAGCTCTCAGCGAATTCATTGAAGTTGTCCTCGTATATTGAGGATGATTCATAGTTTCCGCCCAAGGTCACGCGGATCCGCGAGTTTGGTGAGTTGGCGACTCGCAACTCCTGGAACACATCATGGATATAGCCACTGGCCTTATACAGTTCGTTGTTTTGCGGCGCGATGCCGTCGTCACCCGTAATGTCGTCTCGGTCGTAGTGGCTATAGGCCGTGATGGAGGTCAGCGTGTACTCATCCGTGAGTTTCAAATCCCCGCGTAGGGATACTTGGTACATTTGCTCGTCCTTGCGGGGACGATTGGTCGGATCCCAGTCGGCAGCCAGGGCATCGGCTGGTGCATACGGATAGTTATAGAGAGCAGCCGGAAGCGTTACCCCCGGAATCCGCTGAGTGAACAAAAAATATTGGCCTGCTGCGGGCTCGCCAGTATCGGTCCATCCGTTGATATTCATGCCCAACGTCAAACGCTCCGACGGATGCCAGTCCAACAGTATTCGCCCCTCAAATTCCTGCCGCCTGCCAAGGCGGTCGCCCGGATCCGCAAAATAAGTGTGCTGCCAAGGATCCGCATGCACCTCGCGCACGGCCACTCGAGCGGTAAGATCATCTGTAACCGGACCACTTAAATATACAGATCCGTCAATTGTATTGAATCTCCCATAGCTAACATCCACGCCGGATTCCGGTTTGCTCGTCGGCTTGTTTGCGATGTAGTTGATCGCACCGCCGGTAGAGTTTTCACCAAACAATATGCCCTGTGGTCCCTTCAGCACTTCCAGACGTTCCATGTCGAGCCCAACGCCATGCGAAGTAAGCGCAGGATAGGCGAGCGGAACCTGATCGACGTAAACGCTCACCGCGGGGGAAGCGCCCAGGGACGTGTCATAGAACCCCACACCTCGGAGTGTGTAGACCGGCGTTGAATAGGCGCTGCGCGTGTACGTCAAACCCGGAACGAGTCTGGTCAAATCTTCGACACTTGACACATTGGCCTTTTCAAGGGCGTCCCCGGACAGCGCGGTAATCGTGAGTCCGACCCGGCTGGCCGTTTCTTCGCGCTTGCTCGCCGTAACCGTAACCTCCTGAAGTTCCGCTGAGGTTGTCGGCGAAGTCGTATCATCAGCTGTGGGAGCGGTCGTATCGCCAGTCGGCGAAGGCGTATCGCCGAACGAAGCTGCGGAACCCACCGCAATCATTGCAATCAATGCCGTGAGCACCAGGTTCTTGGCGCACGATTGTGTTGATATGGCTACGTTCATCGTCTCCCCCTTGCAATGCCTGTTTAAACGATTCCTTCGGATCGCGTGCTTATCCTTCGCTCGATCCGCTGCTAGTCATGGAAACATCCGCAATCCATCCTGTGTCCCAGTGCGGACTTGACATCCGTCAATTTCAGGCCCGAGCCGGCTTGCCGATGAGGCGCCGGTACTCATCGGCGGTTGCCGGCCGGCGACCGAGAAGCGCCGCTATGTCCCGGGCCATCCCGAACATCTCGACGTTGTCGCGCAGCGGCTCGTCGCTGTTCGGATACTTCCAGGGCGTGTCCTCGACCCCGACCCGGATATGCAGACCCATCATCGAGGCGAGCGTCGTCATGTAGAGCGTTGCCCGCCCCGCCGCACACACGGTGATCACCGAGGTCGGATCGATCTGGCGGATCTGGTCGACCATGAGGAACATGTGGCGCGCCATATCCTGCGCATTCGGGACCCACGTGCCGGAGACGAGCGTGCGCCCCACATTGAAGGGAAGCCCATAGAGGACGATCCAATTGTATGGGCGACGCAGGATGCCGGTGTCGATCAGCTTCCGTTTGGCGAGCTCGATTTCGCCCGAGCTGTGCACGGCCAGCTCCGGCTTGACACCTGCCTCCTCGAGCGCGCGAATTGCCGGAACCATGAACGCTTCCGGATGACCCGGGGCGCACGGCGCAACCTCTGCGAGTCCTGCTCGCGCCGGTGCCACACACATGTCGAATGTGGTGCCGTGCAGCACATTGAGGTTGCTAACGAACGAGTTACCGAAGCGCTTGCGCAGCGGCTCGAGCACCATTCCGTAGGCCTCGACGGATGGGATGTCGCGGTCGAGCCGCCGGCCCTTCGGGTCGGTGACGAATGAGAAGTCGACGTGAATTCCACACGCCCCGGCTTCAATGACCTTGGAGGCCGCGTCCGCGTAGTCCTCGATCGAGACCGGGTGCCCGGACGGCTGATCCACCGCGTCGCTAAAACGGCCGGAGATCGCCACGTTGATCGCGATCTCTCGCGGCACACTCCACTTCGGCTGCAGCCCAGCGCTCGCGACGAACTGGTACTCCTCCATCTCGAGCTTGGCGGCCTCCCACAGCGGTAATGGTTCCACAGACTTCTCCCGTCAAAGAGGTTTCACACCGTTCCGCCCCCCGCAAGGAGTCGGCATTACGGGCTAGGATTATTCATACGAGCTCGTATCATACGTATTAGACTGATTGTGTCAATACCTTTCCGCAAGGCGCACGCTGCGCGCCCAGGCGGATCACGACGGAACTTCTAGTGGAGCTTTATCATGGCCAAGTTGAGACTCAACCTCGCGTGCTGGAATTACGACAGGACGCGCGCACTGGCCGACGGGTCCGTGCAGCCTGACGGCATCGATCTGAATTACCTCAACCTGCCGGTAGAGGAAACCTTCTTCCGGATGTTGCGCTACCGTGAGTTCGAAGTCGCGGAGCTGTCGCTCTCGTCGTACACCGTGTCGCTCTTCGCGGAGCAACGGCCCTTCATCGCCATACCCGTCTTCCCTTCGCGTTTCTTTCGGCACTCGTGCATCTACGTCAACGCCGACGCCAACATCCGCACGCCGCAGGACCTGATCGGAAAACGCATCGGTACGCCTGAGTACCAGATGACTGCGCCGGTCTGGATCCGTGGCATCTTGTCCGAGCACTACGGTGTTCCAGTCGACAGCGTCACCTACTACACCGGCGGAGAAGAGGAGCCGGGGCGGCCGGAGAAGATCCCGCTCGACCTGCCGCCGCACATCAAGGTGCAGCCGATCGGCGAGATGGAAACGCTCTCGGCGATGCTCGCAAGCGGCGGGATCGACGCTCTCTATACCGCCCGCATGCCGTCGACGTTCTCCCTGCGGCGAGGCGCGGTGCAACGGCTCTTCGCCAATTACAAGGAAGTCGAGCGCGAGTACTACCGCAAGACGCGCATTTTTCCCATCATGCACACGGTCGCGATCCGCCGCGACGTCTACGAGCAGAATCGTTGGGTTGCGCAGTCACTGTACAAGGCGTTCGTCGAGGCGCAGCGCCGTACGTACGAAGACCTTTACATGACTGCCGCGCTCAAGGCCATGCTTCCGTGGCTCACATCCCACGTTGAAGAGACGCGCGCGCTCATGGGCGACGATTTCTGGGCGTATGGGTTCGAATCCAATCGCGCGTCGCTGACGACATTTCTCCGCTACCACCACGATCAGGGACTGTCGAAGCGGCTACTCGAACCCGAAGAGCTGTTTGCGCCGGAGACGATGCAATCGTTCAAGATCTGATCCTTGGAAGCCAGTGATTACAGACAGGTTACGGGCATTCTGACAGGCAAAGCGATTATCGCGACGGCGCCGGTTGGGATCGGCCACGCGACCTCGCTCGTGCTCGGGGCGGAGCACCCGTCGCCGTCCTGCGCGCCAGCTTTGGCGCTTTATTTGCGATAAGAGCTTCGAGCTTCGCTGTCGCGAATTCGACGAACGCCGATACGGCGGCAGGGATCTGCTCGCGGCTGGGAACTATCACACTGAGCTTGGCGCCCCCGCCTCGATAGTTTGGCAGTACATGGGTGAGTCGGCCGGCATCAAGGTCCGCCATGACGAACATGTCGGGCAGCAACGCAATGCCTAATCCAGAGACGCAACTCTTGAGCAGACTCCGTACGCTGTTGGCGCTGAATCGTCCCGTGACTCTCGCCTCCTCGCTTCCGCTGGGCCCGGTCAAGTTCCAAGTCGCTAAGCCCTGACCGCCGGACACAGTCAAGCAGTCATGGGACTCCAGAGCGAGCAGATTCTCGGGATTGCCTCGCGATTTCAAGTATGCGGGGCTCGCGACCAGCTTGAAATGCTGCGAAATGATCTCGCGAAACACGAACCTTGGATCGCCCGCGGCGCCACCGCGAAAGGCAACGTCGATTGCTTCCCCAATCAAGTCAGCGCGTGCATCGCTCAACACGAAATCCAACTTCACTTTTGGGTACGTGGCTAAAAACTGCGTGACCCATTCGATACTGAAAAAGTCCAAAAAATCTGCAGGCGCGGCCACCCGCACCGTGCCGCTTGGGGTCTGAGTGCGGCC
>Ga0179587_10000147_pt1 | contig 30001 bp, 27 predicted proteins | sample CZODoug2_1_08_16_FD_185932 | JGI IMG/M metagenome (GOLD analysis project Ga0179587, IMG submission 185932) | Vadose zone soil fungal communities from Angelo Coast Range Reserve, California, USA - CZODoug2_1_08_16fungal | ecosystem: Environmental > Terrestrial > Soil > Vadose zone | place: USA...
GGCCGCGCTTGATCGTGTCGCCGCGCTTCACCATCAGTTCACTCGCATGGGCATATGCGGTGACGTAACCGTTGGAGTGCCGAACCAGAACCAGATTGCCATAACCCTTGAGCTCATTGCCGGAATAGGCGACGACGCCGTCCTCCGCCGCCTTCACTGGCGTACCTTCGGGGACCGCCAGATTGATACCGTCGTTCGACTTGCCATTGGTCTTGGCGCCGTAGGTCGTTATCACCTTGCCGCGTACCGGCCAGCGGAACGTCGGCAGCGCGCCGGTGGCCTCGGCGGCCTTGACCGGCGTGGCGACGGCAGCGTCTTCGACCGTCGCGGTGGCCTGGGCGAGCCGCGCGCTTTGCGGGGGCCCGCCCGCGGCAGCCATCTTGGTGGCGGGCGCCGCCACTGCAGCGACCGGCTGAGCGGCAACCGCAACAGTTGCCGGCTGCGCAGCCGGCGCGGCTGCTGCCGTTTTCGCACCGGGCACAGTGAGCTTCATGCCGAGCCTGAGTTTGGCGGTCGATTCGAGACTGTTGGCTCTTGCGAGCTCCGACAACGAGACGTGATTGCGGCGCGCGACACTGAGCAGGGTGTCGCCGGGATTCACGATATGAACGGCTGGCGCCGCGGCGACGGCAACGGGCTTGCTCACCGGCGCTGCCAATGCCGGTGCGGCACTAACAGCGGTCTGACGCGGAATGACAAGCTGCTGGCCCGGCGACAAGTTGCGCGGCCCCTTGTAGCCATTGGCCTGCAGGATAGCGGCGGGCGTGACGTTATAGCGGCGCGACAGCGTCTCGAGCGTGTCGCTGGTACCGACGATGATCGTGGTGCTGCCCGGTCCCGGGCTGCGGATTGCCGCGACCGAGCGCGGCGCGGCGGTGCCGGTGACCTCCAGCGGCGGATGGGTGGGCGGAGCATAGGAAGCCAGCCCGCGCCCTCCTCCGGAAACACCAGCACTGGCCGTCGGATTGGACTGCGGTGCTGCGATCGGCGGCGGCAAGGCCGAGGACTGGTACTGCGGTTGCGGAGGGGAATATCGCGACGGCTCACGGCGCTCGATCGCGGCTGGCGGCACCGTGCCGATGGCTTCCGGCCGGGAAGCAAAGGGATTGGAGAACGATTCCTGCGAGAGCCGCGTTGACATGTCGCCGCTGCAGCCGGCAAGACCGATCGATATCAGCGCCAGCGCCGCGACGTGCGACAAACGGCGCGAGCAAAGTAACTCGACGATACGGGACATGGTTACTCACTCATACGCAACAAACTTACTGTTTGAGTAAACACACCCCCAGTAAACAACCGCTTAACCCTTCGGACAGGGCGTTGACGAGGTCCCGGCAGCGCTTGCGCGGTCCGGCGCGCGCGCCTCGAACCATGAGGACCAACACCCTCCTCATGCTACCTTTGGCGCGGTTCGCGGCCCTACAGTTCGCGGGCGATGCCGGGCAGTGCCGGCACGAAACGCACCTCCACCAGCTCCCGGCGCTCGAAACCGGTGTCGGTCCTGGTCATACGGGTCAGGGTCTGGATGCCGTGATGCGGACCGACCGGCGCGATCAGGACTCCGCCCGGCTCGAGCCGCTGCGCTAACGACTCGGGAATTTGCGCCATCGCGGCGGTGACAATGATGCGGTCGAAATTGCCGGCATCGGCCGGAATGTCGAAGCCGTCCCCGAGCATCACTTCGACATTGCCGCATCCCAGCTTCTTGAGCCGCGCCCGGGCCTCATCGGCCAGGGTCCGATAGCGCTCGATCGTCAGCACCTGGCTGCTCAGCCGCGACAGAATTGCCGCCTGGTAACCGGAGCCGGTGCCGATCTCGAGCACGCGGTGATGTTTCTGCAGCTGCAACTGCTCTGTCATGTAGGCCACCACGAAGGGCTGGCTGATGGTTTGCCCGCAGGCGATGCCGAGCGCGCTGTCGCGGTAGGCATCGGCGCGGTCGGCCGCCTCCACGAAGATATCGCGCGGAATCTCTTCCATCACGCGAAGTACCGCCTGATCGCTGATCCCGCGCCGCCGCAGGTTGAGCTGAAACATCATCTTTTCCGGCGGATTCGAAGTGGGCGGCATGGCAATCCCGTCAGACCAGGTATCAAGCCACTCTAGCGCGCCTCGGCCAAACAAGTTGATGCAATATGCGCTGGCGGCTTAAGGAAAGTTTCCCCACGAATCGGTGTTCCCCGGGGTGGAACCCCTGATAGCAGCTTGGCGTTAAGGATCTGGGCGATCAATCCTGCTCCATAGCCCGCCGCGGGGCGCGGTGGCAGCCAGCAAGCGTGCGTGCTGGCACATGTTGACATTGCGCCGGTCGGCGTTATTTGCGAACCTTAAGTTTGGGACGGGCAAGGACATCAACATGATTGCGACGCGGCCGCCGGGCGGTTCAGTGTTCCTCGTCGAGGACGAGGTCATGATCAGGATGATGGTCGCTGACATGCTGGAGGAGCTCGGCTACAGCGTCGCGGCCGAGGCCGGCGAAATCAACGAGGCGATCAGGCTGGCGCAAACCACCGAGTTCGACCTCGCCATTCTCGACGTCAACGTCAACGGCAAGGTAATTTCTCCAGTTGCCGAATTGATCAAGGCACGCAACCGCCCCTTCATCTTCGCGACCGGATATGGCTCCTCGGGTCTTCCGGAAGAATATCGCGACCGCCCGGCACTGCAAAAGCCTTTCCAGCTCGAAACATTGGCAAAGATGATCGACACCGCGCTCAAGAGCGCCACGGTTTAAGATCACGTCGCCGGCACAACGGTCGTCATCGCCCGCCACCGGGTATGACGCTTCGTGTCACTTCAGCGTCGCCGTCAGCGCTTCCGAAAACGCCTCGTCGGTGCGGTCGAGTCGCAGCGGCGTCACTGAAACATAACGCGCCGCCAGTGCTGCGAGATCGGTACCCTCCGCGGGCACCTCGATTTGCGCGAGCCGCTCGAAACCGATCCAGAAGTACTCGTTGCCGCGGCCATCGCGGCGCTGGTCGACTTTCAGGAATCCCAAATTGCGCTTGCCCTGCCGCGTCACACGCACGCCCGCGACATTCTCGGGCGCACAGGCGGGGAAGTTGACATTGATCACGGTGTTCTTGGGCACCCCGGCGTCGATCACCTTGCGCAGGATCTCCGGCCCGAATTTCAGCGCCGTCTCCCACAACGGCGCGTGGCGGGTTTCCATGCTGAATTCCTGGGACAGCGCGAACGACGGAATTCCCAGGATGGTACCTTCCAGCGCGCCGGCGATGGTGCCGGAATAGACGACATCTTCTGCGACGTTACGGCCCTTGTTGACGCCGGACAGCACCAGGTCCGGCATGGTCTCGCCGAGGATATGGCGTGCACCCATGATCACGCAATCGGTAGGCGTTCCGCGTACCGCGAAGTGGCGGGGGCCGACTTCGCGCAGCCGCAACGGATCGTTCAGCGACAGCGAATGCGAGACGCCGGACTGATCGAGCTCCGGCGCCACCACCCAGACGTCGTCGGACAACGCGCGGGCGATCTCCTCGACGATCTTCAGGCCTGGGGCGTGGATGCCGTCGTCGTTGGTACAGAGAATTCGCATCCGTTCAAACGCCCTTTTAGCCGATTCCAATGCTGCCAATGCGCCGTCTTATCCCTCTCGTGCCGTCGAGGCAAACCCAGCAAATACAATCGAAAGGGCCGATTTAATGGGGTATCGGGTCCGCCGCCATGTGCTGTCGGCCATTTGCTGCGACTTCAGCTTGCAGCGGAGACATGGAAAGACGCGGAGGCGTTTCGCACCACTTCCGCGCTGATCGGAGCTGCCGACCATGGTTCGCGGACAGTGGCGGCATTGGGTGCCGGCGATCGGGGCCGACTCCCGCTTGGCCGTGCACCCATTCGAGGCCGCTGGCACCGCTATGGTTATTTGCCGCTGACCGCGGAAAATCACCGACGCAAGGCGGAGATCTGAAATGGTTTGCCGGCGTGTGGGGATTGTGCCGAAATGAAGCGGAGCTGTTCTAATGTCGCCTACACAGGCAACCGGTCCGCGCTAATGGTCGAACCAACATATGTTTCTGCCCCAACGTTGCGTTGGAACGATTCGGCGACAAACCGGAAGCTGAAAAGCGCCTGCCCGGCTTCGTCCGCCACTTCCAGGAGCCATTCCGGTTCGGCGCTCATGATATCGCGGGCCAGATCGGCGCTGATCGCGACCGCCTCTGTCCAGGCAGCTTGCGCACCTTCAAGTGTCGCCTCAACGCTGGATCCGTTGGAAAATTTACCCCGGCGTACCTGAAAGCGATATCGCGGCATGCTTGGGATTTTATCGTTTCCCCGGCGGCGCGTCTGCCATGTTGCGTGCTTAGTGAGCAATATTGCTCACGAAAATGGCCTGGCGCAGATCGGGGTTCTGGCCGCCAAACACCACACGCTGAAACGGGCGGCGACCATCCGGGATCATCCGGAGTCTTTCAACACATTGGCTTCCAGCCAGTCCTTCTTCTTGAAAAGTGCCCGAAGCGGTGACCTCGCCAATCTGACACCGCGCATTTCTGACTCGCTGCTCAATATCGCTCACTTCCAAACTTTTAGTTGCGAGTCCGGTTGCTGAACCCTCTATTCGTCCTCTCGTATTTGAGGTTTGTCCCGCAAGACGGCGTTCAACAGCGAACGGCGTACCTCGATTTTGCCGTTGTAGTCGATGAACCCCTTTTTCCGGAATTTGTTCATGAAGAAACTTACCCGGGAACGCGTTGTGCCGATCATCTCCGCCAGCGTTTCCTGACTGAGGGTCACCGCGACCGGTTTTGCATCGTTCTCCTGACCGAAGTTCGCCAGCAGCAAAAGCAGGCGCGCGAGCCGCCTTTCGCTGGAGTTGAAGAGCTGGTCGATCAGATCGTCCTCGATCCGGCTGTTTCGCCTCAGCAGATACGCCATGAAGAACGCTGAAAATTTCGGCTCGGCACTGAGGGCCGCCAGCATCGCGGATCTCGTTATCGACGTGATCAGGCACTCTTCCATGGCATGGCTGGTTGCGCTGCGTAATTCACCGCCCCTGAGACATGCTTCGCCGAAGAACTGACCCTCCCCGAAAATCCCGACGACCGCTTCCTTGCCGTGTTCGGACAGGACGGTGATTTTGACCTTGCCTTTTTGGATGAAGAAGACCGTGTCGGCGACGTCGCCCTGGCCGAAAATCTTCTGATTTTTTCTGTATCTCTCGACCGTCTTTCCCGCCCCGATCCGGCCAAGAAACGCCCTGGGATCAAACACGTCCTCTTGCAGGATTCGCTGCGTGTCGGGCATCGTGTTGTTCCGTAATTGAGCGGGAACACAACACTCTCAGTCACCGGCAAGCGCCGAGAGCAGCACCGATAACGCAGCAGAGTCCCGTTGTGTTCGGTAGACGACATAATTTAGCCGGGGATCACAACTCAACTGGTCGTGAGTTCACCTAAGGAAGCCAACCCACGCGGGAACAGGCCCGGCTGGTTCCCTCGCCCGGCCTACCGCGGCGGTCTTAGTTCGCCGAAAAGCCAGCCGCCGGTAGCGGAGTTCATGGGGTCGCGGGATACCACCGTGGTGTGAACGCGACCGCACTTCTGGCACTCGAATGTACGGTGATCGAAGCCGGATGGTCCCGCCTTAAGCTTCGAGAGCAGCATGCGATTCTGGTTGCACTTCGCACAGCGAGGCCGCTCGATCGCAGCAATAGCCGCTGAGGATACCGGCTGAAATTCGGGCATGGGGGCATCCTGCGTAACGCATTGTCCCACCAGCAAGGCCGACGGCGACATCACGTCTCAGATTGGCCTGTCCGGCATCGCATGCCTGTTCAATATCGCTCACTTTGAAAAACTTAATCAGTGAAGGTGAACGGACCGAGCGGTAATGCGGCTTTCGCTTTCGCGAAGACCATGCCGTTACCGCTGACGGCGGATGCGCCAGGGCGACACGAATTTTGCCGGCAAGCCTTCACTTCGCATGTCGAATGTTTCAGCTGTCGGTTTCGGGTGCTCGGCAGCAGCGCCATCCTTCAAGCTGGAAACACTCTCTTCCTTCGCGCCAGAAACGCTCTCTTCGGGTGGAGCGGCTTGTCGGGCCGGTTGCAGGTAATGCCTGCGGGCCGCGGCAAGCCCTTTGTCGAAGTCCGCCGCATTGAGCCATGTCAGCGCGTGCATGCGTTCCGAGAGGCTGTCATCCCATAAACCGGAGACCTCGATATCGAAAATGCCATTCAGCTTTTGATCGATCGCCTGCATCCCATAGCCGGTGACCGCCCATTGCCTGCCGACCCAATAGATGTCGCGATGCAAGGGCATTGCCGATCTTCGTTCCAAACAGACCCGGTCGCGGGCAAAGAACGAAGATACCGCGTCGCGCCGCCTTCGCAAACAGCGAACGCGGCCGCGTTGAATAGAATTACCTGTCGCGGGTGATCACCTTTAGCCCGCCCATGTAGGGCTGCAGCACATCCGGCACGGCGATCAATCCGTCCTCCTGCTGATAGGTTTCCATGACAGCAATGAGCGCGCGGCCCACGGCGGTGCCGGAGCCGTTCAGGGTGTGCACAAAGCGCGGCTTGCCGTCGGGCCCGCGATAGCGCGCGTCCATGCGCCGGGCCTGGAAATCGCCGCACACCGAACAGCTTGAGATTTCGCGGTAGGCGCCGCCCTCGCCCTGACTCGAAAATTGTCCTGGCATCCAGACCTCGATGTCGTAGGTCTTCTGCGCTGCAAAGCCCATATCGCCGGCGCACAGCGTCATCACGCGGTAATGCAGATCGAGCTGCCGCAGCACCTCCTCGGCGCAGGCCAGCATGCGCTCGTGCTCGTCCTGGCTGGTCTCCGGCGTCGTGATCGAAACCAGCTCGACCTTGGTAAATTGATGCTGGCGGATCATGCCGCGGGTGTCGCGCCCGGCAGCCCCCGCCTCGGCGCGAAAGCACGGCGTCAGCGCCGTCAGCCGCATCGGCAACTCTTTCTCGTCGACGATGGATTCACGAACGAGGTTTGTCAGCGGCACTTCGGCGGTGGGGATGAGCCAACGGCGCGCTTGCACAACATCTTTGTCTGCAGCAGCAAAGACCGCTTTAAGCGTATTTCTCACCGTGGAATTATCGGGCACTAAGCCTTGCGATCTCAGTTCAACTAGCTTCGCATCGAGTTCAGTTACATCGAAAAATGTCTTGAACTGGTCCTCTGCAAATTTCGGCAATTGGCCCGTCCCGAACATGACTTCGTCGCGCACCAAGAGCGGCGGATTGATCTCGGTGTAACCGTGCTCGTTGGTGTGCAGGTCGAGCATGAATTGGCCGATCGCGCGCTCAAGCCGCGCCAGGCTTTTTTTCAGCACCACAAAGCGCGCGCCCGACAACTTTGCAGCGGTCTCGAAATCCATGAAACCCAGCGCGCCGCCGAGATCGTCATGCGGTTTCGGCACGAACGCATAATTGCGCACCGCGCCGAAATGATGCCGCACCACGTTGCCGTGCTCATCAACGCCATCGGGGACTTCGTCCAGCGGCAAATTCGGAATCGCGGCCAGCGTGGTTTCGAGTTCTTTCGAGGCGTCCTTCTCTCCGGCCGTTAGGGTCGAAATTGATTCCTTCAATTGTGTAACCTCGGCCATCAAGACGGCGGCACGCGCGTCGTCTTTTGCCCGTTTGACCTCGCCGACCTCTTTCGACGCCGCATTGCGCCGCGCCTGATTTACTTCGAGTACGCGAATGATCGCGCGGCGTCTTTCGTCAATCGAGATTATGTGCGCCGCCAACGGCTCCAGTCCGCGCCGCTTCAACGCGGCGTCGAAGGCTGCCGGGTCGTCGCGGATCGATTTAATGTCATGCATAACTATATTCCTGCGTCATGGCCGGGCTTGTCCCGGCCATCCACGTCTTTGCTGCCTTAGAACAAGTCGTGGATGCCCGGGTCAAGCCCGGGCATGACGAATCATAGGCAGTATGCCGCGATGATAAGGTGAAACGCAGGCTTTCGGCCCTACTCCGCCGGATTGGCAGCCGGCGGCGGCGGGGCGGCGGATGGCGGCGTACCGGCGGCGGTCGCTTTCGCCGCTGCCGCCTTCTTCTCCACCATGGCCACCGCGAAGATCGAGCCTTCGTACAGCGCCAGCAAGGGTATCGCGAGCGAGGCCTGGCTGATGACATCGGGCGGGGTCAGGACGGCGGCGATGATGAAGGCGATCACGATGAAATAGCGGCGCTTCTCGCGGAGCTGCTTGGCGGTGATGATGCCGATCCTTCCCAGCAGCGTCAGGATCACCGGCAGCTGGAACGCGACGCCGAAGGCGAAGATCAGCGACATCATCAGCGACAGATATTCGCCGACCTTGGGCAGCAACTGGATCTGCGCGGTCTCGGCGCCCGCGGCCTGCTGCATGCCAAGCGAGAACCGCACCAGCATCGGCAGCACCACGAAATACACCAGCATCGATCCCAGCACGAAGAAGAACGGGGTGGCGATCAGATAGGGCAGGAACGCGCCGCGCTCGTGCTTGTAGAGGCCGGGCGCCACGAACTTGTAGATTTGCGCGGCCACGATCGGGAACGAGATGAAACCAGCGCCGAACAGCGCCAGCTTCAACTGGGTCAGGAAATATTCCAAAAGGGCGGTGTAGATGAACTTCGAATTTTCCGGGCCGGCGACCCAGACGAATGGCCACACCAGCACGTTGTAGATCTGCTTGGCGAAGAAGAAGCAGAAGATGAAGGCGATGCCGAAGGCCAGCAGCGCCTTGATCAGCCGCGAGCGCAGCTCGATCAGATGATCCATCAGCGGCGCTTTGCTGGCCTCGATGTCTTCGGCGCTCATGACGCTTTGGCGTCCTTGAGGATGTCGGGCGCCGCGGGCGTGATATCCTGCGGGGCCGGCTGAGACTGAACCTCGCGCGTGATCGCCAGCGGCTCCATCGCGGCTGCGTGAGCATCCGCCTCGGTGAACGCTTCCGGAATCTGCGGCTCCGGAGTTTCGATCCTCGAAATCTCCGGAGTTTCGATCTTCGAAATCTCCGGCGTTGTCGGAATCACCGGTGGTTCGATCGCCGGCGTGTCGGTCGCCGAGACCGCAGGCTTATCGATGTCGTCAATCCTCAGCGCGTCACCGACGTCCTTTTGCAGCGAGGTCATGACGTTGCCGTCGGTGAAACCGGTGGCGGCTTCCTTGACCTCGTCGAAGGTCTTCTTGAGGTCGGCCATTTCGGCCTCGCGCATCGCTTCCTGGAACTGGCCCTGGAATTCGGCGGCCATCTTGCGCGCCTTGCCCATCCACTGCCCGACCATGCGCAGCACGCCCGGCAATTCCTTCGGGCCGATGGCGATCAGCGCGACAACCGCGATGACAACCAGTTCACTCCACCCGATATCGAACATGAAAAATTCCGCTCACGCGAGGCGATTTCACCCCAATGCTTGCAACAGGATTCGGGGCCGCCCGCGTCTTTCCTCAACCGGCCCTTGCCGCACGCCTGCCGCAAGATTTACGCGCTGCGGCGGGCTAGCCGCAAGAGGTTCAGACAGCCTTGCTGCCGACGTCGGTGCGCGCCGCCGTGGTTGGCGCTGCGTTGTGGTCGATCGTCTTCACGGGCTCGGGCTTTTCCGCAGTCTTGTCATCGTCCTGCATGCCCTTCTTGAAGGCCTTTATGCCCTGCGCGACGTCGCCCATCAGATCGGAAATCTTGCCGCGACCGAACAACAGCAGGACGACTGCGATCACGACGATCCAGTGCCAAATGCTAAGCGAACCCATCCTGCAACCCTCCAAGCACACAAGCCGGAAACCCGGCCTAATCTTCCCGGAAAGTAGGCTCGGGAGGGGTGAAAAACAAGGACTTAGGCCGCGTCAAATCGCTGTTAACGTGACGCATTGCCGCTACCGTTAACCGACGTCGCAGACCATGGCCCGCGGAAGCGAAAATTAGCTTTCGCCCTCGGTTTCCGGCTCCGCGGCAGGCGCCAGCGCGAGTTCCAGATCGCCGATCTCCAGCGGATCCTCGTCATCGTGCAAGGCGGGGTCATCCGACGGCGTGGGAACGCTGAAGCCGGACGGCAACCGCGAATCCAACAGCCCCGTCCCCTTCAGTTCCTCAAGTCCCGGCAGATCGCCGAGCGCCTCAAGACTGAACTGCGACAGGAAGGTTTCCGTGGTTCCGAACGTCAGCGGACGTCCCGGCGTCTTGCGGCGGCCGCGCGGGCGAATCCACCCGGTTTCCAGCAAGACATCCAGCGTCCCTTTGGAAGTAATCACGCCGCGGATGTCTTCGATCTCCGCGCGCGTGACCGGCTGATGATAGGCAATGATCGCGAGCACCTCGATCGCCGCGCGCGACAGCCGGCGCGTCTCGGTGCTCTCCCGCGTCATCAGCCAGGACAGATCGCCCGCGGTGCGGAAGGTCCATTTATTGGCAACGCGAACCAGATTGACGCCGCGCGAGGCGTAATCCGCCTGCAGCTGCGCCAGCGCAACCTTGATGTCGACGCCTTCGGGCATCCGCTTGGCAAGCGCCGCCTGGTCGAGCGGCTCGGTCGAGGCGAACAGCAGCGCTTCCAGCAGCCGCAATTCCTCGGGCCGCGCTTCTGGATCCACGGAATGCTCCTCGGCTTCAGCGTCGCGTTTTTCGGCCAGGCTTGCCATGGCACGGTCTCCTTCTTCCACTTACTCGGCCGGCAGATCCGGCGCGGTCATCGCGTCGGACACTGGCTGCGGCGGACGCTTTCGAAAATAAAGCGGCGCGAACGCCTCTTTCTGGTGCAACTCGACCTCGCCCTCCCTGACCATTTCCAGCGCCGCAGCAAAGCTGGACGCAAAAACGGTCGCCTTTTGCGAGGGATCGACGACGTAGTTGAGCAGGAATTCGTCGAGGCGGCTCCAGTCCTCGGCCATCCCGACAAGGCGCTCCAGCGATGCTCTCGCTTCGTTCAGCGACCACACCGTGCGTCTTGCCAGATGCACGGTTGCCAGCACCCGCTGCTGGCGCTGCGCAGCGTAGGCGGTGAGCAGGTCGAACAGGGTTGCGGTAAATTTGGGGTGCTTGATCTCGGCGATCGATTCCGGATCGCCGCGCGGAAAAATGTCGCGCTGCAATTGCGGGCGGTTCATCAGCCGGTTCGATGCCTCGCGAATGGCCTCAAGCCGGCGCAGCCGGTTGGCCAGCGCTGTCGCCATCTCCTCGGCGCTCGGTCCGTCCGGGGTTGCCGGTTCAGGCAGCAGCAGCCGCGATTTCAGAAACGCGAGCCATGCCGCCATGACGAGATAGTCGGCGGCAAGCTCGAGGCGGATCTTCCGGGCCGCCTCGATGAACACCAGATACTGGTCGGCCAGCGCCAGGATGGAAATCTTGGCGAGATCGACCTTCTGTTGCCGCGCCAGCGCCAGCAGCAGGTCGAGCGGGCCCTCATAGCCTTCGACGTCGACGACCAGCGCCGGCTCGTCGTCCAGGCGTTCGGCGGGCCGTCCGGTTTCAAACGATAGAATTTCCGCGCTCATGCGCCTGCCGCCCCTGCCCGATCAACCAATGCTTCCAATTCAGCCCGCGCCGCTAGCCGATCGAACGCTTGCGGTGCGCCACGTGACGCCAGTGCCCGTCTGGCGCGCTCCAGCGCCATGCCAGACAGTTCGGGCGTCTCGGCCGCGACCTCGCGCATTTCGTCGAGCTTGCCGTTGCAATGCAGAACCATGTCGCAGCCGGCGGTGAGGATGGCCCGGGTCCGCTCGGCGATCGATCCTGCCAGCGCGTTCATGGACACATCATCACTCATCAACAAACCCTGGAACCCGATCACGCCGCGAATCACCCGTCGGATGATTGTCGCAGAAGTCGTCGCGGGTTGGGCAGGATCTAACGCGCTAAACACAACATGTGCGGTCATCGCCATCGGCAGGTCCGCAAGCGGTTGAAACGCGGCGAAATCGGTCCGTTCCAGCTCCGTTTTCGATGTATCGACCTCCGGAAGCCGGAAATGAGTGTCGGCGGTGGCCCGCCCATGCCCGGGAATATGTTTGAGCACCGGCAATATGCCGCCCTGCTCCAGACCGTCCGTCACGGCGCGCGCGATGGCCGCCACCTTGCCCGGCTCGGTTCCATAGGCCCGGTTGCCGATCACCGCGTCGGCGCCGGCGACCGGCACATCCGCCAGCGGCAGGCAATCGACGGTGACGCCGAGCTCGGTAAGGTCCGCCGCCATCAGCCGCGCGCTCAAGCGCGCCGCGGTCAGGCCGAGCGCAGGGTCGATGTCATAAAGCACCCCGAAGACAGCTCCGGGTGGGTAAACCGGCCAGTGCGGCGGGCCCAAGCGCTGGACCCTGCCTCCCTCCTGGTCGATCAGAACCGGCGCCTCGGGATTGCCGATCGCCTCGCGCAGTTCGCGAACCAGCAGAATTACTTGCGCCGGCGTCTCGATATTCCGCTTGAATAGAATAAAGCCCCACGGCCGCTCCGAACGGATGAATTCACGTTCAGCGGCGGTAAGCTCCGGTCCGGATACGCCAGTGATGAATGCGCGCGTGCTCATAGGGCCGATTAGCCCTCACGCGGCCCAGCGGTCAACCAGGGTCAGGGAAACGGCCGTTAATTCCTTTGGATGACGCACTGTCCGCCGGCGGTTTTCAGGCTGCCGCAGAACTGTGTCGCTTCATCCGATGATCCGAATGGGCCGACCATGGCGCGGTAATAGACGCCCTTTTCGCCGAGGTCGGCACGCTTGATCACCGGTTCCCGAGATCCCAGCACCGCCGGGAACTTGCCCTGCAGGGCCCGGAATGAAGCCTGCGCATCGGCCTCATTCCGCTGCGAGGAGACCTGAACCAGATATCCACCGCTTGCGCTGGCAGCGGGCGCGCTTGCGCCGGCAGCGGGCGCGGCCTGATCGGGGGTGGGGTTGGTGGCAGCAACCCGCGCCGCCCGCGTATCCGCTGGCGCGGCGGCCGGCGGAGAGCCGCTCTGCGGCGTCAACGCCACCGGTGCATTGGCGGTCGAGGCATTTGCGTTGGCGACCGAACGGGTGGCCGGCGTCGGCTTTGCGGGGGGCGGCGTCGACCCAACCGGCGTCGCGGCTGCATCGGGCTGGTCGCCCTTGACTGACAGGGTCCTGATCTTTCGTGGCTCATTGCTCGACAGCGTGCCATTCCCGGCGCTCGCCGGCGGCAGAGTGGTTGAAGCGACGCTTGCAGGGCTGGGCGGATTCGCATTCTGGTTCAGCGACGGAAACACCACGCGCGGGCCAGATTTGGCGTTGACGTCCATCGGCGCTTCTTCGCGCGGCACGATTTTCTCGCTGCCATCGCCTGGCACCATGCGGTCCGGCAGCTTGGACGTCCCGTTGGCGGGCGACGGCACGATCTTGGTCGGGCCTGCGTCGGCCCTGATGATCGGCGGCTCGCCGCTGCGGGGAGCTCCGACATAGGTACGATAGGCAAACGCTCCGCCAGTTCCCACCACTGCCAGCGCGAGAACGATAGCAACGGTCATCAGGCCGCCGCGCCGCTTGCGGGCCGGCTCCTCTTCGGCACCGTCATCGCCGTAGCCGTCCTGGTAACCGTAGGGGTCATCCTCCGCATCGGCCTGATCGTATTGAAGCTCCTCCGTGCCGGGGTCGGCCTGACCGTACAGCGCGTGGTCATAGCGCGATGGATCGGGCTCGGGCTCGGGATCGGCGTCCGCGAACGGCGGCGCGTCGCGATAATTCGGCTCGGGTGCTGCTGCACGCGGGGTTGCGTAGCGATGCAGCGGATGGACCGGGCTCGGGGCATCTTCTGGATACTCCACCTGCGGGAGTTCCTGCCGCTGCGGGACTTCCTGCCGAGTAGCGCGCTGCATCCACGGCGGCGGGCTCGCGACCGGGGCATCATCCGGGGCCGGGGCCGCGGGTGAGCGATGTTGATCGCGCTCGGCGGCACGCGGCTGTACCTGATGGTTGGCCCGGCCCATGCTGGCGAATGGATCGTTCTGACCGATCAGCCGCGCGAGTTCAGCCAGCGGATCGCTTTCGGCCCGTGCAGGCGCGTGCTGGCCATCGCGACGATCATGGTCGTCGTCCGCTGGAAACGGTCTATCCTCATATCGATCAGCCATAGTGATGATGCTGCCCTTCGGGAAAGCCGCCAACCCACGCTTACAAACGAACTGGCCCCTGCCAGATGCCCTCACAGGTCCCCATGTGAACGGCCTTCGCCCTTAGCCTTATCGCATCTCGGCGGGAGCGTCGACGCCAAGAATGGCAAGCCCAGATGCTAACACCGACACGACGCCCTGGACCAAGGCCAAGCGCGCCTTTGTGATTTCTGCATCATTATTGATAATGAAGCGTAAATAGGGCAGATCGCGTCCCCTGGTCCAAAGCGCGTGGAATTCGCTGGCAAGATCATACAGATAAAACGCGATTCGGTGTGGTTCATGAGCCACCGCCGCCGCCTCGATCATCCGGGGGTAGGCCGCCAGCCTGCGCAGCAGGTCGAGTTCTGCAGGATCGGTCAGCCGCTCCACCGCAGCCTCCCCTAGAAACGCCGCCCGGGCGCCGTCCTCCTCCGGCAGGTCAGGAACCACCTCCCGGGCGTTACGAAACACCGAGTGGCCGCGGGCGTGCCCGTACTGCACGTAGAACACCGCGTTGTCCTTGGACTGTTCGATCACCTTGGCAAGATCGAAATCCAGCACCGCATCGTTCTTGCGGAACAGCATCATGAACCGCACCGCATCGGAGCCGACCTCGTCGACGACTTCGCGCAGCGTGACGAAATCGCCGGAGCGTTTCGACATCTTGACCGGCTCGCCATTGCGCAGCAACCTGACGAGTTGCACGACTTTCACATCCAGCGTGGCCTTGCCCGCCGTGACGGCTTTGACCGCCGCCTGCATGCGCCTGATGTAGCCGCCGTGGTCGGCGCCGAAGACATCGATGAGGTTGCTAAAGCCGCGGTCGAACTTGTTCTTGTGATTGGCGATATCGGAAGCGAAATAGGTGTAGCTGCCGTCGGACTTCACCAGGGGACGATCCACGTCGTCGCCATAGGCGGTGGCGCGAAACAGCGTCTGCTCGCGGTCCTCGTAATCCTCCACCGGCGCGCCACCTTTTGGAGGCGGCAGGCGGCCTTCGTAAACATCGCCCTTGGAGCGAAGATAATCGATGGTTTCGGTAACGCGGTTGTTTCCGGTTTCGATCAGCGACCGCTCGGAAAAAAACACGTCATGCCTGATGTGGAGTGCGGCGAGATCGCCCTTGATCTCCTCCATCATCTTTTCGATAGCCTCACTCCGCACGACCGGCAGCCACTCGGCTTCCGACATCGCGAGCAGCTTGTCGCCGTACTCATCCGCCAGCGCCTGCCCCACCGGCTTTAAATAGTCGCCGGGATAAAGTCCTTCCGGAATTGCGCCGATGTCCTGGCCGAGCGCTTCGCGGTAGCGCAGGAAAGCCGAGCGCGCGAGCACATCGACCTGTGCGCCGGCATCATTGACGTAATATTCGCGGGTCACGTCATAGCCAGCGAACTGGAGCAGGCTTACCAGCGCATCGCCGAATACTGCGCCGCGGCAATGGCCGACATGCATCGGCCCAGTCGGGTTGGCCGAGACGTATTCGACGTTGACCTTCTCGGCCGCGCCTATCGCGCTTCGCCCGTAGCGATCGCCCTCGCGCAGCACGGTGCACAGCGCGTCCGACCAGACCGACGCCTTCAAGGTGAGATTGATGAAGCCGGGACCTGCGACATCGACCGACGCAATCAAATCGTCCGCGCGCAGTTTTGTCGCGATCTGTTCGGCGAGATCGCGCGGTTTTGCCTTCGCATCCTTGGCCAGAACCATCGCGGCGTTGGTCGCCATATCGCCATGCGCAGCGTCGCGCGGGGGCTCGACCACGACCCGCGACAGGTCAATGCCGACGGACCATCCGCCTTCCTCCGCGAGCGCGCGGCAAGCGGCATGGACGCGCGCAAGCAGGTTGGCGAAAAGATGCTGCGAGGGAGCGGGTTTGACTGCAAGACTGGCGGGAAGTTTCTTGCCTGCTGCTTCATCGGTTTGTTCCGGGACAGGCTTGAGGCTCGCTTTGCCAGGCTTCTTCGGCTTGTTCGCCTCTTTTGCCTTCTCATCAGCAAGGGGCGCGATCGCGTTCCTGGCGGATGATGATGTGCGAGAAGTCCTGGATTTCGCGCGTGGTCTCTTCACGGCAGCCTTCGCCGCAGGCTTTGCAGCGCTTTTGGCGGCTTTCGCTTTACTGGCGGCTTTGGCGCCGGTTTTTTTCGTCGACTTGTTCGCTGGTTTCTTAGCCGGCTTTTTGGTCGGCGCGGTTTTGGCGAGTTTCTTTTTCTTGGCGGATTTCTTCGCCGATTTCTTTGTTTTCTTTGAAGTTTTCTTCGCCATCAGCGCCTGCTTTTGCGGAACAAGCCCGCCGCCTAACGCAAATCCGGTGTCGAGTCAAAAAGCCTTTGATGTTCGGTCAGCGCGAAGCGGTCGGTCATTCCGGCGATGAAGTTGCCGATCCGCCTTGCGCGCTCGGTTTCCGTCTCGGCTTCCGCGCCGGGCGGCAGCCATTCGGGCGGCAAATCGCCCGGCACCTTCTGATAGCGCGCGAACAGATCGAACAGGATCTGCTCGGCATCGCCCATGACATGCATCACCCGCGGATGACGGTACATCCCTTGTTTCAGGAACGACTTGATCTCAGCTTCGGCTTGCGCCGCGCCGGGAGAAAACGCGATCAGCACCTCGCCATGGTTGCGGACATCGTCGACCGAATTCGGCTTTGCCGCTTGCAGACGGCTGCGCGATTCCGAGACAACCGCCCCGATCAGATACGAGATCAGCTCGCGCACCAGTTCCGCGCCGCGCCTGTCATCATCGAGATCGGGATAATGCCCGGCAATATCCGCGATGATAGCAGCGGTGAGCGGCATGGTCTTGAGATCGTCGACCGTGAACAGCCCGGCCCGCAGGCCATCGTCGATGTCGTGGGCGTCATAGGCGATGTCGTCGGCGATCGCGGCTACCTGTGCCTCCAGCGACGCGAAGCTCCAGAGTTCCAGATCGTATGTCCCGGTGTAGTCGGAGATTCCCGAGGGAATGCCGTGGTCGCGATAACGCCCGACCGCCGCACCGCTTCGCTCAGCCAGCGGCCCATTGTGCTTGACGATGCCCTCCAGCGTTTCCCAGGTCAGGTTGAGCCCGTCGAATTCGGGATAGCGATGCTCCAGCGACGTAACGACCCGCAAGGTCTGCGCATTGTGATCGAACCCGCCATGGGCTTGCATGCAGGCATCCAGCGCCCGTTCGCCGGCATGGCCAAACGGCGGATGGCCGAGGTCATGCGCCAGCGCCAGCGCCTCCGTCAGATCCTCATCCAGACCGAGCTGCCGGGCCAGCGCGCGGGCGATCTGTGCCACTTCGAGCGAGTGGGTCAGCCGGGTGCGGTAATGATCGCCCTCGTGGAACACGAAGACCTGGGTTTTGTGCTTCAGGCGGCGAAATGCGGTGGAATGGATCACCCGGTCACAATCGCGCCGGAACGGGCTGCGGGTCTTGCTCGGCGGCTCGGCAAACAGCCGCCCGCGGCTGTGTTCGGGGTCGCAGGCATAGACTGAGCGAGGAGCAGCCATTCCGACCGACACGGTGTATTAACCCCCTAAAGGTTTGATTCCGGCGCTGGGCGCACTTAACTATGCTAAGCGCTGGATACCAAATAGTTTGGATAGGGCACCGGCGATTGGAGACCTCTCACATGACTACTGCCGTCACCATCAGCGAGCGGGCGGCCCGCCGCATCGGGGAGATCCTCAAGACCGAGGGCGACGGCGCCATGCTGCGCATCAGCGTCGAGGGCGGCGGCTGCTCCGGCTTTCAATACAAGTTCGACGTCGAACGCGCTCAGGCCGAAGATGACCTGGTGATTGCGCGCGACAGCGCGGTGGTGCTGGTCGATCCGGCCTCGGTTCCGTTCCTGGCGGGGTCCGAGGTCGATTTCGTCGACGACCTGATCGGCGCGTCATTCCGGGTGGTCAACCCGAATGCCACCGCATCCTGTGGCTGCGGCACCAGCTTTTCGATCTGAGAATTTTCCGAATCAGACGATGCGGGCCGCGCTCAGCGCTACGCAACTTTATGACCGCGCCAAAAGGGAACTTTGAAATTGTCGATCGTGTTGCAGTAGCGACACGCGTCGTTGATATAAGGGCTCGCGTTGCCGCAACCTGTTGCGAATCCGAGCCTGCAAAGTCTACCCTTCGGCCGCGCAACAATCGGTACACTCCTTGGGGGGACCAATGAAGCCATATCGCGGCGGCCCGGGATTTTTCGGCGGGCTTTCGGTCCTCTGCCGACCTTGGTTGCGTTCTCTGCAGGCGATGTCGCTGCTGCTGGCGATTTCAATCGGACCCGGCACGGCGAATGCGATGCCCGGTTCTGGTCCCGCAACAGGCGCCCACGTTTTTCTCCTCCGCGGCGTGCTGAATATCTTCTCGCTGGGTTTGGATGATATCGCGGCCAAGCTGGAGCGGCAGGGCATCCCCGTCACCGTCGCCAACTTTGTCTCCTGGTCATCACTCGCAGACCGGGCGGCGGCGGAATACAGAAGTGGAAAGGTGCGGACCATCATTCTGGTCGGTCATTCCTCGGGCGCAACGGCTCTTCCCGACATGGTGGCGAAGCTTGGCCAGCTTGGCGTCCCCGTCAAGCTGGTGATAGGCCTGGACTCGGTGTTCCGAACCAGGCTGGCGGGCAACGCTGAGCGCTACATCAATTTCTACATCGCCAGCGGAGCCGGTGAGCCCGTCACGAGGACCAGGGATTTCCGCGGTGCGCTGGAGAATGTCGACGTGCAGGCGGTGCCTGGTGTCGGGCACTTGTCGATCGACAAGAACCAGATCATGCAGCAGAAGGTGATTAGCGCCATCGACGCCGCTGTCTTTAACCGCCCGGCAATGGCGTCTGTTGCCCGAAATCCGCAGCAACCGGGCATGGTGGGGGCTGCTGCCACACGCAATTAAGCTCCTGTCCGGCTGCGCGCGCCGCGCAAAAGGCGCCTCAAATTCCGCCCATTCGTCAGCAAAACAGGCGCAACGGATAGCGCACTTTTCGGCGATGGGTGGCGCTGACATCAGCGGTCGTGTTTCGCGCGCCTGTGCGTCGAGGGTGCAATCAGGAAGCGCATGGCAAAGCCGACGCGAGTTGCGACCAATGTGATCGGGGCGATGCTTTCCGCCTTTGTTCTCTATGTCGGCTTCGATTCGGCGGTGGCGGGCCCGATTGCGACGTCGAGCAATGCTGCCGCTGAAACGGTGGCTCCGCCGTCGGCCGACAACCAGCCGGCGACAGGGCCGCACGGGCGCGCCTATCTGTTCCGTGGTGCGCTCGGCCCGATCTTTTCGCGCGGGATGGACCGTCTGACCAAGCGGCTCGAACGTGCCGGTATTACCGCGAGTGTCAACGAGTTCACGATTTGCCGCCTGATCGCTGAGATCGGAATTCGCGAGTATCGCCAGGTTCCTGCTCCGATCATCCTCATCGGGCACTCGATGGGCGGGCTTTGCGCGCTGACGTTCGCGGAAATGCTGCAAGCCGAAAGCATTCCGGTGAGCCTGGTTGTCACAATCGATCCGGCCCACGCCAGCCCGAGTGTCCCGCTCAATGTCGAGCGTTACATCAACATTTTCCTATCGACCGACGTTTTAGGCGGGGGCGACGTTATGCCGGTGCAAGGTTATCAAGGCCACTACGCAAGCTTCGATCTTTCGAAGCAGGAAGAAGTCACACACATTAATATCGAGAAGATGGACTCGATCCACGAACAGTTGGTTGCCGCGATCGTGCAGCTCGCAAGCACGCCGGTGAAAGCCGAAGGCGAGGCCGTGCCGCTTCGCTATGTCGTTCCCCCCAATACCGCAGTCGAGCTGTGGGATAGCGGCATGCCGGTGGTCGCCCGTCCGGGCGATACGCTGCAGAAGCTCGCGGCGTTTCACCACCTGCCGCTCTGGTCGCTTACCCAGATCAATCGCGAGCCGGACAGCGCACCGCTGGTGCCTGGCCAGCGCGTCATTGTTCCGCGTCATCTCGCACCGCTCGCGGCGGTTTCCCCACAGTCACTGGCAACGGTGATTAACGGCCCATCAATACTAAGGGGTCAGCGGGGCGGCAGGAACGGAACGAGCATCGGAACGCGCCGGCAATAAGGTCCGTACGCGTCCGCTCCGAGTTCTTGGGTAAGGAAGCCTTCTTCCATACGGGCCTTCTGCCACATGCCGAGAGAGATCAGCGCCGCGCCGAGCATCGCGGTCACCGTTCCGACCGCAACACCCGTTGCCAGCATGCCTGCGATCAGCCCGGTATAGATCGGGTGGCGCACAAGCCCGTACGGGCCGGTGTCAATGACCCGGTGACCTTCCTTGCGCGTGATCGCGTTCGACCAGAAGCGTCCGAGATGGATTCGCGCCCACCACGTGAACGAGATCCCCGCCAAGGTCAGACCCGCAAGCACGTAGATACCGACATTGCCGAAATGCCAGACCGGCTTCTCTCCCAACACCTGCGCGGTCCAGGGCGTAAATAGAATGGCGCCCGCGAAAATAGGAATGCGATAGGCTTGCGAGTCCCAGGTCATCACGTGTTTTTGCGTTCGACCGGACCAGAACGATGCCACGACCCAGCTGATGAGCCATGCAATCCAGATGAGCGCCAGCAACTGGGTCGGCCAGGTGGCCGTCCATCCACTCCAGATAACAGCAAGTAACGGGCTTAGATCATAAGGCATGTTTCGGATTATATTACCGGTTTGCGCTATGAGCCAGACCGTCGACCAGCGTGAGCGGGTCGAGCGCGCCGAGGCCAGGCTGAACCAGATCGCCGATGATCGCCGACGGTGTCAAGGAGGAAGGCAATGGTCTCGCGCAAAGCGGGCTCAACCGGCCGCGGCGTGTAGCCGAGCTCAGTTTGGGCCTTTGCGATCGAGAGCGACGTCGAACGCCGCGCGATCCGCACACCTTCGGCTGTTCCGGAGGGAGGTTTTCGGGTTACGTGGTCGGCGATGAACTCCAGCGTTGCCGCAGCGGCTTCCGCGACCTTGCCGGGAACCGGAATACGAAGATTGCGGCGGCCGCTATTCGCTGCCACGAGGCGAAGAACATTCTTCAGCGCGATACTTTCGCCGCCAAAAATGTAGCGATGTCCGACTTGCCCACGTTCCATGGCCAGAACCAGGCCCGCTGCAACGTCGCGCACGTCGACAAGGTTGACGATGAAATCAAGATACAGTTGAAGGCGCCGATCGAGAAAGTGCCGCAGCATCGCTACCGGCGGAGTAAAGTTGTGATCGTGAGGTCCGATGGGCATGGTTGGAGTGCCGATGACCACTGGAAACCCCGACGCCGCGGCTTGCATCGCGAGCTGTTCCGCGAGCATCTTGGATCGGGTATATGGGCCCGGCATGGCGTGGACCGGCCGCAGAATGTCTTGCGCACCGGCCTCCACCGATGGCGAAGAGCGAAAAAGGATGGACTCGGTCGAGCAGTGCAGGAATCGCGCAATGCCGCGCTTGCGCGCGGCCGCAATGACGACCTCTGTGCCACGGCAATTGACGGCATGAAAATCGCTTTTGTGTCGCATCCACATGCCGGGAAGACCGGCAAGATGATAAACCTGTTCGACGCCGTTCAGGGCTTCCCCCACCCGGTCCGGATCGAGCACCGAACCTTCGACATACTGAACTTCCGACTGGATGCGGGTCGGAGGGTGGAGATCGAAAACACGCACCAGTTGACCGCGCGCGACCAGCGCCGATACGAGGTGCTGTCCGATGAATCCGCTGCCGCCGGTAACGAGTACAGGAGTCACGAGTGTGGGTGCGACTTGCCCTGACGTTCCTCGATGTAGAACGAAGAGCCGAGAGGAGCTGGCGGCGGAACTGGCTGGATAACCAAAGCAAGGTCGTGCCGAAAACCAAGTGCAATGAATAATTTCGCCATTACAAACATCGGACCGAGCAGAAGGTGGGTTGGATTGTCGAGAAGCGCCGGCTGTCGACGTTCGAACACCCGGTGTCCGACAACCTGCAACATCGCGCCCGTGACCGTTAGTAGGGCCACGATTGACCATACACCTGCAACACTCGCACTGTTGACGATCATGGCCGCGGCTGTAAGCAATAAAATTGCGGCGCCGACGATCCCCATTCCGAGAGCAGCGTCGAGCAGCAACCAATAGATCAAAACGGGCAAGACAAAAATGGTCGCGGCGGTGGTTTGAGCACCAAGTGCGTCGACGGACCAGAAACTGAGGGGGAGAACCGCAGCCAGGAACAAAAATACGATACCGAATACGTGCATCGCGCAATTCCACCGATCGCGGTGATACTCCACGTAATCCGCAAGCTGGCGCCGAAAATAGGAATTCATGCTGAGTTCACTACAGGTCTCGCGTGCGGGATATCCCACCAGCGACGGTCAAAAGAATTAGGTGCCCCCTTCGTTCACCTAGCTCTGTGGCGAGCCACCTTAGACTTGGGATTAGGCCCAAGTCAAAGGACGGCCTGGTATTCGTTGTTTGCAAATCGAGGCAGGACGACGACGACAATCAACAACACGTGAGAATTGTACGCGTAATCGGGCTGGCGCTCAGTGACTTAGCTGTTGCTTTCGACGTTTCGCTCAATACCGCGCAGGACCTTGCATCGTCGATCGGTCACTCCGCCGCGACGACGTGCGGCCGCTCGACACCATCGGCCTCGTCTGCCGGCGGTTCGAGACGGCGCTTCAGGCGTCGGTCGATCCGGTCGAGATAAATATAAATCACCGGCGTGATGAACAGCGTCAACAGCTGCGACACGCAGAGACCGCCGACCACGGCGATGCCGAGCGGCTGACGCAGCTCGGCGCCGGCGCCGGCGCCAATCGCGATCGGCAGGGTGCCAAAAATCGCCGCGAACGTCGTCATCATGATCGGCCGGAACCGCAGCAATGCGGCTTCGCGAATGGCGTGCTCGGCGCTCAAGCCCACCCGGCGGCGCTCCAGCGCGAAATCCACCATCATGATGGCGTTCTTCTTGACGATGCCGACCAGCATCACGATGCCGATCATGGCGATGACAGAAAGTTCCATGTTGAACAGCATCAGCGTCAGGATCGCGCCGATGCCCGCCGACGGCAGGCCGGAAATGATGGTAATCGGGTGAATGAAGCTTTCATAGAGAATGCCGAGGATCACGAACGCGGCGAACACCGCCGCCAGGATCAAGACGCCCTGCCCGCGCAGCGAATCCTGGAACACCTGCGCGGTACCGGCGAAACCGGTCGCAATCGTCACCGGCAGATTAGATGCCCCCTCGATCGCGGTGATCTGATCCACCGCATAACCCAACGAATATCCGGGCGCGAGATTGAACGAAATCGTCACCGCGGGCTGCTGGCCCTGATGATTGATCTGCAGCGGCCCCACGGTCGGCACCAGTTTCGCCACCGCATTGAGCGGAATGGTCTGGTTGTTCGCGGTCTTCATGTAGAGCTTGGAAAGATCCGAAGGATCGACACGAAACTGCGGCTGTGCTTCCAGGATGATCTGATAGTCGTTGGACGGCATGTAAATCGTGCCGACCTGCCGCGAGCCATAGGCATTGTAGAGCTGATTGCGCACCTGATCGACGGTGATGCCGTAGACCGCGGCTTTCTCGCGGTCGATATCGACGGTCATTTGCGGATTCTTGATGTAGAGATCCGTGGTGACGTCGAGCAGTCCGGGCACTTTCGCGATCTTGTCGCGCATGTCAGGCGCGAGGCGATAAAGGGCTTCCGTGTCACCGCTCTGCAACGTGTATTGGTACTGGCTCTTTGACGGCCGCCCGCCAATATTCAGGTTCTGAATGCTCTGGAAGAACACTTGCATGCCCGGGATCTGGGTCGCCTTCTGCCGCAAACGTCCGATCACGGCGATAGCGCCATCACGCTGTTTCTGCGGTTTCAAGGCGATGAACAGCCGGCCGTAATTCGCGGTCGGATTCGGGCCGCCCGAACCGACCGTGCTGTTGATGTAATCCACCGCCGGGTCCGATTTCAGGATATCGACCAGCGCCTGCTGTCGGACCTTCATCGCCTCGAACGACGAATCGGTCGCGGCCTCCGTCACGCCGGTCAGAAAACCCGTGTCCTCCTGCGGGAAAAACCCCTTCGGCACCGCCATGTACAGGAAGACCGTGCCGCCAAGCGTTGCCAGCGTAACCACCAGCATCAAGGGCTTGCGGGCAAGCACCCAGTCGAGCGCCCATTCGTACCCGCGCAGCCAGGCATCGAACATCCGCTCGAATACGCGAAGCACGACATTCGGCTTCCTGGTTTCGTCGTGCGCTTTCAGCACCCGCGCGCAGAGCATCGGCGTCAGCGTCAGCGAAACGAAGCCGGAGACCACGATCGCGACGGCAACCGTCACCGCGAATTCGCGGAACACGCGGCCGACGATGCCACCCATCAGCAGCACCGGAATGAAAACCGCGATCAGCGAAAAGGTGATCGAAATGATGGTAAAGCCGATCTCGCGCGCGCCCTTCAGGGCCGCCTCATATGGCCGCATGCCATGTTCGATATGGCGGACGATATTTTCCAGCATGACGATGGCATCGTCGACTACGAATCCGACCGACAGGGTCAGCGCCAGCAGCGTCATGTTGTTGATGGAGTAATCCATCATGTACATGACCGCGCAGGTACCGAACAGCGAGATCGGCACCGCCAGCGCCGGGATGAACGTCGCCGACGCCGAACGCAGGAACAGGAAGATCACCATGATCACGAGTCCGACCGCGATCAGGAGAGTCTCCTCGACGTCGCTCACGGCCTGACGAATTGAAGTGGAACGGTCCATCATCACGTTGATCGAGACCGACGGCGGGACTTGCGCGCGCAGCGCCGGCAGTTTCGCCAGTACGCCGTCCACCACCGCGACCGTATTGGCGTCGGGTTGTTTCTGAATGGCCAGGACGATCGCGCGTTCGCCGTTAAACCAGGTCGCGATCTTGTCGTTTTCGACGCTGTCGTAGATTTTGGCGACCTCGTCGAGCTTGACCGGCGAGCCATTGCGCCACGCCACCACCACCTGGCGATAGTCGATTGCCTTGTCCATCTGGCCGGAAGCTTGAAGCGAGATGTCTTGCTTCGGCCCATTCAGCGTGCCGACCGGCGTGGAGGAGTTGGCGCGCGAGACGGCGGTGCGGATATCCTCGAGCGATAGCCCCCGCGCCGCCGCCGCTTCCGGGTCGGCCTGAACGCGGATGGCGAATTTCTGGGCGCCGAAAATCGTGACCTGGGCCACGCCGGGAATTTGCGAGAGCGCCTGTCCGATGGTGATATCGCCATATTCATTGACGGTCGACAGCGGCAGCGTCGCGGAGCCCAGGCCCACGAACAGCACCGGGAAATCCGCCGGGTTCACTTTGCGGAAACTGGGTGGAATCGTCATCTCGATCGGCAGTCGGCGCTGGGCGATGGTCAATGCGGTCTGCACGTCGAGCGCAGCCGCATCGATGTTGCGGTTGAGATCGAACTGGATGGTGATCGCCGTCGTGCCCTGCGACGAGCTTGAGGACATCGACGAGATGCCGGCGATGGTCGACAGCTGGCGCTCGATGATGCCGGCCACGGACGCCGCCATGGTATCGGCGCTGGCGCCCGGCAGGGTCGCCGTCACGGCGATGGTTGGAAAATCAACCTTCGGCAGCGCCGAAACCGGCAACAGCCGGAAGCCAAACACGCCGAACGCGATGATCGACGCCGTGATCAGCGTGGTCATCACCGGCCGGCGAATGCAAAGCTCCGAGAGGGTCATCGCTCAGGCTCCGGCTTTGCGGGCCCGCGGTTCGACCCGCGATCCGTTGGACAGCAGCAATTGCCCATCGACAACGACATCCTCGTCGCCAGATAGCCCCTCAGCGATCACGGAGATGCCCTGGAAGGTGCGGTCGACCTTCACCGGCTGAACCTTGGCCACGCCATCCTTCACCACGAACACGTAATTGCCACTCTGGCTGCGTTGCACCGCTACCGTCGGCACAACGACGGAATTCTCACTCCGGATGATGAGCTTGGTGTTCACCAGGATCCCCGGCCACAATGTCTCGTTCGCATTGTCCATGATGCCGCGCACGGTGACCATCCCGGTGGTGGAATCGACCGAGTTCTCGACCATCGCGACCTTGCCGTCCTCGGATCGCTGGTGGCCCGGGATCGTTGCAATCACCTTGGAGACGCCGGTCGCCATGGCATCGCGCAGGTCGACCAGGACACGCTGCGGAATTGCGAAAGTCACATAGACCGGCGCCATCTGGTTGATGACGGCCAGCGGCGCCGTATCGGCCGGGCGTACGAAATTGCCGACTTTGACATTGGCTGCGCTGATCCGTCCCGAAAATGGCGCGCGGATGATGGTGTAGCTCTTCTGGACCTTCAGATTGTCCAGCGCGGATTGATCGGCCTTGATCGTGCCGATCAGAATATCGGCCTGGGTTTTGGCATTATCGAGGTTGACCTGCGTGGTGGCGCCCTTGCCGATCAGATCGTTGTAACGCCTGACATCGCGTTGCGCGCCTTCGAGCTGGGCCTGATCCTTGGCGAGCATGCCCTCGGCCTGCTCGATCTGGGCGTCGATCTGACGCGCGTCGAGGGAGAACAGCAGATCGCCTTCATTGACCTTGGCGCCGTCTTCGAAGTGGACCGAGACGATGGTGGTTTCGACCCGCGATTTCAGCGCCACGCTGGAAATCGGCGTCACCGTCCCGATCGAATCGACATCGACCGGCACCGGCTTGCGTTCCGCCTTGGCCAGTTCGACCGAGATCACGCGCGCGCGCTGCGGTCCCTGGGCACTGGCGCCGCCGCCCGTCCAGGACGCGCGCGTCACGAAGGCGGCCAGAGCAACGAGGCCCAGCCCGCCTGCCAAAATGATCAAGTTACGCTTTTTCATAACATTTCACGCCAGCCGACCCGCAACCACCGGGACGATCCGGTTTTCTGCCCTGTGACGGCGGCATTTGCGCCTTATTTCTAAACGGTTATCACAGCCCCGCCATGCATGGTATGCCACTGAAGCTAAATTTTGTGGTTACCAATCCGGGACCTTTTCATGCGTATTGCCACCTGGAACGTCAATTCGATCAGACAGCGGCTCGACCATCTGCTGACCTGGCTCAAGGATTGTGCCCCCGACATTGTCTGCCTGCAGGAAATCAAGTGCGTCGATGAGGCGTTTCCCCGGGAGGCGGTCGAGGCACTCGGCTATAACGTGGTCACCCACGGCCAGAAAACCTTCAACGGTGTCGCGCTGCTGTCGAAACTGCCGTTCGAGGAAACCACGCCGCGCCTCGGCGGGGACGATGAAGACGTCCACGCCCGGTTTCTGGAGGGCGTGGTCACGCTCAAGCATGGCGCGCTGCGGATCGCGTGCCTCTATCTGCCCAATGGCAATCCGCCGGAGACCGAGAAATATCCCTATAAACTCAAATGGATGTCACGACTTCTTGAATATTCGAAACAACGGCTGAAAACCGAGGAGCCACTGGTGCTGGCCGGGGATTTTAACGTTATTCCGGCGGCGCAGGACGTCCATAATCCGGCGGCCTGGGTCAACGACGCCCTGTTCCGCCCCGCCACCCGTGAAAGCTTTCAGTCGCTGCTTGGCCTTGGGCTCACGGACGCGCTGCGTGCCGTCACCGACGCCCCCGGGCAGTACACATTCTGGGATTATCAGGCGGGCGCCTGGCAGAAAAACCATGGCCTGCGCATCGATCATCTCCTGCTGTCGCCGCAGGCCAGCGACCGGCTGATCGATGTGGGAATCGATAGTTATGTGCGCGCCTGGGAAAAACCGTCGGACCACGTCCCGGTGTGGATCGACCTCGACCTTGAGACGGCGCAATAAGTCGTTTGGTGGTTGGGCACGTTGTGGGTGGGCACGCTTTCGCCTTGCCCAACCCTACGGACGCCCCTGCACCCAGTGCTCGAGCATCTGCAGCGCCATCGCACGGTCTTCGTCGGATGCCTTGGCGATCGCCTTGCTGTAGCTCTCCTTGATCCAGGTCTCGTCCGGCGCGGCGCTATCGCGCGCCAGCGTCAGCCACATCAGCCCGCGGGCGGCCTGACGCGGCAGCTGGTCGCCGTTGAACAGCATCTGACCGAGCATGGCCTGTGCCTGATGCTGGCCCTTCTGGGCGGCAAGACCAAGCCAGCGCGCCCCATAGCGGAAGTCGTCCCGCGAAGAGCCGACGCCCCTGAGATAGAGCCGGGCCAGATCATATTGCGCATCGGCATTGCCGAAATACGATGCGGCGTAAGAGAACATCTCCCTTGCCCGGTCCGGATCCGATTTGATCTTCGAATTAGGAATGCCGCTGAGGTAATACCGCCCCAGCGCCACAAAGGCGTTGGCGACGATCGTTGCCTGCGGCGCCGACGGGCTGTCTTCCGCGTGCGCGTTGGCGATGCGGCTGAAATACTCGAAGGCGCGAAGATCGTCCTGGGTGACGCCATCGCCATTGGCGTACATCCGCCCCAATTTCCATTGCGCTACCGGATGGCCGCCCTCTGCGGCGTATTGCAGCGAGGTCAGCGAGCTGTCAGCTGTCGACGCCGGTGGAACCGCCTTCTTCAACGCGGCCACAGCCCCAGCCTGCCCGGAAAGCGTCGCATCGGTGTTAGCCGGTGCGCCGTCGAACGCAAATAGTGGGGCAGCCACGGGTGTGGCCCCCAAAATCAATGCAAAAATGGCACCCTTAAATATCCGCATAGCACTGTTTCTCATGCTCCCCGCCCGGATGGGTAACGGCGCCATCCACCGCCGGCCCAACCTGCTGGGCATATTTCCACAGCGCACCTGACGTATGGTTGGTCGGGCGCGGCTTCCATTTGGTCTTGCGTTCGGCAAGCTCCGTGTCGGTCAATTTTACGTCAAGTGTCCCGACATCGGCGTCGATTTCGATGATATCGCCGTCCTGCAGCAGCGCGATCGGTCCGCCCACGGCCGCTTCCGGCCCGACATGGCCGATGCAGAACCCGCGGGTGGCGCCGGAGAACCGGCCGTCGGTGATGAGCGCGATCTTGCCGCCCATGCCCTGCCCGGTCAGCGCCGCCGTGGTCGAGAGCATTTCGCGCATGCCGGGACCGCCGCGCGGCCCTTCATAGCGAATCACGATGACTTCGCCCTCTTTGTAAGTCTTCTTCTGGACCGACTCGAAGGCATCCTCTTCGCGATCGAAGCAGCGGGCAGGACCGGTAAATTTCAACTTCGACATACCCGCGACCTTCACGATCGCGCCCTCGGGCGCGAGATTCCCCTTCAAGCCAACCACGCCGCCTGTGACGGTGATCGGTTTGTCCGCAGACCGCACCACATCCTGGTGCGGATTCCATTTCACACTCTTGAGGTTTTCGGCGATCGTTCGGCCCGTGACCGTAAGGCAGTCGCCGTGTAGATGGCCGTTATCGAGCAACGTCTTCATCAAAAGCGGTATGCCGCCAACTTCGAACATGTCTTTGGCAACATAGCGACCGCCCGGTTTCAAATCCGCGACATACGGTGTCTTTTTGAAGATTTCAGCGACATCAAATAGGTCGAACTTGATTCCGCATTCGTGCGCGATCGCCGGCAAGTGCAGTGCGGCATTGGTCGACCCGCCGGATGCGGCGACCACGGCCGCCGCGTTCTCCAGCGCCCGGCGCGTAACGATGTCGCGCGGGCGGATGTTCTGAGCGATCAGTTCCATGACCTTCTCGCCCGCGGTCGTGCAGAATGCGTCACGGATTTCGTAAGGGGCCGGCGCGCCGGCCGAATAGGGCAGCGCGAGCCCAATGGCCTCGGAGACCGTCGCCATGGTGTTGGCGGTGAATTGTGCGCCGCACGCGCCGGCTGACGGACAAGCGACCCGCTCGATTTCGTCGAGATCGGCGTCGGACATCTCGCCGACCGAATGCTTGCCGACCGCCTCGAACATGTCCTGCACCGTGACCTGCTGGCCACGGAAATTGCCGGGAAGAATCGAACCGCCATAGATGAAGATCGACGGCACATTGAG
>Ga0179587_10000148_pt1 | contig 29990 bp, 22 predicted proteins | sample CZODoug2_1_08_16_FD_185932 | JGI IMG/M metagenome (GOLD analysis project Ga0179587, IMG submission 185932) | Vadose zone soil fungal communities from Angelo Coast Range Reserve, California, USA - CZODoug2_1_08_16fungal | ecosystem: Environmental > Terrestrial > Soil > Vadose zone | place: USA...
AAAGTGTTATCTCGCTATCGACTTTCAGATCAACTGAAGCTTGCGGATTGCTTTTGCCGTTCTTCCGTAAACGCTCGATGTCCGGGCGCCAATAGCGGCGCCGTTTGGAACCGGGAACGCTTTGCGACCGGATACCTTTGCGGCCGACGTACACGTACAGCGTCGAGATGCTGACTCCCAGCGCTTCCGCGGCTTCGCTGGCGGTGAAATAGCGTTCGTCCAAGGCAACCTCATATGTTTACTTTAATCGTATACCTTCACTTTCCACCGCCGGCAGGGACTAGTCAAGGCGCCCGATCCGCCGTCTTCCTTTAGAGAGCTGCCGGGACCGTTGTGCTGAAACCGCGTTGCAATGCGCCGATTCTTGAAAATTTGTATAGGTTCTGCCGTGAGTATCATGGTGAAATCGCCGCCATCCCGATCAAAATATACATATACGAGCGGAGTCAATATGAAACTAGAATTCGCGGCAATGCGCACCGGGAAAATCTTCAAGGGCATTCTCTGGCTGCTTGCCGCACTGGCGATCGTCGGCGGCGCGGCGGCGGTGTGGCTCATTTATCCGGGCACACCGGGGAACGCCAGGAGCCTGAATTTTAAAGGCTATGTGCTGTTGCCGAGCGCGACATTTCTCACGGTCCTGGACTACCTGAATGTAAGCGAGAAGCGATTGTTCGTCACCGACGAGAGTACGGGAAGCGTCTACAAAATCGCCTTGCATGACGGGTTGCTGTCCGGCGCCGCGGATATCGCGGTGTTCGCGTCGGTGCCCGCGACGCATGGCGTGGTCGTTGATCCCGCAACGCACCTCGCCTACGTGACACGCAGCGAAGCAAATACTGTCGATGCCTTTGATCCGACGAACATGAACTTGGTCAAGCAAATTCCGGTGGCCGACGATCCGGATGGGATTTTCTACGATCCATTTCACAAACTGATCTACGTCGCCGGCGGCGATGCCAAGCTCGCTACTTTGATTGATCCCTCGACTCAGACGGTCATTTCGACGATTCCTCTGGGAGGAAAGGCGGAATTCGCCGTATTCGACTCGCAGACGCATTTGATGTATCAGAATTTAAAAGATACCAACTCTGTGGTGACCCTGGATCTCGAAAAGCGGGCTATCGTAGAAACTCTGGCCTTGAAAAACTGCCAGGGCCCGTCGGGAATGGCGATTGATGAGACCAACCGGCGCCTGTTCATCGTTTGCTCGGGCAACAGCGTGCTCGAGATTGTCGATCTGAACAAGAAACTGGAAATAGCCGGCTTTCCCATCGGCGGCGCGCCCGATTCCGTCGCATTCGATGCCGGTCTGCATCGCATCTATACGACCGGGAAGCGCGGGGTTCTCGTGGTGTTTCAGCAGGACGCCGCGGACGCGTATCATGAGATTGACTCCATAAAACTTCACTACGGAGCGCACACGCTGGCTGTCGATCCGGCCACTCATTGGGTGTACGTCGGCTATGCCGGTTTGGCCGTCCGGGCGCGAGTCGCTTTTTTCGCACCCTCTTAAGGGGATTCCAATGTCCAATCGAATTTGTTTCGTCGAACTCCCGGCCGCGAATGCGGGGCGAGCGAAGTCGTTTTACGCCGAGGCGTTCGGCTTTGCGATGACTGATTTTGGTCCGACCTATTCGTGCACGCTGACGGGCGACGTCGACCTCGGGCTTCAAGGCGATGCCAAAGAGGCGACGCGCGCTCCCCTTCCGGTTATTCAAGTCGAATCACTCGAAATCACCGAAGCGCTCGTTAGGAGTGCGGGTGGAGTCATCACGAAAGAAACGTTCAGCTTCCCGGGCGGTAGACGCTTTCACTTCCGAGACCCGGCGGGCAATGAGCTCGCCGCCATGCAGCCGGACTGAATTCTCGCAACGAGACCGGCACTTCGTAAATTGTAATTTTTACTTGTATGAGTCGCGAGAGAATCAGTCCGCGGTTTTCGGGCGCGCTCTTCGGCTCGTCCTCGGAACGAACGTAGCTCCCGAGATGTCGAATATTGGTATCGGCAATCACACCTAAATGATCACACCATTTGGGAAAACCAATGCAATGGATACCCAGGTTCCTTGATTCATCAGCGACCGCTTGTCTCGCCGCCTTGCTCGCTTCCTGCGGGTCGGGCAACCAGCAGTCTGCGGTTGGATCAATGGGAGCAACCAGCACGCCCGCGAGCGTTGGAACCGATTACTCGGTAGCAGCAAACTGGGTGTGTCGTCCCGGCGCGGACGCTGTCTGCACCACGGGGCTCGACGCAAGTGTCGAGAACGCCGATGGCAGCACCACGGCACAGCCGTTTACGCCGGCCGCTGATCCTGCGATCGACTGCTTTTACGTCTATCCCACGGTATCCCAAGAGCAAACGCCCTATGCTGATCTCACGGACAGCCCCGAGATCCAGGCCGAAACAAGAGCGCAGGCGGGAAGGCTTTCTTCTCGTTGCCGAGTCTTCGCACCGATCTATCGTCAACAAACCTCGTACGGCCTGAACCACCCGGGAGCTGCTCCACAATCCGATATTCCCATGCTGGATGTGCAGGCCGCTTGGAACTACTACATGGCGAATGACAACAAGGGCCGGGGAGTCGTTATCATCGGTCACAGCCAAGGCACATTTCTGTTGCAGAATTTGATTGCCGGCGGCATTGACGGAAAGGCCGGCCAGTCTCTGCTCGTATCCGCGTTTCTAGCGGGCAGCCGGTCCGTCGGCGTACCTCCGGGAGGCGTGGTTGGCGGCACTTTCGCCCACATCCCAACGTGCTCTGATGCCGCACAGACGGGCTGTGTGTATGTGTGGGGAAGCTACCTCGCCGGCGACACTTCAGCGCCTCCGTTCTTCGGAGGAGCCCGCGGCGATGGTCTGGTCAGCGCGTGCGTCAATCCTGCGGCTCCGGCGGGCGGGTCCGCCATGCTCAAGTTCTATCATGCGAATAGCAAGCCGCCGTGGGTGGAGGCGCTCGGACAGCTGTCCGGCGTGTGCCAGGCAGATTCGTCGGGAGCCAATATATTCGTTGTCACCGTGGAACCCGGGATGTTCGCTGACGCCAACACCGCGACTCTAAAGGCCGCCGAGGTCGCACCCGGTTGGGGAGTTCACCCACAGGACATTGCGCTGGTTCAAGGCAACATTTTGGATGTTCTTGATGCTGAGATAGTGACCTGGCAGGCGCATCACTGACCCATATTTCATCCGTAACTTTCGCCGCGCCTTTAGAAATAAAATAACAACCGCTGGCCCCCAGGATCGCTCATACACCGTTCGGTAATCGTGCATTGGCCGGCGGTGCACTGAATTACAGCACCTAACGTATAGAGACGACCAAAAATGAACATACCCACACCACTTTACGCATTCGCCGCAACCCTGACCCTTGCCGGCGCTCTCGGAGGATGTGCGACGCTTGGAAAGTGCGATTCCGCCGGCTGTCGCGACGATGCGGCGATCACGTCGAACGTTGAGTCACATCTGACTCAATCTGGGGACCTGCGAGACCCTAATTCGATCACGGTCAGGACAATCGACCGTGTTGTCTATCTGAATGGTCAGGTGGAAGGGGGCCGTGCGAAGAGAACGGCCGCCGCGGACGCCCAAGATGTTCCCGGCGTGGCGCAGGTCGTCAACAACATCGCCGTTTCGCACAATTAAGCGCGGCACGTTGCGATTCAAAAGGGCGGCTTGCTTCCAGCTCGCGGCCCTTTGGTTTCAGAAGTCTTCGCACTGTATGCGTGCGCAACGCTTCGTCAGATTTTCTGCAAACCGTAGCGCCCCACTTTCGAGAGCAATTCCCGGTTGCTGGGTAGCGACGCCGTGAGCGCCCTGCCATAGTGGGCCGTCTCATTCATCTTTTCGCGTGCCAGGCTGCGGTCACGGTCGTTCAACAGCCACGATGCGCAGTGAGTCTGAAATCCCATCCCATAGAGGATGTACTGGTAGCTCGCCGCCGAAAACACTTCTTCACGATGCGCAAAGTCCTCGTGCCACGGACAATGATCCCGCCAGAATTCCAAGTAGTCGCGCAGGCTGCTCGGAATCGATTCGCGGGCTCGATTGTCGATCCAGAATCGGGAATCGGTCCGCCGACTCAGCGCATAATGCAACTTGAGGAAATCGATGATGCGCTCCCAGCGATAGCGATAGGTGTCGTTGAACAGCCGCGCCGCCTCGCGCATGCCGCCGCGGCAGCCCGGCAGCAGGTTCGCAATGGACTTTGCCGACAGCTCGATCATGACGATGGCCGACGCCTCCAAAGGCTCGAGGAAACCGGCGGAGAGTCCCACGGCGACGCAGTTGCGGGTCCAGAACTCTTGGCGATACCCCGAATTGACGTCAATTTTTCGGAAGCTCAAATCCGGCGACAGATCACCCCGCGCGCCGAGATAGCGCTTCAATTCCTCGAGCGCTCCCTCTTCCGGCATGTGGCCGCTGGAAAATACGTAGCCGACGCCGCGGCGAGTCGTGAGGCCGATGTCCCACACCCACCCCGCCGACTGTGCGGTGGCCAGGGTGACCGAGCCGATCGCGGCGTCGTCGGCCCGGTAGGGAACCTGCACCGCCCACGCCTTGTCGATGAACAGCACGTCTTTTTTGGAAAGAAACGGGACGCCAAAGTGCTTGCCGATCAACAGCGCGGAAAATCCGCTGCAATCGATGAACAGGTCCGCGGCGAGCGACTCCCCGGATTTCGTCACCACGTGCGCAATGTCGCCGCCGTCCGTGCCCTCGATGCGAACGATCTCGTCATAGATGTGATCGACACCCAACTTATCGATGCAGTGCTGGCGCAGAAAAGGCCCGAATTTTCCGGCGTCCAGGTGGTAAGCATAATTCGCCAGCCCCGTGAACTCCGGTGTGGTGATCTGCTTGGGCGCCAAGGCGCGACTGCAGGCCTCCGTCTGAAAACACATGCTGACCGCGAAGCTTTGGCCCCGTGGATCCTCCAGCCAGTAAGGAGCGAGGTTTCGTTCTTCGTAGCCGACCGGTAGTGTAAATGGGTGGTAGTAGGCGTCCGAATCGCCGCCGTCCACCCATCTTACGAATTGCGAGCCTTGCTTGAAGGACGCGTCGCATTCGCGCAAGAAATCTGTTTCGGTGACGCCGATCTGCTTCAATGTGGCACGCATCGTCGGCCAGGTGCCTTCGCCGACGCCGATGGGCGGCTGCAGGCGCGACTCGATCAGCGTGATGGAAATGCCATCCTCCCCGCGTCGGGGATAGCGCGACGCGAGTACGCCCGCGGTGATCCAACCTGCCGTGCCGCCGCCGACAATGAGAATTTTTCTAACCGGTCGCGGGTCAGTGTTAACCACGTCAGATTCTCTTAGGCGCGCGCAGCCGTCACGCCAGAGAGCTGCCGGTTCTTGCGGGCGACCAAAGCGGATACATGTGCGATGGATGCCATCTGAAAATACATCCATTCGAGAAACTCGCGATCGCGCAACTCCGCCAATTGCGCCGCCGGCAATGCCTTGAGCGCCGCCGCGGCTATCCAATAGAGACCCTGCAACTTGGTCTCGCTGCCGTTCACGAACTCAATATCGATCTGTACGGGCTCGATCAGGTTGAGTTCTGCCAGCCGCCCGGTGAACGCGTAAGTCTCATTCGCTCCCGCAACCAGCGCCGACAGCATCGATGTAATGTCCTGCAAGAATTTCGTCGGTTGGCCATCCTCCAGGAACAGGCGTTGACCCTCCGGTGATTGAACGGTCTGGCTGAGATCAAGCGCCACGTCGAGAGTGGGCTTTCCTTCGGATTCGTTGACGCGGCGGGTCATCAGTGAGAACGGTAGCCGCTGGATCTGCAGCGGCACGTAGGCAGCATCCCACCGGCCCTCCACGAAAAACAAGTTCTCCTGAGGCTGGAAACCCAGCAGGGCAGAGGGCTCGAATCGACCGGTTTCCGTATTCTTCGTGTAGAAGATTGGATAGTGCGCCAAGAGTCGCGGAAATTCTCGAGGGATCACAGTCACCGCGTTGACTGCTGCGTTCTCTCGCGTCGGCCGAGTGGCGGCAATGCGAACATCGCGGTGAATCTGATTATTGAGAACCACCCGGTTGACCACTTTCGCCTCCTACGTCTGAAGATTATAGCGCTCATTCTTGCGTCTTCGGCAGCGCGCGACGCAGGAGCGAATACCAAGTCGCGGTACAATGGGCGTCATTGCTTCACCGCGGGTACTCGAATATGCGTGTCGCACCAAAGAGAGCGGAGGAATGGGAAGATGTCGATGCGGCCCTTTTCAAGAACTCCATAAGGACTCGTGACCGCCCGGCGGTATTGCGCGGCCTGGTGCGGGCTTGGCCGTCGACCATGGCGGGTCTTGAATCGGCGCACTCGCTCACCGCCTATCTCAAGACATTCGACAGCGGCCACGCCGCGCCCTTGTTCGAAGGACCGGCATCCATCAATGGGCGATTCTTCTACAACGACACGCTGGACGGATTCAACTTCGAGTCCAAACGCGCGTTGCTCGGCGATGTACTGGAGCGTCTTTGCCAGGAATTGAAGAATGAGTCCGCACCGGCGCTTTACTCCGGTTCCGTATCGCTGCCGATCTACTTTCCGGGTTTTTCGAATGCCAACAATGTCCGCGGCCTTGTTACCGCGGAGTCGGTACGCGAGTCGATCTGGATCGGAAATCGCACCTGCATTGCGGCGCATTTCGACCATATCGACAACCTCGCCTGTGTCGTGGGCGGGCGGCGCCGCTTCACCATGTTTCCGCCGGAGCAGATCAGAAATCTCTACGTCGGCCCGCTCGACTTGACACCCGCGGGTCAGCCGATCACCCTGGTTGATGTTCGCAATCCGGACTTTGAGCGCTTTCCTCGCTACAGCGAGGCGCTCAAGGTCGCCGAAGTGGCCGAGCTCGGCCCGGGCGATGCGGTCTACATTCCTGCACTGTGGTGGCACAATGTCGAGGCGCTCGATAATTTCAATGTCTTGGTCAACTATTGGTGGCGCGACGTCCCGGAGTACTTCGATACACCGTCGAACGCGTTACTTCACTGCCTGTTGACGGTGAAAAGCCTTCCGCCGTCGCAGCGACGCAGCTGGAAGGCCCTGTTCGACTACCTGATTTTCCAATCGAAAGGTCCGGCTCTTGAACATCTGCCGCCTGCCGCCCAGGGGCTCTTTGGTGAACTTACCGAAGCCAAGGCCGATCGGATTCGATCGATCCTGCTGAAGAACCTGAGCCGAAAGACTCCCTAGGCGTCGTTGAGACCGCCCCCGGAAGGAGGCGGCCTCGCAGACTCCGCGACTACAGCACCACGCGAAAGCCGACCTGGAAACGGGCGAAACCCTCGTTGGCAGCATAGAACTGGTTGGTGAAGCGGCCATACTGACGTGTCGAGGCTGAGGTCAGATTGATGCCGTCGAACAGAACGGAGAAGTGTTTGGTGATGTCGTAGCTCGCACTCATGTCGAGCTGGCCGTACGCCGCGGTGTAGACCGGCTCGCCGTTCTGGTCGGTCTGGCTCAATGCGGCCAGGAACGCGCCGCGGTGGCTGTAGGCCACACGAGTCTGGAAGCCCCACCGCTCGAAGAATCCCACTATGTTGTAGGAACGGCTCAAGCCCGGCAGCGCGAACTGGATATTGGTGGTCTCGGAGTTGAAAGGGGCACCCCCAGTCGGAACCGACCAGTTAGCCTGCACACCGAAACCGGTATCCCAGAACAAGTGCTGCAACGAGAGCTCAAATCCGTGGATGTCAGTCTTGTTGCCGTTGCTCGGCGTCGAGATGTCCCAAATGACCAAAGGGTCGCCGGGCTGCCCTAGGAAGGGGCCTTGCGATCCGGTGTCGGATTGAATCTGCGCGTAGATGGTCTGCGCAGATACGCCTTTGCCCGCTGCCGTGAGCTCAGCAACGGCCTTCTGCTCGAGCGCTCCCGCATTCGGATCCGTGATGCCGAACAACGGTCCCGCCGCGGTGGTGGTCGTCAGGAAGTTCGTGACGTGCTTGGTGAACCAATTGGCCGCAAGGTAACTGCCCTTGGAGTAGTACCACTCCGCGCCGAAATCGATGTTGTTCGACTCGTAGGGCAAAAGGCCCGGGTTGCCCTCGTTGGCGGTGCGTGAGCCGGGCTTCGGGGTGAGGGTCACAGAGGTGGTACCGATCATTTGAGTAAGATCAGAGCGGGCAATGGTCTTGCTGTAAGAACCACGTAGTATCACACCCGGCACCACCTCCAAACTCAAATCGATGTTCGGCAGAAACTCGCGGTACGAACTCTTGACGTCGCTATAGGTCGCGTTGGCCGCATAGTTGGTGCTGAACTCCGTGGGATTGTTCCACGAGACCGACACCGGAACCCTCTGCAGACTCTGCGCAGTGACAGTGCTCTTTTCATAGCGCATCCCGACCAGGGCCTTGAAAGGCATGCCGTCGAAGGTTGTGCTGAAATCCATCTGCACGAACGGCGCCGGCGTGTCTTCGCGGATGTGGTCGTCGCTGTTCGGCGAGGTGTTCTGGGCAAACTTATAGGCTGGAAAATTGCCGTCTCCCGCGACACCTTTCTCCGTCACCGGGATGATGGCCGGGAGGCTGAACGAATAGAAGTACGGGACCTGAATCCCGCAGCCGCCGCCCGAGAAATGCGTGACAATGCTGCAGCTCGACACCTTGGTGAAAAGATTCCCCGGGATCAACCCTTGCTCCGCGGCGTTGTAGTAGCCCCAGGCGAAATTGCCGCTGTTGAAGGACTCGGCTTCCGTGGTCATGCGCTTCAAATCAATGCCGGCCTTGATGCTCTTCAAGCCGCTCTCTGAATCGCTGTTCTTCCACGTGGCATCGAGGAGAACCTCCTCGACGGTGTTGTGGAAAACGGTGTTATTGGCCTGGCCGAACAGCGGTTCGATGGTGCCCGTGCCGAGATTGCTCATGGTGTAGGGCGGAGAGTAAATCCAAGAAGTGGTCGGAATCCGGTTGGCGGCGGCGGCAATGCCGGCACACGGGCTGCCCGCGCCAAACGCAGGACCCATGGTAAAGCACTTGTAGAGCGAAGCTTGCGGGATCTGCCCGACGATGCCGAAGTTGTTCGTGCCCAAGGCTCCGCCACCAGAATCGGCGGTGGAGTGATGCGCGTCGAATTCGACTACGATGTTGTCCGATGCCTGCCACTTCAAATTGAGGCCGGCGGAACCATTCTGGTTCATGATTTCGTCGTTGGTCGCGAAGTACGAGTCGTCGCTACCCGTGTCGATGAGGTTGGTCACGGTGCCATGGGGATCGATGATGGCGCTGATTGGGTTCGTACCATAGTCGAACCAGGCACCAAAGGTGTGCGTCTGATTCATGTCCTTGTAGAAGGTATAGGTGTAGTCCGCGGTGGCGACCAGCGAATCGATCGGCTTGAACTGCAGCACGGCCTGGCCATTGATGCGTTCGCGCTGATGATCTATCACGCCCCATCCTTCATTGCGTGGCGCCCAATTGTTGCCGTCAGGATTCGTGTTGGAGCTGGTCACGCGCGGATCGCCGGGGGCAAACTGGTTCCGGAGCCAGCCGTTGATGTTCGCGCTCTGCTCCTGGCTGTTGCGCTTGGAGTAGGACCCGTTGACCAGGAAACCAACCCGATCGTCGAAGAAGGTATCGCTGAACAAGCCGGAGAAATCCGGCGTGACCTTGTTGCCAACTTGGGTCGACCTGTCGTAGTCGGCCTTGGCCGAAAACGTCGCCCGCATCCCCTTGAAATCGAACGGCCGGGCCGTGGTGATGTTGATGGTCGAACCGATGCCGCCGCTGGGCACGTCCGCGCGGCCGGTCTTGTACACCTCGATTCCCGAAATGCCGTCGGCCGAAAGATTTTCGAAATCGAAGGAACGGGAAGCATTGGCGGTGTTCGGCCCGATATTGGCCGGCATGGAGCGACCGTTCAAGGTCACCAAGTTGAATTCCGGACCGAAGCCGCGCACCGTCACGCGCGAGCCTTCGTTGTTCACACGGTCGATGGTCACGCCGGGAATGCGCTGGATGGATTCGGCGAGGTTCGTGTCGGGAAACTTGCCGATGTCCTCGGCCGTAATGGCGTCGACAATCCCGCTCGAATCGCGCTTGATAGTCTCGTTGGTCACGAGAGATTGACGCAAGCCGGTGACGACGATCTCCTCAATATTGTCCGCCGCGACGGTTGAATCGGCCGCCGCCGCGCCTGAGCAGTACATGGCTATCAATACGGCCAGAGGCTTCATCGAAAATATTGGTGACGCATGCTGCACTTTCGTCGAGGCGCGCGAACGGCTGGACTTCTTCAAGGTACTCTCCCCTCCCGTTTTCGGGACCACGTTTTTTCTGTGCCGACGTCGAGCGTCGATTCTATGCAAGCGGTTTCTGAAACCGGTTGCAGGATTTATTCTGCGACTGTAAATTGCAAAATGCAAGGGGGCAAAGTCCTTAGAACATGGGCTGTCCGGGCGCCGCGGCACTCCAATCCTTGACAGCAGCGGCGCCGCGGAAGCAGCATTCCTGCAACCGGTTGCAGATATACCACCGGAAGGCTGGTCTTTGGTTTTGGGGGGCGGATCATGAGTCGCACAATTCACCCGCGGGTATGCGCATGACGCGCGGCGAACTCAACTTGATTCGCATTGCCTCAACGGTGGCACTGGGCGGCTTCCTGGTCGGCTTCGATGCGGCCGTCATTTCCGGTGCCGTGCCCTTCGTTCGCGACTATTTTGATCTTGGCGGCTCGGCCGGAAGCCTCAAACTCGGCTGGGCGGTGAGTTGTCTTGGCTGGGGCGCGATGGCCGGGAACCTCGCGGCCGGAAGCTTGAGCGACCGCTTTGGGCGAAGAAGCGTCCTGCTGCTCACGGCAACGCTATTTCTCGCCTCGTCCTTGACCGCGGCGTTATCCACCACCTTTCCAGTGTTCGTCGCAGCACGAATCTGCGGCGGTCTCGGAGTCGGTGCCGCCATTCTCACGGCCCCCGTGTACATCGCGGAGATCGCGCCCGCTCGCAACCGCGGAAGTCTGGTTTCCCTCAATCAGTTGATGATTGTCATCGGCATATCCATGGCGTTTTTCTCCAATTACTTTCTGCTGTCGTTGGGGGCGAACAGCTGGCGATGGATGCTCGGCGTCCAAGCAGTACCCGCGACCCTCTATTTCGTGCTGTTGACACTGGTGCCGGAGAGCCCGCGGTGGTTGTTGAACAAGGGCCGCGAAGCGGGCGCGCGGGCCGCGCTTGCCGCGGTTCACGGACTGGCCGCCGCTGCCCGTGAACTCGAGGTGATCCAGGCGAACCTTGCCAAGAAATCACGGCATTTCGGTATCCGCGATCTGCTCAGCGGTCGACTCAAGCGGGTCATGATATTCGGTCTGGGCATCGCTTTCTTCCAGCAAGCCACGGGCATCAATGCGATCTTTTATTACCTGCCCACCATCTTCGCTCAGTCGGGAGGCGAACTCTCGACGTCCTTCGCTCAGTCGGTGCTCGTAGGACTGGTCAATGTCGGTATGACGTTCGTGGCCATTTGGTTGATCGATCGCTTGGGTCGCAAGCCGCTCTTGGTCATTGGACTGGTGGGCGCAACGGTGTCGCTTCTGACCATCAGCTGGGCGTTTCATGCGGCGCAGGCGCCGCTCGGGGCCAACTCGCCGGTCAGTCACGCAAACGTGGTTCTGATAGCACTCATCGCTTACGTCGCTTCCTTCGCGATTTCGCTGGGGCCGGTGATGTGGGTCATGTTGTCCGAGATCTTTCCAAACGACGAGCGCGCCGCGGCAATTTCGGTGGTCGGATTTTGGAACTCCTTGGTGAGCGCCAGCGTCACGCTGCTCTTCCCGACGGAGCTTGCCGCTTGGGGTCCCGCGGGAACTTTTCTCGGCTACGGATTGCTGGCCGCCGCCGGCCTCCTGTTCGTCCTGATGCTGGCGCCCGAGACCAAGGGAAAGACGCTCGAGGAATTGGAAGGGATTCTCACACAGCCGAAGCAGGCGCTCGGCTCCTGAATCGGGAAAATCACGCATAGAGCGCACAGTAAGATGAAATCAAGATCTCCTTCGGCAACCACTCCGGGCAAAAGCGGCCCTCGGCCGCGTCAATCGGCCACCCTGAGAATGGTGGCCCGCGAGGCAGGCGTCTCGGCGAGCACGGTGTCACGGATCATCAATGGTACGGTCAATGTGAGCCATGGCCTCAAACATGCCGTCGAGGCAGCTATCATAAAGTTCGACTTTCGCCCCAACGCCGCGGCGCGCGGCCTTGCCCTCGGCAAGACATCGACCATCGGCGTGGTCGCACAAGCGATTGACAGCCCGTTCTATGGTGAAGGGCTGCGAGGAATCGAGGCCTGCCTGCGCCAGCGTGGCTACGCGCCGCTATTCATGAGCGGCAATTGGCATGAGGAGGACGAAGAACGCTGCATGCGCGAGTTCATTGCGCGTGGCGTCGACGGAATCATCGTCTTTGCCGGGCGCCTCAGCGATACGAAGCTGAAGAGTTACGCCAAGGAAGTGGCCATCGTGGTCACGGGCCGCCGCCTGCGAGCGCCAGGGCTGTTCAGCCTGCAAATTGACGATCGGCATGGCGCGATGCTGGCCGTGCGGCACCTGACCGAGATTGGGCACCGCAAAATCGCCTTCATCACCGGGTCCGAAAATCATCCCGACGCGATCGAGAGATTCGAGGGATACAAGAAAGCGCTCGCTGACGCCGGAATTGAATTCGATCCAAGGCTGGTGGCCGTCGGCGATTGGCACGAGGAGGGTGGTTTGCGGGCGACGACAGAACTGCTCGCCTCGACCGCAAAATTCACCGCGCTTTTTTGCGTCAACGACCAAACGGCCTACGGCGCTTGCCTGGCGCTTTACCGCAAAGGGCTCTCGGTGCCCGGCAATGTGTCGGTGATCGGATTCGACGACTTGCCCTCGTCCGCATACCGTCTACCGCCGTTGACCAGCGTGCGCCAATCGATCGGTGAGCTTGGAGATCGATCCGCGCAGGCAATTCTTCAGCTCGTCGACGGACATCGGCCGCGCTTCGATGCTCCCCCCGTCGAACTCGTGATCCGTGAGTCGACGAATCGCAGCGGCCGGCAGGGGCGCGGCGTTTGACGGGACGACGAGCACTGATAACTTCAAAAACATAACAAAAGTCATAAATGAACCACCGTAAAGCTCTCGATGAACTCTGCAATCGCTTCCCGGCGAGTTTCGTATTGGGAGTTGCCAGCAGCGCATTCCAAATCGAGGGAGCCTCGACCGCCGACGGCAAGGGCGCCTCGATTTGGGATGATTTCTGCCGTCTTCCCGGCGTCATCGCGGACGGCTCCGATGGAAGGATCGCCTGCGATCATTACAATCGACTCGAGTCGGACCTCGACTTGATCGCGGAGCTCGGCGTGGGAGCGTATCGCTTCTCGATCTCCTGGCCGCGAATCCAACCGACAGGATCCGGCGAAGTGGTAGGACCCGGCATCGATTTCTACAACCGCCTGGTCGACGGACTGCTCGAACGCGACATCGAACCGTTTGCGACGCTCTACCACTGGGACCTGCCGGCTGCGCTGCAGCGCGAGCACAATGGCTGGGCCGACCGCGATACCGCCTACCGATTCGCGGAATACGCCGCGCTGGTGGCGGAGCGGCTCGGCGATCGCGTGCGCTCGTTCGCGACACATAACGAACCGTGGGTCACGGCGACGATCGGCCACGAATTGGGACATTTCGCGCCCGGCGTCAAGGATCGCGCGGTGGCCATGCAGGTATCGCATCACTGCTTGTTGAGCCACGGACTGGCGATGAAGGCGATGCGCAGCACGCGCGGCAATCTCGACGTCGGCATTGTCCTGAATCTCTCGCCGGTGTATTCGGCGACCGACTCGCCAGCCGACAGAAACCTCGCGTTGCGCGAGGATGGCCTGCTGGTGCGCTGGTACACGGACGCCTTGCTGCGCGGGGAGTATCCGGCGGATATCCTGGAATATCTCGGGGCCGACGCACCCCACGTCCGAGGCGGGGACGCCCAATTGATTGCAGGACCGCTCGACTTTCTCGGCGTGAACTACTACAACCCGATCGTATCCATTGCAGGACGCCCATTTTCTCCGGCCCGCGAGGGCGCCGTTGTCACCGATATGGGTTGGGAAGTGGCGCCGGCGAATTTTACCGACCTGCTGATGCGCCTGGATCGCGACTACGACCTTCCGCCGCTGTTCATTACCGAAAACGGTGCGGCGTATCCGGATCTTCTCGTTGACGGCGGCGTCAAGGATGAGGACCGGCGCGCCTATATCGAGAGTCACATACGCGCCATCGCGGATGCCATCGATCAGGGTGTCGATGTGCGCGGCTACTTTGTTTGGTCGCTGCTGGACAACTTTGAGTGGGCTGCGGGATACACCAAGCGTTTTGGAATCTACTATGTCGACTACCAGACGCAGGCCCGCATTTTGAAGCGCAGCGGTTTTTGGTACAAAAATTTGGCCGCCGCATTCCATCGGACACACAGAGGCGCGGTGGCGACGTGAATTCGCATTCACGGGCCGTTGCTCTGGCCCTCGCCCTCCTCGCCCATGGATCGTGCCTGGCGCAGCAGGACACGCTCGCTTCGTGGCCGTGGATGAACACTTCGCTGCCGCCTGACCTGCGCGCTGACATGCTCGTGAAGCAACTGACGCTCGATGAGAAAATTCAGCTGGTGCACGGTATCGGGTGGGGGCCTTTGGTTCCCGGCAGCCCTATTCCGCCCGACAACAATGGCGGCGCCGGCGAGGTAATGGGTATACCGCGTCTCGGTATACCGTCTCTGCAGCAGGCGGACTCGGCCGTTGGCATTCGAATGGCGGCCCAACAAAGCCGTTACGCGACGCTGTTGCCGTCAGTGTTGGCGGCCGCCTCCTCGTGGGATCCGCAGGCCGCACAATTGTACGGCGACGTCATCGGCCGTGAGCTGCGTGCGCAAGGGTACAACCAGTCGATCGGCGGCGGCGTAAACCTCGCGCGTGATCCGCGAAATGGCCGGCTGTTCGAATACCCCGGCGAAGATCCACTGCTCGCTGGTGTGATGGTTGGCCATGTCATTCGCGGTGTCCAAGACAACCACATCATGAGTGACATCAAGCACTATGCTTTGAATGATCAGGAGACCGGCCGCACGGTTGTCGATGCCCGCGTCTCGAAAAAGGCCGCCCGCGAGAGCGATCTGCTGGCCTTCGAACTCGGCATCCGCATAGGACAACCCTCATCCGTCATGTGCAGCTACAACAAAGTGATGGGGGATTGGGCGTGCGAGAACGATTGGCTGCTGAATCACGTGCTGAAAGGCGCCTGGCATTTTCCCGGCTTCGTCGTTTCCGATTGGGACGGCACGCACTCCACCGACAAGGCGGCGATCGCGGGTCTCGACGTGCAGATGCCGGGCGAGGAGTACTTCGGTGAAGCACTCAAGCAAGCGGTCACGTCGGGGCGGGTTCCCCTGCGACGCCTCGATGACATGGTGCACCGGCTGCTGCGCTCAATGTTCAGCGCCGGCGTCATCGACCACCCGCCGACTCCGCGCAGCGTGATCGATCCCTTTCGCGGCCTGGAAGATGCACAGCATATTGCCGAAGAAAGCATCGTTTTACTGAAGAATGACGGCACGCTTCCCCTGAGCCCTTCCGCCCTGCATTCCATTGCGGTGATCGGCGCACACGCCGACGTCGGCGTACTGTCAGGGGGAGGTTCAGCGCAGGTCGATGCACCCGGTGGCAATGCCATCAGTCCCGCAACTCCGACCCAGTGGGGCCAAGCGGTGTACTTTCCTTCATCACCGCTGCGTTACATCCGGGAGCATGCGCGGGGAGCCGTCGTGCAATTTGATGCCGGCACCAACGCCTCTTCCGCGGCATCGCTCGCGAAGAGCGCGGATGTCGCCGTTGTATTCGCCGATCAATACATGAGCGAGGGAGGCGACGCCCCATCGCTGTTTCTGCCGGACGGTCAGAACGAGCTGATTGAGGCGGTAGCGGCCGCCAACCCGCGCACGGTGGTGGTGCTGATCACGGGCAACCCGGTGGCGATGCCGTGGATTGATCGAGTCGCCGGCGTGATGGAAGCGTGGTATCCCGGAATTGCGGGTGGACAGGCGATCGCGAACCTCCTCTTCGGGAAAGTCGTTCCCTCCGGCAAGCTGCCCGTTACGTTCGCGAAATCAGCGGACGATCTGCCTCATCGATGCATCTTTGGCATCACATGCGCGCAGGCCATCGACAGTGCGCCGCTGCACTGGATGCCTGACGATGCGAAGCGGCCGAGCTTTGCCGCTGATTACGACGAAGGTGTGCGCTTCGGCTACAAATGGTTCGACTCCGAAGGCAAGCAGCCGCTGTTCCCGTTCGGCTTTGGGTTGTCATATACAAAATTCAAATACAGCGGATTGCGGGTCGACCCGGCGGCGAAAACCGTGACTTTCGCGATTGAGAATACGGGGGGTCTTGCGGGAACGGAGATTGCGGAAGTCTATGTTGAACTGCCGACGGCCAGCAAAGAGCATTTCCGCCGGCTTGCTGCCTGGCAACGTGTGGCGCTGAATTCGCGCCAACAAAAAGTCATTACCGTTGCGCTCGAGCCCTTGACCATGGCAACGTTTGACGAGCGGAAGGATGCGTGGACTTGGGCCGCGGGCGTATACACGGTGCTCGTCGGTGGGTCTTCGCGCGATTTACCGCTGCGGGCGCAGATCGCTCTTTATTGATTGGACTGCGAAGCGGCCGATCTGGGTCCTCGTCGGCGCAATGACAATTGACTGAACTCCGGGTGCTCTGAAGATGACTGCAATGGTTCTTGCAGTTTCTCGAGCAGTTCCGTCAGGTGAGCCAGTTTCTCCAGTGCAACCATGGCCAACAATTGCCGTCGAACGGCTGCCACTTCGTCCTTTATCAGAGAGTAGAGATGAGAGCCGGCATCGGTGACCACGATTCGCTTCAATCTTCTGTCGGAAGCGGATGATTCCCGCTTCACCAGTCCGTCCTTCACCAAGCGATCGATCGCCTGCACCATCGATGCACGCGAAATCGCGAGCGTATCGGCCAGAATTGACTGCGACAAAGGCAGGCGGGCTTTCATCGCCGCTGCAATCGTCATCCAGCTCACCCGACTCACACCCAAACGACGCAGGCGACGTTCTACTGCCTGCCGCCATGCCGTCGCGGTGTTGCGCAGCGCGTTCTCGAAGCGCTCATCAAGGTCCGACGCGTTACGGGACTCATCGGTCAGGCGAGAAAAGTTTTCGCGACTGAATTCAAAAAACATCCGGTGACTCGCTTCGTAGCTGCGCGGTATCGCGACTAAGTGGCGCCGGTTGAGAGTACGCGGCGCCGAGCGAGGCACTCGGACTGGTGCCCCCCAGCGCCAAGAAGAGCTGCACCGTATCGAGGTAGCGCTGCGCCACCGCCCGGACGTACCCAAGGCGGGCCTGTTGAAACGAACGCTCCGCGTCCAATACCTGCAGGACGCCGGCATTGCCTTCCTTATAGCTGGTGCGCGCCAGTTCAAGACTGCTCTGCGCGGCTTGTTGCGCGTGATCTTGGGCGTCCAGCTGTTCGGCGTCGTGGTCCAATCCCTCGAGCAGGTCGGCTACCTGCGCGAAGGCCTCCAGAACCGTCTGCTCATAGGTGGCCGCGCTTGCGCGCATCGCATCCACCGCCGCACGCTTCTCGGCGCGCAGCGTTCCACCGTCGAAAATGGGCGCCGTGAAACCCGCGATGACGCTCCACGCATTGTTCGCCCGGTCGAAGAGCCGGTCCGCTTTGAGTGATTGCTGTCCCACCGACGCGGTAAGCTCGATTTTCGGATACAGGTTGGATTGCGCGACCCCTACGGCGCTGGTCGCCGCGTGCAGCCGCGCCTCCGCGGCGAGAATGTCGGGCCGGCGATGCGCAAGTTCCGAGGGCAAACTCACCGGCACCTGTAAGGGCAGCGTGATTTGCGCAAGATCCACATCGTCGGGCAAGCCATTGGCCGGCGCGCGCCCGAGCACCACCGACAGCGCGTGGCGCGCCTTGGCAAGCTCCTGGCGCAACGGCGGCAGCAGGGTCATGTCGTTGGCAATCTGGCTCTGCGCGCTCACGACATCCTCGCGTGCCACCGATCCATTGTCGAACGCGCTCTGCACGAGCCCTAGGTTGTCGCGATCCTGCGCGAGGATGGTTTCAACGGTCGCAATCTGTGCACGGACTGATGCGATCGTGAGCGTTTGCATGACGGCCTGGCCCGTGACCGTCAGATAGGCGGCATCGAGTTGATGTCGCTCCATCTCGGCCAGCGCGTACTGTTGCTCCACGCTTCTCGCGACACCGCCGGTATAGTCGAGCGCGTAGCTGACGGTGGGTCCGACAGCGAAGTAGCTAAAGGGTGGTATTCTAAATGGGCCAAGAAACTCCTTTCCATACTGCTGACGACCGGCACTGCCGCTGAGGTCCACTTGCGGGTACTGCGACCCCGCTCGCGCCAATGCGATTTCTTGGGCCTGTGCGAGCGTGGCCATGGATGCGGCCAAAGTGCGGTTGTGATCCACCGCCTGGGTAACGAGCTCATCGATGGCATTGGAGCGGAACAGGGTCCACCAGGCGCCCTCGATGTTTTGGCCGAGGGCGATGTGTTGAACTTGGGTCGCGGCTGAGGCGCCCTCGCCGCGCAAAGTTTCCGCCGTATAACGCGTGGCCGGCGGCGGTACCGGACGCGTGAAGTCGGGACCCGCGGCGCAGCCGCCGACGCTCAACACGTACGACACCATCGACGCCCTCACCATCGTTGCGCGGGAGCCGCGGACAAAGTTCAATTCCATGGGCCGCTTCACTTCGTGATCACTCGATATGAACCGGCTCGGCGGGACTGCCGCCCTTGCGCAACAGAAAGACCAACGGGATCGCCGCCAGACTCAACAGCAGCATCAATTTGAAATCGTTGTTGTAGGCGATCATGGCGGCCTGTTCGGTCACCGTTGCGTTCAGTCCCGCCACGGTGCGCAGGCTCGGCGCTCCGTCCGGCATCTGCGCCCGCAGAACCGGGCTGTAGCGGCTCACGTGCTCGCCGAGCGTCGCATGCATGATCTGCGTATTGCGTGTCAACAGCGTGGTTACCACGGAAATGCCGATGCTGCTGCCGAGATTGCGGGTAAGGCTGAAGATCGCCGTGCCTTCGTTGCGCAGTGCCGGTGTCAGCGTCGCGAAAGCCGCGGCCGCGAGCGGCACATAGACAAAACCGGTACCCAGTCCCTGCAAGATGCCGGACCACACGACCATGGTGGAGTCCATCTGCATATCGAAGCCGGTCATTTGCCACGAGGACACGGCGGCCATCGCAAAGCCGGCGGCGATGATCAAGCGGACATCGACCTTCCCCATGAGGCGTCCGACGATGAACATCGCAGCGAGAGTCCCCGCGCCACGCGGCGCGGTCACCAGGCCCGTCGTCACGACGGGGTAGTTGAGCAGATCCTGCAGCAAAGGCGGCAGCAGAGCCAGGGTGGCATAGAGAACCGCGCCAACGACGAAAATGACCACGTTGCCGGTAAGGAAATTTCGGTCCTTGAAGAGCGCAGGACTCACGAAGCGCCGCTCGGTCGTGGTCAGCATGTGAATGACGAACCAATAGAAGGCGACTGCCGCAACGATGGCCTCGATCCAGATTTCCGCGGAACTGAACCAGTCCTTCAATTGGCCGCGATCGAGCATAATTTGCAAGGAAGCTATCGCCACACTCAACGCGGTAAACCCGAAGAAGTCGAATCGCGACTTGCGAATCGCCGTCTCCGGAAGAAAACTCATGATGCCGAGAAACGCGAGGATCCCGAACGGGACATTGATATAAAACACCCAACGCCAATTGTAGTCCTCGGTCAACCAGCCGCCGAGTGCGGGGCCGATGATGGGACCTAACGTCGCGCCCATCACCCAGACAGCCATCGCGCGCGCATGACGCGCCGGCGGATTGATATCGAGCAGCACCGCCTGCGACAACGGGATCAGCGCGGCGCCACACAGCCCTTGTATCAACCGCGCCAAGACGATCTGCGGCAAGGATTGCGCGACGCCGCATAGCATCGATGCCACCGTGAAGCCTGCGACGGAATACAGAAAGACTTTCTTGCGGCCGATTTGGCCGGCGAGCCAACCGCTCAGCGGTGTCATGATCGCCGCCGCAACGATGTACGAAGTCAGCACCCACGCCATCTGATCCTGCGTAGCGGAGACTGAACCTTGGATGCGTGGCAGCGCGACGTTCGCGATCGTGGTGTCGAGCGCCGACATGATCGACGCCAGCATGACCGAGACCGTGATGAGCGTGCGGCGCGCCCCATCGATCTCGGCTGTTTGCGCAGCGGCGCTGCTCAACGCGACACCGTGCCGGCGGAGGCGGGTTCGTTGGCGTCGGCCAGCTTCGGATCACTGGTGCGCGTATCGACAGTCACATCGGCGCTCAAGCCGGCCTGCAAGGGAAACTTTGAATCGGATTGAGTAAGCTGCAGGCGAACTGCAACGCGCTGGACGACTTTCACCCAATTGCCGGTCGCGTTCTCCGGCGGCAACAAGGAAAACTGCGAACCGGTACTTGGGCTCACGCTGGTGATCTTGGCCGGAAATGTTCTGCCCGGGTATCGATCGATCTTGACAGTCGCCACCTGACCTGGGTGCATGCGAGCAAGCTGAACTTCCTTGAAGTTCGCCTCGATCCAGACATCCCCCGTCGATACCAAGGCGAATACCGGTGCGGATGCCGCAATGGTGTCGCCCACTTGCAGCTGCTCCACCTTGGCCACGACGCCATCCATTGGCGCACTGATCACCGTATAGGATAAGTTGAGCTGCGCGCGGTCGAGTGAGGCTTGGGCCTGCGCGACCAAGGGATGACGTTCCGGAGCAATGTTGGGATTGCCTCCTAAATTGGCGAGTGCGACGCCGATCTGCTGCTGGACATTGGCGACTTGTTGTCGCGCGGCATCGAGCGCATGGGCAGCCTGATCGAACTGCGCCTGCGACGCGATGCCGGTCTTGAGGAGCCGGGTCTGGCGATCGTATTGCTGCTGCGCGTAGGCCTGAGTATCCCGGGCCGCCTGCAGCTCGACCTGCCGCTGACGATAAGTCGATCTGAGCGACTCGATTTGCAACCTCGTGTCGGCCAGGTGCGCTGCGGCGTCGCTGACGGCAATGCGGTACGGCGCGTCGTCCAATTTAAACAGCGTCGCGCCGCGGTGCACGAGCTCATTGTCGCGCACCTCGATCTCGCTGACGCGCCCGGCGACGTTGGAGCTGATCGAAACCGTGGCAGCCTGTGCGTAGGCGTCATCGGTGCTCTGGTACCGGCCGCCGGTGAAATACAAATAGCCACCGCCGCCGCCGACAGCAATGATTGCGAGCGACATCAGGGGCCATCGAAGTCTCTGCAGCCGCGTCTTGCGCACGGCTGCGGCCGCAGCCGGTTGAGCGCCATCGCCCACGGATTCCTCCCCCCTCACGGCGTCATCGCATGGCGGCGCCCGCAGGCCGGGCCGATATCCTGTCGACCTGTGGCGGCACCATCGTCAGTGTCGTTAGGCTCAAGGGAACTTGTGTGAAGCAACTCTCTGGCCACCGCCAAGAGTCCGACCAGCGCCAGGATTGCCACGCCAATACCCAATACGCCCGCGATCACAAGCCACATCGCCGAAAATCTCTGAGCTGTTGCAGTTTCCTCATGCCCAGCACATTAATACCGCCGATTCCAGCCAGGTAGCCTATATCTTTAGATGAGGTCTATCGTCGGAACAGATGAAGGCGAGTCTGCTCGGGCAGCTCGACTCTCACGAGTCGCCGAGGCAACTCACCACGTACCGCTTATCTCTGGATGCGATACTTCGTATCGAAAGATATTGGCTGGTAAGTTGGACCCCCAACTCCTACGCTTAGGCCGTGCGCGTCTCATCAACAATTCTCCTCTTCTGCCTTGTTTGCTTGCTTTTGCTTCAAGGGTGCGCCGGCCTCGTGGTAGGCGAATCTAAAACATCGATTGACGGACACCAGCCCGCAGAATCGCCGATGACGTTCCGCACCTTGGGTCCTGATCATCGATTTTCGGAGTTATCCTCCACCGCCGTGGCCGAGCGGCTCCGGACACGGCGCCCCGGCGATTCTCTCAGCATCCTTGCGCTCTCCGGTGGCGGCGCCGGTGGCGCATTCGGCGCCGGCGCTGTCGCGGGCCTCACCCATACCGGTGCGCGACCGACATTCGACGTTGTAACGGGCGTCAGCGCCGGCGCGCTGGTCGCTCCTTATGCATTCCTCGGGCCCGAGTGGGATGCGCAACTCCTCGATGCCTTTACCGGTGTCGCTGGAGACAACCTGCTGCAGTCCCGCGGGCTGGGCGTGATTCTTGGTTCAAGCGTCTATAGCGGCAGGCCTTTGCAACAACTGATCGACGCGTATGTCAGCGACGATATGATCCGAGCGATAGCGCGCGAAGCGGATAAGGGCCGCTTGCTGTTGGCGGCTACGACGGATGTGGCGAGTGGCGAGCCCGTGGTTTGGGACTTGGGCGCGATCGCAAAAAACGGCGGCTCATCGGCGAGAACACTTTTTCGCGACGTGCTGGTGGCGTCGGCGAGCGTGCCCGGCATGTTCCCGCCGGTCATGATCCGGGTTGAAGAGGATGGTTTGGCCCATGTTCAAGCGCACGTTGATGGGGCCGCTACCGTGCCTTTCTTTGTGCCCCCCGCTCTCTTGCAAAGGGCGCGGAACGTTCCGGTCGCCGGGCGCACCGCGGTCTTCGTTATCGTCGATGGTTCTTTGAGCGAAGGGGCACGAACGACGCGGTTGACGGCTCGCGCAATTCTCTCGAGAAGCATTCGCGTGGGATTGGACCACCTGTTGTTGACGACCCTCGAATTGACGGCAGCGACCGCTCAGCTGGAGGGTGCTGACTTGCATTATTCGTCGCTGCCGGTCGGTTATCCTCTCGCGGATGCTTTTGATTTTAGCGCCAGGATCAGAGGACCGCTCTTTCACTATGCGTTCCAATGCGCTGAAACGGGGCGCTTGTGGACCGCCTTGCCGGCCGCTGACGATGATCGAGAAACATCACGCGGCATGGCGCACACGGAAGCCGTGCCGTGCCCCGCGGATGATCCGTTCCTCGGGTTTTTCGCCACGCGTTAGCAGCTGAACAAATAGTCGCCTGATCGACAAGCAAGCCGGCCGTCAACGGCTTCGCCTTCGTTTCAATGCCGGCAAGCGGCTGGATGGCCGCCGCCGCGGAACCTGGGCGGCGGCGCAAGCCGGTTGCGATCGAGATGGTTCTCGTTTCGGCGGCGGCCCCTGTTCTTTCTTGAGGCGCTCGATGAACCAACGCCCTGCCGGCCCCGGTGGACTGTCGGTCCTATAAACGGCCCACATTTCTATCAAGCGTCCCCCGGATGGGGCGTCCTCGGTCGTGATTTCAACCAGCGCGCCGCTTGCCAGGTCCGCCTCGACAGCATGCCGTGGCATGCCGCCGAACCCAAAGCCCGCGCGCAGGAACGCAAGCTTGGCGCCCAGATGGGAAAGGCGCCAGACCCTCGGGATCTTGAGACGGGGTTCTTGGCCTCCCGCGATATCGGAAAGATCGATGTGCGTAATCTGAATGTGTTTCGCAAGAGTAGTTAGCGGAATCTTGCCGCGATGGGTTGCGAGCGGGTGCTGCGCAGCGACGACGGTGTGCGCACTGATCGTCAGCAGCGGCTCGTGAGTGAGTTGCGGGGGTGCCAGCGCCCAAGAGCCCACAATGCCGATGGCGCAGCGTCCGTCGAGCACCGGTTCAATCACGGCACTCGACTCGATGTCGAATCTGAGTAACGTCGCAGGAAATTCCTTTTGAAATGCGGCAACAGCAGCGGTGAAAATTGCGTCCGGGAACATGACATCGACGGCCACACTGAGCTCAGGTTCAAGGCCGCCGGCCAGACTCTTCGCCCGCGCTTTCAGGAGGTCGACGTTGCCGGCCACCGCACGCGCATCGGCGAGAAGCGCGCGGCCTTGATCCGTCAGCACCGGAAGATGTCCGCGCCGATCGAACAGTTTTACACCGAGTTGACCTTCAAGATTGGCCAGGGTCTGGCTCACGACGGATTGGGCGCGGCGCAGGCGGCGGCCGGCCGCGGAGAAACTACCTTCATCGGCGGCCGCAATGAAAGTGCGTAGTTGGTCCAGTGAAACGCCATCGAGCATATATCTACCCCGCCGATATAGCCGAGCGAGAGCTATAAGCTAGCATGCAGCGCAGATTAAGGCGTCGAGACTTAACGCGGAAGCCTATATATTTCGATGGACGCTATCGGCTCGATCGATGGATCGGCAGAGATCGGTTCCGGCGATGGTTCCTATCGAGAAATATCGGCTTCCGAAAGAATATGGCCGGCACTAAGCTTTTGACGAAAAGCTACCCAAGGAAAACACCATGACCGAAAGCCAAAAACTGTCAGTGCTGCGTGACAAGCTCATTCGCCGGCGCCGCGCCCTCGTCGCGGGCTTTCAGAGTACCGCTACGGATAAGCAGCCGGACGGCGATGAACTGGTACGGGTCCAAAATGAAATCGAAGCGGTGGAGAGGGCTATGGCCGAAGAGAAGCGTGCCGAATTTCGCCTCTGACCGTTCACCGCCGCAGCATGCGCGAGTTGCATGTGAAGAGATTAGGGAAGCGCGAAGGCCACATACGACATGCCTTGAGGTGATTTGCGGTCTCGGGCGTTGTTGCATTCGATCACCAGGTATTGTCTGCCGTCCACCATATAGGTCGCGGGCGTCGCCGTACCGGCGAAGGGTAGCTGCGTTTCCCAAAGCAGCCGCCCTGTCGCGGCATCGAATGCACGCAGCTTCTTGTCGAAGATGGTGGCGCCGATAAACACGATGCCTCCGGCGGTCACGACAGGCCCACCATAGTTTTCAGTGCCCGTGTTGCGCAGCCCCCGCGCGGCGAGTTCCGGATATTCGCCGAGCGGGATCTTCCACAGATATTTTCCCGTATTCAGGTCGATGGCATTGAGCGTGCCCCACGGCGGCGCGACGGCTGGATACCCGTCAGGATCCAGAAACTTCTTGTAACCGGTAAAGTGATAGTCGGCTCCTGCGTCCTGAAGGCCGACCGGAAAACTCATTTCCTTCTCTTTGACCGAGCCGGGCGCGGCCGGTTTATCTTTGGGTGCTGGTTCTTCGGGCGCTTGTTCTTTGCCCGTACGGACGTACTCGACGAGCGCGTCCAAAATCGGTTTTGGCAACATGCCGAATGCCGGCATGCGGCCGCGACCGGCGGTGATCACTTGCTCGATGTCAGCGGCGCTCAAGCGCCGCTGCAGATCTAGCAGCGACGGAAAGGCGGGGGGCGAACCCTTGCGGTCAGCACCGTGGCACGCCGCGCACGCGTCCTGATACACCTGCACGGTAATCCCACCTTGCGGCACTTTGTCCGACAACTGCGCCGTCCAAGCCACATCGTTGGCGTTGATGTAAATGACGCCGCGCCGTGGATCAACGGCTGCGCCCCCCCATTCAGCGCCTCCGTCGAAACCCGGAAACACCACCGACGGACGCTCGACACCCGCGGGAGTGAATGGACCTTCGCTGCGAAATCCGCGGAACTGCGCCACTGCCCAAGCGTTCGCAGCGGGCGTACGCGAGGTCAAGAGTTCCTCGGTCAGGTGCTGGCGGGCATAGGGTTCCGGTATCACGGCATAGGGCTGCGTCGGCGAGGCTTGTTCGCCCGGGACTTCGCTGCGCGGAACGGCGCGTTCCTCAACCGGAAACACCGGCGTGCCGGTTTCCCTCTCCAGCACGAACAGAAACCCCTGCTTGGTCGGCTGCGCCACCACATCGACTTTCCTGCCCTGGTGCGTAATGGTTAGCAACGACGGTGCTGTCGGAAGATCACGGTCGAGAATGTCGTGATGAACCTCCTGAAAGTGCCACAGCTTCCTGCCGCTTGCGGCATCGAGCGCCAGCAGGGTATCGGCATAAAGGTCGTTACCGATTCGGTCAGCGCCGTAGAAATCGCTCACAGCCGAGCCTGTGGGAATGTAGACGATGCCGCGACCCTCATCGAGCGCCATGCCGGCCCAATTGTTGGCGGAACCTGCGTTCTTCCATGCATCCGCAGGCCAGGTCTCGACACCGGCTTCGCCGGGCCGCGGAATGGTGTGATAGGTCCAGCGTACCTTACCGGTGCGCACGTCGTAGGCGCGGATGTCGCCCGGAGGCGCGGGGTGCGTTTCCATGGTGCGAAATCCGACGATGATCAGGTCTTTGTAGACTATGCCCGGCGAGGTTAGCGCTACGAAATGCCTGGAAGGGTCACCGAGTAAGCCCTGGCGCAAGTCGATGCGCCCATGATCTCCAAAACTCGTCGCCGGTTGACCTGTGGCGGGATCGAGCGCGTATAGAAAATTCGTCACGCCCGCGAACAGGCGTTGCGTCGTACCGTCCGACCACATCGTCAATCCACGGCTGGGCTGCCCGGTCTGTATGCCCGGGTCAAATTTCCACAACTGCTTTCCCGTGGCCGCATTCAGCGCAACAACCTTGAGGGCCGGGGTATAGGCGTAGAGCACGCCCTCGAGAATCAACGGGTTCGTTTCCGGATCGCCCAATTCCGGGGAGTTGAAACGCCAGACTTCTTGCAACCGCGAGACGTTGTTACGGTCGATTTGAGTCAGGGGGGAATAGCGTTGTGCCAGCGAATTGCCGCCGTAGACCGCCCAATCACCGGGCGCGGCACGACCCGATTCACGCACGGCCTCTTTCTGACAGGCGCTTGCACAAAGCAGCAACACGCAAAGCGATGCGCGCCTCAAGTTGAAACCTGTTGCCGCCATTCGCCTCGCAGTACTCACTTGCTTTCGGCCGCGAGAGCCTTGAGCACCGCTTCGGACACCCGTTCATCGATTTCCGCAGCGTGTTTGAGGTTCACGGGGTAGCGGATCAGCGCCTCCATCCGGCCGCCAACCAAACGCATCTGAACTTGCGGCAGCGTGTCATTCACAGAAATCGAGGCCGTTGATTTCTTGATCGCATCGGCCTGCCGCACGAATTCGTCACGGTACTCATCGATCACTCCGCTGATCGTCGTTAACAACCTGGCCTTCAAGACCGAGTAGTCGCTGACGCCGGGCAAGGCCACGGTGGTCTCGTGCCAGGTGAGGTTCACGCCCGGAATCTGTTTAAATAGGCCGCCCGAGGCTTGGAACACAATGAGGTTCGCAAAAGCCACCACGCGCCCGGTCGGACCCAGTGGGCCGTCCGAGTGGAGTTCCATCAGGTGCATTCGCACCAACCCGATGTCGATGACTTCCCCTACGACAGTGCCGATCTGTATGCGGTCTCCGACGCGAATGCCATATTTACCGATGAGGAAAAAATATCCGACCATCGACACCAGAACGCTTTGCATGGCCACCGCCACTCCGGCGGTAAGCAAGCCGGCAAAAGTGGCGAAGGTACTGATTTCCGTTGCAAAGCTCAGGCCCACGATGGCAATTACCGCTGCCCACATCACTATTTTGCGAATCAACAGCAACTGATACCTGCGCCGAGCCTCGTGGGCATAACGAACCACCGCCCGCCGCCAAACCTCCGCGAGAACGAACACAGCGGTTAGAATTCCCGCCAAAATTCCCAGGCGAATGCCAAGTGTTCTCAAGCCCTCGTAGTATTGGCGTTGGGTGGCCTCTCGCCAGCTATCCAGATTGTGGCGATATTGAGCAAGCAGCACCTGCTCCTTGCTCAACGGCAGCAGAATCGCCGAGGTCTGCTTGAAGAGCCACGCAAGCGTGTCGAATTCGGCTCGAAGAGCGACAAGTGTCGCGCCGTTGGCTTGGTCCGCCTCCGCGGCAAGCGTGTCGCCGCGTGCCGAATATTTTTTTAACAGTTTAAGGGGCAGATCGCTCACTCCAAGAAATGTCTTTGCCAGCAGGTCGGTGCGCTGATCCACCACTTCGATCGACTTGATCTTTCTGTGCAGGTTTACCGCCGCGACGCCGAGGTCCCATATCCCGGAACTCGACGCGGCCGTCTTTGTCTCGTTGCCGCCGAAAGACGTCGCTGTGAGCGCAGCACCCGTTGGTGCTTTGCCGGGACCGGCCATAGCGTCGGAAGGTATGCTCAATGTCGGCAGTGTCGCCGCAATCGCGTCAATATGTGCTTTAAGCGCACTCACGCTCGCTAGCTTGGGACTATTTTGGTCGGTGAACTCCGTCATCGTGTCCAGCAAATTTTTTCTGGCGGCGAGCATCGCAAGCTCGCCCTGCAGTTCAGTCAGCTTCGCCGAGGCGTCCTGTTTGCGTTTTGTTGCGGCGCGCGACTCTTTTAGAGCGGTAATTTCCGCTTCAATGGATGCACGCTGCGCATCCAATTGTGATTGCTGCTGACCGCGTGATTGAGGGGAGGACGCATCTGCGGCGCTCTGTCCGGCACTGGCTTCGCTGCTGAGCAGTTCCGCATTTGCACGCGCCAGCTCTATCGCCAAACCAACTACTTGATCCGCCGTCTGTCGATTCGCAAACAGGAACAACAGATCGCTCGGCTGCGTAGCGTTCTGCTGTTGCGCACCCAGCGTTCGATACCAATCGACGGTCTCATCCAAGATCTGGATGACTTGTTCCGCGGTCAATACGGACGCACGCGAATCCGGAGCGCTGATCGGAGGCGTGGCGGTCGGAGGCGCGGCGCCTGAAGGGGCCGCGACCCCGGCCCCGAACCACAGGCTGAGAATAACGGCCGCTGGGACTACGCATGGCAAACGCATGACCAATCGTACCGCATCACGACTGGCAATTTCCCGGCAAACTCGCGATCCATTGCTCGATGAGCGCCACGCCTTCGCGGTGCGTGGTTGAACGTCCCTGCTCCGGCATCATTACGCCGGGCTCGTTTGAGAGCAAGCGGTAGGCGAGGATCGAATCCTTTGGTTTGCCGGGCACCACATCGAAGAAATGATCTCCTGTGCCGCGACCGGCCGCGACCGGAGGTTTGCACACACCCAGGTGTCGTTCGTCGTCGGCGAATATCGTCAGATCCAAGGCCGTGGTATTTGCCGGTCCCCTGGCGTTGTGGCAATGACCGCAGTTGACATCGAGATAGGCGCGTGCCCGCGCAGCGACGGGTTCGGAAACGTTGCGCCAATCGGCATTTCGCGCTACGCCTGAAAGTTCAGGCAGACCGGCGAGATACCCTGCCTTGCTCCAATGCAGCAATTGATTGTCGGTGCCGGAGGCGTACTCGAAGCTGCGATTTAGATGCCGCGCCTTGGTGCCGATGGGTGCAATCGCTTTGCTGTTCAGATCCACCACATGGCAACCCGCACATTGGTTTTCATTGGGCACGACATAGGTAAATGCTTCCCGAGCACCGTCCTCGGCCACCAGCTCGAGCGGCACCGTATCGCCCGTGCGTGAGAGCTCAGCCTCGGTTTGAGCCGCATTCCACACGTAGGGAAGAGCCTGCCAGCCGTCCGCGCGTCGCACCAGCACGCGCGTTTCGATGAGATGCACGTTGCCAAGCCTTAGCCCCTGGTCGCTGCGTCCCGTTCCCGCAAAGTCGCGTGATTGATCATAGGTACGGGCCACCGACTTGGCATCGCGCGCCGCGCGTGTCGGTGCCGGATAGTAGAAAGTCTTGGTGATGATGGTGCCGACCGGGAACTCAAAGTTGTCCTCGGCGCTGTATTTGGCGCTTTCACCCGGCGGCATCCATACCGTGCGCAGCTTGTGCGCGTAGTCACTGAACAACGGCGTGTTCAGATCGTAGGCGATGACCCCGGCGTTCAGCGCCAATTTGCCGCCCTCGGCATACACCACCTGCCAGTCGCTGAGTTTCGCCGGCCTGCCCTCGGCGAAGAAATGCACAGGTTGTGCCCGGTGACCGCAACCGCAGACGATGGCCAGGACTAAGCAAACCAACAGCGTGCGAAATTGCGACAATCGTTCGCCTTTGTGGACTAACTGTGCGGCAGTTCGATCGCCGCGAGCTTTGGCAGCTCGCACTGAAAGGACGCTTTGTCGATTTTCGGGTT
>Ga0179587_10000149_pt1 | contig 29884 bp, 27 predicted proteins | sample CZODoug2_1_08_16_FD_185932 | JGI IMG/M metagenome (GOLD analysis project Ga0179587, IMG submission 185932) | Vadose zone soil fungal communities from Angelo Coast Range Reserve, California, USA - CZODoug2_1_08_16fungal | ecosystem: Environmental > Terrestrial > Soil > Vadose zone | place: USA...
GAAATAATGTGCTTTGAGAACGATCCTCGCCTTCGATAAATCGCTTCATCCTTCGCTCCCGCTACTCCGAACAGGGATGCTCTAAGCTAACAAAATTATCGGCGTTTTCACACACCCTCGACCCAATGCGGCCATCTGTGATTTCCACAACGATGGTCCAACACCATGTGAAGAAGCCAATCGGCGAATTTTCATTGACTCTGGCTTCAATGTCATCTATATTTTACCTTTTGGTTAATTAACCATCTAATGTATTACACATGCATACTGATTCGCTAAGCATCACATTTGCCGCGCTCGCTGATCCAACCCGTCGCGCCATTCTTGCGCGGCTTGCACAGGGAGGGACTTCGGTCACCGAGCTTGGGAAGCCATTCTCGATAAGCCCGTCAGCCGTAACGAAGCACCTTAAGGTGTTGCGGCACGCCAAACTGATCACGCAAGGTCGCCAAGCGCAATGGCGGCCCTGCCAACTAAATGCCGCGCCGTTGAATGAAGCTGCCGACTTTATCGGCCAATATCGCCAGCATTGGGAACAAAACCTCGATCGCCTAGATGCTTATCTCCAAAACCTTCAATCCGTAAAGACAAAAAGTTCAGGAAAGAAAAAATAAAGTGGCGAACAGTGCAGATACCAAGGACCGCGAAATCATCATGTCTCGTCTGATAGACGCTCCACGCGATTTAGTATGGGAGGCGATGACCAAACCTGAACATGTTGTGCATTGGTGGGGTCCAAATGGTTTCACCAACACGCTGGAGAAATTGGACTTTCGCGTGGGAGGTGAGTGGCACCATGTCATGCACGGGCCGGATGGAAGGGACTATCCGAGCCGCAGCGTCTATACCGCGATCGAGAAACCTCACCGTATCGAGTTTTGCACCGGCGGCACATACAAGGGCGATCCGAAGGCGATGTTTGAGGCTATCTGGACGTTCGAGGCGGTGGCTGTGCAAACTAAAGTGACGATTCATCTGCTTTTTCCCAATGCGCAAGCACGCAATATGGCAGTGGAAAAAATCGGTGCGATTGAAGGGGGCAACCAAACCCTTGCGCGCCTTGCCAACTACGTGATCAAAATTTAATCAAGGGGATATCGTGAGAAAGATCGTTTCATTTGTACATCTGTCGCTGGATGGCTTTGTTGCTTCTACCGCGAAGGGCTCGGCCGGGCTAGGCTGGATAAGTAGAAGCGCCGATCTATTTGAATACGTGGAGAAACGGATCCAGCAGACGGACACCGCGTTATATGGGCGTACGACCTTCGAGATGATGGAATCGTACTGGCCAACCGCTGCCGATGAGCCCGATGCCAGCCCGCATGATCACGAGCATTCACGCTGGTATAAATCCGCCCGCAAAGTGGTGCTGTCTAAAACTCTGTCGGAGAAAAATCACGCTAATACGAAAATCATCAGTAGCAATTTGAGCGATGAAATTAACAAGCTCAAGCACAGCTCGGGCAGCGAAATCTTGATTTTTGGCAGCCCCTCCGCCACTCATGCGCTGATGGCGGAAAATCTCATCGACGGGTACTGGTTGTTTGTCAATCCGATATTGTTGGGGCAAGGTTTTCCCTTGTTCAAAAACATCAATGACCAAACCGCACTTACTTTGGTGAACACTAATATTTTTCCATCGGGCGTGGTGTGCCTGCAATACGACGTGAAACGAAATTAATACTGCAAAGTTCTTGATATTCAGCGGCGGTGCAATGGCTATTCCGTTGTCCCCTTTGGGCAGTAATTTAGGTGCCCCACTGACCGCAATTGGCCGGTTTCTGCTTTCTGCCGGTCGCTCGCGGCAGTCTACTAGCGTCGTCAAGGTCGAGGCAGCGCCCGGCATCGATACGCTGTCGCAGCGTCGTCGCAGCGTCGTCGCGGTGGAGGCGCGTGTCGGGAGGAGGGCTCGACGAATTAGCCAAACTATAAAGTGTGTACGTCGACGCCGTAATCAGCCAATAGAAATCCTCCGGAATGGACTCGCAACATCCATTGACCCGTAACATCAAATTCGGCACCGATTGCAGTCACCCATGAATAGCCCCTATTGAGTTGGGTTTCTTCAGCTGAAAGGACCAGCGTCTGGCAAGCGGCTTCGTGTCCGTCAGGATGAAGAAGGGAAAGGTACAGTCCCCTCCCAACTTTTTTCTCGAGTGCACCCCATCTGGCCATACAAAAAATTGACCACACCGTCGAACATGGAATGCTCTGCATGCCGAATCTGACCCAGCCGCCTCCTAGAACAAAACTCAACCCGCTGTGAAACTGTAGGGCATTCGCCGGCAAGATCGTCGTGATCCGAAAGCCGCCTTGAATGTCTTCGAGCGTGAGTTCGGACACATCAACAGGAAGATCAGCAGATCCGGATTTTCCTCCGGTTCCGCCGTTGGCTCGAATTTCTTTCAGAATGGCCCCATCTTTTGCAACGAACCTGACGATCGAGTCTTCGGCCTTTGGGGCATGCTGGCCCGGAAGAGCGGGCACCGCGCCTCCTTTGCCCACGACAACCTCTAAGTGATCCAGACCTGCGGCCCTCATCGCAACAAGATCAATTAGCGCCGAAACGTGTTCCCCGCCGGCACCTCCGTCGCCACCTCGCGCCCCATCACCGATCGCTCCACCGCCACCACCACCTGCTCCTGGTTGCGGGTCTGCGTTGCCGGCTGGCAGTTGAGTATCTATTGGCTGCTCCTGCTCCGCGGGCGGCAGCGTATACATACCTTCCTCGTTCCGATGGCCGCCGCCATCGCCACCTCGACCACCTCTTGCGTTCTTGCCGATAGCCCCACCGCCACCACCTCCGGCGCCCGGACTTCGACCACCTTCGCCACCCAAGTGAATTGTGGAGTCAGTAAAGCTGATCTCACCGGCCGACGATGCCTTGATGACTTCTTGGGCCATTTCGTGACTGAGTGTCCAGCTTTGCTGTAGCTGATCGAATTCCGCCAATTGTTTTGCTTTCCACTCACGCAATAGCTCGGCCGGATGGGCATCCACCAACACAGCTGCATCGATTTTGCTAGCGTGCTCCAGGCACATCAGGATCAAATTCTTCTCAGAACGATTGTCATGGGGCGATTGATTGGGGTTCCAACGCGGTCCATTCTGCCGACGCGCATGAATGTGGCAGATTCGTGAATTGAGAGTTCTTTCCCCGGACTGATCGTCAACTAGATACAGGGGGTGGCGGCAATTTTCATAGCCGCAGCGCCATGCATTCCCGTAAAGGAGCTTCGCGGTTGATTCCGTTGGTTCCGGATGCTCGATAGGCATTTGACGCCATTCAGTAAATGAGGTTGACCACGATAGCTCAGGGAGCGCCCTCGTATCTAGGGCGCTGGATTTTGTTGGATAAGCCGCATTAAAGCCACTTGCCCGCGTCGACTTTGCCTCGCGACCGATTGATGCAGCATAGAAGAATCAATCCTCGCGACACAATGATACCCGTCCCATAGCTCGCTCATTTACGCTGTCATCCTTGAGAAAGTTCCGACATCTGCCTTGGACCTGCATCTGGATCAGTCTACTGCGTGCCGTGAAATGACAACTTACAGGCGCGCATTTCTGGCAGGCGGGTGACTCAAAGTGGCCGACGCCGATCCATCGGAATTTCCGGTTGATGCCAATACCGCGAATGCTCAGGGCCGACTTGAAATGCTCAGAGGAAAGTTATTGACAACAAATCTACGAGGCGGACCTCACATAGTCGCCGACGATAAATCAAAGTTCCCCGCATCGACGTACGGGGGAAGAACCCGATGGTCGTCGAGGAGGATTGCGTCGCCACGTGCTTGGACAAGGCGAATTCACCGTTGATCTGGGTCGCGATGAGCCGACGTTGCGTGATTCCAGTAAGTACTGTGCCTTTCCAGGGCACAATTTGGTCACAGTCTAGCGAACCCAGTTTGGAGATTTTTGCGTCAAGTTCTTGTTTTAATTGGTAGCGGGGGTAGGATTTGAACCTACGACCTTCGGGTTATGAGCCCGACGAGCTGCCAGACTGCTCCACCCCGCACCGGAGAGCCGCCCATTGTACCGGCTACTTGGGGTAAAGCAAGCGCGGTGGGCGCTAGCTAGGGCAGCGCGCGCTGGCAGATCGTGATCAGCGCAGCCGGCGCGACGCCGAGGCCGAACACCAGGAGCGCATTGGCGCTCAAGAGTGAGCGCATCAGGAGGGAACCACCCAGTACCGCCGAATCCGTGGGATCGTCGAAGTACATGAGCTTGACGACGCGCAGGTAGTAGTACGCGCCCACGACGGAGAACAGCACCGCGACCACGGCCAACCAGGTGTAATCGATGTTGAGCACCGCTTGAATGACTCCCAGCTTGGCCCAGAATCCGATGAACGGCGGCAGTCCCGCCAGACTGAACATCAGAATCGCCATCATGCCCGCGAACCAGGGGCTGCGTGCATTGAGACCCTTGAAATCCACCAGCTTGTCGGCCTCGAATCCCTGACGCGCCAGCAGCAGGATCATGCCGAACGCGCCGCACGCGACGATGACGTAGCTGATCATGTAGAACATGGCGGCCTGATAGCCTTGCGCGGTTCCGGCCAGGATGCCGAGCAGTATGTAGCCGATGTGCGAGATGGTCGAATATGCCAGCATCCGCTTCAAATTGGTCTGTGCAATGGCTACCACATTGCCGATCACAATCGATAGCACCGATAGAACCACCAGCATCTGGCTCCAATCCGTCTGCGAACCCGCCAATGCCTCCGGCAAGAGACGCATGGCGAGCGCGAAGGCCGCGAGCTTCGACGCCGTGCCGATGAACACCGTCACGCAGGTCGGCGAACCCTCGTACACGTCCGGAATCCACATGTGGAACGGTACGGCGCCAAGTTTGAAGCCGATGCCGACGATGAGGAATGCGATGCCGAACAGCAGCCCGACGTTGTCGGCGAATCCGTTGTGAACGGCCGCGGCGATCGTCGAGAGCTCGAGGCTTCCCGTGACGCCGTAGACGATGGACATTCCATACAGCAGCGTGCCCGACGCCATGGAGCCGAGCACAAAATACTTGATCGCCGATTCTGCGGCGATGCCAGATTCGCGGTCGAACGCCACCATGGCGTACAGGCACAGCGACATCAATTCCAGTCCCAGGTACAGGGTGATCAAACTGGCCGCGGAGGTGAGCACCATTGCGCCCAAGGTGGCGAACAAGCCCAGCACGTAGTACTCGCCCTTGAGGATCGCGCGACGGCGCAGATAGTCGGTCGAATAGACGAACACGGCCGCCACCGTCAGCAGCGTGACGACCTTGAGCACCTGCGCCATACGATCCAGTTCGAACAGTCCGCCGAGCGCCACCACCCTCGTCGACACCGGCTGGGCCACCGTCAGGACGGCGGTCGCCAGCAGCGAGATCACCGCCAGCACACCGGTCCAATGACGCTGTTCATCATTGAGCATCAGATCCAGCATGAGAATGGCGCAGGCCGCCAGGCTCAGGAAAATCTCGGGACCGGCGAGGCCTAACCCTGAGTTGAAATCGATGACGTTAAAAGAGTTCATGGCAGCCTTAGGGGACGATCTTCGAGACCAGCAACGTCTCGGCCAAATGATGCGTCGTCGCGTGCATGACGTCGAGCAAGGGCGCGGGCCACAGGCCGAACAGCAGCACGGCCGCGGCCAGCGCGGAAAGCACGAAGAATTCACGGCCGTCGAGATCCTTCATCGCCGCGACCTTGTCGTTCGCGACCTCGCCGTAGATCACCCGCTTGACCAGCCACAGGGTATACGCCGCCCCCAGCACCAAGGTCGTAGCGGCGAGAAAGGCATACCAGACGTTGGCCTTGAACGATGCGAGAATGACCAAAAACTCGCCGACGAAACCCGACGTGCCCGGCAACCCGGCATTTGCCATCGCGAACAACACCATGAACGCCGCGAATTTCGGCATGGTGTTGACGACGCCGCCGTAGGCGCTTATTTCGCGGCTGTGCACGCGGTCGTACATGACGCCCACGCACAGGAACATGGCACCCGACACGAGGCCGTGCGACAGCATCTGCACCAGCGCCCCTTCCAATCCCATTTGGATTCCGGTCACCTTGCCGGTGTGCGCCCAGATTTGAAAGCCGATGAACGCCCCCAAGGTGACGAAACCCATGTGCGCGATCGAGGAATAGGCGATCAGCTTCTTCATGTCCCGCTGCGCCAGGGCCACGAAGCAGATGTACACCACGGCGATCAGCGACAGGGCGATCATGAGCCAATCCAATTGCCGGCTCGCATCGGGTGCGATCGGCAGGGAGAACCGCAGGAAGCCGTAGCCGCCCATTTTGAGCATGATGGCCGCCAGCACCACGGAACCGCCGGTGGGCGCCTCCACGTGCGCGTCCGGCAACCACGTGTGCACCGGCCACATCGGCACCTTCACCGCGAAGGCCGTGAAAAATGCCAGGAAGATGAAGGTCTGCTCGGTGAGCGTCAGCGGCAGGCGCTGGAACACCGCAAGCTCGTAGCTGCCCGATTTCAGGTACATGTAGATCAACGCCACCAGCATGAGCAGAGAGCCGATAAACGTGTACAGGAAAAACTTGATGGTCGCATAGACGCGGCGCGGGCCGCCCCAGATGCCGATGATGATGAACATCGGAATCAGCATGGCTTCCCAGAAGACGTAGAACAGCGCGCCGTCCAACGCCGAGAACACGCCGATCATCAGCCCCTCGAGGATCAAGAAGGCGGCGAAGTATTGAGCGATGCGTTTCTCGACGTTCTGCCAGCTCGCGATCACGATCAGCACAGTGGTAAACGTGGTCAAGAGAATCAGAGGCATCGAAATCCCGTCGACGCCGATATGGAAGTTCGAGTGAATGGCCGGAATCCATGGCCCAGTTTCAGCGAATTGCATCTCCGCGGTGCCGGTCCTGAACCATGCCCACAAGGGGATGCTGAACGCGAACGTGACGATCGAAACGCCCAAGGACACCCAGCGCGCGGCCGAAGGACGATCGCCCAATCCAAGGACAAGGAAGCCGCCGGCAATGGGCACCCAGATCAAGACCTCGAGCAAGTGGTCGTTCAGCATCATGGGCGCCAGATCAGCCAGAGCAGCAGCGAGGCCAAGCCCAGGATCATCGCGAATGCGTAGTGATAGAGATAACCCGACTGCGCGTAGCGCATCACCGAACTGAACCACCCCACCACGCGGGCGCTGCCGTTGACCAACCCATCGTCGATCAAGTCTTGGTCGCCAAATCGCCACAGACCGCCGCCCAAGCCCCTCGCAGCGGCAGCGATGACGTTTTCATTGAACCAGTCGAAGCCGTACTTCTCCGTTAGAATCCTGTGGAGCCACTTGAAGGAGCGCTCCGCTGAGTCTGCCAGCGCGGGTCTCCACTTGAAGAAGATAAAGGCGGTCAGGACCCCCGCCGCGGCGAGCCACACCGGTGGCGCCGACAAGGCAGAGACGATGAACTCACCGGGCCCGTGAAACTCCTCGGCCATGTGTTCGAGCACATTGTTGGCCGGCAGCACGAAAATCGACCCCCCGAAGAATCCTCCGAACAGCACCGGCCCCACGGTGAACCAGCCGATGAGCGCAGACGGGATGGCCAGGAGCACGAGCGGCACCGTGACCACCCACGGACTTTCGTGCAGGTGTTCCAACGTGTGGTGATCCATCCGTTCCTTGCCGAGGAACGTCATGATGAACATGCGGAAGGTGTATAGCGCCGTGATGAACACCCCGGTCACCACACAAAAATACGCGTAGCCCGACCCGAACCGATGCGACGCCCCGACTGCATCGATCAGCGAATCCTTGGAATAGAAGCCCGCGGTGCCCGGGAAACCGATCAACGCCAGGCACCCCACCAGGCAGGTCCAGTAGGTTATCGGCATGTGCTTGGCCAAGCCGCCCATCTTGCGCATGTCCTGCTCGTGATGCATGGCGATGATCACCGAGCCTGCCGCCAGGAACAGGAGGGCCTTGAAGAACGCGTGCGTCATCAAGTGGAATATTCCGGCGCTGTACGCCGAGACGCCGAGCGCCACGGTCATGTAACCCAGCTGGGACAGGGTCGAATAGGCGATCACCCGCTTGATGTCGTTATTCACGACTCCCAAAAGCCCCATGAAGAACGCGGTCGTCGCGCCGATGATGAGCACGAACGACAATGCCGACTCGGACTGCTCGAACAACGGCGACATTCTCGCCACCATGAAGATGCCCGCCGTCACCATGGTGGCGGCGTGGATCAACGCCGAAATCGGGGTCGGACCCTCCATGGAATCGGGCAACCACACATGCAGCGGCACCTGCGCGGATTTGCCCATGGCGCCGATGAACAGGCAGATGCAGGTGAACGTGATCGCCGGCCAGCTTATCGCGCTGCTGATGTGGATCTGGGCGCCTGCGAAGGCGTCGGTATGCGCGAACACCGTCGCGTAGTCGAGCGAGCCCGTGTAGCGGACGATCGCGGCGATGCCGAGCACGAACCCGAAATCTCCGACCCGATTGACCACGAAGGCCTTGAGATTGGCGAATACGGCCGATGGCCGCGTGTACCAGAACCCGATCAGCAGATAGGACACCAATCCCACCGCTTCCCAGCCGAAGAACAGCTGCATGAAGTTGTTCGACATCACCAGCATCAGCATGGAGAAGGTGAACAGCGAGATGTAGCTGAAAAAGCGCTGGTAGCCGTCGTCGTCGTGCATGTAGCCGATGGTGTAGACGTGCACCATCAGGGATACGAAGCTCACCACCACCATCATCATCGCCGAAAGATGGTCGATCAGAAATCCCACTTCCATCTTCAGGCCATCGCTCACCAGCCAGGTGTAAACCGATCCGTTGAAGGGCGCCATGCCCTCGGCGAGGAATCGATACAACACGTACATCGACAGTCCGCAGGACAGAGCTACCGCCGCGATGGTGATGCTGTGCGCGCCGGCACGGCCGATGATCCGGCCGAACAGGCCCGCGACAATGGCTGCGACCAGGGGCGCAAGCGCAATCGTAAGATAGATCGACTCCATTTTTCTTCTGTCCCTTTCTTTTCTGGCTTTAGCCCTGGAGCGTGTCGAGATCTTCGACGTCGATGGACCGGCGTTCCCTGAATAGCACCACCAGGATGGCCAGCCCGATCGCCGCTTCCGCCGCCGCGACGGTCAAGATGAAGAACACGAAAACCTGGCCGCTGATGTCGCCGAGAAAACGCGAGAACGCCACGAAGTTGAAATTGACGGCGAGCAGCATCAACTCGATGCACATCAAGAGCACGATGATGTTCCTGCGATTCAGAAACACGCCGGCCACGGCGATGGCGAACAAGACGCCTGACAGCGCCAAGACATGAGTGAGAGTGATCACGTTCGTTTCTCTGAGGCCATTTTGACGATTCGTACCCGGTCCTTCGCGCGCACCGCCACCTGCAGTGCGATGTTCTGCGGCTTGCCGCCGGTGCGGCGGCGCAGCGTCAACACGATGGCGGCGACGCTGGCCACGAGCAGAATGCATGCCGCCACCTGCGCGGGATATGCGTATTGCGTGAACAGGGCGATCCCCAGCGTGCGGGTATTGGAATAGTGCTCGGGCAGCGCCGGCGCGGTTTTCAGGGCGATGCCGCCCAAGTGCCTGACCACGATCACGTTGATGATGGCGAACACGACGAAGCCGGCCACGGCGACGGCCAGGGGCCAGTAGCCCGCCAGGCTCTTGCGGAATTCTTCGACATTGACGTCGAGCATCATGACCACGAACAGGAACAGCACCATCACGGCGCCGACGTACACCAGCACCAGCACGATCCCCAGGAACTCCGCATCGAGCAACAGCCAGATGACGGCGCTGTTGAAGAAGCACAGCACCAGGAGCAGCGCGCAGTGGACGGGATTGCGCGCCAGGATCACGCCGAGCGAGGCGCAGACGAGCACCGCGGCGAACACGAAAAAGAGAATCGTCGGAAACATCAGCGATACCGCGCGTCGGCGGCGCGATCGGCCGCAATCATGGCTTCGTAACGCTCACCGATCCCCAGCAGCTTGTCCTTGCTCATGATGTTCTCGCCGCGGTTTTCCATGTGGTATTCGTGCAGCCGCGTCTCGACGATGGCATCCACCGGACACGCCTCCTCGCAGAACCCGCAATAGATGCACTTGAACAAGTCGATGTCGTAGCGCGTGGTCCGCCGCGTACCGTCGCTGCCCACGTCCGACTCGATGGTGATGGCCAGCGCCGGGCACACCGCTTCGCACAGCTTGCAGGCGATGCAGCGCTCCTCTCCGTTGGGGTACCGGCGCAGTGCATGCAGCCCGCGAAAGCGCGAGCTTTGCGGCGTCTTCTCTTCCGGGTAGTTGATCGTGACTTTGCGTTTGAACATCTCCCTCATAGTCACCGACAAGCCGAGCAGCAGCTCCCAGAGAAGGTATGTCTTGAAAAAACTGCGTATGCCCTGCATTACGGATGCCCCTTCCACGGGCCCACATGGAAATACACCATGCAGCCCTCGACCAACAACCAGACCAGCGTCACCGGGATCAAGGCCTTCCAACCCAGCCGCATGATTTGGTCATACCGGTAGCGCGGAAACGTCGCGCGCAACCACAGGAAACTGAACATGGGAAACAGTGTCTTCAGGCCGAACCAGAAAAAGCTCGGGGTGGCGAGCCACGCATCCTCGGGGAGGTAACCGTCAAAAGGCGACAGCCACCCGCCGAAGAAGAACACCACCGTCAGCGCCGAGATCAGGATCATGTTGACGTATTCGGCGATGAAGAACAGCGCGAATGCCATGCCCGAATAGTCGACGTGGAACCCGGCGACGATTTCCGATTCACCCTCGGCCACATCGAACGGGGCGCGGTTGGTTTCGGCCACGCCGGAGATGAAGTACACCAGCAGCAGCGGAAAGAGCCAGAACCAGTTCCAGCTCAACGACCCGCCGTGCTGCGCCTGAATGATGTCGCCGATGTTGAGGCTGCCCGCCGCCATCAACACGCCCACCATGGCGAAGCCCATGGCGATTTCGTAGGCGACGATCTGCGCCGCGGAACGCATCGCACCCAGGAAGGCGTACTTGGAGTTGGCGGCCCAGCCCGCCAAGATGATGCCGTACACCCCCATCGACGTGAGGGCCAGTACATAGAGCAGGCCGGCATCGATGTTCGCGAACGCGCGCTCCGGCGACAACGGAATGACGGCCCAGATGGCGATCGCCGGTATCATCGACAGGAACGGGGCCAGCCGGAACAAGAAGCCGCTGGCGTCGGCCGGGATGACGATTTCTTTGAACAGCAACTTGAACACGTCCGCGAACGGTTGTCCCGCGCCCGGAATCCAAAACAGATTGACCCGGTTCGGTCCCTTGCGCGCCTGTATCCAACCGATGATCTTGCGTTCCGCCAGCGTGTAGTACGCCATGACCAGGATGATGCCCACCACGACGATCAAGGCTTGCACCGCCGTCAGCAGAGGAAAGGTCCAGTACGGCGTGATCGTGTCGGACAGCCAGCCGCGGATTGGGCTCCAATCCCACATGGCTAGATCACGACGCGGGCCAAGCGCCCGTCCTTGGTTTTACCGAGCGCTTCGGATCCGCGCACCAGCACGTCGACCTGGTACGGCGGAATGTCGATCCAGGGTCCGGACGGCTCCGCCCCACCATTGATGGCAGCGCCTCCCGGCGCACCACCTCCGGGCGCAGCGCCCTCGGCCGCGCCCCCGCCAATGGGCGCAGTCAGTCCCTCTCCGCACACGCCGCGGAGCGACTCGCGGATCTCCTCCGAACTGATGTAGTCCACGCCCGGTACAGCGAGGAGATTCGCCAATACCCGCAACACCTTCCACCCCGGCCGGCTCTCGCCGACCAGCTTCGCGGCGCCCGCCCAACTCTGCCAGCGGCCCTCGATGTTGACGTAGGTACCCGACGACTCGGCGAATGACCCGATGGGCAGGACGACGTGGGCCACCTCGCGCAGACTCGCCGGCAAGTGCGTGGTGGCCGCGACCACCAGTTCAGCGGTCCGCAGCGGCTCGCAGCCCGCTCCGAGATCAAGGGCCGGATCGATTCCGCCAAATAGCACGTAGGCCTTGAGGGCGGAATCCATCATGGCGCGGGCGGCGAGCCCCGGCGACGGGGCGGGCGTTCCGCCGGATTGGCGGTGGGGAACGGCTCCCGCGAGATACGCCCCAGCGGCATTGGGACCCTCGGTGATGAGCCCGAGCCGCGCGCCGGTCACCGACGCCAACTGGCCGGCCAGCCGCTTCAGTTCCGAGTAGGCGGGATGACGCTGGGCGAGATTGCCCAGCAGGACTGCGCGGCGGGTCCCCGCCGCAAGCACGGCCGCCACGGACCTGTGATCGTCGGTGACCGTGGCGCCCTTAAGGCCCGCAGGCACGGGTTTCTTCGCCGCCGCCGCGGCCGCATGCACGACGGCCGTGAGGTTGCCGACCAGATCGCGCTCGGCCAGCCCATAGGCGGCCACTGGAAACAGGTACTCGAACACGCGCGGATTGAGGAAAGCCACCTTGGCGCCTCCCTTGACCACCGCTTTGCGGATCCGGTGCGCCAGCATCGGCATTTCGTGGCGCAGATTCGCGCCGATGATGAGCACGCCCTCGAGTTTCTCGACCTCGGCGATCGGCATCCCAAGGTTCGGGTACGCGCCCTCGTTCTCCTGCGCTCGAAAATCGAGTTGACGCAGGCGATGGTCGATGTTGCCGCTGCCCAAGCCGCGGGAAATCCGCGCCAGCAGGTACATTTCTTCGACCGTGGCGGCGGGCGACGAGAGAAACCCGGCGGACGCGGCGCCATGCGCCGCGATCGTCTTCTGCAAACCTTCCGCGGCGGCGGTCAGCGCCACTTCCCACTCGACCTCCTCGAGCGCGCCGTTGACCCGCAGCAGCGGCTGAGTGACACGCTCGCCCGAGTAGATGCCCTCGAAGCCGAAACGGTCGCGGTCCGCAATCCAGGTCTCGTTGATGGACTCGTTTTCCCGCGGCACGATGCGCATGATCTTGCCGCGCAGCGTATGCGCATAGAGATTGGTGCCGAACGCATCGTGCGGCGATACGAGTGCCTGCTGCTGCATCTCCCAGGCGCGGGCGTGATAGCGGAACGGTTTGTTGTTGAGCGCGCCCACGGGACACAGATCGATGATGTTCGCCGACAACTCGTGGTCGACGCTCTGTTCGATGTAGGTGCCGACCTCCATGTGCTCGCCGCGGCCGGTCGTGCCCATCTGCGGGTAGCCTTGTATCTCCTGGCCGAAGCGCACGCAGCGGGTGCAGTGAATGCAGCGCGTCATGTCGGTCGAGATCAATGGCCCGAGATTCTTGTCCTTGACCACCCGTTTGCGCTCGGCGAAGCGCGAGATGTCACGGCCGAAACCCATCGCGAGGTCCTGCAGCTCGCACTCGCCGCCCTGATCGCAGATCGGGCAATCGAGTGGATGATTGATGAGCAGGAACTCCATGGTCGCGCGCTGCGCGGCGACAGCCTTCGGCGATTTGGTGAACACCTTCATGCCCTCGGCCACCGGCGTCGCACACGCCGGCATCGGCTTCGGCGCCTTCTCCACCTCGACCAGGCACATGCGGCAGTTGGCCGCGACGGTCAATTTTTCGTGGTAGCAGAATCGCGGAATGTAGATATGCGCAGGATCGGTGACCTGCATGATCATCTGACCCTTGCGGGCCTTCAGCGGAACGCCGTTGACTTCGATGTTGACCAGGTCGTCGCTCATCGTCCGCCCTTATGCCGCCACTGCCGCGGCAGCAGTGTTCGGCTGACCTTCAACAATCGACCGGCCGTTGTGTTCGATCATGTACTGGAACTCGTGACGGTAATGCTTGATGAAACTTTGCACGGGCCATGCCGCCGCATCCCCCAGGGCGCATATGGTGTGCCCCTCAATTCGGTTCGCCACGTCCACCAGTAAGGTCAGGTCCTCACCGCGGCCGGAGCCCGCGATGATGCGTTTCAGCATCCGGTTGAGCCAGCCCGTACCTTCCCGGCACGGCGTGCACTGCCCGCAGGATTCCGACATGTAGAAGCGCGAGATGCGCTCCAAGGTCCGCACCATGCACGTGGTCTCGTCCATGACGATGAGCGAGCCGGTCCCGAGCGAAGATCCCGCTTTCTTGACCGAATCGTAGTCCATGTTGGCCGCCATCATGGCGGCCGCCGGCACCACCGGCACGGAAACGCCGCCCGGAATCACCGCCTTGAGCTGCCGGCCCTTCCACACGCCGCCCGCGAGATCGAGTAAATCCTTGAAGGGAATCCCCAGGGGCAATTCAATGTTGCATGGCTTGGCGACGTGTCCGGACAGGGAAAAAATCATGGTGCCGCCTGAATTCGGCGGCCCTAAGCCCGCGAACCACGCGGCCCCCTTGCGCATGATGGTGGGCACGGAGGCGTAGCTTTGGGTGTTGTTGATGGTGGTCGGTTTGCCGTACAGCCCGAAGCCGGCGGGGAACGGCGGCTTGAACCGCGGCTTGCCCGGTTTGCCCTCGAGCGACTCCAGCAGCGCGGTTTCCTCGCCGCAGATGTAGGCGCCCGCACCGATGAACATGTGTAGATCGAAATCCACTCCCGACCCAAGAATGTTCTTTCCCAGCAACCCGGCCGCGTAGGCCTCGGCCAAGGCGGCTTCGAACCGCGGAATGGGCTCGCCCAGGAATTCGCCCCGGATGTAGTTGTAGCCCACCGTCGCCGTCATCGCGTAGCCGCCGATGGCCATGCCTTCGATCACCGAGTGCGGGTTGTAACGCAGGATGTCGCGGTCATGGCAGGTGCCCGGTTCGGACTCGTCCGAATTGCACACCGCATATTTCTGAATCGGCGATGTGCGCGGCATAAAGCCCCATTTCACGCCGGTGGGAAACGCGGCGCCGCCGCGGCCGCGCAGGCCCGACACCTTCACTTCCTCGATGACTTTCTCGCGCGGCGTCTGCTCGCGCAGAATCTTCTCCCACGCCTGATAGCCGCCGAATTTCCGGTAACCCTCGAGGGTCCACGGCTTCTCGTAATTCAGCGCCTCGAACAACACCAGATTCTGTTCGTACGTCATTTGAGCTCGTCCAACGCCTTGTCGATGGTTTCCGGCGTCAGGTTCTCGTGAAACACATGGTCCACCATCATCATCGGAGCACCCGTGCACGCCGCCAGACACTCCTCTTCGCGCTTGAGGTAAATTCGGCCGTCCGGCGTGCTCTCGCCCGTCTTGATGCCGAGCTTCTTTTCGACATAGTCGACCACTTCCTGCGACCCACGCAACATGCAGGAAATGTTGGTGCACACCGACACATGGTGGCGCCCCACGGGTTTGGTTTCGAACATCGAATAGAAGGTCGCAATCTCATACACCTGGATGTTCGGCAGCCCAAGATACTCGGCAACCGCATCCATGATGGGGGGCGTGAGGAACCCGTGGTTCTCGTGCTGTGCCGCGTGCAGCGCGGAAATCACCGCGGACCGCTTCCGGTCCGGCGGAAACTTCGCGACCCACCGATCGATTTCCTCGCGCACATGCTTCGACAGTTCGACGCTCATCGATCGATCTCGCCGAATACGATGTCCTGAGTGCCGATGACGGCCACGACGTCCGCCAGCATGTGGCCCTGCACCATCTCATTCAGCGACGCCAGATGGGCGAACCCAGGCGCACGCACCTTGAGGCGGTAGGGCTTGTTGGCGCCATCCGACACCAAGTACACGCCGAGTTCGCCCTTGGGCGCCTCGACGGCCGCGTAGACCTCACCTTCCGGCACGCAATAGCCCTCGGTCATCAGTTTGAAATGATGGATCAAGGACTCCATGTCGCCTTTCATCTCCTCCCGCCGCGGCGGCCGTATCTTGCGGTCGTCGATCATGACCGGACCCGGATTATCCTTCAGCCACGCGACGCACTGGCCGACGATTCGGGTCGATTGGCGCAACTCCTCGATGCGCACCAGGTAGCGATCGTAGCAATCGCCGTTGACGCCTACCGGGATGTCAAAATCCATGTGCTCGTAGACTTCGTAGGGCTGCTTCTTGCGCAGATCCCACTCGATGCCGGAGCCGCGCAGCATCGGCCCGGAAAATCCCAATTGCATGGCGCGCTCCGGAGTCACGACGCCGATATTGACGGTGCGCTGCTTCCAGATCCGATTATCGGTGAGCAGCGTTTCATACTCATCGATGCAGGCCGGGAAGCGGCGGACGAAATCCGCGATGAAGTCGATCAGTCCGCCCGAGCGGCGTTCGTTGAGGCGATCTGCGTCTTTCTTGCTTCGCCATTGCGACTGCTGATATTTCGGCATGGTCTCCGGCAGGTCCCGATACACGCCCCCCGGCCGGTAATACGTGGCATGCATGCGCGTGCCGGATACCGCCTCATAGCAGTCCATCAGATCTTCGCGCTCGCGGAAGCAGTAAAGAAACACCGTCATCGCGCCGATATCGAGACCATGCGCTCCCAGCCACATCAGGTGATTGAGAATGCGGGTGATCTCGTCGAACATCACCCGGATGTATTGCGCACGCACGGGCGCCTCGATTCCAAGCAGCTTTTCGATGGCCATGACATAGGCGTGCTCATTGCACATCATCGATACGTAATCCAACCGGTCCATGTAGCCGATCGATTGGTTGAAGGGCTTGCTCTCAGCCAATTTTTCCGTCCCGCGGTGCAAGAGGCCCACGTGCGGATCGGCTTTTTGAATGACCTCGCCGTCCATCTCGAGCACCAGACGCAGCACGCCGTGCGCGGCAGGATGCTGCGGCCCAAAGTTCATCGTGTAATTTCGAATCTCAGCCATTCGCTCTTCCTACGGTGCGCCGGAGCTCTTGGCCGGCCCCGCAATGGCTGCGTTAGTGAGGGCCGGGTCATAGCGATTGTCGTGACGGATGACTTTGGGCACAAGGATCCGCGGCTCGATGGTCACCGGCTGGTAGACCACCCGCCCCTTCTCGGGGTCGTAGCGCACCTCCACGTTGCCGGATAATGGAAAGTCCTTGCGGAATGGATGACCGATGAAGCCGTAATCGGTGAGCAAGCGGCGAAGATCCGGATGACCTCTGAATAGAATGCCGAACAGATCGAAGGTTTCACGTTCGAACCAATCGGCCGACGCCCAGACTTCCACCACCGAATCCACCATGGGCTGGGTATCGTCGGGGCAGAAAACTCGCAGGCGCACCCGATGGTTATGCGCCAGGGACAATAAGTGATAGACCACCGCAAATCGCCTGCCCGAAGGTTCATCACCCGCAGGGGCATGCGCGCTGCGGACGACGCCGCGGCTGAAGCCCGAAGCGGTCGCGTCGTCCGTCTTCCATTCGGCGCGCCCGTGCTCCAGGTAATCGACGCCGCATACATCCATGCACATTTCGAACTTGAGTTCGCCGTGGTCGCGAAGCGCCTTTGCGGTCTTCAGCAACCGATCGGCGGGAACTTCGTACGTCAGTTCGCCGGTGTGCCCGGGCACCTGCGTGAGGCCTTCGGGAAACACCCGTGCGACCGCGGCTGCCAGGATCTCGATGCGGGTCGGCGCGACAGGCGTAGGCGCAGCCTGCTGAGGCGTGACCACCGCCGCAGCGGCGCCGGCAGTATCGGTCATCGGATGATTGCCTTGTTGCGCCTGATCTTGTTCTGCAGCTGAATGATGCCGTACAACAACGCCTCCGCCGTCGGCGGGCAACCCGGAACGTAGACATCGACCGGAACGATGCGATCGCAACCGCGGACCACCGCATAGGAGTAGTGATAATAGCCGCCGCCGTTCGCGCAGGATCCCATCGAGATCACCCAGCGCGGCTCTGCCATCTGGTCGTACACCTTGCGCAAGGCCGGCGCCATCTTGTTCACCAGCGTGCCCGCCACGATCATGACGTCCGATTGCCGTGGACTCGGGCGGAACACCACGCCGAAGCGGTCGAGGTCGTAGCGCGCGGCCCCGGCATGCATCATTTCAACGGCGCAGCAGGCGAGGCCGAAGGTCATCGGCCACAACGATCCGGTGCGGGCCCAATTGATAAGCTTATCGACAGTGGTGACTTCGAAGCCGCGAACGGTGGGGATGTCGGCTGACACGGCTTCTAATCCCATTCAAGCGCCCCTTTCCGGTAGTCATACACCAGCGCAACGACCAGCACCAATGCGAAGATCAGCATCGCGATCAGCCCGAAAGTGCCGGTCACGCCCAGCGACACGGCCCAGGGAAAAAAGAACGCGATCTCAAGATCGAAGACGATGAAGATGATGGCGACCAGGTAGTACCTCACGTCGAACCGCATGCGTGAGTCTTCAAAGGCTTCGAAACCGCACTCGTAAGGCGAGAGCTTTTCCGCATCCGGCCGCCGCGGACCTGCGATCCAACCGATCGTGAACAGCGCCAGACCCAATACCGTGGCCAGGCCCATGAAAATCAAAATCGGCAAATACTGTCGCAACATACGTCGTCGTTGGCTAAAGACCGCAAATTATCATAACAGGACATCGCAATGCGCCATATGAACACTTCTGTCCATCTGGCAAAGATGGTGCCGACGGCCGGACTCGAACCGGCACAGGTTGCCCCACTAGCCCCTCAAACTAGCGCGTCTACCAATTTCGCCACGTCGGCTTGAATCAAGTCTTGAATCATTTAGGCGCGAATCATTTAGGCGCCGGCGCGGCAGGAGCCGCGGGATCCGGCGCGGCCGGCTGAGGCGCGGCCGGCTGAGGCGTGGTCTGCGCCGGAGCTGCAGGCGCCGGTGTGGACAGCACCGAGCGCTCCAACACGCTGGTGGGTTCGCCGGGCCCGCGCGTCCCGAGATACGCGAGCGACAGGCTCGTCACGAAGAAAAGCGCCGCAAACACTGCCGTCAATTTCGAAAACAACGTACTCGTGCCGCGCGCACCGAATACCGTGCCCGACGCACCCGAACCGAAGCCGGCTCCCGCCTCCGCACCTTTGCCACGCTGCAACAGCACCAAACCGATGATCATCAGCGCCAATAACACGTGAAAGCCCAAAATAAAACCACGCAACATAGAAATCTCTCAGTGGCGAACGGCCGCAGCCGCGCAAATCTCCAGGAACTCATCGGCGCTCAACGAAGCGCCGCCCACCAATCCGCCATCGACATCCGGCATCAAGAAAAGCTCTGCCGCATTGCCGCCCTTGACGCTGCCGCCGTACAGGATCCGTAAATGGCGCGCTATATTAGCATCTTGCGCAGCGATCCGGCCGCGCAGGTAGGCATGCACCCCCTGCGCCTGCTGCGGTGACGCCGTGCGGCCCGTGCCGATCGCCCACACCGGCTCGTATGCAATGACCGCCTTGGCAAGACTGGTGATGCCGTTCATGGCGATCACCGCATCGATTTGCCGGGCCACCACCGCTTGCGCTTGATGCGCCTCATGCTCTTCCAATGTCTCGCCGACGCACAGCACCGGCGTAAGTCCCGCGCCTAAGACCGCGGCGAACTTGCGCGATACCAGGGCATCATCTTCATGATACAAGCGCCGCCGTTCGGAGTGTCCGACGATGACGTAGCGGCAGCCCACGTCTTTCAACATGGCCGCACAAACCTGACCCGTGAATGCCCCGCCCACCTCGGCGCAAACATCCTGCGCACCCACTCGAATCTGCCCCTCGTCGAGCATTCGGACCGCTTCGGCCAAGTAGACATAGGGCGGAAATACGACGACGTCGACAGGCCACTCCGGCTTGACGCGTCGCTCCAACTCGGTGAGCAGCACCTGGTTGGCAGCTCGCGACCCGTGCATTTTCCAATTGCCCGCGACTACAGGACGACGCATACGCACCACCTTAGGGCACAGCCCTGCAGTAAAGGCGGCGAAGATTAGCTGCGCCGCCCCGTAACTGCAAGCCCAGCCCAGGTTTGGGCCTCTGCCTCGTCGACTGGCGCGTCGGTGTCCGGCGCGGGATTGCCCGCCCCCGCTTCGCCGCCCGCCCCCGCCGCGCCGTCGCCGGCCGCCACGGCTTCCACCGCGGCCGCGATATCGCGAGCGCCTTTTTTGACCAGGCCCGCGTCATAACCCTCGACCATCACCCGGATGACCGGCTCAGTGCCCGAGGCGCGCAGCACGATGCGGCCGCGGCCCTCGAACTGGCGCTGGACCGCATCTACCGCCGCGAGCACGCTGGGCTTGGTCATCGGGTCGAAGCGCCAGGCCACCCGCACGTTCATGAGGACCTGTGGATACCTGCGCATGGGCGCCGTCAGTTCGGCAAGTCCCGCTCCCGTCGCCTTCATCACCGCAAGCACCTGCAGGGCGCTCACCAGCCCGTCGCCGGTCGTGGTTTTGTCGAGACAAAGGATGTGGCCGGAGGTTTCGCCCCCCAAGGTCCCCCCCGTCTCATTCAGCATCGAGAGGACGTGACGATCGCCGACCTGCGCGCGCCGGAACTCGATGCCGCGCTCGGCCAGCGCATGTTCGAGCCCCAGGTTGCTCATGACCGTACCGACCACGGGTCCTTTGATCTGGCCGACTGCGTGACGCGCAGTGGCCAAAATGTAAAGAAGCTGATCCCCGTCCACGCAGCGCCCCAGCTCATCCACCATCACAACCCGGTCGCCGTCGCCGTCGAGCGCCATGCCCACTTGGGCCCGCACCCCGGGAACGGTGAGTTGCAGCAGTTCGGGTGCGGTCGAGCCGCAACCGTCGTTGATGTTGCGGCCGTTGGGTGAGCAACCGATGGGCACGATTTCCGCGCCGAGATCCGCGAGCACACGCGGCGCGACCTTGTACCCTGCGCCGTTGGCGCAGTCGATGACAATTTTGAACCCGCGCAGGTTCATTCCTGCGGGAATGGTCGATGCACAGAATTCCTGGTACTGCGTCCTGCTGCGGTCGATGCGAACCGCCCTGCCGAGATGCTGCGATTCCTGCGTGATGACGGGCTCGTCGATCGACCGCTCGATCAGCGCCTCGATCTCATCGGAGAGCTTGCTGCCGGTGGCGTCGAAGAATTTGATGCCGTTGTCTTCGTAGGAATTGTGCGATGCGCTGATGACGACGCCGAAACTGCACCCGAGCCGCTGCGTCATGTAAGCGATGCCGGGCGTGGGCAGAGGACCGATCAGCATCACGTCGACGCCGGCCGCAACGAATCCCGCCTCCAGCGCCGACTCGAAAAGATAGCCGGACAGCCGCGTGTCCTTGCCGATAAGCACACGCCCGCCGGCGGGTGCCAGCACCCGCGCCGCGGCGCTCGCGAGCCTCAGCGCAAAATCTACCGTCATCGGCGTCTGCCCGACGCGGCCGCGTACTCCATCGGTACCGAAGCAGCGCATGGTCAACGCACCGGTTCCGCGCCCTCGCGCCCTTGCAACACCGCACTGACCATGCGGACGGCATCCAGGGTGGGGGCCACATCGTGGGTACGGATGATTCGCGCTCCCATGGAGACGGCCAGCGCCGCCAGGCCGAGGCCGCCGAACAGGCGCTCCTCGGCGCTGCGATCGAGAACGCGGCCGATGAAGCTTTTTCGCGACACTCCCACCAAGAGCGGGGAACCGAGCGCGACCAGCCGAGGCAGTTCCTTGAGCAGAGTCATGTTGTGTTCCAATCCTTTACCAAAGCCAACCCCCGGATCCAGCACGATGGCGTCTTGCGCCACCCCCGCCGACAGGCAGGATTCGCGCTCCCGCACGAGGAATTCGGATACCTCGGCCACGACGTCCTGGTAGAGCGGATGGTGCTGCATCGTACGCGGCTCGCCCTGCATGTGCATCAAGCACACTCCCACTCCCGACCGGGCAGCCCACTCGCGGGCACCGGGTGTCCGCAGGGCAAAGACATCGTTGACGATGTGCGCGCCGGCTGCGGTGGCTGCGGCCATCACGCCCGGCTTGCTGGTATCGACGGAAATCGTCACGTCCAAGGTGCGTGCGATGCGCTCGATGATCGGAACAACCCGCTCGGTCTCGACGGATTCTAGGACTAGATGCGCGCCGGGCCGAGTCGATTCTCCGCCGACGTCGATGATGTCGGCGCCCTCGGCCGCCATGACAGCCGCTCGATCAAGGGCTGCGCCGGCACTGGCATAGCGCCCGCCGTCGGAGAACGAATCGGGGGTCACGTTCAGGATGCCCATGACGGCGGGCCGTGTCAGATCGACGACTCGGTGCAGGCAGCGCCACTGCATGGGGTACTTGCCGGCAGGGTCTCTCGGCTACTGCCCTGCCGGATTGACTAGTGTTGCCCTGCCGGATTGACCAGCGGCGGCGCCGGCTTCTCGGCCGTCGGGGGACGCGGCGTGGCCGTCGGTGTATCGTCCCAATCGCGCGGCGGCCGCGGCACCTTGCCTTCCATGATGTCCTTGATCATCTCCTCGTCGATAGTCTCGTACTTGATCAAGGCTTCCGACATCGTCTGCAACTTGTCCATGTTGGTCTGGATGATCTTGTAAGCGCGCTGGTAGTTGCTATCGATCACGCGGCGCACTTCCTCATCGATGACATGCGCGGTAACGTCCGACACCTGTTTGTGCTGAGTGACGCTGCGGCCCAGGAATACTTCGCCCGACTCTTCGCTGTAAGTTTGCGGCCCCAAGCGGTCCGACAGGCCCCAGCGCGTCACCATGTTGCGTGCGAGTTCGGTCGCCCGCTCGATATCGTTCGATGCCCCGGTGGTCACGGCATCCGCACCGAATACCAGTTCTTCGGCCACGCGGCCGCCGAACAGCGTGGCGATACGGCTCTCGAGCTGCCGCTTGCTGGTGCTGTAGCGGTCCTGTTCCGGCAGGAACATGGTCACGCCGAGCGCACGCCCTCGAGGAATGATGGTCACCTTGTAAACCGGATCGTGCTCGGGAACGCTCAGACCCACGATGGCATGACCCGACTCATGGTAAGCGGTGTTGCGCTTCTCCTCCTCGGTCATGACCATGGAACGGCGCTCCGCGCCCATCATGATCTTGTCCTTGGCGCGCTCGAACTCTTCCATCGTCACCGAGCGCTTGTTGCCGCGGGCGGCGAACAGCGCCGCCTCATTCACCAGATTGGCGAGATCGGCGCCCGAGAATCCGGGGGTGCCGCGCGCAATCACCGACGGCTTGACGTTATCGCCCAGCGGCACCTTGCGCATGTGGACCTTGAGGATCTGTTCGCGCCCGCGCACATCGGGCAGCGGCACGACCACCTGACGGTCGAAACGGCCAGGTCGAAGCAATGCGGGATCCAGTACGTCTGGGCGATTAGTGGCCGCGATGACGATGATGCCTTCGTTGCCCTCGAAGCCGTCCATCTCCACCAGCAACTGATTGAGGGTCTGTTCGCGCTCATCGTGGCCGCCGCCCAAGCCGGCGCCGCGATGTCGGCCGACCGCATCGATTTCATCGATGAAGATGATGCAGGGAGCGTGCTTCTTCGCCTGCTCGAACATGTCGCGGACGCGCGAGGCGCCCACGCCGACGAACATTTCGACGAAATCCGAGCCGGAAATGGTAAAAAATGGCACCTTCGCCTCGCCGGCGATGGCCCGCGCCAGCAGCGTCTTGCCGGTTCCGGGGGAGCCGACCATGAGCACACCTTTCGGGATCTTGCCGCCAAGTTTCTGGAACTTGCCGGGATCCTTCAAGAAATCGACGATTTCTACGACTTCTTGCTTCGCCTCTTCGACGCCCGCCACATCGGCGAACGTGATGTTGACCTGATCTTCGCCCAAGAGGCGCGCTCGACTCTTGCCGAAGGACATGGCGCCTCGCCCTCCGGATGCGCCCTGCATCTGTCGCATGAAGTAGGCCCAGAAGCCGATCAGAATCAGGATGGGAAAGGCGGATATGAGGAGCTGCAGGAATACCGACTGCTGCTTCGGAGGCTCACCGCGGAATTTCACGCCCTGGGATTGCAATAATCCGATCAGCGCGCCGTTGCCGGTTTCCGGGTTGTAGGTGACGAATTGGTTGCCGTCGCGGCGCTTGCCCTCGATGATCTCCCCCTTCAGGGTGACCGAATCGACGCTGTTGCTTTTGACCTCGGAGAGAAACTGAGAGTAGTCGATGGTCGCCGGCTGGCCGGTGCGCATCCCGAATTGACTGAAAATCGCGAGGAGAATGACCGCCAACGCGACCCATAAGAGAATTTGCTTCGTCAGATCGTTCAAGTTTCACCTACAACCGCATACCCATTACGACACATTATCCTGATGGCCGTTCCCCAGACAGACGGGCTTCCCTGATGGGCACATCCCTTAAGATGGGCCCCCCGAACTTACACCATCCCAAACTGCCGCGCCAACAGATAGATCTCAGGACTGCGGTTACGTGACGCCTTCGGCTTTTTCGTCGCGACCCGCCCGTACCTACCCCTCGCATTCTTGATGATCTCTTCGAATCCCGCCCCTTGAAACAATTTCACCAGCAAATCGCCTCCGGGCGCCAAGACACGATCGGCAAATTCCAGCGCCAGCTCGGCCAGATACATGGACCGGGGCTGATCGACGGCATCTATGCCTGCCATGTTGGGGGCCATATCGGACAATACAAGGTCGACCTTGGAACCGCCGACCAGGGCCAGAACTTCATTCAGCACCGCTTCTTCGCGAAAGTCGCCCAGCACGAAATCCACGCCCGGAATCGCATCCATGGGCAATATGTCCGTCGCCACGATACGGCTCGTGCCGCCGACGATCCGCGCCGCATATTGGCTCCAACCGCCGGGCGCAGCGCCCAAGTCCACGCATCGAATGCCCTGCCGCAGCAGCCGCTCGGTCTCCTGGATCTCCTTAAGCTTGAACACCGCGCGCGATCGCCAGCCCTCCCGGTGTGCGCGTTTGACGAACTCGTCGTTCGCATGCTCGGCGAGCCAGCGGGCACTACTCTTTGTACGCTTGGGCATTGTTCGTACGCTTGGGCATTGGGTCGCTCGGCTCTTACTTTTCCACGCCTAGGGCTTACTTCGTTCCGGTCGGCACTTATAATGCTCCGGATGGATCTCTCGGAAAAACAAAAGAAACATCTGCGGCGCCTGGCGCATCCCTTGAACCCCATCGTGATGATCGGCAACGCCGGACTCACCGACGGCGTGGTCAAGGAGCTGGATCGCGCGCTTACCGACCATGAACTCGTGAAAGTCAGCGCCCGTGTGGGCGAGCGGAATGCGCGCAACGCGGCGCTCGACAGTTTAGCGGATCGCACCGCGAGCGCGCTGGTGCACCGCGTGGGGCATGTCGGCGTCTTCTATCGGCGCCGGGCCGACATGCCGAGAATCCTGATTCCGGATCAATAGCAATTTAGTTGGATCGCAGCGATCTTACGATGACATCGAGGAGCTCATCGTTACGGTCCTCGCTCAACTCCCAGAACATCATGCCGCCGAGGTGATTCGCCTTGACGTACTGCGCCTTGATGCCGATCGATTCTGGATCGTCGTAGCTGATGAAGGTTCTCGAGCGGCTGTTCCACAGATACGGTGCCTTGGCGTGATCGTCCCAATGGCGGACGAAACCCTGCCTGCCGATGAGTTTGTCCGCGAGTTCGGCGTAGTCGTGGGCAGCCTCGAATCGCGCGTAGGGTTGGTTGAGCCCGCTGTTGACGGGCTGCACACCCGCAAAGCCCCTGCCGTAGAACGCGACGCCGAGGACGAGCTTTTCCGGAGGAATGCCGGCCGCCAGATGTTGCTTGACCGAGGCATCGGCATCGCGATCGGTGGGCGACGCCAGCGCCGCCCTATACAATCCCGCGTGATGGCCCGTCGTCGGCGTCAGGCTGTTAAAGAAGTCATAGCTCATGACGTTGACCCAGTCGAGATAGACCTGGAGTTTGTCCATCTCGGTGTGATCAAAATATTCGCGATCCGCGGATGCGATGGTGAGCGTGTACCGGTCGCCGCCGGTGCGGCCCTGAACGGCACTCGCAGCGTCCAGCTTTTCGCGTAGCGCCCCGAGCAGCCGGGTGAAATTCTGCTGGTCCTCGGCGCGGTACTTGATGCCGGCGACACCCTGTCCTGGATACTCCCAGTCGATATCGACACCGTCCAGCGAGTATTTGCGAACGAACTCGACGGCGCTATCCGCAAAGGCGGCGCGTGACGCGTCGGTGAGTGCCGCATCGGAGAAACCGTCGGCCTCCCACCCCCCGATGGAGACGATAACCTTGAGCCGTGAACTTATCTTCCTGAGCGCGAGGACACGCAGGAGACTCGTCTCGAGCCCGGCATTTGCCAGCGCCACCAGGCCATCTGGAGTGATTCGCGCAAACGCAAAATTGATATGCGTGAGCTTCCCCGGATGGATCGCCGCCGGAGTCGCCCAGCCCGCGACGTAGCCCACAATTCGGTAACGGTCGCCCTCCGCCTGCGCTGCGGCGCGGAGGCTCGGCGTGCAAACAAGAACGCAAAGGACCAACGCGGCGACCCGCCCCCCGATTTTTGCGAGGAACTTCATACCTGGCGCACGCCTAGCGAAAGTCTTCCCGCCAGATCAACACCAGCACGGCGAAACAAGCCAGTACATAGATCACGGCCGACACGCCATGCCAGGCGCCGAACGTCAGACCCACCGCCGAACCATGCGCGCGCGCCACGACCATGACGGGCCGTAGCGCCCATTCGTTGACCGCGAGCAATCCGGCCGCGAGATAGCCCCACACGAATTTGCTTCGGCCCGGCAGCAACAGGGCGAGCACGGCGACCGCGATCCCCACATAAGTCTCGATGCTGAAGATCCGCCCGGCCATCACCCCGGCCAGACGATGATCGCTCTCCACGGCGAACAGGATCGGAGTCACCCACAAGCCCACCGACCACAGGCTGCCGGCCCACAGCACCGACAACACACGAAAAGGGCGACGAATCACGGTAAGGGATCGCAGCAATGAGCGGACCTGAGCAGCGACCGGGCGCGCTACACGTAGCGCACGGACACGATTTCGTAGGTGCGCGTACCGCCCGGCGTCGTCACATCGACCACATCCCCCTCGGATTTGCCGATGAGCGCGCGCGCGATCGGGGAGGAGACCGACAGCAGCCCTTCCTTGATGTTGGCCTCGTCGTCGCCGACCAGCTGGTAATTCACTTTGGCGCTGCCTTCCTGGTCCTCCAGCTGGACCGTGGCGCCGAAGACCACCCGTCCGGTGGCAGTCAACTTGGTAACGTCGATCACCTCGCTGTTCGACAGGCGGTTCTCGATGTCGTTGATGCGCCCCTCGATGAAGCTCTGTTGTTCGCGCGCCGCATGGTATTCGGCATTCTCCGACAAATCGCCGTGCGCGCGCGCTTCGGCGATGGCCTTGATGACGTTGGGCCGCGCCTCGCTCTTCAGTTGTTTCAGTTCCTGCCGCAGCCGCTCGGCGCCGCGAAGAGTCATGGGAGTGCGCTTCACGCTGGCAGCTCTCTGTGCAGGGTCATCGGAGTTCGTTTCACGCCAATTCCTTGTGCAGATCTTGCAGTCGATTGACTTCGATGTCGCCCAGGTGATCCAGCGCATCGCAGGTGGCGCGCGCGCCGGCCACCGTCGTGTAGTAGGTTACCCGTCTGGCAACCGCCTCGCGGCGAATCGACCTGGATTCGCGCACGGCTTGCTTGCCCTCCGTGGTGTTCACGATCAGGGCAACTTCGTCATTTTTTATCATATCGACGACGTGAGGGCGACCCTCCCGCACTTTATTGACCCGCCGGCAGGCGACGCCGGCCGCTTCCAGAACCTGCGCGGTGCCGCCCGTGGCCGCGATATCGAAGCCGCGAGCGATCAGCATCTGGGCGAGCAGCACCGCGCCCGGCTTGTCGCGGTCGCGCACGCTGACGAAGCACAATCCGCGCGTCGGCAGGATCACGCCCGATGCCGCCTGCGCTTTCGCATACGCCTCGCCGAAGGTGTGGCCGGTGCCCATGACTTCGCCGGTCGATTTCATCTCGGGACCCAGAATGGGATCCGCTTCCGGAAACTTGACGAAGGGGAACACCGCCTCCTTCACCGAAAAGTACGGCGGGATACGCTCGACGGTCTGCCCCTGGCTTGCGAGCGTTTTGCCCGTCATGACCCGGGCCGCCACCTTGGCGAGCGGAACGCCGGTGGCTTTGGAAACGAAGGGCACGGTGCGCGAGGCGCGCGGGTTGACCTCCAGGATGTAGATCACGCCGCTCTGGATCGCGAACTGGACGTTCATCAGGCCGACCACGTTGAGGGCTTTGGCGAGTTCGCGCGTCTGGACCCGCAGTGCATCCTGAACTTCCGGCGATAAGCCATTGGGCGGCAACGAACAACTGGAGTCGCCCGAATGGACCCCCGCCTGTTCGATGTGCTCCATGATCCCGCCGATCAACACGTCCCGGCCGTCGCAGACGGCATCCACGTCCACTTCGATGGCAAGGTCCAAGAATCGATCCAGCAGCACCGGGCTGTCGTTCGACACCTTGACCGCCTCGACCATGTATTCGCGCAGATCGTCCTCGTTGAAGACCACTTCCATGCCGCGGCCGCCGAGTACGTAGCTCGGCCGCACCACCAACGGGAACCCCACCTCGCGCGCCAGGAACACCGCCGCGTCCGCAGTGCGTGCCAGCGCGTTGGCGGGCTGTTTGAACTTCAGGCTCGTGACCAGCTTCTGGAACCGCTCGCGGTCCTCGGCGACATCGATGCTGTCCGGCGAGGTACCGATGATGGGAGCGCCGGCGGCGGCGAGTGCGCGCGACAACTTGAGCGGCGTCTGCCCGCCGTATTGCACGATCACCCCTTCAGGCTTCTCCTTCTCGATGATTTCCATCACATCCTCGAAGGTCAACGGCTCGAAATACAGCCGATCGGAAGTGTCGTAGTCCGTCGATACGGTCTCCGGATTGCAGTTGACCATGATGGTTTCGAAGCCGTCCTCGCGCAGCGCCATCGACGCGTGCACGCAGCAGTAATCGAATTCGATGCCCTGGCCGATGCGATTCGGTCCGCCCCCCAAAATCATGATCTTGCGGCGGGAAGTTGGGTTCGCTTCGCACTCGTCTTCGTAGGTCGAGTACAGGTAGGCGGTCGAGGTCGAGAATTCCGCCGCACAGGTATCGACGCGCTTGTACACGGGATGCAACCCCAGTTTGCGCCGCCGGGCGCGCACCGCGGCCTCGTCCCGCACCACCAGCGTGGCGATCCGGGCATCCGAAAAGCCCTTACGTTTCAAGGCGCGCAGCCGCACAAGCTCGAGACTTTCGAAGCCCTGCTCCGCGAGCCGCTTCTCCTCAAGCATCAGATCCTCGATCTGAGCCAGAAACCAGGGATCGATCTTGGTGGCGTCGAAGATATGCTGCAGCGTCCAACCGGCACGGAATGCATCGGCGACGTACAAAATGCGATCGGGTCCGGGCCAGCGCAGCTCGTACGACAGTTTCTCGGTGGCCGCATCGGTGAGCGGCAGGGTCAGCTGGGCGTCGAATCCGTCGTAGCCCAATTCCAAGCTGCGCAGCGCCTTTTGCATCGATTCCTGAAAGGTGCGCCCGATGGCCATCGCTTCGCCCACGGATTTCATCTGCGTGGTCAGGCGCGAGTTCGAGCCCGGGAATTTCTCGAAGGTGAAGCGCGGAATCTTGGTGACCACGTAGTCGATGGTCGGTTCGAAGGACGCCGGCGTGCCCCCGCCGGTGATCTCGTTCTTGAGTTCATCCAGCGTGTAGCCCACGGCCAACTTCGCGGCGATTTTCGCGATCGGGAAGCCCGTGGCCTTGGATGCCAGCGCCGACGAACGCGACACGCGCGGGTTCATTTCGATCACGAGCACGCGGCCGTCGTCCGGGTTGACGGCGAACTGCACGTTGGATCCGCCGGTATCCACGCCGATCTTGCGCAGCACGGCGATCGACGCATTTCGCAGCCGCTGGTACTCGCGGTCGGTCAACGTCTGGGCGGGCGCCACCGTGATCGAGTCGCCCGTGTGCACTCCCATGGCGTCGACGTTCTCGATGGAACAGACAATGATGCAGTTGTCGTTGCGGTCCCTC
>Ga0179587_10000153_pt1 | contig 29628 bp, 26 predicted proteins | sample CZODoug2_1_08_16_FD_185932 | JGI IMG/M metagenome (GOLD analysis project Ga0179587, IMG submission 185932) | Vadose zone soil fungal communities from Angelo Coast Range Reserve, California, USA - CZODoug2_1_08_16fungal | ecosystem: Environmental > Terrestrial > Soil > Vadose zone | place: USA...
CGGCGGTAACTGTATCACATATCTGAAGGCATTCGGCAAAGGCGGTATCATGCCCATATCTAGCTGATGATAAACGACTTAGGAGAGTCTTAATCGAGAGTTCATTCCCAGGAATCCCTCTTTTTATCGAATCCGTAGCTATAAGAATCGAAAATGCCTTTTACATAGGATTTCCCCAATCATAGACGATTGGGGTGATGCTGCCGGGGAAGTTCACACCTGAGATCCCTCATCCCATCCTCGACTGTAACATTTCCGTTCTCACCCAAGAGGAAAAGGGACTGTTCGCACCACCTGAAGACGTGGATGGATTCCGGGGCTGGCCCGCAAATCTGCAGCGACGGGCTGTTTCAGAGTCTCCTCAGGTAGCCGCATCCTTGGCGGCTTGTTCTGCAAGCGGGGTAGGTCGGCTTACACTGTTGGATAATCTCGATGGCGTCGGCACCGCGAGACCCGATTCCCGAAGGCTCTGGCCACGGCATACGGTACTCCAATCAACACAGGCCCCAACAACAACGCTGCGGCGGGATGAATCTCACGAAAGATCAGAAACTGCGAGATCAGATCCAGAAGGATAGCAATGGCGACTAAATCGCTTGCAGATGTGAAAGCATTCCGGAGCATCTCTCGTCGATGTTGTTTGTGGAACGCCAGCGCCCAGAGAAAGGCCGGACTTCCCGCCCGAGCGTCTTTCACGCCGTCTCGAGCGCCAAGCAGAGTCGCGACCATTGGTTGCACGATAAACCTTAGCCGGCCAGGGCCCGACAATCGTGCCAACATGTCTTCAAAGAATTGTCGACTAAATAGGTATAAATCACCCGTCCGTATAAGCCTTCGGATTGCGCCCGGCAGCGTCGCAAGAATAATCACGATGACCGTCGCTCTGAGGATCGAACTGCGAGACAGTGAAATCTTCATTTTAGGCAGCGGTCAAGGATCAACGCCTGATGTCTGCCACAGGTTCCCGTGAACAACACCCTCTGTTTGGTCATAGGTAGAAAATCGATAATCAGGACTGACCATGAAAGCGGAGATGAGACGGACTATTTCGCCGGAGCGCAAGGCAACCAAGGATGCCGGGTCGAGCTGAAGGGAGAGGGAAGTGAACCCGTCCGGGAGAACGCGAAAAAGACTCTGGTCTTTGCTTATTGGAAGAAAGCGAAATTCCGATTCGCCCGCGCCGAATACCAAGGCCCACACTGAGCCATCTTTGAAGATGATGCAGTTCCAGCGGGCGTTCCCGCACGCGTTGCTTTCAGGTAGAGTGTCAGTCGGTGAAGGTTCAGCGGGCAGGAGGCGGAAGCGAATTTGGCGATATTCGTCTGCGGGAACAATGGTCGGAGCCATTGCACCTGCAAGTAAATCCGGTCGGAATCGTTCCTCGCCAAGGGCGAGAAGATCAAGCTGAACCGGATGCGTGGCGAGATTAGGTGCTAGGTCCTGCCAGCCAGATGCCGCTCCCCCTGCATCCACATTCGCATGGGCCTGAACGCCACGAAGGGTGATGAAGATGTGGCGTATAGTCTGCGGTGGGCAGGGAAAAGGATTACGGTCGGAAGCGCTGGAGGGAATAGTGCTGACGCGAACGGTGATGGCTCCATTGGCTTTGGCGAGCAAACAAGCGTTATTGCTGCCCCCAATCGCAGCTCCCGATCCATCCCATGCACCAACATAGCAAGTGTTGCTGCAGCCCGAGGCGCCGAGACAGGAGCAGAGGAACAACCAAGTGAGGAATATTTTCCGCGGAAGGTCCGAATACAAATCACACTTCATGAGAGTGGTCCAGTTCGATGAGCTAAACTCCTCACATGCGAAAGTTCCGGGGTTGAACCAATTGAGAGAACCATTGGTCACCAGCTAAATACAAGTCAACGCAGATATTATATGCCTCGCTGAGCGAACCGACATCTGGCAAAACTTACAGTGGCGCGTAAGCCCCGGCTCCAATAGCGTGAGCAGCAGAAGACCCATGGGTACCGCGCTTTCTCTCGAAGTCGGGCCGGCACTTCCAAAGACTGCCATTGTGGTTGACGCCGATCCAATAGTCGCAGCTGTTGTTAAAGGTGCTCTCGACCCACGCCGCTGGAGCATCCAGCACGCACCCGACAACGTTGCTGCGCTGGCAGTTGCCGAATCAAAGCCCTGTGAACTCGTTATTACGAGCGAAAGAACATCCGGAAAAGAGGACGTCGAATTATTACGTAAAATCCGAAGTGTTCGCCCCCATACCAAGCTGATTATTCTCACGGACGAAGCCACGCCAACCGATGTCCTCGCCTCAATGCGCGAGCACGCGTTCAGCTATTTTTCGAGACCACTCCCCTATGAGTTATTGGCCTACATGATTCAATTGGCTGCAGAAGGGCCCGGCTGGGACGATGGCATCGAGATCCTATCTGCAACGCCGGCTTGGATACGCCTCGCCGCACGTTGCGACCTGGGCACTGCTGAAAGGTTGGTTCAGTTTATCAACGAGGTCGCTGAGCTACCTGATAAGGAAAAGGTGGAAGTTGCAACCGCCTTCCGCGAGATACTTTTGAATGCAATTGAGCATGGCGGACACTTTGACCCCAGCCAGAATGTTGAGATCGCTTACCTGCGGGCTCGGCATATGGTGATTTGCCGTGTCAAAGACCCTGGCCAAGGCTTCTCATTAGAAGAAATCCGTCATACGGCCATGGCCAATCCCCCCGAGGACCCCACGCGCCACGACTCTTATCGTGAGGCTCAGGGATTGCGCCCAGGGGGCTATGGCGTTCTGATCGCCCGGCATCTCGTCGATGATCTCATCTACGACGAAAAGGGTAACGACGTGCTGCTTATCAAGTATCTGGATGTCCGCTCAAAATCGACGTTATGACCGTGAGTTATCCGCACAGTGAATCCTCGGCGTTTCAGCAGGCGCTCCTCAGAAGTGAGCGCTTTCGGATTCTGATCGTTCTGGGAACCATTGCCGCAGCTTTCTTGCTACGAACGATTCGAACCGTCGTGGTCGCGGGCAGCGAAAATGTCTCTTCGTGGTTGGCCACGTTTGAGTTGCTCGGTCTATTCGCCATATATGAGTCCTTGATGTTGAGAGCGGTGAACCGCGCCTTTCGAAAGGGCCAAGACCTCGGCAACTCTGTGTGGGTCGGCAACATCATCGTTGAGACCTTCCTGCCGGCCTTAGCACTTATCCTTATCAGCAGTTCCTCGATTGATTTAGCGTATCGATCCCTGGCGAATCCGGCGCTTCTGTTTTTTTTCTCGTCATTATTCTTTCGGTGTTGCGCCTGAATCCGACACTCTGCAGACTCTCCGGATTGGTTGCGGCATCCAGTTACTTGGCCGCCGCAGCTTATCTCGGCTGGAGGCCCTCCCTCAGCGTGGCCGCATCCCTGCTCTCACCCGAAAGAGCCGTTCTTGGGTACGCCTTGACGCTTGTGGTCGCTGGATTTGTTGCGTCGGCAGTTGCGGGAGAGGTCAGGAAGCAGGTCGACGCTGCTCTTCGTGAAGCGGAAGCGCGGCGTCAAGTCGAGAGGTTAGAACATGACTTAGAGGTCGCCCGTTCAATTCAGCAGTCTTTGCTTCCGAGTGGAGCGCCGCAGATCGAAGGCTTTGAAATCGCTGGATGGAAGCGGCCTGCGGACCAAACGGGCGGAGACTATTATGACTGGCAAAGTCTACCGGATGGAAGACTTGTCGTAGCGCTAGCAGATGTAACGGGACACGGAATTGGCCCAGCTCTGCTCGCAGCAGTTTGTCGCGCCTATGCAAGGGCTAGTTTTCGCGGGTGTGGCGGACTGATGCCCGCGATGGAGCAAATCAACGCCTCGCTGGCTGGGGACATTGGGGAAGGGAATTTTGTCACGTTTGTAACAGCAGTCTGCGCTCCGGGAAGCTCGCGCGTGGAATTGCTTTCGGCGGGGCATGGGCCTCTATTCCTCTATGTTTTGAAGGATGATCGCTTCGACGAGATGGGCTCGCAAGGACTACCGCTTGGCATAATAGCGAATTTCGTTTCCGAGCCTCCACAGGTCCTCGACTTGAGTCCGGGTGACCTGCTAGTACTGACGACGGATGGCTTTTTTGAATGGGCCAATCCTCAAGACGAATTGTTCGGCCCCAAGAGATTGGAACACGTCATCCGCACATCGAAAGTAAAGCATCCGAGCGAGATCATCTCTGATTTATACCACGCGGTGATTGAGTTTTCTGGCGGAACGAAGCAGCAAGATGATCTAACGACCGTGATTATCAAGCGAAAATAAAACAGTCGAGCCAGTCTCTTCTCCTTGTCAACCGTCTCAGATCTCAGCTATGCTCCGACTCGTAAACCTCTTTCCGAGCAGACCTGTCTCCATGCCAACAACTAATTCTTCTGAGGCGTCCCACTTAAGAATATAGCCGTCACCACCCGCTTTGAAAGCATCGCGCACAATTTCAGGATCCGCCTGTCCCGTCAAGAAAAGTATCTTGGTTTTGGAGACGAGTTGCCGGATCCGTTCCGCCGCTTGGATGCCATTCAATTCCGGGAGGCCAATGTCCATTAGAACTACATCAGGTTGGAGATCTCTCGCTTTTTGAACAGCCTCTAGTCCGTCGGATGCAAAACCTAGAATGTGTATATCTGGCCGCTTCTCGATACATACTCGAACGAAATCTCGCCATTGCTTGAAATCATCAACCACCAGAATCCTGACTAATGACATTCTTGAACTGCCTCCGCATGCATGACCCTCATAACCGGAGGACTCTCCGATCGCTTCGTGACTGATTTCTGTCAAACAGAATCCCATGCTTCGTCTGGACACGTCATTGCTCACAAGCATCCCTGAACTTGCGCAGGGTCAATCAGGGAAGCTCTGCCAGTCAAATCAGAAATTTGAAATTGGACGGGGTCAGACTGAACACTGGAGCAGCTTTTCAGGAGAGCAGAGAAGGATTTTGCCGCGACGCTTTAGCACAGCCCGGTTCCGCTGCCACTCGCTCAACAAGCGGCTTGCCGTAAACGGTGTAATATTCGCCGCGCTGGCGAGCTCTTCGTTGGTGGCGTCGAATTCAAAGCCCCCGGGAACTTTTTCCCCAATGAGTTCTGCGAGGCATATCACAACGCCCCCAAGTCTCTTGCGAGCCGAATGACTCGTAAGAGCTACATGGGCAGCAACATACCAGGCCAAATAGTCCGAGGCGGTGAGGAGTGCGTTCTCTAGGAGCTTTGGGTACCGGGCCGCCAGTCCTCGAATGGTAGAACGATCCCACGCCAGAACGTGGCTATCTTTGACCGTCTCCGTGCTCGCAAGATATGAAGACGGAATCGCCAGTAGGGCCGAACCACCGAATATCTCTCCGGGGGAAAGCCACAGAAGAAGCAACTTGCGACCGTCTTCCGTCGTGAAGAAGTATCGGGCGCGCCCCTTTGTCAATAAGTACAGATAGTCAGCAGGGTTGCCCTGGCTCACGATTATAGAATTGGCCGGGAACTGCCGCGGTTTTGCGGCTGCCAGGATGACTTTGAGATCTGGGGGGCCGATCCCTTCCAAAAATCGGGATTTGAGCTCTGAAGTTGGGGCCGCGATTCCGGAAGCAGGCATAGATGGAATGCCTCACCATCCCCCATTTTCAGGGGCCTTTCACGAATTAAATGACCGCTCCATATTTGCAAGATATGTAGCAGTTCGGACAATGCTCCGTGTCTCGTTTGACAGGAAACCCTCAGTCATTCTGGATACTCGCGCGAAGGTAGCAGCCATCAACGGAACCCTGGCAACCAAGTCGAGCGCGGAATCCGGGGTCAATTCCGCTGCGACAAGCCAGGGGAGATAAAGATACGTCCCGCCAGGGCTTCTTGTATGGCGTGCACCAATTCGTTTGCCATTCGAGGCTTGATGACGTATCCAAGGGCACCGGTTGACAGGCAAGCTCGCACGAAGTCGGGGTCCGAATGAATCGACAGAAAAACAATCTTCGATGCGCAGCCCGATTTCTTTAGTTGGACGGCTGCTTCTATGCCATTGAGAATCGGCATCGAGATATCCGTGACTACCACATCCGGCTTTAGTTTCATCGCCGCGTCAATTAGAGATTGGCCGTTAGAAACACTTCCGATGATCTCGAATGCAGGCTCCAACATACTTTCTATCAGATGGGGGACGCCTGGATGGTCATCTGCCAACAATACCGTGATTCTGTTCAATTGGCCCGCCTGCTGAGTGCGTGCCCAGAGGAGCAAAACCTGGCTCATACTTCGCGTCCATTCGGACCTCGGACCCATTAGATGGAAAAACCAACTCTTGGCGCCTAAACTTTCGGAGCCACAACCACAATATCCTTCAGAAAAGAGCCTTGTATGCTGTCAACTTTGCCAGACGGCACGGAATGCCCAGTAAGCCGCCACGGAACGAAGAATTCCTATGCTACTATTTAGCCGGGGAGGAAGGCACCCAACTGATGCCCTCCCCATGAGAAACCCGTGGCCGTGTATCGGCAACCTGTTCGGAGCCAGAATGACATGCAAATCCTGTTCGTCCGCTAACCTGCAGGATCTGACAGGGGAGCTGACGGCGAGTCTCCCCGACATGAAGCACCTAAAGGCTAGCCCAATTTACGTGTGCCGAGATATCTCAGTGTGCTTGGACTGCGGGTTCACAGAACTTCGCTTATCGGCGGCTGAGCTAGAGCAACTCAAAAAAAGCAGGGAAACGGACTTGTAAACTGTTCAAACAACATCAAGCTCCCGAGAAGCCCTTACACCGCACACTGGACAATTCTTACCTAATGCTTTGCCCTGCGGGCCTCGGAATCAAAGACCCATCTGGAACAGACTTGTTGCCGGTCGTCTTCTGCCAGGGATGCCAGCTGGTACCGCATTAGTGCGCGCGCCCGGAAGATTCGAGCCTCGATCGTCCCGATGCTAATTCCCATCACGCCAGCCAGCTCTTGATGCGTCCATCCCTCAGCTTTGCAAAGAAGGAAGGTGTCTCGAAGGGAGGGACTTAAGGAACGAAGGGCTTTCGCAGCAAGATCGTTGGCGATGCACTGGTGCTCTGGATCGGGCCGAGCATCCTCGATTTTCAGTGCCTCGCAATTCTGGTCCTGCGTCGCTGCCTCTATCCGCCGCACAGTGTCTGCAAGCCTGCGTTTGCGAATCTTCATCAAGGCTTCGTTTATGGCGATGCGAACTACCCACGAAGACAGCCGGGAGCGTCGTTCAAATCGGTGAATGTTGTTGTAAGCTTTGATCAAGACGTTTTGCAGATTGTCTTCTGCGTCGGAATGGTTTTTCAGGATGCGTAACGACATCTTGTAAATGAGCTTCGAATTCGAGCGCACCAATTCCGCAAACGCTTCCGGTGCGGGTCTATTCGCGCCGCTGACTAGGCGTTCCACCTTGCGCATACAATGTCTGGTCGACCTCATAGATGTTCTCTTTGCGCCTTAGCGATGGACTAGAATCGGCCTCGTCTGAGCATTACCTGGCATCACGTCCGAGCCGGCAAAGACGCGGGCTGTTGCAGTCGAAATTCCAAGACCGTCTCGCTCGAGACGCTGATCTTTTGACCCTTTTGTGCCACGGCGGCGGTCGTTCCAACTACTGCGCCAATAGCCGCTCCCATTCCCGCATTTCCAGCGATGGCGCCAATCGCGGCACCCAATCCAGTTCCGCCCAGTATGCGCTTGGCAGATCGTCCGCCACTGCTCTTGCCCTTCACTTGGTAATCGCTGCTCAGAATCGCATACGCCGTGCCGCCAATCACAATATCCGTCAGCTCCAATTGCAGTTCGGACTTCCCAGCCATGCGCCCTGCCTCTTTGGACTCCGCCAGGCGGCCATGCACCGTGGTTCCGGCGGGAGCCACGATTGTGTCGCCAACTTGAAGATTAGTCTCGAGAGTCGCAGTGAAGCGAGATCCAGGGGGATTCTTGCTCGAATCTACCGTATCCACCATACGAACGAGGAGCGACGTGCCAGCCGGAACTGTCATCATCTTCCGCTGCGCCAGAACAGGCAGTGCGAGCCCCAATGCCGAACACAACAAAACAGAAGCAACGATCTGTTCAGTTTTTTGCTTTGCCAAAATTCGCATCTCTTTCCCCTCTCTTCTATGATTGGCTTACTTCGAAGCTTGCTGCATCGTCGGGAGGCTGGCGGAAGTTTGAAGATCGATTATGTGCTGAATTTGGTTTTCGATCTGGAAGAACCTCGCGGCCGTTACTGGCGAGAGCGTCTTCTTCATTTTGTCGAAGTACTTCTTCTTGAGTTCCGCCCGTTGCGCCTCTAGTGCAAAAACTTGTGTCATCAACTGGTCCGCTTTCTGGTCAGTTATATTTTCATAGTTATCGATGTAGTCCTCGATCAGGCTGATCCTGCCGTCCCCAATCTTGCTTAGCTCCAGATCGTATGCCCGGAAAATGGGCCAAAAGCTTGCAGCCTCGGTGTCATCGAATTGCATGATCTCCGTAATGATTGCCACTCTCTTCACTTTGACGTCAGCTCTCAGGAGCTCTGTATAGGCTCGCAGGTTTAGCTCCTTGTCGCTGCTTGCCTTTTCCTGTGTTCGGGCAGCGGCTGTAATTAGGAGCAGCAACGCGACCAACCCGGCCGGCCCCCTACTCTTTTGTGATTTCATATAGTTTTACGTTCCCCTTGTCCTTGTTCTGAGCGAAGGTCCTCCGGCAGCAGGATTTGGCGCTACTCTCCTCAAGGCTCATGTAAGGTCACACAAGAGCTGATGCGGTTCTAACTGTCAAAAATACCAGTCGCTCCTGTATGACTGGATGGCCTGCCGATGGGTTTAATTGGAATTTGTTCCCGACGGTCCTAGCGGCGGGAAGGCAAATGAAGCATTAGCCACTTTGAAGTCAGGGGATGCCCGCTACTACCGATGAGCTTGGCGACGCTAGGGTGTACGCCGTGCACAGCGCTTCGAACTCCAAAATGAAGCAAGATTAAGGACGTCAGAACGAGAAGTGCACTAGCAAATAGAACAGCCATTGTCATCAATAGAAAGAGAGTTTCTTGTGCAATATAAAGAATCAGCCTAAGTGGCACCGCGACGGCGAAACAATAAATAAGCATACACACGCCCTCATGCTTCTCCCGCATAGTGCGGCTGGCTGGCCCCGCCTACAACTGTCATCTTTGTCAGGTACTCCTAATATCTCCAGATGAGCACATCAAATCGTTGCCATCCCCACCAACTTTGATGCACATCGACAAAGCGCGGGAAATGCATCCCGTCCGATGCCAAGCGACTGATAGTTTTGACAGTGTTCCCCTTCACGAAATACGGTCTAAATGTACAGATTGACTGCTGATTTCAAGTACGGAGGAAGGCGCAAACCTTTGACCCAGCGCCGGTCATCTTATCGTTATCGCCTGGGCTTTATGGCCATAGTTAGGGCACTCCTGGGGTCCAAACCGGGTCCGTCTTGCCTCTTCGTCGCACTCGTTATGATCAGTCATGTACTGGTCTCAGTGGGGGCTTCAGGCTCCCAGATTACGCCGCCATTACGTGCAGAATCTGCGCACGAGGCGGTGACTCTCACCTCTGCTCGGGACCGTGCGACTGACCAGGTGATTCCCCTGCCTCAAGTTGCGGACCGAGCCGAGGAACTAAACCGATTCTTGGAGGATATTTACCGGCAGATGTCGAGCGCACGGGAGTCACTACCCTCGCAGACCTCAATAAAGGTACAGGCTGATGAAATCCGCAAGCAAAAACTTTTCATCGAAGGCTTGTTCGCAGCGACTCCGAACGTTCTCGAGGTGCGGGACGAAGAACTCTATTGGATCGCTTTGAACACGCAGTACGCGAGCCATCGGAAGTTGCTGACCTCGCAAGCTACGTATCTTGAAGACCGAGTTCATTTCTTGGATATCCAGCAGTTGCAGTGGGACACCACTTGGGCGCAGGCTAGGGTAACCCCCGGTATCGAGGCCGTCGTTGTTCGCTTGAAGGAGGAACTCGGCGCAATTCGAGCAGCGCGCGTCAAAGTTCAGGAACAGCTCAACCTGGTCCTAACGCTGCAGAGTCTAGTCTCCCAACAGGATCAGCAGATCTCCGAGGTGCTTGCGAAGTTTGCTAGCGAACGGCAACGCCTGCGTGGTCATTTGCTGGAAAGAGACGGCCCTCCGTTGTGGGAAGAACGCCGGTTGCGAGAGTTCGACCAGCCCATGATCATGTCAATAAGCCAATCCCTCGATCTGGAGTCCAAGAGTGTTGGCGTTTTCGTGCGCGCACACAGGTTGCTGATTTTTTCCATCCTGTTGGCCTATGGCCTAGCTCTGGCGACTGCTTTCAAATTGAAGAGTTATGCGGCCAGCTTTTCTGATGCGCGAATACCTCCCGTTGCTTTGGTGATCTTCTCGCGTCCCTATTCCGTAGCCCTTCTGGTTGCTTTACTGGGAATGATTGGACACCTCACTTGGGCCACAACCGGAACGACGTTTATCGTCGTGGCGCTCTGGCTGTTCCAGGCTATCCGGCTGCTTCCGCCTCTGATAGAGCCCGAAGTGAGACCCCTCCTCTATGCCATGGCATTATTTCCGGTTCTTGAGGGCGCGCGAGTATTGACACGCTTCTCACCGGTGCTGAAGCGGGAGCTCTTCTTACTAAACATACTGGCCGCGCTGGTGATATTTGCCTGGCTTGCGCGTCCGTCACGATTGCACCGGCTGCACAAAACGAGCCGAATTTCTTGGCTCTTGGTGACGGGAGTTCGGATTGGAATAGCGTTGCTTGCCGCCTCGCTCGCCGTTAACTTCTTCGGCTTCCTCTCGCTGTCTCAGGTGCTTGGTTTGACGGCGCTCTTAGGTGTGACCTCGGCGGCTATCTTTTATGGAGCAGCTCGTGTTCTGGGCCTGATTCTAACAACAGTGCTGCGCGCCGACTGGGTGGAGGGCGTCTTCAGCATGCGTGCCGCCTCTGCTGAGACCTGGGGAGAACGCATACTGACTTTCCTTGCCGCCGTTTTGTGGATCCGCGGAATGCTGCATCTGTTTACCGTTTACGACGAGGTGAGGGTTGCTGTTTCGAGCGCACTTCAATACCCCTTCGGCTACGGAAATGTGCACGTCACGATAGGAGGGACGCTCAGCGTTCTGCTCGTCTTGGCAATCGGCTATGCCTTGGCAGGTGCTCTAACCTTTTTGTTAAAGAGGTTCTTGCTTCCCCGATTGCCTCTGCATCGCGGGGTGGCATACGCTGTCTCAACGGTCACCTATTACCTCCTTCTACTTGTGGTTGCTGTGGCTGCTCTGGCGGATGCCGGAGTGGAACTCAACAAATTCACGGTATTGACTGGAGCCCTCGGCGTCGGACTGGGCTTCGGTTTGCAGAATATCGTCAACAATTTTGTGTCGGGGCTAATCCTGCTCTTCGAACGGCCGATCCATGTTGGCGACATTGTAGACGTCGGCGGAATCGTCGGGACGGTCAAACGTATCGGAGCACGCTCAAGCACGGTCCTGTCCTTTCAAGGCGCGGAAGTGATTGTGCCGAACAGCAGCCTGATTTCGAACCAAGTCATCAATTGGACCCTGTCGTCACCGTGGCGGCGCGTAGACATACTAGTAGGCGTAGCGTACGGAACGGATCCCGAGCGAGTCCTCAAGCTTCTTGTCGGAGTAGCCAAGGCACATCCCGGAGTTTTGCTGGAACGGGAACCCGAAGCATTCTTCCTAGGCTTTGGCGACAGTACTCTTAGGTTTGAACTGCGTTTCTGGTCCGCCCGACAGGATACATGGTTTCAACTGCAGAGTGTGGTCACAGTCGCCGTCGCCAAAGCGTTGCGAGACGCCGGCATCGAGATTCCTTTCCCTCAGCGGGACCTACACCTCCGCAGCGTCGATGTGTCCTTCAAAGAACAACTGGCCGCCAACTCCAGCATCCCATTTCCTGTTTATGTACCCGGACCCGCCCCGTCAACTATCTCAGTATCTAGCTTGGCGAAAGATCGAAATTCGAAGGACGAATAGCTGTCCCGAAAACTCTATTTCATGTTTTAGTACCCCTGCAGCCACTGTCACCTCGCTGCATATAAGTAGGGCAACACCCAGAAATCTCGTGGCTGCAATTCGCATCAAGCTTTGACTTCTCGAAGTATTCCTCTGTCCTCGCATATGAGGGGTCCAAGCAACCGAACACGAACGTAATCCTAAGAACAATGTGCGCAGGAGAGAGACTGTCAATACTGACAGTATTCGGGGCAACCCCTTTCCCCCAGCATTAAATCGCCGAGTGAGGTATTCATGACACTTCCGCGGGTCATGCTGGCCGATGACCATACGATTCTTGTCGAAGCATTTCGCAAGCTCTTGGAGCCGCACTGCGAGATAGTGGGCACTGTGTCTGATGGGCGCGCCTTAATGGAAGCTGCGCCAAACCTTAAGCCCGACGTGATTGTGGTCGATATCGGCATGCCCCTCATGAACGGTCTGGAAGCTGGCCAGCGATTGAAAGAACAAATGCCCGCTGTGAAGTTTATCTTCCTAACGATGAACGAGGATCCCGACGTGGCAGTGCAAGCAATGCGTTCCGGGGCATCCGGGTACCTGTTGAAGAGTTCCGCCGCTTCCGAATTGATCAGCGCGATCCACATATCGTTAAAGGGAAAGTCCTATGTTACGCCGCAGATAGCCCGCGGAATGCAGAAGTCCTTTATCAAGAATCCTCAACCCAAAGAGCGTGCAAAAAACCTGACACCTCGGCAGCGAGAAGTTGTGCAGCTTTTGGCAGAGGGTAAATCAATGAAAGAGGTCGCGAGTGTGCTGCACGTGACCCCGCGAACGGTTGCTTTTCACAAATATCGGGTCATGGAAGAGCTAAATCTCGAAACGACTGCGGAGCTGATTCAGTTCGCTATAAAATCACGAATTCTCATAACGTGAACCCAACAGAAGAGCACTGTCCCTGCACTGCTTCAATTGCCGGTCCCCCGGCCTTTCTCTTATTACGCTTCATCGATGTTCCGGCGAACCGAATACAGGAACTATTTTCGAGAAAAGGGAAGACATCTGATAGCGCAGGGCAGTGTTCTGGCTGATGACTATCGGACAGACTCAGCGCTCACTCACAGATACATAGGACAGGCGGCTAAGCAGCCCACTGTGATAACTGTCACTTTTAACAGTTTCCATAAATTACCAATTAATTCAAGTTAGCGCGAGCCGGTTTAGCTGAGGGAGTCGTTAATGCACGTACGATTTGTTCAGCTCCCGATAGATCTGAAACAAAACTAGGGGAGAGGAGAATAGGAATGAACTTTAGAAAAGCAATTCTGTTAGGCATTCTTCTGCTATTCGGATCGTCCGTCTATGCGCAGGAGCAAAAGGTAGAGGTATTCGGCGCGTATTCCTATCTGCGCTTCAATCCGACTCTAAGCTACCTCAAGAACCGCAGCTTCAACGGGGGCGGCGGCGGCGTCCAATACAATTTCACCGGGTACTTCGGGATTAAGGCTGAGTTTATGGGCTATGGCAGTACCAATTTCACCATTCCCGCCGGTACCTACAACATCCCAAAGCTCTCTCCAAATCCAATCGTGGTCAACGCCCCGATTACAACGCAGGGCAACATGTTTACCTATCTCTTCGGTCCGGTCGTCAGATTTCCGATCTCCAGGGTGGCTCCATTTGGTGAATTGCTCTTTGGGGGCTCAAACTCGAACGGCTACGCGAACCAGATCAAAGGGATTTGCAACAACTTCACATGCATTTCATCCCCTTCAAACCTCAGCGGCACCCAACACCCTTTCACCATGGCGCTTGGTGGCGGACTCGATATCAAGGTCTCCACCAACTTTTCCATCCGACCCATCGAGATCGACTACATCCTGACCCGGTATACCAACCCGCTAACTTCTACGAATAACCAAAACAGCTTCCGCTATTCAGCAGGAGCCGTGTTGCATTTTTGATCAGGATCTGTCTGGATCTCTGGAGCTCAACGGGGACTGACACGGGACAGTCGCGGTTTTTCCCGGGACGCAGTCCCCACGCCAACACTTACCAAAAGTTGTTCAAGGCTATCAAGCCACATGCACACACTACGGCGAACCCGAGCAATAATGCCCTCGATTTCGTGATGGGTGGAGGCGCCGATATTCCGGTCACTAAATCAATTCCCATCCGGCCTGTACAGTTCGATTTCGTGCTCATCCGCTTCGACAATAGTTTCACAAAGGCAACCAGAACCAGAGCAATTTCCGCTATCAGGGTGGCTTATTTTTAGGTTCTAGAAGCAAAGTCTAACTCCGATGAGATCTCTTAGGAGGCTGCGCGAGAGCTGACACACTATGACTGTTTCGCAGTCTCTCATCTCGCTCTGAGAAAGCGGCGTTTCTCCGACAAGCTCGAGGATCTTCCGATGTACTGGTATTTTTGACAGTTTCGACAGGCGTCCCAGAGCCATAGTCTGGGGCTCGCTAAGCTGGATAGGAGATTCACTCTGATGTCTGTTCGTCTACGAGGCAAACGACACGAAGCCTCGGATACGACGTCTTTCGACAGAATCTACTTTCCCCCAGGGAGTATTGGGTTCTGGAGAGAGAGCATCGACCCTAATTCCAGGCGACGAAGAATGCGGCCCATTCCGCGAACCAGCGGGGTGGGCCGTGTTTCTTGTGGCTCGTGGCTCAGAGGTTCAGTTGAGTTATCCATGTACGGGCTCTGAGCGATTTACGAGTGCCGTGCCGCTCCTACTTACAGGTGTTTTACTTTGGATCGTGTTGGCTTCCCCTGCAGCGGCGCAAGAATCGCAACCCAGCGAACCAACGACAGGGAAACAGACAACTTCGTCTCAGGCCACATCGACATCTAACAATCATCCCCGCAGCCCCGAAGCGTCAGGCCCTCAAAAGCCACCCGTCGAAAAGAAACACCACGATCGGGGGTCCTTCGTTGTAGCCCCTCTTCCAATTTCAAGCCCTGCCTTGGGCTCCGGGGTCATACCGGTTCTTGCTTATATCTTCCCTCTGAGTTCGCACGACAAGACATCACCTCCTTCCGTCATTGGGGGCGCAGGCCTCATCACAAATAACGGCAGCCGAGCATTTGCCTTGGCAGGAGATCTTTTTTTTGGAGAGAATACCTATCATGCCGCGGCCTTGTATGCTCGCGGCAATCTAAACTACAACTTGTACGGGATCGGCGTTGACGCCAGCAGGACCGGCCTTAAAATACCTCTCGAACAGAACGGCCAGGTCTTCTTCGTCGAGTTCTTACGCCGACTAGGGTGGAAATTCTTTCTGGGTCCGCGCTTTCTCATGGGAGAGTCGACCATTACACTTAGGCCGAGCAGCGGTAGCACTCTCCCGCCTCCACCCGACGTGGGCCTTCGCACCAACCTGAGAGCGCTAGGCTTCCGCTTGCAACGTGACACTCGCCCAAATCGCTTTTATCCCACGACTGGAACTTTCCTGGACTTCACGGCTGACTTCTTCTCAGAAGGCTTGGGTAGCAAGTACTCCTTTCAATCCTACAAATTTACTTTCAACAAGTACGCAAGCCTGGGTCAGAAGCAAGTGCTTGCCTTCGATTTAGGCATCTGTGGTACCGGGGGACAACCGCCGTTCTATGGGAATTGCATTTATGGAACCAACAACCAATTGCGAGGATATACGGCAGGGCGCTATCTTGACCGCTACATGGTAGTGACACAACTGGAATACCGCCTCGTTTTGCCAAAGAGATTTGGCTTGGTCGGGTTCGGAGGCATCGGCGAAGTCGTTCCCGGCGGGGATCAGCTGTTTAGGGATAACAATTTCCTACCGAGTGCCGGTGGAGGACTGCGATTCCTACTAAGCAAGAAATATCATGTAAACCTTCGCGCTGACGGCGCCTATGGAAGGAACAGTCACACCTGGAGCATGGGAGTCGGTGAAGCATTCTAGCGAGATGTTCGCGCGAGAGATTGCGGGATGACAATCATCAAGACCGAATCCCAGGGGATGCTCATTCGTAATCGCTCGGTCCTTTCGGGCGTTCCTGTTGTCAACTTTGGCTTGGCGCTAACAAAATGAAAACCCCTAGCGTTTCGCTTGCAGGCGGGATTGTTGACTCTTGCTGGGCCTCTGCGGGCGGCACTGATCACACTGTCCAGTACGCATAAGAATCCAAGCACGCTTACCACGATTAGTATTATGAGCACCGGCATTTTGACCTCCGCTGGAAAACGGATGGAGGCGGCCTCTTTCTGGGGGGGGCGTAATGGTGTTTCTGCCCGAAGTACGAGAGAACTCGCCTCCGTATCTAGGAGCATAGTCTTAGCTGCAAATTCGAAGGAACTGTCAAAACCCGCAGGTGGGAACATCCATCTGCCAGTCAGAGACTCTGACAGGCGACTTCGTAAACTTCTAAGAAAAACCATGCTGCTCGAGGGCCGGTCCCATACCTGTTAGTTTTAGCAGTAGTTGCATCCCGCCATTCTGGCAGTTTCTTCTTGGTTGGATTCCTGGAGGATCCGGAGCATTTTATGAGCCACAACAACGCTACTCTGCTCTCCTGCCTGGTGCTCTGCCTATCCGCGCACACCGCTGCAGCACAGTCAGAACAAAAAGCGACGGCGTCCAATCTCGTCAGCAAGTCCGTCACTGCAATCGGATTTCCGGTCGGGAGCGGAAGCATCAAGGTCGACTTGAAGGGAACTGAAGTGATGACCCAGGCCAACGGTGAGGCCAAGGTCGAGGCCAAGCAAGGAAAGACAAATATTGAAATAACCGTCAAAAGTTTGGAGCAACCCTCAAAGCTTGGCGCAGAGCTTCTGACGTACGTTGTGTGGATCGTCACTCCGGACGGGCGCACCGGAAATCTCGGTGAGTTGCTTGTTAACAAAAATGGAGAGGCAAAATTAGGCGCCACCACACCCGCGCAAACATTTTCAATGATCGTGACAGCCGAACCGTATTTTGCGGTTCGTCTCCCCAGCGAAATAGTGATCTTAGAAAGCGAGACACGGAAAAACACGAAGGGAAAGCTGTTCCCCGTAAATGAATACAAGCTAATGAAACGAAGCCAATACGAAAAGCTCGGGAACCCCCTTGCCATGACACCCGATCTCGAGCATATCCCACTGGAGTTGTATGAAGCTCGCAACGCCGTAGATATCGCGAAGTCGCGCAGGGCCGAGGCCGATGCTCCGGAAATCTTCTCGAAAGCGAAGGGAAGTCTGGAAATTGCCGAGAACGCACTTGCAAGGAAAGCAGACAAAAAGGAAATCATTTCTACTTCCCGGCAAACCGTACAGTTCGCAGAAGACGCGCGCGCGCTTGCTGCACAACGCCAGGAGGAACGACGCATAGCGTCAGAGCGCGACGCCGCAGCTGCCCAAGCCAAGGCAGAAGCAGAAGCAAAGGCTGCAGCCGAAGCGGCAGAAGCGAAGAGCAAGGCGGATCTCGAGGCCAAACGTCAGGCTGAGTTGGCAGCCGCAAAGCAAGCACAGTTGAAGGCGGAGGCGGATGCGGCAGCGATGAAGGCTAAAGTGGAAGCAGATGCCCTGAAGTCAAAGGAGGAAGCAGCCAAGGCAGAGGCAGAACGAGCCCAAAAAGCGGCGGCGGACTTGCGCGCCCAACTGTTAGAACAGTTCAATCGCATTTTGGAAACCCGCGATACGCCGCGAGGGCTCGTCGTCAACATGGGAGACGTCCTCTTTGACTTCGGAAAATATGACCTACGGCCAGAGGCAAGGGAAAAGCTGGCAAAGCTTTCGGGCATTATCCTCGGACATCCTGGTCTGAACCTCGCCGTGGAAGGCCATACCGACAATGTGGGTAGCGATGAGGTGAACCAAAAACTCTCTGAACAGCGTGCGGAATCGGTGCGCGGCTACCTCATCAAACAGGGCCTCGCTGATAATACTGTGACTTCAAGGGGATTTGGCAAGACTACCCCAGTCGCCGACAACAGTTCCGTTGCGGGCAGGCAAAAAAACCGTCGCGTGGAAATCGTGGTGTCGGGCGAAGTCATCGGCGTGAAAATCGGCAGCTAACTTCGACGGCGTTCGCAATCGAAGGTACCAAGTGTGTCACGATCCGATCGCGGCATTTTCCGCGCAGCACACCCGTAAGGAAAGTATTATCAAACGATTGACCGAAGAACCACCTTTGCTCCGCGTTCTTCAGAGTTAACCAAAGCAGGGTTCAAGGACCTGCTAATTTTGACAGTTCACCGCTCTCGAGTTGGCTACTAGCATCATCGCGCAGTGAGGTCTTTGTTGACCAGAAAAGTGCCTCCACACAGGTAGCCCAGATGCTCACAATTTCGCCTTCGGAAAAGCCGGTATTTGCGCTTCGCGGAGCGTGCAAAATGCAAAGGAAGCTAGTGCGATTTGGGGGCGTCTTTTCAATCGTGTCGACAATTTCCCCGCATCCTGCCACAAGAAAGCTGCACGCTTTGGGCGTGCTGATAGTGGCACTGATTATTTGCGTTGGCTGTTCCTCAAACGCCGAAAAGCCAGCTCCTCCACCTCCCGGTGTCACGGTTACACCTGCAATTCAGAAGGATGTGCCCATTCACCAAGAATGGGTCGGAACGATGTTGGGCAATGTGGACGCCGATATTCGGCCGAAGGTGGACGGATTCTTGCTTAGCCGGCTCTACACAGAAGGTTCATACATTGAGAAGGGCGCGCCAATGTTCCAGCTTGACAAGCGCCAAGCCCAAGCGGCTGTCGAGCAAGCCCAGGGAAACCTTGAGCGAGCCCGTGCTTCTCTGGGACAAGCGCAGATCGATGTACGTCGTTACACACCCTTGGTGGCCCAGAGGGCTATTAGCCAAGCCGAACTCGATAAAGCGCTGAGTTCGGAAACGGCAGGGAAGGCGGGGGTGGATGCAAATCAAGCGGTTCTTGACAACGCCAAGCTAAATTTGGGCTGGACAACAGTGACCTCGCCGATTTCCGGAATCGCCGGAGTCTCCAAAGTCCAAATCGGGGACTTAATGACGCCGATCACCGTCATGACAACCATTTCAAGCGTGAATCCAATCTACGTGGACTTCAACGTCGCAGAGCAGGACTATCTCCGATTCGTCCGCGAAAAAACAGGCCGTTCAGCGGGCCAAGATCTCGAGCTGATTCTTGGAGATGGTACGGTTTACCCCCGGCGTGGTCATGCTCTTTTCGTGAACCGCGAAGTGGACTCACGCACCGGAACAATTCAGGTGCGCGGAGAGTTTTCCAATCCAGGCAACGTTATGCGTCCCGGACAGTATGCCCGCATTCGCGCCGTCACCGAGTTGCGCAAAAGTGCAGTCCTGATTCCCCAGCAGGCGGTCTCCGAACTTCAAGGAGTCTATCAGGTGGGAGTGGTTAGTGCGGATAACAAGGTCACGATTAAAACCGTGAAACTCGGCCCACAGTCTGACGATATGTGGGTGGTCGAGTCCGGTCTTCAGGCTGGGGACAATGTTGTGATTGATGGACTGCAGCGCATCAAGACTGGCATGACCGTTGCCCCAACGCCCTTCAAAGACACGCAGACCACTGCGCCGACTGGCGGGATATAGCTATGTCGAAATTCTTTATTGATCGGCCGATCGTCGCCATAGTCATTTCCATCCTCACGGTGGTTGTAGGTCTTGTGTCGATGGCCAAGCTTCCCGTAGCCCAGCTCCCCGATATCGTGCCTCCGCAAATTAACGTGTCGGCCACTTATACCGGTGCGGACGCACTGACGATCGAGCAATCTGTTGCCACGCCACTTGAACAGCAAATGAACGGTGTGGATAACATGCTCTACATGATGTCCACGAATGCGAATGACGGAACGATGAACCTCAAGGTCACCTTTGATGTCGGGACTAACGTAGATATCGACCAAGTGAACACGCAGAACCGAGTGTCCCAGGCTAGCCCGAATCTCCCAACGTCAGTCAATCAGTACGGTGTGACCGTCAAGAAACTTATGGGGCTTCCCCTACTTGTGCTGTCTGTCTATTCGCCAAAGGAAACCTACGGCGGACAATTCTTGGGTAACTACGCAACCATCAATATTAACGATGCCCTGTTGCGCGTTCCGGGAGTTGGACAAGTAACGAACTTCGGCGCTGCGGATTATGCAATGCGCATATGGATAAAGCCAGATCAGCTGACCAAACTCGGTCTCACTGTTTCCGACCTTAGCAATGCTGTCCAACAGCAGAGTGCTGTAAATCCAGCGGGACAGATTGGTGGTGAGCCTGCTCCCAAGGGCCAGCAGTTTACTTACGCAGTTCGCGCCCCAGGTAGGCTCGTCAATGCGGAGGAATTTGGCAAAATCATCGTTCGTCAAAATCTCGATGGATCAACGGTTAGGTTGAAAGATGTCTCGCGGATCGAATTGGGCTCACTTGTTTATCAGCAAATCGGACGGTACAACGGGAAGCCCGCAGTCATCATTGCCATTTACCAAGCCCCCGGTTCCAACGCATTGGCTGTGGCGAAACAAGTCAAAGACCAGATGGAGGACCTGAAAACGCGGTTTCCGCAGGACCTGGATTACATCGTTTCAATGGACACTACGCTTCCTATCACGGAGGGGATGAAAGAGATTCTAACTACACTTTTCGAGGCCATCGTCCTGGTAATTATCGTAGTGTTCTTGTTTTTACAAGGTTGGCGTGCAACTCTCATTCCCCTGGTTGCCGTGCCAGTGTCACTTATAGGCACGTTTGCCATCTTCCCCTTGCTCGGTTTTTCAATCAACACCCTGTCTCTCTTTGGACTCATCCTTGCCATTGGGCTCGTAGTGGACGATGCAATCGTCGTTGTCGAGGCAGTTGAACACAACATCGAGCATGGATTGACGCCTAGAGAGGCAACCATTAAAGCGATGGAAGAAGTTACAACTCCGGTCATTGGCATCGCGCTCGTTTTGTCTTCCGTATTTATTCCCATGGCCTTCATGGGAGGCATTAAGGGCCTGCTAAATCAACAATTCGCGATTACCATCGCCGTGTCCGTTCTCATCTCGGCCTTTAACGCATTGACACTCTCACCGGCGCTCTCGGCCCTTTTGCTTCGTCCACGGAAGGAATCTAAGGGACTTGTCGGCAAGTTCTTCGCCGGGTTCAATCGGTGGTTCGGAAAAATGACGGGAGGCTACGTTAGCTGGAGCCACGTTCTCATTCGCCGATGGGGAATTGCGCTGCTCTTGCTCTTGGGCATTTCGGTTATCGCGGTGACGATGGGCAAGAGCCTTCCTAGTAGCTTCGTTCCGGAAGAAGATCAGGGATATGCGTTCATTCAGCTCCAGCTTCCGGATGCTGCTTCTTTGCAGCGCACCGACGCCGTCATGCGCAAAATGGATGACATTCTGGCGCACACTCACGGGGTTCAGGGATACGACGCGATCGTCGGCTTCAGCCTCTTGTCCAACACTTCTGCCAGCTACACCGGTTTCTATTTCCTTCAGTTCGATCCGTGGCACGAACGAGAGGGTTTCGAACTCTCCGCAAATGGTTTGATGCAGACTCTGAACCAGAAAATGCGCGCGGAAATTCCGGAAGCTATTGGATTTGCCTTCGGACCGCCCGCCATTCCTGGTCTCGGTACAGCCGGCGGCTTCAGCTTTATGTTGCAGGATCGGTCTGCGGGAACCGTTCAACAGCTTTCGGAGACTCTTGACAAGTTGAATCAGGCCGCGCGGAAGCGCCCAGAAGTTGGTTCACTCGTAGCTACCTTCCGCCCTTCGGTGCCACAGCTTTTTGTCGATATTGACCAGGATCGAGTATTAAAGCAGGGTCTACAGTTCGGGGACGTCTATCAGACGTTGCAAGCCTTTTTGGGCGGCGCCTACGTCAATCAATTTAATCGGTTTGGTCGTCAGTGGAAAGTCTACCTTCAAGCAGAGCCGGAGTACCGCATCAGCGCAGACAAAATTAACAGCTTTTACGTCAGAAACTCGAAGGGCGAAATGACGCCGCTGGCCTCCATGGTTACTGTGAAACGCGTTTCGGGACCGGAATACACCAACCGCTTCAATCTGTTCAGAAGTATCCAGATTAACGGCTCACCCGCCCCGGGATATAGCTCAGGCCAGGCCATGGCTGCGATGGAACAAGTTGCCGCAGAAGTCTTGCCTGCCGGTATGGGATATGCCTGGAGCGACATGTCTTATCAGGAAAAGAAAGCTGAAGGCGGACAAGCGATTGTTTTCGGCATGTCGATCTTCTGCGTATTCCTGATCTTGGCTGCACTCTACGAGAGTTGGTCTCTGCCCTTCAGCGTACTTTTGTCGGTTCCTGTGGCCGTCCTCGGGGCAAATGCCGGACTGCTATTACGCAAGCTCGATAACAACGTGTTTGCTCAAATTGGACTCGTTATGTTGATTGGACTCACTGCCAAGAACGCAATCTTGATCGTCGAGTTCGCAATCCTGGAAAACAAGAACAATAAGAAGGGACTCGTCGAAGCTGCCCTCGAAGGGGCCCGTCTTCGATTACGTCCTATTCTGATGACATCCTTTGCCTTCATTTTAGGATGTGTTCCTCTTTGGACGGCGAAAGGCGCTGGCGCGATTGGCCGCAGAGTCTTGGGAAGTTCTGTCATCACTGGAATGACTGCAGCGACCATCCTGGGCGTCTTTCTCGTGCCCGTCCTGTATGTGGTGGTTGAGCGCATTGCCGGTAAAGAGAAAAAGGAAGCAGTGGGAATTCCCAGAACGGCGGCACTAGAGGGAGGACACGACTGATGCGAAAAATCATCGCAGTCGCGCTTCTTCCAGTCCTCTTCACGGGCTGCGCGGTTGGCCCCAAGTATGCGCGCCCAGTAATCCAGCCCCCGGCCAGCTTTTACGCCGAGCAGCAGGCAACGGCGAATTCCGCCGCCGATTTGGCCTGGTGGGATTTGTTTAAGGATCCCGTTCTTCAGGATCTCATTCGCGAAGCGCTGAAAAGCAACTATGACTTGCAGTTGGCGGTGGCGCGCGTCGAGCAGGAAAGAGCCTTCCTTGGCGTCAGTCGTTCGCAGTATTACCCGCAAGTGGGATACGACGGCAGCATTTCGGGACAGCAATCGCCTTCAATTTCCAATCACACGTACTACTCCTTCAGCTTCAGCGCCTTTTGGGAGATTGACTTCTTCGGACGCATCCGGAAGCTGAATGAGGCGCAGCGCGCTGCATATTTCTCCAGTGAGGAAGCCCGCCGAGATGTCCGGCTCTTGGTCATGTCGGACGTGGCGCAAGGATACTTCCGGTTGCGAGCGTTAGATGAACAGCTGCAAATTGCTCATCGAGCGGTCCAAAGCTTTCAGGAAACTCTTGATCTGTTTCAACGCAAATTTCAAGGTGGAGCAGCATCGGGGCTTGAAGTTGCCCGTGCTCAAGCCGCGCTTTCGAACGTGGCAGCCGCAATCCCGGATTTCGAAAGGCAGATTGTTGCTCAAGAGAATGCACTGGACCTACTTCTTGGCCGAAATCCTGGCCCGATCGTCCGCGGCGCTGCGCTGGCCGATCAATACGACCCGCCGGACGTGCCCGCGGGACTGCCTGCAACGCTACTGGAACGGCGGCCTGATCTGCGCGAAACAGAACAGAACTTGATTGCAGCCAATGCTAGTGTCGGAGTCGCCAAAGCCAATTTCTTCCCCACGATTTCCCTGACGGGCCTACTGGGGGGCGTGAGCCCTCAGCTGTCTGAGCTTACGGCCTCCGGAAAGGCCTGGAGCCTTGCTGGTAACTTGGCGGGGCCGATCTTCACCGGAGGCCGCTTGAAGAACGAGTATCGCGCATCGCTTGCTTTGCGAGACCAAGCCAAGATCTCTTTCGAGAAAGCGGTTACACGGGCCTTCGGCGAGGTTTCCACGTCCCTCTCGGCACATCAACAACTAGCCAGGGCTTATCGTGAGCAGCTGAAGGCCGTGGAGGCCTACCGCGATTCAGTCCGGATGTCTTTTATACGGTACGACAGTGGACTTTCCAGCTATTTCGAGATTATTGATGCTCAAATCCAACTGTATCCGGCGGAGAGCTCCTCGGTAGCATACGACCTCGGCCGCAAATTGGCGATGGTCGACCTTTATCGCACGCTCGGCGGCGGGTGGAATCTAAGCGATTCGCAGTGGACTAGCACAAGTGGGGTACCAGGCTCGACTCAAACTACAGCTCCCTGAGTTCCACTCCACGTGCCCCGCTTGGTGAAGGCTCGTCCGCCACAAGAACGCGGATCAGGAATGTAACCAAAACGAACGAACAATGTAAAAGCAATTAGGCGGGCGAGAGGGTATAACGATGAACGCAGGCAGCCACATCGATCTTGCAACAATCGCAGCTGAATCGAATTCGACAAGGACAAAAGCATTAAAACGATTCCCTATACAGCTCGGGCAGAAACCTGGACAGAGCTCCTGTGCTAACTGATCGTACCCGGAGTGTTCCACTGTCAAAACTGACAGTTCTAGTACGAGGTCTTACCCGGCGTGCCTAAGAGTTCTTTCTGAAACAACGTTAACACATTATCAACATCGAGGCTTTTAAGTCTGGTGGCACGGCAAGTTTGATGCAAAAGATCGAAGCAAATTCCGTGCCTCTATCCGGGGTCGCCGATGTCAGAGCCGGTCTCAAAGCGTACTAGACCGGATGCGGAAGTCCGCCACAAACCGACAAGATGAAGAAGGGCCGTGTCTATCATTCCACACGACAAATTGACAAGAACTACATGAAATATTTCGATGGCAAAGACGTGTGTCGGTATTACCTTGGTTGGAGCGGAGAATATCTCAAATATGGAGACAACCTCGCCGCGCCGCGAAAGGACTTTCGTCTGTATTCGACGCCGAGAATCTTGGTGAGGCAGATTCCAGCCAAGCGACCCTATTGTGTCCACGCTTGCTTCACGGACGAGGTCGCGTTGAACGACCTAAATTCGATGAACATCATCAACATTCCAGAAAAGCCGGAATACGTGTTGGGCGTTTTGAATTCGAGGTTGGTCTCATGGTGGTTCGTTCACAAGTTCGGAAAGATGCAGCGCGAGACGTTCCCACAGTTCAAAGTGAACGAATTAGGTGATTTTCCGCTACCGACAAACGGTATAAAACACCGGGACGAAATTGCAAAGCTTGCTGCTCAGATCCTTACGGCGAAGCGACGCAATCCCGCGGCAGACACAACGGCGCTGGAGAAGGACATCGACCGCCTCCTCTATGAGCTATATGGCCTGACCCCAGAGGAGTGCGCTATCGTGGAGACTGAGAGGCAACGCTTATTGGGACCGAACGAATTCGGAGTTCCAGATTGCTCGTTCCTGGCCGTAGAGGCAATAGTGGCTCCAGAACCCCAGCCGTGGGTAGCTCTCCGTTGGTCTCTAAACTCATCAACACGCACGTCGAAAGGACGCGGCTTCCTCGCCCACAGGATTTAACGGCGCCGGCCTGCGCCTTGAATAAAGCGTTTACTGTCAGAAATGACAGTTCAGACAAGAGCTGAATACCTGTTAGGTTCGACGCGGCGAGCACTAACTACTCGAGAGGAGCCACGATGGGTGCCAGGATCTCCAAAACATTCGAGATTTCTACTTTCTTATCATGGTCCCTAGCCTTAATCCCATTGCTCACATGCAGCAGGCCCGGAAGAGGTTCAGAAGCGCGCGTTGAACGGCGCACATCTAGTCCCCCGAAAACGCAAAATCAGATGCTAACGGAATCAGGACCTCAGACGCCAGATGATGCTCAGGTGAAAGCGGTTCTCGACAAGATGGCTGCGGCCGGCATCACTCGGCCAACTACTGTGGCAGACGTGCGAAAGGCTTATCTCTTCTACCCGAAGCTCTCGGGAACTCCGGAGCACGTTTTTCACATTGATGATCGGCAGATCCCTGGGCCGGCGGGCAATGTCACAGTCCGCATTTACACTCCTAATCCAACGAGAGGCTTGCCCATCCTGGTTTTCTTTCATGGCGGGGGTTTTGTGGCGGGCAACCTGGACACGCACGATAATCCTCTGCGTTCAGTGACAAACCGATGCGAATGCATCGTCGTTTCTGTCGATTATCGACTTGCACCGGAAAACAAATACCCCGCAGCTCCAGAGGATGCTTATTCGGCAACCAAGTGGGTGGCGGAGAACGCCGGCGATATTGGCGGGGATCCACGTCGAATTGCTGTGGGAGGAGACGGCGCAGGCGGTAACCTGGCCGCCGTAGTTACGCTAATGGCCCGAGAGCGCGGTACGCCCAGTCTGGTCTTTCAAATACTGATCTATCCGATGCTTGATGCTTCCACCATGAGGCCGACTTGGTTCACAGAATCGGACGCTCTGACTGTGACGAGGGAATCTAAACATAAATTGCTTAGCACATATATCCCAATTTCAGCGAATCTGGGAGACTCCTTTATCTCTCCGATCCGTGCTCAAAATTTCAAGAATTTGCCGCCCGCCTTATTGATGACCTACGGGGGTCATGATCCGATGCGGATTGAAGGTGAAGAGTATATTCGTCGTTTGAAGGAGGACGGAGTTGTAGCAAAGGTTTCTCTCTATCCACAGGCGATGCACGGTTTCTTTTTGATGGCTGGAGAACTGGACGCCGGGAAAAAGTGTATTGATGAAGTGGCGACGACGCTGAGAAACGCGTTCAACAGCACGCCCACAGGCTCTTCAGTGAAGAGCGTACCCCGGTCTACTCCAAGAAATTTGCCTGCAATCGCCGCTATCATTGCCTGACCAGCCGCACCAGGCCATAGTTGAGGTGATAATGCCTCAGTTTTGGTCAAGTAATCCTTACTCGAAATGTGACGGCCGCGGCCTGCCGTCAAGGCCTTGCCCACGTCAAACAATGCTTCGCCCCGTTTCTCTTTTCCTGTAGGCCGACATCGAAGACATATTTTTGTCAAGAACTCTTCTTGGACCTAGCAGTTCTGCCAGGCTGAGTTGTCAAGGCAGTGATGGTGAAGCGCTACTTTGTCGATTTGTTTTTTGGTGAAGCTTTCTCGAGCGTTGCGATCAATCCCTTGGCGCTATCTGGCACGGGCTCGGCCTTATCGAAGACAATGGACTTCGCGCTTACTTCCTTACCGTACAGTTTTTTGTTGGCTCCGTTATCGGGGCGAAGCGTAGAACCTTCCAGAGAGACACCAGCAAAGAGTCCACGAGCGCGCGAGTAGGAAAGAATCTCGGCGCGCATGGACACGTCTGTCTCCGCCGAGGAAGTGCGGCCAACCGGTCCAGCAGCAGCTGTTGCGTCACCCCCAAGCTTGACCTTGCTGCTAAGAATGCTAGTAGCGGAACGTGGGCTCATCAGGAGAAGAACGAAATCGGTAGCATTACCGCCGAGTTGCAGACCTGCACTGCCGCCTTCGAGAGCCATCATTGTTGGGGCGCCCCAAGGGCCTTGGAATGTACTGCCTCCCCGGCACGTCATCACCCCGCGTCCATAGCTACCTCCGATTCCGATGGCGAACTTCACCACCGAAGGCAAGATCACAACGCAATCCGCCTTGTCGAGAACACTCTGTGGAATGCCGTCGGGAGCGTTTAGAATTTCTTTCATGACTTTTCCGGCGTTTTCGACGCGCTCAGCTTCTTTGTCTTCAGCAAACGCTGATAGCGCAAGCAGCAGAAATAATCCAATACTCAGCCAGATCTTCTTCATAAACCCCCTTTGCGTTCCCAAACCGACGCTAATTGATGATTGTGACATGTACATGTCCGGTTAGAACTGTCAAATGTAACAGATCCGGGGATTCCACCGCGTCCGGTAAAGGCGACTAGCCAGGCGCTGTTAGGGATTAGACGTGATGGTGCTGGCGTTCCCTGTGATGATGGCCGTGGCGGGTGCGAAAGAACCGCTCATCGCAGGACACGCAGCGATAAGGGCTTTGAAACAGCACATGGTAAAGGAACCAATCTATAAGGCCGTTTCTTCTCGATCGGTAGAATTGTTTGCTACCGCAATAGGGACACCTAGGAGGGGCCTGAGCATTGGAAGTGGTTTCGTTCATGGGAAAAATCCTCTGGTGGGGGATGGCGTTCTGCGTGGGCTTGCCGCGCTAGATAAAAAGCAGCGCCACCTGATTCTGATACGCCCCTGATCAACCACGGGCTGGTGAACTCCGTTCCGTTGTCTACTTGGATCGCAGTCGGTGTTCTGCGTCGTTCCCTCAACGACTCCAATATCCGCACTGCGCCACAGTTTCGGTGATGTAATCAGCGCTGGTCGAGCTTTGGAGTGTCTCGCCTAGCACAACTCAGTAGCGAATGCCCCACGAGACTATGAGCATTTGTGTGGTGATGTTCTTCGTCGGCGCAAAGTGATAGCGCGACTCCACGTACATCCGATAGGGGGCTTCACTTACTCTGAATGTGAGACCAACGCCTCCGTTGACTCCGAGAGCGCTCGCATTAGAATGTACCTCGGTCAAGTTGCTAACTAGCAGTCCTGATGAACAGTTATATCCCCAGTAAACCCAAGCAGGAATGCAACCGATGCTTGTACCGTCCGGAACTGGCCTTGAGAGGCTAGCGGTTCGGTAGTACCATCCGCCACCAGCAATAAAGTAAGTACCAAGTGCTCTGCCGCGCAGCTCCAGCTTGTATCCGCCCGTGAAAGCAAAAAGATTACCGTGCCCACTGACCTTATTGGTATGCAATGCGATTTGGATGGGTCGCAGAGTTTGGTCTGTCGGGTAAAGCCAATTCCACATAAAGTCCCCTACAAGCGCATGTCGCCGAGTAAAGTTATAGCCTGCGCCAGCGCTTAATCCCCAACCTCAACTGACGTGCTGGGCGATCGGACTCAAAGGGGCGTTCAAAGGCATACCGAGACTCGTGGTGGCGCGTGGGTTATCGTTTCCAGTTTCTTTTGGAACCTCTTCACGAAGGTACCAAGGGACTTCGGTTTCTTCTTGGGCCCACATGCTGCAGGGAATGGCTAACAGATGGGCCCAGAATAGAATTGTCATGGCACGCTTCATGATGTCCTCTAGGAGGAAGACTACTTACACCAGAAACTGGCCGTCTTAGCGTACGCGCTGAGCGGCAGAACCCCCCCGGACCGTGCAACTTCACTCTAATTCTTACGTCAAAACGCAGCCTAGTTTGGAAAGCAAGTGCCATGAAACTGTCAAAAATAACAGAGCGCTTAGAGCGCGGGAACAGCGAGGCGCTGAGGTCGCTTAAGTAAGACTAGTGTCGCTTGTAAGGTTATATTGCCCCTGCTCTTAGTGCGAGCAATGACCTCTCACTTGAGTGAGTCCAGGTAGGCGTCGACGTCCTCCGGTGTTGAACACCATTCATGCGATTCCGCTGGCCTGAGTGGAAATGTAACGACCTGGGTGGTCAGTCGCAAACGAATCGGCGAGCACGCCGTTCTTGCCGTGGAAAGATTATATTTGTGGAGCTGCTCTCGAATTGCATCAAGTACCGAAGTGCAAAACGCCCGTGAACGCCGGATCCGCCGAACGGTCGGGTGTTCAGCCCTCCGGCGGCGCTAAGTAATAGCCTGGCCGTGCGCGTACTTTCAGATCCTTGCGTTTTACGTTCACTCTAATTTTGTGGTATCCCGTCTCCTTTGTGCCCTTGGGCTCGTAGGTCAACGAATACTGTGAGTGCAGCTCCGCGGCAATCTCGTCCACGGCTCTCTCCATCGACGTTGGTCCGAATGTGGCGATGTGGCGGCCGCCTGTTCCCGCCGCGGCTTTCTGAAGGGCGTGGCGGGTAACCTGGTCTTTGATT
>Ga0179587_10000154_pt1 | contig 29600 bp, 28 predicted proteins | sample CZODoug2_1_08_16_FD_185932 | JGI IMG/M metagenome (GOLD analysis project Ga0179587, IMG submission 185932) | Vadose zone soil fungal communities from Angelo Coast Range Reserve, California, USA - CZODoug2_1_08_16fungal | ecosystem: Environmental > Terrestrial > Soil > Vadose zone | place: USA...
ACGCCGGAGATGTTCTTGGCGCGCGTCAGCTCCAGAACTTGGCGAATGGTCATGTCCGGGTTGACGGTAATGGGGTCGCTGATCACGCCGCTTTCGAACTTCTTCACCCGATCGACTTGGCGCGCCTGATTGTCGATGGACATGTTCTTGTGAATGATGCCGATACCGCCCTCTTGCGCGATGGTGATCGCCAGGCGCGCCTCGGTGACCGTATCCATCGCGGCCGATACGACGGGAAGATTGACGCGGATTTCGCGGGTCAGCTGGCTCGCCAAGGAGACATCGCGGGGCAAGACTTCAGAATATGCCGGCACCAGCAACACATCATCGAAAGTGAGTGCCTCTTCAAGAATCCGCATACGAGTCGCGTTCCAGGTTCGTCTAAGAGGCGGCGCATTGTACCTTGCAGGTGCTGCGCGGTAAACCGCAGTATCATGCGCCCATGGAAATGGCCGAAAACCGCGACGTTTATAGCGTTTCACGCCTCAATCGAGAGGTTCGCGTGCTGCTGGAGCGCGGTTTTGGCTCATTGTGGCTGGAGGCGGAGATATCCAATCTCGCCAAACCCAGCTCCGGACATTGGTATTTCTCGCTGAAAGATGCGACCGCACAGGTACGCTGCTGCATGTTCCGGCAGCGAAATATGTTGTGCGCCTTCGCCGCAAAGGACGGCCAAAAAGTGCTGGTGCGGGCGCGCATCGGCCTGTACGAGCCGCGCGGCGAATATCAACTCGTCATCGATCACATGGAGGACGCCGGCTTGGGCGCTCTGAAGCGGCAGTTCGAAGAATTGTCGGCAAAGCTCGCCGCGGAAGGCTTGTTCGCGCCGGAGCGCAAACGATCCTTGCCCATGATCCCCAGGCGAATCGGCGTCATCACCTCGCCCAGCGGCGCCGCGATTCGCGACATCCTGCATGTGCTGGCGCGCCGTTTTGCCGCGATTCCCGTGTTGATCTATCCCGTGTCCGTGCAAGGCGCCACCGCGGCCGCGGAGATCGCGGCTGCCGTTCGCTTGGCCGGCCGGCGCGCCGAGTGCGATGTGCTGATTTTGGCGCGCGGCGGCGGCTCGCTCGAGGATTTGTGGGCATTCAACGACGAGGCGTTGGCGCGCGCCATCGTCGCCTCGCCGATTCCGGTCGTGAGCGGCGTCGGCCATGAGATTGACTTCACGATCGCCGATTTCGCCGCGGATGTGCGTGCGCCGACGCCATCCGCCGCGGCCGAAATCGCCGTGCCCGACGCCGAGGAATGGCTCGCCTCCCTGGCGCGCCTCGCGCAGCGCTTGCAGCGCGGTTTGCGCCGCAGAGTCGAGGCGCAGCGCGAACGGCTGCGCTGGCTCATCGGACGTGCGGCGTTGGTCAGTCCGGCGGCCAGATTGACGCAGCAGACGCAGCGCCTGGACGAGCTGGAACAGCGCATGTCGCGAGCGCTGCGGCAGATTCTCGCCGACCGCCGCTCGGTGCTGGGCGAGCGCCGCAGCCGGCTCTGGCAATTGAGCCCGGTGGCGCGCGTTCGAGGGGCCGCCGCCCGGCAAGCGGCCTTGTTCGCGAGGCTCAAGGCCGCGGCGCTCGCCCGGCTGCATCTTGCGCGCGAGCGGCTCTCTCCTCTGGCGCGCACTCTGAACGCGGTGAGCCCGCTGGCGACTTTGGACCGCGGTTACGCCATCGTCAGCCGCGAAGGCGGCGGGATCTTGCTCGACGCCGCCGACGCGGCGCCGGGAACCCTCATCGAAGCGCGTCTCGCGGTGGGGAAAATTCGCGCCAAGGTCGAGAGGTCTTGAGGCGCTGCGCCGCACTGTTGCTCTGCTTGGCGCCATCGCTGGGACTTTCCTATGTGTTGCCGCGCGAGAGCGCGGTGCCGGGCGGCGTGAAAATCATCCGCCTCGACGTTCACGGCAATTCAATGCCCTATGTCGAGGTCGAGGAGCACCGCGCCATGGTGATTCAAGACGGTGCGGATTGGCTCGCCATCATCGGCATTCCCTTGTCCGCGCCGCTGGCGCCGCGACAGGTCCTGATACACAGCAACGATGTCCGGCAGGAAGTTGAATTCATGGTCGGCGAAAAAACCTACGCCAGTCAGTCCCTGAAAGTTGCACCGGCGCAGGTGAACCTATCCCGCGCCGATCTCGAGCGGGTGAATCGCGAGAAGCTGATCATCGATCATGCCATGAGCCGTTGGACCGACGATCCGCCGCGGACCCTGCGCTTGGAGCAGCCGGTACCGGGGGTGCGCAGCAGCTCATTTGGCATGCGCCGCATATTCAACGGCGAGTCTCGCAATCCGCATAGCGGCATGGACATCGCTGCGCCCAGCGGCACGCCGGTAAAAGCGCCGATCGCGGGCACCGTGATCGACACCGGCAATTATTTTTTCAATGGCAATACCGTGTTCCTGGACCATGGCCGCGGCCTGATCAGCATGTATTGCCACTTGAGCGCCATCGACGTAAAACCCGGTCAGCGCGTGGCCGCGGGAACGACGCTGGGCGCGGTCGGCATGACCGGGCGCGCGACCGGGCCGCATCTGCACTGGGGCTTGAGCCTCAATCGCGCCTGGGTGGATCCTGAACTGTTCGTGCCGAATTAACGGTGATTCAAGACCCGCCCAACATTTGATCGACGGCGACAGCTTCCATGGACGGCGACATCGCCGCCTGACGCAGCCGCGTGCTGTGCTCCTGGACGGCCGCGCCCGAGGGCTGCATTTCGATCTGGCCCTGGAAAAACGCTCCCTCGCTGATCCCCACGCGCGGCGCAAAGACGTTGCCTTTGACCTTCGCGGTGGCACGGATGTTGACCGACTCCGTGGCGTAGAGATCACCCTCGACCTTGCCGTCGATGACGATGACGCGGGCGCGGACGTCGCCCTTCATCGTGCCGTCGGTACCGATGGTGAGGCTTTGTGTGTGGGTGATCGACCCTTCCACGCTGCCCTGCACGATCAGATCTTCCTGGGCTGACAGTTCACCGCGAAATTTTAAAGTAGGACCCAGGACGGAAGCCCGCGATGCCGGTTCCGCAGCCTTCGCATCGGGTGTGCGCGTCGGCTCGGCGCTGCGCGGTGCCGGCGATCGTGGTTCGGCGCCGGGTACTCGCGGCTCGGGGCGTGTCAAGGAAGGTTCGGGCGCGCCGGAGCGGCTTGAATTCGTATTCATCATGAGATCATCTCCATCGAGAGGTTTCTTGAACCACGACATTGTCAGGCGACGCCGCCGGCGGCTTTGGAAGGTCGGATCGGATCGAATTTGCCCGACTGTTGACCGGCTTTCTTACCGTCCATGTCGATGCTGCCGCTGAAATTGGCGCCTTCGGTGATGCTGACGGTGGGCGCATAAATGTTCCCGCACACCTTGGCCGTCTCCTTGACGAATACGGATTTCTCGGCCTGCAGGTCGCCGTCCACGGTGCCCTCAACGATGATCAGTTGCGCCTTGATATTCGCCTTGACGGTGCCCTGCGGGCCCACGGTCAGGCGCTGTGTGTGAGTAATCGAGCCTTCCACGCGTCCTTGAATCAACAGATCTTCCTCGGCCGTCAGGTCGCCTTTGAAATAAAGCGTCGGACCCAGAATTGACGCCCGTTCGGTCGCGCTGTTGTAGGGATTGCTCATTCGGGTTTCTCCGTGTGCTGGGAAGTTCGTGAAGGCACGCGAAGAGTACCTGGCATAATCGGTCGCAAAATGAGACGTTGATCACGAAACGTTTCGCTGCAAAATCCCCGTCACAGTGCCTGTCGCAAAAGACCGACGCCCCAACCGGGGCGCCCGAGCGCCACGCTACGGTGAGGCGGCGGCCAGGTCCGGGTCGTTCCCCGATTTCGCCGGCCGCTGCCGCGCCAGATAATCGTTCAAGGTGTGCGCCAGGGAAACAAAATCCGACGGAATCATCAGCACCGTGCGGGTGCGGATGCCCACCCTGACCGAGCGTTCAATCCCTAAGGGAATGATCCAGTACAAGCCGGGTCCGCGCAGCCCCATGTAGCGGCCGAGCCGGAAAACCACGCCGCGCTCGTACTGTTGCGCGACACGCAACCCGGACAACGCGATAACCACCAGCGCGATCAAAAGGATGTCGAGGATGGGCAATCTGGCGCTCCTTGCAAGCGCTCAGCTTACGCCCATCCGGCGACTGCGGCGACTGCGGCGACTGCGGCGACTGCTACTCGATACTCTCCCCGTGCAGGGAAATGTCCAGACCTTCGCGCTCTTGCTCCTCGCTGACGCGCAGGCCGATACTCATATCGATAATTTTCAGAATGATGAAACTGGCCACAAAACCATAGGCAACGGTAAGCGTGACGCCTTTGAGCTGAATCCACACCGAGCCGTCCACACCACTGATTTCCTTGCTGACAAAGACACCGGTCAACAGTGCACCGATGATCCCGCCGATCCCGTGCACGCCGAACGCGTCCAGCGAGTCGTCATATTTGAGCGCATGTTTGAGCGAAGTCGCGGCGATAAAGCACAAGACCCCCGCGACCAAGCCGATAATCACCGCGGGAGTCGGACCGACGAAGCCCGATGCCGGGGTGATGGCCACCAGCCCCGCAACCGCGCCCGACGCGATTCCGAGGACGCTCGGCTTGCCCTTGGCAATCCACTCGGCAAACATCCAGCCCAGTGCAGCCGTCGCCGTCGCCAATTGCGTCACCAACATCGCGAGGCCGGCACGCCCGTCCGCAGCGCCCGCCGAACCGGCGTTGAATCCGAACCAACCCACCCACAGAAGGGATGCGCCGATCAGCGTCAGCGTCAAGTTGTGGGGAGGCATGGCTTCCCGGCCATAGCCCAAGCGCTTGCCCAGCACGAAACAGCTCGCGAGGCCCGCCATGCCCGCGTTGATGTGCACCACGGTGCCGCCGGCGTAGTCCAGAACACCGGCGATGTTCAGCCATCCGGTGGGCTCCCAAACCATGTGCGCGATGGGTGCATACACCAACAAAGACCAGGCGGCCATGAATACCAGCATGGCGGAAAATTTCATGCGATCGGCAAATGCGCCGCAGATGAGCGCCGGAGTAATGGCGGCGAACGTGAGCTGGAACATGGCATAGACGGTTTCGGGAATGGTCAATGCCAAATGTGAAACAGACAGCTTGTTCACCGGGTCATGCATGAATGTCATGCCGTTGAACAGAGCACGGCTGAAGCCTCCCAAAAACTTGCTGCCGGGCGTGAATGCCAATGAATAGCCGACCAGCCACCACAAAACTGTCACGACGCAGACGATCGCGAAGGTCTGCATGAGCGTCGCGAGCACATTTTTCTTGCGCACCATGCCGCCGTAGAAAAGTGCCAGACCCGGTATCGACATCATCAGCACGAGTGCCGTGGAGGTCAGCATCCAAGCGGTATCCCCGGCGCTGATCCTGTCCACGCTGATGAGGGTCGGCTCGGTCGGCACGGTGTCCGCCCACGCCGCGGGTATTGCCAGCGTCGACACCGCAAGAAAAGCCAGCATCGGCAGTTTTTTCATCACATCCCCTATTGTCTAAATCGCGCTCGCGTCGCGCTCGCCCGTTCGAATCCGCACCACTTGCACCAGGTCAAAGACAAAGATTTTGCCATCTCCCACTTTCCCGGTTCTGGCGGACTTGATAATCGCCTCGATCACCTGCTCGAGGAGCGCATTATCAACCGCGATTTCTATTTTTGTCTTTGGCACGAACTCAATGGCATATTCAGCGCCGCGATAAATCTCAGTGTGACCGCGCTGCCGGCCGAAGCCCCGCACTTCCGTGACGGTGACCCCTTGAACGCCGACATCGCTGACCGCTTTTCGAACCTCGTCGAGCTTGAACGGTTTGATTATCGCGGTAACCAGCTTCATCCTACGGCACCCCCGGCAGCGTCGACTGCTTCGGCGGTAAGCACCGCTTGTGCCAGTCTTGAAGTCTTGAATGCGATCAGCAGCTTAAAGAAAGCGCAGAGCACGGTGTGCCGCATTTGCGCACCGATCAGGGGCGCCAATCACGCATGGACGCATCAATACGGTGCGTACGCCTACGGCTCATCGCAGCGATAGTTCCAATCGCACCCGCCCGTCCTGGCTCTTTGCCTTGTCATTGGCCACGAGAAATACCCGCTCCGGATCGATTTGCGTACCGGTCAACAACGCCTGCTGCAGGTTCATCGCGCGTTGCTGCCCCAATGCCGTCAAGTCAGCATCGCTAATGGTGATGTGCTGATGCAATTCACGGCTCAAGAATTCGATTTTCGCCGCTGCTATCTCCGGTTTGGTCTTGATGGCCGCGATCGACTCGGGGAATTTCGGCTCAGCGCCGAAATTCTTTGCGTAAAGCTGCGTCAGCAGCTCGAGCCGTGCGTTCGCGTCCAATTGCTCAAAACCGATTCCCGCACCCGGTGATTTCTTGCGACTTGCGGCCTGAATTTCGTGGATCTGCGACTGAAACTTCAGCTCGGCCAGCCCCGGGCGATCGAGTTCGCCGACCACCGCGATCGGGATCTCGATTTTCAGTTGCGGCCTGCCATCCAGGGCTTTGACCATGGTCCGCGCCTTCTCAGTGGCGCCGGGATCCAGCTCGGCAGCGCCCGGCTGAAAATCGACGAACTGCAGATCCGGGCCGCCCCCGAACAACGAGCCGAGCAACGCAAAGGGCGCCGTGACGGCCTTTTCCAGAATATGGACGAAGACCTTCCAAATGATGGGTGCCAGTTTGAATTGGGGATCGTCGAGCGATCCGGTCACGGGAAGATTGAGGTCAATCACGCCGTCGCGGTCTTTGAGCAGCGCCACAGCAAGCTTGACCGGAAGAGAGACCGCGTCCTTGCTTTCGGTCTTGGCTCCGAACTCGAGCTGATCGACGATTATGTGATGTTGCGCATCGAGCTTGCGGCCGTCGACCTTGTAGTGCAGTTCCGTGGTGAGCTTGCCCTTGCTGATGTTGTAGCCGGCAAATTTTCCGGAGTAAGGATTGAAGGTGCTGAGCTCGATATTGCGAAAGCTCATCGTCAGATCGGTGTAAAGGGCGGCACTGAGCACATTGACGTCACCGGAAATGGACACCGGTGCAAAGGCATCCACGGATCCACGCAAGTCGACCTTTGCGCGCGAGTTTGGTTTCGAGGAGAGACTCAGTACGGTTCCCTCGAGATTCTGGATGCCGGTGGCGAAGTTGGGCATCACCGACAGGTCGGCGAAATTGGCCTGGCCGTCTTTGAGCACTATTTTCTTGATGAGCATCGGCGTGGGCGGCGCGGCGTTCGGCGCGGCTGCTGCGGAGGTTGCGGCAGCCGTCGAGCCCTTCGCCGGCGCGGGCTTCTTGCCCGTGCGCGGCAGTGGCACCGCCGGTGCGGGCGCCGCAGTCGCGGCGACCGGCGGTCCGGTATCGCCGCTGGGTGCGACCACCGTGGCGCCCGGGCCGGCCAACACGCGCTTCACGTTGATGGACTCATCGGGCTCGATGATGACTCGCGCGTACAGCTTGCGAGCCGTGACTTGATCGATGTCCAGACGATCAGGATCGTGCTGGAAATTCAATCCTTGAATATCCAAGCGATCCCAATTGATGAAGTCCTGGTGCAATGCATTGTCGACAGTGTGCAAATTCGCGACGCTGATATTTCCGCTGAATTGCAATGCAGGCTGCTTCGCGCCGTAGTGGACCTTGGCATCGCCGCTCAACGCGCCCGCCAGCAGGGTCATTGACGTGTATTGCGCCATGTAGGGCTGAACGGCGGCCAGTTCGATGCCGGCCAGCTTCAGGCTCAAATTCGCATCCAGGGGTTGCGGGGTGACGACTCCCGTCACGTTCAAAGAACCTGCGTCATTGATTTTTGCATCGAGCGCAACGCTCAAGGCTCTCGCAAGATCCAGGTTGGCGCCCATAACCTTGACGGACAGGGGCGCAATAAGCACTTTCGCGGCCGGCTTGGTGCGCCGATCCTCGGCTGAAACACTGGCATCGCGTATCGTAAATTCGCGCAGATCAAACTGCCAAGCGGGAGCCGGCGCTGCGCCCGCGCCGGCAGACGCGCTGAGTGGCGGCGAGGCAGGCGATACGGGTGGCGAGGGCGAAGGTGGCGGCGACGGTGCCGGCGAAGTCAACGGCGAAGGCGACGGCGACGGTGGCGGCGAGGCAGGCGGCACGGGTGGCGAGGGCGCCGGCGCCGCGGTGAGTTTGAGCAAATTAAAAGAGCCGTCCGGCTCCAGCCAGGTCACGAGCTTTACGCGCTCGAGAGATAGCGAATCGGAATGTGCCTGTCGGCGCCTCAGATCGAGCGTGGTGCCGCTCAGGATCAATTCAGGCACGGTGATCCAATCCGTATCTGAATTCTTCGGTCTGACGGCAAGATCGGTCAACGCGACTTTCGACACGTCTACTTTCAGATCGACGTCATCCTTCAGAGAGAACTTATAAGTTGCGTTCAAGTCGATTTTGCCGGAATTGACCAGGAAGCTGAGCCGATCTTCCAGGTATTCCCAAATCGTGTGCGCCTGCAGTCCGGCGATTTGAAATTCGCCGTCGGACTCGATCGGTTGCACCGAGAGATGTCCATGCCATTCGATTCGTTCGCCAAGCTTCGATGCACCGTTGAAAGTAAAGCGTCCGCCCGCAACTCCCGTGCTGAAGTTCTGCAGTTCAAAATTGATCGGTTCCAGCCGCGTCGCAAAATCGGACTCTCGCCTGCGATCGTCAAATGACAGAAAACCTTGAGTCACCTTGAACGATCCGATACGCAGCGCGGGTATGGGCCCGGCATTTTTAGGTTCGGGCTTGGGCTTTCCGCTGGACTTCGGGATCAGATGCGACAGATTCAAGCTGCCGTCTTTGAATATGACGGCGTTCGCAAACGGCGACGCAACGACGATGTTGCTGAAGGTGTAAGCACGGTGCCAAACAGATGACACCTGGAAGTCGACGAAAAGCCGCGCAAATCCCACGAGCTTCGTGCCGTTCGCCCCCGTAAGAGAGAAATCCTTGATTTCGACTTGGAACAAAAATGGATTGACGCGAATCTCGCCCACGGCCGGTGTGACGCCGGGCAGTGTCTTCGGAATCTCTTTGACCAGATTGCTGCGCAGCAGCTTGGGCGCCAGCCAAAATCCCGCGATCGCGTAGACGCCGAGCAGCAGCGCCACCACGCCTAAGATTCGAAAGGATTTTGTCTTGAAGAACTGCCGCAAGGGAGCATCCCGTGGTCGCGCAGTCCGATCTTACCGCTTATTTCGTTGGATCAATCGTTTGCGTTTACGCACCTGTCTGGGCGTCAAGGGATTGCGCTTGCCGGCGAACGGGTTCTCCTCGCCCCGAAAGGCCACTCGGACCGGGGTACCCATCAGGTCGAAAGCCTTGCGATAGACGTTGACCAGGTAGCGCCTGTAGGCGTCCGGCACGTGATCGGTCTGGTTGCCGTGGATGATCACCACGGGAGGATTGCGCCCACCCTGGTGCGCGTAGCGAAGCTTGATGCGGCGCCCACTGACAAGAGGCGGCTGGTGGCTCTCGATGGCAGCTTCCAGCACGCGCGTCAGTTCCGGCGTGCCCATGTCGCGCATGGCGGCCGCGTACACCTTGCGTACCGACGCGAACAGTTCTCCGACGCCGCTGCCGTGGCGCGCCGAGATGAAATGCAGCGGTGCGAAATCAGCGAATTGCAGCCGTTGCTCGATTTGCTGGCGAATCAAATCCCGCTGCTCCATCGGGATGTTGTCCCATTTGTTGACCGCAAGAACCAAGGCGCGACCCTGCTCGATCACCGTGCCCAGGAGGCTCGCGTCCTGTTCGGCAACCGTATCGTGCGCGTCCATCACGACCACGACCACGTGCGCCGATTCGATCGCTTGCAGAGTCTTGATGACGCTGAATTTCTCCACCGCTTCCTCGACGCGCGAGCGGCGCCGCACGCCGGCGGTGTCAATCAAGGTATAGCGCTCGCCATCGCGCTCGAAGGGCACGAGCACGGCATCGCGCGTGGTACCAGGCTGATCGAAGGCCACCATGCGGTTCTCGCCCAGCAAGCGATTGATCAGCGTGCTCTTGCCCACATTCGGCCGGCCGATCACGGCGACTTTGATGCCCTGCATTTCCGGTCCGTCCTGCGGATCCGGAGTCAGGCCCGCAAGGACCGTCTCGAGCAGCGATACCACGCCTTGGTCATGGGCTGCCGCGATCGGCAGCGGCTCCCCCAATCCCAATTGGTGAAAATCAGCCACCGCGATGTCCTGATCGAAACCCTCGGTTTTATTCACGGCCAAGAACACCGGCTTGCCGCTGCGCCGCGCCAGCTGCGCCACGAACTGATCCTGGGGCGTCACGCCGGCACGGCCGTCCACCAACACGACGATCCGGTCAGCCTCGCTGATCGCGCGTTCGGTTTGCGCGATCATCAAGCTCTCGATCACGTCGGCGTTCTCGACCAGGCCACCGGTGTCGACGACGATGCACGGTACCTCCGTGCGCCTCGCGAATCCGTATTGCCGGTCGCGCGTCAGGCCGGGCAAATCCGCAACCAGCGCATCGCGGGTACCGGTCATGGCATTGAACAGCGTCGATTTGCCCACATTCGGGCGACCGATCAATGCGACTACCGGAAGCACGCCTACGCCTTAAGGGGGAGGCGGTGGCGCGGTGGGAGGCGGTGGCGCGGCGGGAGGCGGAGTCGCGGAGGGAGCTGGTGCCTCGGTGGCGTGAGGCGGCGTCTCGGTGGCCGCCGGCGCCGGCGCCGGAGGTGGCGACGGCTCAGTCGGCAGCGCGGGCTCAGTGACCGGTGCCGCCGCAGGCGCGGGTTGAGTTGCCGCAGGTGCCGCAGTTGCCGCCGCAGGTGGCCTCGACACTCGAGGAGTGGCTCGGTACGCCGCCAGGGTCCCGCCGTCGGTCAGCACGACGATGGTGTCGTTCGCGCCGGCCGGCGGATTGGAAACACGCTGCTTCGAGATGTGTTCCCTGGCCACCAGCGCACCGCTGCCTTTGTCCAGCCAGTGTATGTAGCCCTGGAAGTCCGCGACGGCGATCGCCGTGCTGGTGACGATGGGAGCACTCAATCCGCGGCGCTTGATCTTGTCATTGCGCCACAGTTCGGCGCCGTCGCGCTGGCGCATCGCCACCACGGTTCCATCGGATTCGGTGACATATAAATTGTCGGCATCGACCGCCAGGCCGCGATAGCTCGACATGTCGTGCGACCACCAAAGCTGCCCCGAATCGAGCGCGAGCATCGCCGTGCGTCCCTGAAACCCGGCCGCAAAGACGTTTTCGCCGACCACCCGAACCGCCGAATCGATATCGACGAGCCGGTCCAGTTCCGTGCGTCCGTGCGGGGACGCCAGTGCCGTATCCCAAATCGTATCGCCCGTGGTCAGCGACACCGCCATGACCTTGCCGTTATCGAATCCGCTGATCGCCACCTCTTTGGCCACGATGGGTATCGCCGTGCCGCGCAAGCTCAAGCGCGGGACCTGCTGCTCGACGGACCATAGCTGCTTCCCGGTGCGCGTTTCGAGACCGTGCAGTCGGCCGTCGACGGAGCGTATCACCACGACGTTTTCGCTGATGGCAGGAGAGGACAGGAGTTCCGAATTGACCTGCGAGCGCCACAGCTGCCGGCCGGTGGCGCCGTCCAACGCAATGACCGCCCCCTTGCTGCTGCCGGCCACGACAATGCCGGAGCCCGCCGCCGGTCCTGCGGAAATCGGCACCTTCAACTTCTTGACCCACACGTTGCGGCCCGTATCGAGCGCGACGGCAATGACTTCGCCCTTGTGACTCGCTGCGAACACCAAGCCATTGTCGATCGCCGGCCCCAAGCCTAAACGCAGCTTGATCTGCTTCTTGCCGCCGCCAACACCTTCGCTCCACAGTTTTTTCACCGGCAGGGTTGTCGGAAAGTTGACCAACTTCGCCGGCGGCTCGACGTCTTTATCCTTGCTGCAGCCGGCGGCGATGAGCAACGCCGCGAAACTCAAGGGGAGCAATAGGCGCATCAGGGTTTAGCCTTTTCGTTCGAGGCAAGATCGGCAAGTTTCAGCTGCAGCATGGCGGCTTCTGCGCCGCCGTCGCTCGCGCCCAAGGCCGCGTTGTATTCCGCAATGGCGCCCGGAATGTCCTTCTTCGAGTAGAGCGCGTCGCCATGGACCGCATGGTAGCGGCCCGCGAAGCTTCCGGGGGTGCCTGCAGCGAGCAGCTTGATCGCATCGTCAGCCTTGCCCTGGTCGATCAGCACCCGCGCCAGACGCAGCCTTGCGACCTGCTGCAGCTCCGTGTCCTTGGAGTTGTTCATGACCTGGGTCAGGGGTGCCACGGCATCGGCGGATTTACCGCCTTCGACGTCGATGCGGGCAATCGTCAATTGCGCCTGGTCGGCATACGGCGAGTTGGGGAAATTCTTGATCAGACCGTCCGCGATCTGCAAGGATTTCTTGGGATCGTTCATTTGCAGGGCGGCGGTCATTTGGCTGAACTGGTCCGCGGCCCGATACGCAACCTCGTTTTGGTGCGACTGGTAGCGCTGAATGCCGTACCAACCGCCGACGCCGAGCACGACGCCGCCCAGTATCCACGGGGCATATTCGGTAAAAGCGCGTTTAACGGCTTCCAGTTGTTCATCGTCGGTCAAATATTCTTCAGCCATGATTCCGCTCCACGCCCCCTTTGAGACCTAATAAGATGCCGATACGTTCACTGATTCTTTCCACGGGGCATTCCTCCTGCGCCAGTTCCCGGCGCAGCGCTTTCACGGCCACCACTCCCCTGGCCGCCTCGTCATCCCCCAATACGAGCGCGAATTCGGCGCCGCTCTTGTCGGCGCGCTTGAACTGCGTTTTGAAACTCCCGCCGCCGAGATTGGCCTGCAAGGCCAGCTCCGGCCAGGCATCGCGCAATTGCTCCGCCAATTTGAAACCAGGGATCTGCGCCTGTTCCCCGACCAGCACCAAGTAGACCTGCGGCCGCTGCCTGAGTAGTTCCGCATCCCGCTGTTGCAGGAGCATGACGATGCGCTCCTGTCCCATCGCCCAGCCGACCCCGGGGGTGTCGACGCCGCCGAGCTGCGCCACCAAGCCGTCATAGCGCCCGCCGGCGCATACCGTGCTTTGCGAACCCAGCGCGTCCGTGGTCCACTCGAAAACGGTGCGGGTGTAGTAGTCGAGTCCGCGCACCAGATGCGGCTGCACGCGATACTCGACGCCGGCGCTCTGCAGGTGCGCGCACAAGGATTCGAAATGCTCCCGAGACTCCGCGTCCAGCGAATCGAGCAGCAGCGGCGCACCGGCGACGATGCGCTGCATATCCGGATTCTTGCTGTCCAGTATGCGCAGCGGGTTGCCGGCCAAACGCCTCTTGCTGTCATCATCCAGGGACGCCAGGTGCGCGCTGAAATAGGCGGTGAGCTTTTCGCGATAGGTCGCACGCGATGCCGGCGTACCCAGCGAGTTCACCACCAGTCTCACGTCTCGCAGTCCCAGAAGCTTGAGCAGCCGCGCCGAGAGCAGAATCATTTCCGCATCGACATCCGGACCCTCGAATCCGAAGGCCTCCGCGTCGATTTGATGAAACTGGCGATAGCGCCCGGCTTGCGGGCGCTCGCGCCGAAACATCGGCCCCATGCACCAGACGCGCAGCCGGCCTTCGCGCAGCATTCCGTTCGAGATCACGGCGCGCACGATGCCGGCGGTCGCCTCGGGACGCAGGGTGATGTGATCCTCGCCCTGATCGATGAAGCTGAACATTTCCTTTTCCACGATATCCGTGAAATCGCCGATCGAGCGCTTGAACAATTGGGTTTGTTCGATCACCGGCACGCGGAACTCTTCGTAGCCGTAGCCTGCGAAAACCCGGCGCGTGATGCGCTCCAAGTGCTGCCAGGCTGCGATTTGCGCGGGCAATACATCATGCACACCGCGCAAGGGCTCGATAATCTTGCTCACGAGTCCTCTCAGCCGTGCGGACGCGTGGTGCGCGGCGGCGCACTGTGCGCTTGATCGGTGCGCGAAGGATCACCCCGCGAATCGCGCCTCAGGACACCGTCGGCGCCGGCCTCGAATCGCGCCACGTCGCCGGCGAAAAATTGCGGTCCGATGGCGACGGCGCGATCGTTGATTTCGAGTTGCACGCCGCTGCCAAAACCCAGGTACACGCGCAGCGGAGCCGCGCCGGCGATGGTCTTCACGCTGTTGGCCAGTCCGTTACCGGCGAAGGTGCGCCTGCCGTTCGCATCATGCACGTCCACCCAGGAATCCGCCGAGAAACTCAAGCGCAGCCGGGCTCGGCCTGCGCCGGGGGGCGGAACCGCGGCGGCATCGGATCCATGGGCCGCCGCGCCATTGTCCATTGCCGATGCCGCGATGGCCGCGATGGCCGCGGCAGGCATATCCCGGCTGTTGATCGGCGACGCGGTCGCGGAGGAGACAACGCCCGGCTCGGCCGCTGCGTCCGGTGTCGCCGTCACCGATGCCGCGGCCAGCGCAGGGCTGTTGACCGGCGCCTTGCCGCGCTGATGCCAGGGTCTCCACCACAGCACGCCGGCCAGCAGCAACGCGGCAATCAGACACCCCACGATCTGCGTCGGCGACCAATTTCCGAAGGCAGGTCCCTCATCGCGCGTCGACAGCAGCATGCTGGGACCGGCGGAGGCCGTCTCCACCGGCCCGGGCGGGCGCGATTCGTAGCCGGCCATGATCTCCGCCGCCGGCAAGCCGAGCAATGCGGCGTACTTCTTCAGATGACCTTTGGCATAAACCGTCGGGCCAATCCGCTTGTAGTCGTCGGCCTCGAGTGCATCGATGACCCATCGATCCAAGTGCATTTCGTCGGCAGCTTTCTGGGCGCTCAAGCCACGGCGCTCGCGTTCAGCCTTCAGCTTGGCGCCCGGCGGTAGCGCGGACTCGCTCATCGACTGACGCCATTGCGCATATTTTGTGCTTGCTCGGAATCCGGAAATTCAGTCTGCACGCGCCGCGCGAACACCGCCGCCGCGACCGCATCGCCCAGCTTGCGCTGCGCGCGGAATCCCAGCCACAGCACCTCAGGGGAAGGCGGATTCACCGCCAGGTAGCGCTGCACGATGTCGAGCGCCTGCGCCGCATCGCCGCGATCGAACGCGACATTGCCCAATTGCAGCAAGCCCTCGGTGTAGTTCGGGCGAATCGCGAGCGCACGATTGAAAAATTTCTCGGCATTCACCAAGTCGCCCGAACTGCGCGCGCACGCACCCGCGTTGCCCAGTGCCACCCACGGCGTCTGATACAAAGGATTGACCGCAACTTCCTGGAACAACTTCTCCCCCGCCGCAGTCTTGCCCGTGCGGCACAGAAAGACGGCGTAGGTATTGGCGATGTTCGGATCCCCTTTCCCCAACCGGTTGGCGGCATCGTAGGCACGTTCCGCCTTGGACATCTCGTTGATGCGCTCGTACACGAGACCTGCCGTCATCTGCACATCGGCGTTCGAGGGATCTTGGTTGAGCGCCTTTTCGATGCACTCGCGCGAGTTCGCCAACTGGCCGAGCTTCATGTATTCGATGGCCAACTGCATGTTGGCAACCGCTGCCTTGGCGGGTTCCTTCTTGTAGGTCCGCACCGAGCGCTGATAAGCCGGCGGGTTGTGGTTGCACGCGGTCAGGGTCCACACCGCCATCACCGCCAGCACCGGTATTGCACGCAGCAGTTTCGGATTCAGCTTCATTGAGCTTCCGCCGGAGTGCGCGACACCGTTGAGAGTTTCGTCCCGAGCCGCACCAGCGTGCGATCCGTGACCCTGCCCGCCAATTGCCCGCACGCCGCCTCGATATCATCGCCGCGCGTTCTGCGCGTCGTGGCGATGACGCCGTGATCATTCAATATGTCGCGAAACTTCAAAATGGTCGCGGCCGGAGAACGGCGATACTGCGTGCCCGGAAACACGTTGAAGGGAATGAGGTTGAGCTTGGCCGGATGCCCCCGCATCAGGCGGGCCAGTTGCCGCGCATGCTCCGGCCTGTCGTTCACGCCGTCCAGCATGACGTATTCGAAGGTGATGCTGCGGCCGTTTTGCTGATCGATGTAGTGCCAGCAGGCGGTGAGCAACTCGGCAATGGGATGTTTGCGGTTGATGGGCACGAGTTGGTTGCGCAGCTCATCGTTCGGCGCATGCAATGAAACCGCCAATGCGACGTTGCATTCCTCCGCCAATTTGTAGATCTGCGGCACCAGTCCGGAAGTGCTCAACGTCACCCGGCGGCGCGATAAATCGTATCCCAAATCGTCGAGGAAAATGCGCATGGCGGGCAGGACATTGCGGTAATTGGCGAGCGGTTCGCCCATGCCCATGAATACGATGTTCGTGATGCTGCGGCGGCCCTCATCGGCTATGTCGCTGCGCGAGGCCGCCAATTCGCGCTGCGCCAGCCAGACCTGGCCGACGATTTCCGCGGCGCTCAAATTGCGGTTGAACCCTTGCTGCGCCGTGGCGCAAAAAGTGCAGTCCATGGCGCAGCCCACCTGGCTCGAGATGCACAGCGTGCCGCGATCCGGTTCAGGGATATAGACGGTTTCGATCCCCTGTACCTCGTCCATGCGCAGCATCCATTTGCGGGTGCCGTCCTTTGAAACCTGTTCGGTCACAATTTGCGGAACCGTGATTTCGGCGATCTCGGCCAGCTGCGCGCGAAACTCCTGCGCAAGGTCACTCATGGTGGAGAAGTCCGCGGCGCCGCGCCGATAGATCCACTTCATCAGCTGCCGGGCACGAAACGGCTTCGCACCGAGACGCGTCGCAACGAACGTCTCGAGCTGCGCGCGGGGAAGCCCCAGTAGATTCACGCGGTCGCTCGACACCTCAAGTCCCCCTTATGGCCGCTACGCTAGCGCGTACGCGGGCAGAGCTCAATTTCACGGAAGAAGTAGCCGATTTCACGCGAGGCCGTATCGGCAGCATCGGAACCATGAACGATGTTTTCGTCGATGCTGGTGGCCAGATCCGCGCGTATCGTTCCTTTGGCGGCCTTCTTCGGGTCGGTGGCGCCCATGACCTCGCGGTTCTTGGCGATGGCGTTTTCACCTTCCAGCACCTGCACGATCACCGGCCCGGAACTCATGAAGCGGACTAAGTCCTTGAAAAATGGCCGCTCGCGGTGCACGGCGTAAAAACCCTCGGCTTCCGCCTGCGACAGCCGCATCATGCGGGCTGCGATCACCTTCAAACCCACATGCTCAAAACGTCGGTACACCTCGCCGATCAGGTTGCGGCCGACGCCGTCTGGCTTGACGATGGATAGGGTTCGCTCGATGGACATCACAACCTCGCTGAAATGGACGGAAATCGGCCCCGGCGGAGGGCCGACAAAGACCGCGAAGTGTACTGGAGCGAAGGCGCGGGGGCAATCGCGATGATTACCGAAGTCCCTGTATTACTTGGAAAAACCTGGTCGCTTCGAACCGCTAAATTCGGCGCGCAGCGCCTAAACTAAACGTTGAAGCTCTCGCCGCAACCGCATTCGCCCTTCGCTTTCGGGTTTTGGAACTTAAACGCCTCGTTAAGCCCCTGTTTAACGAAATCGACCAGCGTGCCGTCGATCAACGGCAGACTCAAGGGGTCAACCACGACTTTGACGCCGCGTGCCTCGAAAACCGCATCTTCCGGATTGATGGCGTCGGCGTAATTCACCACGTAGGCGAAGCCCGAACAACCGGTTTTCTTGATTCCAACTCGCAAACCGACGCCGATTCCGCGTTGCGCCAAATGGGTTTTAACCCGATTGGCCGCCGATTCCGTCAGTAGTATCGCCATGCTGCGCTGTACCTCACCAAAGTTCAGCTATGAGGCACCATAGATAACACGTAGGCGCCCCGCCCGCACGGAACCAAAGCGCGTTTTTAATTAATCCTGGTTCACGCATAAGCGATCCGTACCCGACTGGATGTGGGTGCTCATCCGCGGTAGTCAATGGCCGGGACGGCGGCCGCAAGCCAAGCATCCTCAATGATCAACAGGCGGCCCATTTTCTCGACCGGCACGTCGAATCGATCGCGCAATTCGTGAACACTCTCCGGAAGCGTGCGCGTTACCGGCCTTCCCACCGACTGCTCCGCCAGCCAAGCCGACACGGCGATGGTATGCGGGCATGCGAAAGCCAAGAACCGCGCGGCCGTCAGCGTTCCCGATTCGCACCTCAGGTCGAACTGCACCCAGGTGCCCTGTTCGCGGTTGCCCGCCGCGCCCCGGAATACCCCCGCGCCCGAGAGTTCACCCACGTTGCGCGGCGACTCGAAGTAGCGGCGCGTCAATTCACTGTAGTTCACGCGCCGCTTTCCGCGGCCGGTACCTTACCGGGCTGCGCGCCGGCAATTTCGCGCAGCCGACCCACTTCTCGAGACAGTACGGCAACCGCCGTATCGATATCGCATTCAGTGGTGGTGCGGCCCAGTCCGAAGCGCAGACTGCTTTCGCTCAAGCGCTCGCCCCGGCCCAGCGCACGCAGTACATACGAAGGCTCCGCCAGCGCCGAGTTGCAGGCCGATCCGGTCGACACGGCCAGATGCGGGCGTATCGCCGCGAGGAGGCTTTCCCCTTCGACGCCCTCAAACGACACATTGAGCAGGTGCGGCACGGAGTGCGAAGCGCTGCCGTTGCGCAGCACCCCGCCGATGGACGCCAATCCGTCCCACAACCGCCGCTGCAGCTGCGCGATGCGCACGGTTTCCGTGGACGATATGGACGAGGCCAGCTCGAAGGCCAGGCCCATCCCGACCACTTGGTGGGTTGCCAACGTGCCCGCCCGTAAGCCCCGCTCCTGGCCGCCGCCGAATAGCAGGGGCGCCAGCTGCACCTGCGCGCTGCGAGACCCGGCTCGGCGCTGCGCCACGAGCAAGGCTCCGACGCCCTTCGGACCGTAGACTTTGTGCCCCGACAGGGACATCAAGTCGACGCCGAGACCTGCAAAATCGATCGGGCATTTCCCCAGGCTCTGTGCCGCGTCCACATGCAGCCACGCGCCGTGCCGGGCGCAAATCGCGCCGAGGGCGCCGATATTTTGGACCACGCCAATTTCGTTGTTGACGTGCATGACGGATACCAGCGTGGTGTCCTGCCGCAGCGAGCCGGCGACTTGCTCGGGATCAAGCAATCCCTCGCGATCGGGCACCAAGTAAGTGACTTGCCACCCTCGCCGTTCCAGTTCGCGGCAGGGATCGAGCACGGCTTTGTGTTCCGTCCGCGAGGTGACAATGTGACGGCCGCGCTCCCGGTAGTACTGAGCGACGCCGAATAACCCCAAGTTGTTGGCTTCCGTGGCGCCGGATGTCCAAACGACCTCAGCAGCTGCAGCCCCCACCGCCGCCGCGACCTGACGTCGTGCCTGTTCCACCAGCGAGTGAGCAAGATCGCCATACTCATGGCTGGCCGAGGCCGGATTGCCGAATTCCGTTTCGGAATTCAAGACCTCGGCCATGCGCGCGGCCACGCGTGAATCGACCGGGGTGGTCGAGGCGTGATCCAAGTACACCGGCATCCTCGCTGCGTTCATTTGCACGGCTGTCTTCATTTGGGAGAGCGCTGCGCTGACTGGCCTCGCCTACCCTGCACGGCGCTCAAGATCCCCCGCATGATGTTGAGCTCATTGCGATCAAGCTGCGCGCGGTTGAACAGACGGCGCAGGCGTTCCATGAGGTGGCCGGTACGGTCGTCAAAATCGATTTCGTTTAGAACCTGGTGCAGGTGCGCGTAAAAGTGCTCGACATCGCCCGACGGAGCCAAGGGCATTTCCAACTGCGTGTGCGAATGAGGCTGCTCGCGCGCCATGAATATTTCGTATGCGGCGAGCTGCACCGACATCGCGAGATTCAGCGAGCAATATTCCGGATTCGCGGGGATGCGTACCAGCACATTGCAATGATTCAAATCCTCGGTCGCCAGTCCGTAGCGCTCGGAGCCGAACAACAGTGCCGCACGATTCTCGTCGGGCAGCGCCACGATGCGTCCCGCGACCTCGCGCGGCGTCGTGAACTCCCAGTAGTAGGACCTCGGCCGGGATGTCGTGCCGGCGATGAAAGCGCAGTCGCTGATCGCCTCGGCGACGCTGGTGGCGATGCGGGCGCCCGCCAGAATGTCGTCCGCGCCCGCCGCCAGCGCATTGGCTTCCGCATGCGGAAATGCGCGCGGGCGCACCAGCACCAGATCCGAGAGCGCCATATTCTTCATGGCGCGCGCCACCGAGCCGATGTTGCCCGGATGGCTGGGATCGATCAGTACGATGCGAACGAGGTGGGTCACTGATGATATTCTAGCGCCACCTTATGCAACCCCTGCTCAATATCGCCATGCGCGCCGCGCGGCGCGCCGGCGATTTAATCGTCAAAAGCCTGTCGCGGCTCGATTCCTTGAAAGTCGACAGCAAGGGTCGCAATGACTTCGTCACGGACATCGACCGCAAGGCCGAAGCGGATATCATCGCCACGATCCGCCGCAGTTACCCCCAGCACGCGATTCTTGCCGAAGAATCGGGCCGCAGCGGCGAAGATGAGTTCGTTTGGATCATCGATCCGCTCGACGGCACCACGAACTTTCTGCATGGATTCCCAACCTTCGCGGTCTCCATTGCGGTGGAGCACCGCGGCCGCCTGCAGCACGCCGTCGTCTACGATCCCATGCGTCAGGAGTTCTTTACCGCTTCGCGCGGCGACGGCGCGCAACTCGAGGGCAAGAAGATCCGCGTCAGCACTCAGCGAACCTTGGAAGGCGCGCTGATCGGTACCGGCTACCCGTTTCGCGAAGGAGCGGCCTATGTGGATGAATACCTGGCGATGCTCAAAGTGGTTATGTCCACGGCGGCGGGCGTGCGCCGGCCCGGGGCCGCCTCGTTGGATCTCGCCTATGTAGCCGCCGGGCGCATCGACGGCTTCTGGGAATTCGGACTCTCTCCCTGGGATACCGCCGCGGGCACGCTGCTCATCCAGGAGGCCGGCGGCCGGGTTGGCACGCCCGCCGGCGCCGAGTATGTGCTCGGTTCCAACATCGTCGCCGGCAATCCGAAAGTCTACGAAGCGCTGCTCGAGGCGCTCGGGCCCCTCACACCGGCAGCGTTGCGTACTTAGCGCCGCCCAGCAGCCCGTCTCGCTCGCGGCCACGCGGAATACTCAGACAGGCTCCTGAGCTTGTTCGGCCTGCGCAACCCGCAGACGGCTGTTCCTGTAGCCGTAAAACAGGTAAATCAGAATCCCGAGCACGCTCCAGAGGATCAGCCGCAGCCAGGTGCCGGAGGGCAGTGATGCCGCCATTGCCGCGCAGAACAGCACACCCATCGCCGAGACAAACCAAATCCATTTGACGCGGAAGGGCCGCTTCAAATCCGGACGCGTGTAGCGCAGCACCAGCACGCCGGCGCACACCACGATGAACGCGATCAGCGTGCCGATCGACACCAATTCGCCCAGGATACCGATGGGCAAGCAGCCGCCAAGCGTTGCCGCGCACACGCCCGTGATCAGCGTTGAGATGTGCGGGGTGCGGAACTTCGGATGTATGACGCCGAAGACCTTCGGCAGCAAGCCATCGTGCGACATCGTGAGCCAGATTCGCGCCTGCGGGATGATCATGGCGATGATCACCGAAGTGAGTCCGAACAGCGCGCCCCAGATTACCCAGGTCGTCAGCCACGTCAGTTGCGGATGCGCTTCCAGAGCCACCACGACCGGGGCGGCGTCATCGAGCTGCTTGAATGGTACCAAGCCCGTCATCACGCTCGACATCAAGATATAGAGCACCGTGCATATGGCGAGACTGCCCAGTATGCCGATGGGCATGCCGCGCTGCGGATCCTTGGCTTCCTGCGCCACGGTCGACACGCCGTCGAAGCCGATGTAGGCGAAAAAAATGATGGCCGAGGCTTGCAGGATGCCGCTCCAGCCGAACTGGCCGAAGGTGCCGGTGTTCTTCGGTATGTAGGGAACCCAGTTGTGCGTGTCGACAAACTTGGCGCCGAACGCGATCACGGCCATGACGATGAAAACCTTGATGGCCACGATGATGGTGTTGACCGTCACGGACTCCTTGATTCCCCGGTAGCACAGTGCCGTCGCCGCGCCGATGATGACGATCGCGGGCAGATTTACGATCGCCCCCGTCATATGCACCTCATAGCCCACGTCGGCCGCCTCGAACGGCGCCGAACTCAAGGAGGCCGGAATGAAGTTGATGCCGAAATGATCCAGCAGCTTGATGAAGTAACGGCTCCAACCGACCGCCACCGTGGAGCACGTCACCATGTATTCCAAAATCAGATTCCAGCCTACGAACCAGGCGACGAACTCGCCCAAGGTCGCGTAGCTGTAGGCGTAGGCGCTGCCCGCAACCGGCACCATGGCGGCAAATTCCGAATAGCACAGCCCGGCGAACATGCAGCCGATACCGGCAATCACGAAGGAAAAGACGATGGCGGGGCCGGCATGTTCGGCCGCCGCGAGGCCGGTGAGCACAAATATCCCGGTGCCGATGATGCCGCCGATGCCGAAGGCGATCAGCGCGGGAATGCCGAGCGCTCGGACCAAGGTCTTGCCGGACGCCTCCTTCTGGTAGTCGCCGATCGGCTTGGTGGCGAGAATCCCCTGTAAATCCATGTTATGCACCAATTGTGGCCAATGATGATTGCGCCAACTCTAGCGGCTTTCCGGCGCGCCACTCAACAATTTACCCCGATGTCATTGCCGGCAACCCGAAGGTTTGTGACGCCTTGCTCGGAGCGCCGGGCCAGCTCACGCCCCCTTGCCTTGCGCACTTAGGGCATACTTCGCGCTGCATCGGCCTCGAACCTGGAGAACTCATGAGTCTGTTCCGCACCAAACCGATCGACGTCAATGCCAATACGGGTCTGAAACGCTGCCTCGGCGCTTTTGATCTGACCATGCTTGGCATCGGCTGCATCATCGGCACGGGCATTTTCGTGCTCACCGGCGTGGTCGCGGCCCAGCATTCCGGCCCGGCCATCGTGCTGTCGTTCATTCTGTCCGGTACCGCTTGCGCCTTCGCCGCGCTGTGCTATGCCGAGCTGGCGGGCGCCATCGGCGGTGCCGGCAGCGCTTACGGCTATGCCTATTCCGGTATCGGCGAATTCATCGCCTGGATCATCGGCTGGGATTTGATCTTGGAATATGCCATCGCCACCTCCACCGTGGCCATCGGCTGGTCCGGCTACTTCGGCAAGATTCTGGAACTGCTCGGCCTGCATCTGCCGCATGCGCTGACCAACGCCCCGCTCGACGGCGGCATCGCCAATGTGCCGGCCATGATCATCGTGCTGCTGCTGTCGGTGCTGCTGTCGATCGGCGTCCGCGAATCGGCGCGTTTCAACACGGTCATGGTGATGGTCAAGCTCACCGCCGTCGTCGTTTTCATTCTCGTCGCCGCACCTCACGTCAATCCGGCCAATTGGCATCCCTTCATCCCGCCGCAGGTCACCGACATCAACGGCCAGTCGCACTTCGGCGGCTTTGGAGTTCTCACCGGCGCCTCGCTGATTTTCTTCGCCTACATCGGCTTTGACGCGGTTTCCACCGCGGCGGAGGAAACGGTAAAACCCCAGCGCAACCTGCCCATCGGCATCATCGCCTCGCTGGTGATCTGCACCATCCTGTATATCCTCGTTTCCGGCATCCTCACCGGAGTGGTGCATTACGACAAGATCGACGTCATGGCGCCCATCGCCGATGCGCTCAAACAGCTCGGCATCGGCTGGGCCGAAGCGCTGATCTCGATCGGCGCCCTCGCCGGCATCACCACCGTGATGCTGGTGCTCTACTTCGGCCTGACCCGCGTGGTGCTGGCGATGTCGCGTGACGGCCTGCTGCCCAAGCCCATGGCCAAGGTCAATCCGAAAACTCAGACGCCGGTGCAACTCATCCTGGGATCCGGCGTGGCCATCGCGCTGATCGCCGGCTTGTCGCCGATCGGCAGGGTGGCGCAACTGGTCAACCTGGGCACGCTCGCGGCATTCTTCATGGTTTGCGCCAGCGTCATCGTGCTCCGCAAAACGCGTCCTGAGCTCAAGCGCCCGTTTCGCACGCCGCTGGTGCCGCTGGTGCCGCTGCTGGGCATGGGCTTCTGCGCCTTCCTCATGGCGGGCCTGCCGGCAATTACTTGGGAGGCCTTCTTCATCTGGTCCGCCGTCGGACTGGCGATCTACTTCGTCTACTCACGCACTCACAGCGAACTCGCCCATCAACCCTGAGCACTAAGACGAGCGGCGCCGCAGGTGTATGTTGATCCATTCCACCGCGGCCGAAAAACCCATGGCGACGTACAGGTAGCCGTTGGGTATTTCCAGGTCAAGGGACTGAGCAATCAAAGCGACCCCGACCAACACCAGGGACGCCAACGCCAGCACCTTGATCGTCGGATACCGGTCGATGAAACCGCTGACCACGGACGAGACCATCATCATCACCGCGACCGACGCGACGATGGCAGCGATCATCACCTCAATATGCTTCGAAAGGCCGACCGCCGTGAACACCGAATCCAGCGAAAAAACGATATCGATGATGCCGATCTGCAAGATGATCAGCCAAAAGCTGCTCAGCACACCCGGATTGCGCTTCTCTTCCCTGCCGCCCAGCATGCCGCGAATTTCCAGCGGGCTCTTGACGATCAAGAAAAGTCCGCCGCCGAACAAAATCAGATCGCGGCCGGAAATTTCGTTGCCAAGCACCGTGAACAACGTGGCCCTCAAGGTGGCCAGCCACGTGATCGAATATAGCAGCGCAATGCGCGTCAGCATCGCAAACGCCAGTCCAAGAAATCGCGCGCTACGGCGCCGTTCGCTCGGCAGCCGGTCGACCAGAATCACCAGGAAGATGATGTTGTCGATACCGAGGACGATCTCCAGCACCGCCAGTGTGAGGAACGACAGCCAAACCTGCGGGTCGGAAAGCAATTCCATGGAGCCACTCTATATGATCGGCCTCCTAGGGCAAACCGTCGATTTCTTCGGGTTTCGCGGCCTTGCGCTCCAGCAAATCGTCGGTGCGCAATCCCAAGTCGAGCGCCAAGGCCGAGGAGATGTAAATCGATGAATAGGTGCCGGCAATGATGCCGATCACCAATGCCGCGGAGAATCCGCGCAACGTCTCGCCGCCGAATATCAACAGTGCGACGACCACCAGCAGCGTCACCAGCTTGGTCATGATGGTTCGCGACAGCGTTTGATTGATCGATTCGTCGATGACCTGCGCGATGGTGAGTTTTCGCGCGGTGCGTGCGCGTTCGCGGATGCGGTCGAACACGATGACCGTGTCGTTCAGTGAATAGCCGATCACCGCCAGCACCGCGGAAATCGCCGTCAGGTCAAACGTCATTTGGGTCAGCGCGAAAAAGCCCACGACGCAGATCGGGTCATGCAGAACGGCGAAGATCGCGCCCAGCGCGAGTTTCGGGGTGAAGCGGAACAAAACATAGATCAAAATCAGGACCAGGGTTGCGAACAGCGCCCAACCGCCCTTGACGAACAGCTCCTGTCCTACCTGAGGACCCACGACCTCGGTTCTTTGCAGCTTCACGCCGCTGTCGGTCTTGCTGAAAATCTCCAGCACATGCGCGCCGATTTGATCGCCCTTGGCATTCGGATCGGGCGGCAGACGCACCAAAATATCCCGGGAACTGCCGAAGGCCTGCACCTGAGCGCCCGCCACGCCGGCGCCGGCCAGCGCCGTGCGCAGCGTTTCGATATTCGGAGCTTGCGGAAAATTTGTTTCCACGACCACCCCGCCGGTGAAATCCACCCCCAGATTCAGTCCGCGAATCACCACCAGTGAGAGCGAGACGACGATCAAAATGGCGGACAACCCGTACCACACCTTGCGGGTGTGCATGAACGGGAAGCGAGTCACCTTGTGGAAAAATTCCATGTCCGTTCCTTTAAATCGGCAAGCCCTTAGATCGACAAGCGATCGAGCTTGCGCCTGCCGCCATAAATAATCTGCACCAGTGCGTGGCTGCCCATCACCGAGGTGAACACGGAAGTGCCGATGCCCAGCACCAACACCACGGCAAAGCCGCGGATGGCGCCCGCGCCGAAGGACCACAACACGACGCCGGCAATGAGCGCCGTGAAGTTGGAGTCCGTGATCGCCGAGAGCGCGCGCTCGAAGCCGGCGGCGATGGCCGCGCGCGGCGTCACGCCGTTGCGCAATTCCTCGCGAATGCGCTCGTAGATCAGAATATTGGCGTCCACCGCCATGCCCACGGTCAGCACCACGGCGGCGATGCCCGGCAGCGTCAGCGCAGCACCGAACACCGACAGCAGCGCAGTCAGCAGAATCACATTGGCCGCGAGCGCAATATCGGCGATGAGTCCGAAGACCTTGTAGTAGACCAGCATGAAGATGAACGCGGCCGCCATGCCGAACACCATCGCCTTGATGCCCTTGTTGATGTTGTCCTGGCCGAGGCTCGGTCCGATCGCGCGCTCTTCCACCGGGGTCAGCGGCGCCGCCAAGCCTCCGGCGCGCAGCAGCAGCGCGAGCTCGCGCCCCTCGATCGGATTCACGCCGGTGATTTGGAAATTGTTGCTGAACACGCCGCGAATGGTCGCGCGGTTGATGACTTCTTCGGTGGTGCGGTCGACTTCCACGCCCTGCGCATTTTTTTCCCGCGAACGATCGATGAACACCACGGCCATCAAATGGCCAAGATTTTCCTGGGTGTTCTTCAGCATTTTTGCGGCGCCGCGGCTGTCCAAGCCCACCGAGACGGCGGCGCCGTCCTGGGTGTTCGGCTGAAACGTCGCGTCCGTCAGCTGGTCGCCCGTCACCACGACGTCGCGCTTCAGCAGCACCGGCTGCTTCTCGCGGGTGTAGTACAGCTTCGAGCCCAGGGGCACGCGGCCGGTGCCTGCCGCTTCGAGCGGATTGTTGGTCTCATCGACCATGCGAAATTCCAAGGTTGCCGTCTTGCCGAGGATCTTCTTCACTTCGGCTGAATTTTGCAGGCCCGGCAGCTGAATGGCGATGCGATCCACGCCTTCGCGCGCAACTTGCGGTTCGGATACCGCGAGCTCCGGGCTGTTGAGGCGATTTCGCAGGATGACGATGTTTTGCGAAACAGCGTAATCCTGGCGTTCCTTGATCTCCTGCGGCGTCAGCTGCAGCTCCAGCGCGGGCGCGCCCGCGACAGTGATATCGGTCAGGTTCAAGTTGCGGTTATCCGACAGGATGGCCGCCTTGCCCTTGGCAAAAGCTTCAGCGTCGCGAAACAGCACGCGCACCTTGGCCTGCGGATAATCGACGGCGACATCTTGGTAGGCGACTCGCGCGTTGCGCAGCGATGAACGAAAATCCTGCTCGCGGCGATCGAGGAGTTGCTTCACCGCGCCTTGTATATCGACCTGATAGACCAGATAAACACCACCGCGCAAGTCCAAGCCCAGCTTGACGGGATTCAAGCCCATGTTGTGCATCCAAGACGGCACGCGCGAGGCCTGCGAGAGGGCGATCGTGAACTGATTGGGGCGCGCCTCCGCAATGACGTCGCGCGCCTTCAATTGATCCTGGGTGCTGCTGAAGCGCAAGGTCAGGCGTCCCTGCTCCAAAAATACGCCCGACGGCGTGACGCCCTTGTCCTTGAGTATTTGCACCACGGCGGTGCGATCGGCGTCCGTGACGGCCGCGCGATCGGCCGCCAACTGCAGCGCGCTTTCCTCGCCGAACAAATTGGGCAGCGCCAGGAAGAACCCGATGACCAACACGATCGCGACCAACGCGATCTTCCAGCGCGGATAGGCGATCATGCGCTCTTGACCGTGCCCTTCGGCAGCACCTGCGCGACCTGGAATTTCTGCAATTTGATGTTGACGCCGTCGGCGATTTCCACGCTCAGGAACTGCTCGCCCACCTCGGTCACCTTGCCGAGAATTCCGCCGGTGGTGGCGATCTCATCGCCCACGGCGACTTTGGACAGCATTTCGCGCTGTTCTTTGGCGCGCTTGCTCTGCGGCCTGATGAGCAAAAAATAAAACACCACCAGCAGCAGGGCCGGAAGCAGCAGCGTATTCAACATGCTGGGGCCGCCGCCGGCGCCGCCCGCCGCCTGTGCATTTGCCGAATTTATGAGGAAATCCATAGTGTTACACTCTTTTTTTGCTTGAGGTCAAGTTCGCAAAGCGGCGTAGTATACAGCAGGCAGAGGCAAGCTTAACTCAAGGTTTTGAGGCTTTGCGCGCGTAGACTTCGGCCGCGTAGCTCTCGAATGTGCCGGCAACGATGGCGGCCCGAATCTCCATCATCAGCCGCTGGTAGAAATAGAGATTGTGCACCGTGTTCAAGTGCGCGCCCAAGATTTCGCCGCACTTGTCCAAGTGCCGTAAATAACTGCGGCTGTAGTTGAGGCAGGTGTAGCAACCGCACCCCTCCTCGACCGGCCCGGTGTCCTGCTGGTGCGCGGCGTTGCGAATGTTGATCACACCGCCGCGCGTGAACAAATGCGCGTTTCGCGCATGCCGGGTCGGCATGACGCAATCGAACATGTCGACGCCGCGCCGGACCGCTTCGACAATGTCCTCCGGTCTTCCCACGCCCATCAGATACCGCGGCTTATGCACGGGCATGTGCGGTAAGAGCTGCTCGAGGACCTGTGCGCGCTCCGCTTCGGGCTCACCCACCGCCAGCCCGCCGATGGCAAGCCCGGCGAAGCCGATTTCCTCGAGCGCCGCCAGCGATTCAAGCCGCAATCCGCCATGGACTCCCCCTTGCACGATGCCGAACAGCGTCCCGGGAGGCTCGCTCTGGTAGTACTCGCGAAAACCGCGCAGCGCCCAGCGCATCGATAGTTCCATGGAACAGCGCGCCTGATCCTCAGTGGCCGGGTACGGCGTGCACTCATCGAAGCTCATCGCGATATCCGAGGCCAGGATGCGCTGAATCCGCATGGACTCCTCGGGCGACAGAAACACCTGCGCGCCGTCCACCGGCGAGCGGAAATGCGCGCCTTGCTCGGTGATTTTGCGCATCTCGGCCAGGCTCCACACTTGAAACCCGCCTGAATCGGTGAGAATCGGCCGCCGCCAATGCATGAAGCGGTGCAGGCCCTGATGCGCCTGAATGACCTCGAGGCCCGGCCGCAAATACAGGTGAAAGGTATTGCCGAGCACGATCTCCGCGCCGATGGCCTCGAGGTCTTCCGGGGTCATCGCTTTGACCGTTCCGTAGGTTCCCACGGGCATGAATGCGGGTGTCTCGACCGTGCCGCGCGCGAACTCCAGACGGCCGCGCCGCGCCGCGCCGTCCTGGGCCAGCAACTTGAAGCGCATCGAGCTCACGTGAGGAACATCGCATCACCGTAACTGAAGAATCGATAGCGCTCCTTGACGGCATGAGCATAGGCGGCCAGCAGCGCATCACGACCGGCAAAGGCGCAACACAACATCAGCAAGGTTGATTCGGGTAAGTGGAAATTCGTGACCAGGGCATCGACGGCGCGAAATTTGTATCCCGGCTTGATGAATATGTCGGTGGTGCCCCGATACGGCGCGATTCGGTTGGCGCCCGCCGCACGGGCGGTGGGGGCGGCGGCGGCGGTTTCCAAGCTCCTGGCCACGGTGGTTCCGACCGCAATCACGCGGCCGCCGGCAGCCGACACAGCGTTGATCGCAGCGCACGCGCTCTCGGAAACCTCCAGGTA